>Ga0066903_100005052_pt1 | contig 11341 bp, 9 predicted proteins | sample PanSoiMetaGPlot1_FD_67491 | JGI IMG/M metagenome (GOLD analysis project Ga0066903, IMG submission 67491) | Tropical forest soil microbial communities from Panama analyzed to predict greenhouse gas emissions - Panama Soil - Plot 1 (version 2) | ecosystem: Environmental > Terrestrial > Soil >...
GAGCCGCTGCCGGAGGTCGGCGAACGCAGCCTGGTGCTGGGCTGGGACGACGAGCCGCTGGCCGTGGTGGAGACGATCGAGGTCCGCGTGCTGGCGGCCGGCGAGGTCGACCTGCGCTTCGCCCGCGACGAGGGCGAGGGCTTCAAGAGCGTGGCCGACTGGCGGGCGGCGCACGAGCGGTTCTGGGCCGACCGCACGATCACCGACAAGACGGAGGTCGTGTGCGAGCGGTTCCGCCTGATGGCGCGGTTCGAGCCGAGCTGAGGGCGGGGGCCGCCACCGCCCGCCCCCGCACGGCGCACGGCTCCCTGGCCGGGCTACGATCAGGCGCGAGCACGATGGAAGGGGTCTCGGAGACGATCCGCCGGCGGCTGCGGGCGGTGCCCGACACGCCGGGCGTCTACCTGCTCAGGGACGAGTCCGCGCAGGTGATCTACGTGGGCAAGGCGCTGCGCCTGCGCGACCGCCTGCGCTCGTACTTCACGCCCGGCTACGCCCAGACGCCGCGCGTCGCCGACCTGGTGCGGCGGGTCCACGACTTCGAGTTCGTCAAGACCGCCAACGAGGTCGAGGCGCTGGTCCTCGAGTGCAACCTGATCAAGCACTACCGGCCGCGATTCAACATCCGCCTCAAGGACGACAAGAACTACCTCTACCTCAAGCTCCCCGTCACCGAGGAGTTCCCGCGCGTCCACTACACGCGGCGCATCCTGGACGACGGCGCGCTCTACTTCGGCCCGTACACGAGCGCCCAGAGCCTGCGCAGCACGGTGAAGAGCATCCGCCAGCTGCTGCCGTTCCGCACCTGCTCGGACGACATCTTCCGGCAGGGCAAGGTGTGCCTCGACTTCCACATCCGGCGCTGCCCGGGCCCGTGCGAGGGCCGCATCGAGCGGGGCGAGTACCACGCCCGCATCCAGGACGTCGGGCTGTTCATGGAGGGACGCTCGGACCTGCTGACGCGCCAGCTCCGCGCCAAGATGACGCGGTCCGCTGACGACCTGGACTTCGAGAACGCGGCCCGCTACCGCGACCAGCTCGGCGCGATCGAGAAGATCGCGGACCGGCAGAAGGTGCTGACGCGCAGCCGCGAGGACCAGGACCTGATCGCGTACGCGCGTGAGGGACGCGACGTGTTCGTCGAGGTCGCGTACGTGCGCCAGGGCAAGATGGTCGGGCACGACGGCCATGCGCTGGAGGGTGCGGGGGAGGCGCCAGAGGCCGAGCTGCTGCGCGGCTTCCTGCTGATGTACTACGGCTCCGCCACACACATCCCGCGCACGGTCCTGCTGGCCGGCGAGGTGGACGAGCCGGAGGTGATGGCCGACTGGCTGGCCCAGCGGCGGGGCGGCCCGGTCGCGGTCGAGGTCCCCAAGAAGGGCCGCAAGCGGGCGCTGGTCCAGCAGCTCGCGGAGACCGCGCAGGACGAGCTGAAGCAGCTCCGCATCCAGGCCGACTACGACCGCAGCCGCACGGAGCCGATGCTGGCCGCGCTGGCCGACGCGCTGGAGCTGGACGAGCCGCCGCACCGCATCGAGTGCTACGACATCTCCAACATCCAGGGCGAGTCCGCCGTCGGGGCGATGGTCGTGTTCGAGGACGGCCGGCCGCGCAACGACCACTACCGCAGCTTCCGCATCAGGTACACGCCCGGCCCCAACGACTTCGCGATGCTGCAGGAGGTGCTGCGCCGGCGGCTCGACCGGCTGGAGATGGCGCAGCGCCGCGAGGACGCGACCGAGGTGGGGGACGCGTCGTTCTCCGCCCGGCCCGACCTGATCCTGATCGACGGCGGCAAGGGCCAGCTGAGCGCGGCGATGGAGGTGATCGAGGACCTGGGCTACGCCGACATCCCGACGTTCGGCCTGGCCAAGGAGCGCGAGGAGCTGTTCGCGCCGGGCCGGCCCGACCCCATCGTCCAGGAGCACGACTCGCCGGGCATGTTCCTGGTCCAGCGGGTGCGCGACGAGGCCCACCGGTTCGCGATCACGCACCACCGCAAGACGCGCGCCCGCAGGGCGCTGTCGTCGCCGCTGGACTCCGTCGAGGGGATCGGGCCGGCCCGCAAGCGGCTGCTGATGCGGACGTTCGGCAGCCTGCCCGCGATCCGGGAGGCGCCGGTGGCCGAGATCGTCAAGCTGGGCATCCCGGAGCGCGTCGCGGTCCGGCTGAAGGAGCTGATATGACGTGGGGCTGGTGATCGTGGGCGGCGCGTGCGAGGAGCGGGTGACGTCGGCCGTGGCGGCGTTCGAGGCGGAGGGCTGGGCGCCGGCGCGCGAGCTCCAGGCGTGGGCCGAGGCGGACGGCGTGCTGGCGACCAGCGACCCCGCGGTGCTGCACGAGGCGGACGCGCTGGGCATCCGCTACGTGCTGGTCCACCACGGCCCCGACGACGGCGTGGCCGAGGGCACGTACGCCCGCGCCCACCACCGCGTCGAGCGCGACCAGCTCCCGGAGCTGGCGCGACGGCTCCGCTCGCGCGACCGGCTGCTGGTCACGTGCCTGGCGTTCGCGTTCAAGAACGGCATCCCCGAGGGGAGCGCGTGGGTGGTCGACGCGCGGTTCCTCGACAACCCGTACTGGGTGCCAGAGCTGCGGCCGCTGGACGGCCGCGATCCGCGCGTGCGCGACTACGTGCTCTGCCAGGCGGCGGCGACGGCCATGCTGGACGGGCTGGAGGCGACGCTCATCCCGCTGCTGGCGGCGTACGCCGAGCGGGGGCGGATGGAGCTGACGATCGCGTTCGGCTGCACCGGCGGCCGCCACCGGTCGGTCGCGCTGGCGGCCGAGATGGCGCGCCGGCTCTCCGCGGTCGAGGGCGTCGACGTCGAGTTCCGGGCCCGGGAGCTCGACGCGTGAGGTGCCTGGTGATCGGCGGGGCCGGCTTCGTCGGCGCCGCCGCCTGCCGCGAGCTGATGCGCCGCGGCGTGGAGACGATCGCTCTCGGCCGCACGCCGCGGCCGTACGGCACGTTCACCAGCCACGTCGCCGCCGACCGGACCGACCCGGCGCAGCTGGCGGACGTCCTGCGCCGGGTCCGGCCCGACGTCCTGCTCGACCTGGCCGCGTACCAGCCCGCGCACGTCCTGGCCGCGCTGGAGGCGTTCGAGGGCGAGCGGTACGTGTTCGTCTCCACGGGCGTGTACCCCGACCTGCACGGGCGGCCGGCGCGCGAGGAGGACTTCGTGCCGCTGGACGGCGAGGTGCCCGGCGAGCCGCTGCCCTACCTGGAGGGCAAGCGCTGGTGCGAGACCGTCCTGGCCCGGAGCGCCGGCGCGCCGTGGGCGGTGGTCAGGCCGCCGGCGATCCTCGGCGCGGACGACCACACGCTGCGGATCGCCGCGTACCTCCAGCGTCTGGAGGACGGCGGCCCGCTGCTGGTGCCGTCGGAGTCGTACGACCGGCCGGCGGGCCTGGCCTGGGTGCGGGACGTCGGCTTCGCCTGCGCGCTGGTCTGCGACCCGGGCCGGGAGGCGGCGGGCGCGTACAACGTGTCGTTCGACGGCGTCAGCCTGCGCGACCTGCTGGACGCGGCCGGGCGGGCGCTGGGCCGGCCGGCGCGGCTGGCGCCGGTGCCGTACGCGTCGCTGCCGGAGGGGGCCAGCCCGTACGGCCCCAACCCGAGCCGGTCGGCCGGGTACGACCTGGCGCGGATCCGCGGGCTCGGCTTCCAGCCCAGCGCGCTGGAGGACGCCCTCCCCGAGACGCTGGCGTGGTACCTCGCCCGCCGGCCATCGCACCCCGGCTACGCGGCCGGCCGGCCGCGCGAGCTGGAGCTGGCCGCGGCCCTGTAAAGAGAGTTGGGCCTCGCCGCCCATCCTGGTACACCTATCGGCATGGTCGTCGAGGAGCAGTCGGACGTTCGCAGGCAGGCGGAGGAGCGCCTGCGCGCGCTGGTGGGCGGACCGGCCCAGCTGCGCGAGGACCAGTGGCGCGCGATCCGGGCGCTCGTGATCGAGCGGCGGCGGGCGCTGGTCGTGCAGCGCACGGGCTGGGGCAAGTCGGCGGTGTACTTCGTGGCCACGGCCCTGCTGCGGGCCGCGGGGTCGGGGCCGACGGTGATCATCTCCCCGCTGCTGGCCCTGATGCGGAACCAGATCGCGGCCGCCGAGCGGGCCGGCATCCGCGCCCGGACGGTCAACTCGTCCAACTATGAGGACTGGTCGGCGATCTACGACGAGATCCGCGCCGGCCAGGTGGACGTGCTGCTGGTCAGCCCGGAGCGCCTGAACAACCCCGACTTCCGCGACCAGGTGCTGCCCCGGCTCGCGGCCTCGGCGGGCCTGGTGGTCGTGGACGAGGCGCACTGCATCTCGGACTGGGGCCACGACTTCCGGCCCGACTACCGCCGCCTGCGCACGCTGCTCCAGGAGCTGCCCAGCGGCGTCCCGGTCCTGGCGACCACGGCGACCGCCAACGCCCGCGTGACCCGCGACGTCGCGGAGCAGCTCGGCCTGGGCGGCGTCGACGTCGAGGTCCTGCGCGGGTCGCTGGACCGGGAGAGCCTGCGGCTGTCGGTCCTGCGCATGCCGCTGAACGAGCACCGGCTGGCGTGGCTGGCCGAGCACCTGGGCGAGCTGCCCGGGTCGGGAATCGTCTACACGCTGACGGTGGCGGCGACCCAGGAGGTCGCCGAGCACCTGCGCGAGCACGGACACGCGGTGGCCGCGTACTCGGGCCAGACGGACGGCGACGAGCGCGAGCGGATCGAGGACGACCTGCTCGCCAACCGCCTGAAGGCGGTGGTGGCGACCAGCGCCCTGGGCATGGGGTTCGACAAGTCCGACCTCGGGTTCGTGGTCCACATGGGCGCCCCGCAGTCGCCGGTCGCCTACTACCAGCAGGTGGGCCGGGCGGGCCGCGGGGTGGCGAGCGCCGAGGTGGTGCTGCTGCCCGGGCGCGAGGACCGCGACATCTGGGCCTACTTCGCCAGCCTGGCGTTCCCGCCCGAGCGGCTGGTCCGCTCGGCGCTGGACGTCCTCGGCGAGGTCGACCGCCCGCGCTCGACGCCCGAGCTGGAGACGCGGATCGACCTCACGCGCACGCGGCTGGAGGTGATGCTCAAGGTCCTGGACGTGGACGGCGCGGTGCGCCGGGTGCGCGGAGGCTGGGAGGCCACGGGCCGGCCCTGGGAGTACGACGCGGACCGCTACGCGCAGGTCGCCGAGGCCCGCGCGCACGAGCAGCGGGCGATGCTGGACTACATCGCCACGACCGGGTGCCGCCTGGAGTTCCTGCGCCGCCAGCTCGACGACCCGGACGCCGGCCCGTGCGGGCGCTGCGACAACTGCGCCGGCAGCCGCTGGTCGGAGGCGGTGTCCGACGCCGGCGCGGTGAGCGCCCGCGAGCGGCTCTACCGGCCGGGCGTCGCGATCGTGCCGCGCAAGCAGTGGCCGCCGGGCATGCCCGACCTGGGCGTCCAGGCGAAGGGCCGCATCTCTGCGGACGCGATCGCCGGGACCGGCCGGGCGCTGAGCCGGCTGACCGACGCCGGCTGGGGTGCGCGGCTCCGCGAGCTGCTCGACCCCGCCTCTCCCGACGAGCCGGTGCCGGACGACGTCTTCGACGCGGTCGTGCGGGTGCTGGCCGCCTGGGACTGGGAGACCCGACCGGTCGGCGTGGCGACCATCGCCTCGCGGTCGCGCGGCGAGCTGATCGAGTCGCTCGCCGCGCGGCTGGCGCGGGTGGGCCGCCTCCCGCTGCTCGGCCGGCTGGAGCTGGCGGGCGCCGCCGCCGCCAACGGCTCCGGCGGCGAGCACAACAGCGCCCAGCGCCTGCTGGCCGTGTGGTCCCGGTTCCGGGTCCCGCCGGACCTGTCGGCGGCCCTGTCGGACACGCCCGGCCCCATCCTCCTGGTGGACGACCGCGTGGACACGGGCTGGACGATGACGGTCGCGGCCCGCCTCCTCCGCGAAGCCGGCGCCCCCGCCGTCCTCCCCCTGACCCTGGCGATGACGGCATAGCGGGCGCAGCCCCTCCCCCCGCGCGGGGGAGGAGGCCGAAGGCCGGAGGGGGGCTTGGGGGCGGTCTGGAGGGGGGCCGCTCAAATCCGTCAGCGCCCCCTCGTCAGATCCAGGCGCGCGGCCACCTCCGGGCGGGCGTCGCCCAGGCGCAGCGCGTCCAGGTACGCCGGCCTCGCCGCCGCCGGCTCGGCGGCCGGGCCGGGGCGGTCGTCCGGGCCCAGGTCCAGCAGCAGGTCGCCCGCGTTCGCGGCATAGACGCCCTGCTCGGGCGCCAGCCGGCGCGCGTCCTCGATCGCCGCCAGCGCCCCCGGCCGGTCGCCCCGGGCGCTCGCCAGCAGGGCGTCCCTGAAGCGCGCGTCAGCCGCCAGCGGCAGGGCGGCGGACGCCGCGAGGAGCGCCGCCAGCGCGGCGGCGGCGCCGGTCCCCAGGGCCAGCCGCCGGACGTTCGGCGCGCGGGCGGGCGCGACCTCCGCCGCCCGTCCAGGGGCGTCCCGGCCCCACACGACGACCGCGACCGCCAGCAGCAGCCACGCCGGGGCGGCGGCCGGCAGCCACGAGAACTCGACCTGGAGCGGCAGCGCGTACGCCAGCCACGCGCCGAGCAGCGCCGCCGCGCCCGCGCTGGCGCGCCCGCGCCACCAGGCGACGATCACCGCCGCCAGCAGGCCCACGTACGCCGCCACCCCGAGCAGCCCCTGCGTGGCGGCGACCTGGAGGAGGTCGCTGTGCGCCTTGTCGATCAGGAAGCCCGGCGTCCAGTCGCCGGTCTGGAAGCGCTGGTAGACCAACCCGAACGTGTCCGGCCCCCAGCCCACCCAGGGCCGCGCGGCGACGAGGGCCAGCGTGTCGTGCCAGATGTGGAGCCGGCTCGCGCCCGAGCCCTCGGTCGGGTCGGCCAGCGTGGCGACCCGCGACAGCACCGCGGCGGCCCAGGCCGGCAGGGCGTGCGCGGCCGCGAGGGCGACCAGCCCGCCCACGATGGCCGCCGCCCCGCCCGCCGCCAGCAGCGCGGCGCGCCGGGTGCGCACGATCGCCGGCCCGGCCACGACTGCGACGCCGAGCGCGGCGCCGAGCCAGGCCGCCCGGCTGTACGTGAGCGCGAGCGCCAGGCCGAGCACGACCGCGACGTTGGCGCCGATGATCCGCTCGGAGGCCGAGCGGGCGCGCAGCAGCTCGTGGACGGCGAGCGGGAGCAGCATCGCCAGGAACGCGCTGAGCGCCGCCGCGTTCCCGAACGTGGAGCTCGCGCGGAGGGCGCCGCCGAACGTCCGCGCCGTCTCCGCCGCCGAGCCGGCGACCATCGCGCCGCCGACCAGCGACTGGGCGACGGCCAGCAGGGAGGCGAGGTAGCCGCCCAGCAGCAGCGCGCGGGCGACGCTCCACGCGGCGTCCCGGTCGAGCGCCTGGGCGGACAGGCGGAACAGCAGGGCGTACGACACGATCGTGATCAGCCCCTCGTAGCGGTAGTAGGCGCCGAAGAGGGCCAGGTTCACGTTGACCGCGAGCGCGGTCGAGATCGCGGCCGACACGACCAGGGCCGCCAGCGGCAGGTCGAGCGAAGTGCGGGCGCCGCGCAGCCGGCCCGTCCCGACCCACGCGCCGACGCGCAGCCCCAGCAGCGCCAGGACGAGCAGGTGGAGGACCGCCAGCTTGGGCAGGACGAACGCGTCGTAGCCCGCCGGCCACACGGCCAGCGGGAGCGCGACCGCCCCGGCGCGCAGCGTCCAGACGGTGACGCGGTCGGCGAGAGGGCGGGCCGTGTGGCCCACCCCCTCCGCCAGCGGGACGCTGCCCACTACTGGATCTTGACCTTCGCCAGCGCGTGGCCGGACTGGCAGACGAACTGGAAGCTGGCGGGGTCGACGCCGCAGGCGCTGACGTCCACCTGGGCGGCGCCGTCGCTGGCGCGGAACGGCACGTCCTGGACCAGCGTCGTGACGGCGTTCCCGTGGCCGCCGCCGTCGCAGACGATCTGCTGCATCTGGCCGCTGGCGTGGGCGACCTTGTCGTTGACCGGCTCCTCGACCAGCACCCCGCCGCTGCCGCTCGTGACGACGGTCGTGAATGGCCCGCACGTGACCGTGACGGTCCCATGGACGATGAGCTTGCCGTCGAGCGTCCACGTGCTGCCGATGGTGATCTGCGCGGGACCGATGCCGGGGCCGGTCACCGGGCCGCCGCCGGCCCCACCCTTCACGGGACCGGACGCGGCGACCAGCGTCGCCGTTCGCTGGCCCGTGTCGCGGAGCGCGCCCTGCCCGGCGCCGGTCGCCGACGCCGCGATGACGCCCAGCACGAGCAGCGTCACCGTGCTGCTCAGCGCCAGCAGTGCCCTGTTCCAATGCTTCCAACGCGACATTCTGGTTCCTCCTCGAGGAGATGCATCGGCCGCGGCGCGAGTTGTCCGCATGCCACTCGGCAGCTATGACGCTGGAAGCGCCCTTCCCGTCGCATCCCCGGCATGGGCGAAACGGAAGGCCGCATGGGACCCCCGCACGTAAGATCTGACCCGTGCGCTGGTCCGTCGCCCGCCCGGCGCTGCTGTCGGCCGCCGCGCTGGTCCTGTTCGCGCCCGCGGCGGTCCGGTTGGCGCCCGCCGCCGCGGGCCGGCAGCCGTCCCCGACGGCGCGGTCCGCGCGCCTGAGCCTGGTCGGGTCGCTGAAGCTGGAGCCCGCCGGCCAGGACGTGCACGCCGACGTCGCCGTCTCGGGCGACATCGCGTTCGTCGGCAAGTGGAGCGGGCCGTGCCCGGGCGGCGGCGTCGACCTGGTGGACATCGCCAACCCCGCGGCGCCGGTCCGGGTCGGCCACACGCCGGAGCACCCGAACACGTCCATGGAGGTGATGCGCCCGATCCGGATCGGCGCGCGCGACGTGCTCGCGATCGGGCTCCAGGACTGCCGGAAGGCGGGCCAGCCGGCGGGGCGGGCCGGGCTGGAGCTGGTCGACGTCACGGACCCTCGCGACCCTGCCGAGCTGTCCTTCTTCGACGTGGACGCGTTCGGCGTGCGCGCGATCGGCGTGCACGAGCTGGACGTCACGAGGACGCCGTCCGGCCGCTCGCTGGCCCTGCTCGCGGCGCCGCTGCTGGAGCCGGCGACCGCCGGCGCGGACGGGCGCGGCGGCAGGGGCGACCTGCTGATCGTGGACATCAGCGATCCCCTGCACCCGGCGCTGGCGGGCTCGTGGGGCGTGCTGGGCGAGCCCGCGCTCGGCCTGCCCGTCTACCAGGCGGTGCGGCGGGGCAACGACGCGCGCACGCTGCTGCACAGCGTCAAGGCCGGGCACGACGGCCGCGTCGCCTACCTGAGCTACTGGGACGCCGGCGTGATCCTGCTCGACATCTCGGACCCGGCGCGGCCGCGGTATCTCGGCCGCACGGCGTTCGCGCCGGCCGACGAGGGCAACGCCCACTCGGTGGCGGAGGCGCGGAACGGGGCGGTGATCGTGGAGGCCGACGAGGTGCTGGACGCCGCCGAGCTGCAGGTGACCAGCCCGATCCTCGGCGAGCCCGCGCTGGCCGCGCCGGCGATGTTCGCCGGCCAGCTCAAGGGCGGGGTCTCGATCTCGGCGCCGGTGGTGTTCGTGGGCCGCGGGTGCGCCGGCGACGCTTACGCGGCCGACCCCTCGGGCCGGCTGGCACTGATCGAGCGGGGGGCATGCCGCATCGATCAGAAGGTCGCGCTGGCCCAGCGGGCCGGCGCCAGCGGCGTGATCGTCTTCGACGAGGCGGCGAACCCTGACGACCTGGCCCCGGTCAGCGGCGATCGCTCGGTGGCGGTGCCGGGCGGCCCGGCGGTGGACGTGACGATCCCCGCCGTGATGGTGCGGCGCGACGTCGGCCTGCGGCTGCGCGACGCGGCCCAGCCCGTGATGGCGACGGCGGGGACCGGGTTCGGCGGCTACGGCGACCTGCGCGTCTGGAACGTCGGCGACCCGGCGCACCCGGCCCAGGTCGGCCGGTACGCGACGCCGGAGGCGCGCGACCCGTCGGCGGCGAGCGGCGGCCTGTGGAGCGCGCACAACCCGGTGGTCCAGGGCGACACGCTGTACGCGTCCTGGTACAACGACGGCGTGCGGGTGGTCGACCTCTCGAAGCCGCAGGCGCCGCGCGAGCTGGCGGCGTGGCGAGGGGAGGACCGTCCGGCCGGCGCGCCGGCGGTGGACATCTGGGGCGTGGCCGTGCGCGGCGACCTGGTGCTGGCCAGCGACCGCGCCTACGGCCTGTACGTGCTCCGCCTGACGCGCTGAGGTCCGCGGTCGATCTCGTCCCGCGGCGCGGAGCCCTCTCATGGCCCGAGCCCCGCCGGCGGAGCCCACGTGCCGGCGGAGCCCCCCTTCCAACTGAGCCCCCCCACCCGGGGGGTCGGTTGAGATCTGCCTGGGAGCATCGGGCCGGGCGGGTGGGGGCGTCAAGACCTGGCCGTTAAGATCGCCGCATGCGGGTTAGCCGGCTCGACCACCTGGTGCTCACCGTCGTCGACCTGGAGGCGACGGTCGACTTCTACACCCGCGTGCTGGGCATGGCCGTCCGGGCCTTCGACGGCGGGCGCCTGGCGCTCCGCTTCGGCGACCAGAAGATCAACCTGCACGAGGCCGGCCACGAGCTCGCCCTCCGCGCCCGGCTCGCCACCCCCGGCAGCGCGGACCTCTGCTTCGTCGTGGAGGACCCCATCGACGGCTGGCTCGAGCACCTGGCCGAGGTCGGCGTGCCGGTCGTCGCGGGCCCGGTTCCCCAGACCGGCGCGCTGGGCCCGATGACCTCCGTCTACTTCCGCGACCCGGACGGCAACCTGGTCGAGATCGCCAGCTACGCCGGCTGACCGCCGCCGGGCGGCAGCAGCGGCAGCGCGATCGCCACCGAGTCCGGGCACAGCGGCCGCCCGGCCAGCCACACCGCCAGCTCGCCCGGCGCCACCCACGCCGTCTCCACCACCTCGCCGTCCGCGAACGCGAACGGCCCGCCCGAGCGGGCCAGGAACACGTCCCCGCGCACCCGCACCTCGCCGTCCTCGTACGCGCCCTCGCCCAGCCGCTCCAGCGGCGCCGAGACGCCCGCCTCCTCGGCCAGCTCGCGCCGCGCCGTCTCGGCCGGCGTCTCGCCGACCGCGGCCACGCCTCCGAACGCGACGTCCCATCGTCCCGGCCACACGTCCTTCCAGTCGGCGCGCCGGTGCGCCAGCAGCCGGCCGGCCCCGTCCACCACCAGCACGTAGACCGCGCGGTGGCGCAGGTTGCCCGCGCGCATCTCGGCCCGGGTCACGACGCGCAGGACGCGGCCCGCCGGGTCCAGCTCCTCGACCGGCTCCCCGCCCGCGGCGCCCAGCTCAGCCCACCACCAGCTCGTGCAGGGCGCGCGGGTACTCCGTCATCACGCG
>Ga0066903_100005053_pt1 | contig 11341 bp, 9 predicted proteins | sample PanSoiMetaGPlot1_FD_67491 | JGI IMG/M metagenome (GOLD analysis project Ga0066903, IMG submission 67491) | Tropical forest soil microbial communities from Panama analyzed to predict greenhouse gas emissions - Panama Soil - Plot 1 (version 2) | ecosystem: Environmental > Terrestrial > Soil >...
CGCGGAGCGACATTCCGTTCGGGCACAAGGTCGCCCGTTCGGTAGTGCAACGCGGTGAGAAGTTGCTGCGCTATGGTCAGCCGATCGGCATCGTCACTGCCACAGTGGCGGCCGGCGATCATGTCCACGTCCACAATCTGACCAGCATGCTTTCGATCCAGCCGGTCGGCGGCAAAGACTAAATCAGATGGATTTCAGCAGAACTCGCGGATCTCGGCGGGCGTATAGCCAAGCTCGGACAGCACTTCCACGGTGTGTTGTCCAAGCTTCGGCGGATCGTCGTCCGGCGGATAGGCGGCGTCCAGAAACTGCAGGGGCAGCTTTGGAATCGGCGAGCTGGTGCCGTTGGGCGCCGTAAGGTGCGTGAAGTGATCGCGCGCCACGAGGTGCGGATTGGTGAACAGGTCCATCGGCGTATTGACCGGCGCATGTGGGATATTGGCGCGTTCCAGCCGCGTGACGATTTCGCTGAAGTTCAACGATCGTGCAAGGTCCTCGGTCCGCTTAGTCAGCATGGCGAACTCGGCGCGCCGCCCGGCATTGTTGCGCAGCTTGTCGTCGGCCCATAGTTCGTCCCAGCCGAATTCCTGGCAGAAACTCTGCCACTGCGAATCGCTGGTCACGCCGATGAAGACATGGCGCTGCTCCCTGGTCTCGAACACCCTATAGATGCCCCATCCCAGGTCCATGCCGGCCCCGCGCTGCGTCATCGGTGCCGGAATTTCGCCGGAGATTCCCGCCTTGGCGATGTGCTGCGCCACTAGGAACACCACGGTCTCGAACAGGCCGACGCGAATGTCCTCGCCGCGGCCGGTTTGCGTCCGGCGGTGCAAGGCCGCAAGCAAGGCGATCACGGCAAACATCGCGCCCGATATGTCGACCACCGAGGCGCCCGCGCGCAGTGGCATTCCCGGCGGACCCGTCATATAGGCCAGCCCGCCCATCATCTGCGCCGGCTCGTCCAGCAGGTTGCGGTGCTCATAGGGTCCGGGCAGGAATCCCTTGATGCCGCAATGAAGGATGGCCGGGTTGACTCGCGCCATCTCCGCATACGAAAGCCCCATACGGTCGAGCACGCCCGGTCCGAAATTGTCCAGCACGATGTCGGCGGTCTTCAGCAGCCGTGCGAAAGCGGTGCGGCCCGCCGGCTTGCCGAGGTCGAGCGTGACGCTGCGCTTGCGGCCGTTGAATGCCAGAAAGTAACCCTGGTCGCCGCGGCTGATTCGCGACTGGTCGCCGGAGCCGGGCCGCTCGATCTTGATAACATCGGCACCAAGCTTGGCCAGAATCATGCTCGCGGTCGGTCCCGCAACAATGTGGCCAAGCTCGAGCACGCGGATCCCTTCCAGCGGCGCCGTCGCGGCACCGCGGGCGTGAGCTTCGGAATCGAGCGAGGTGGTCACTCCGGATCTCCCTGATACGACAGCCGGGCGTCGCCGTCATGCAGCCAGCATGATCTTGCCTTTGTGACCGGCGTTTTCCATCAGGCGGTGGGCGTCGGCCGCTGCGGCGAGCGGAAAGACTTGATTGACGACGGGGCGAACCCGGCCGCTCTCGAACAGCGGCCAGACCTTGGCTTCGAGCTGGCGGGCAATCTCGGCCTTGAAGGCGGCCGGTCTGCTGCGCAGGGTCGAGCCAGTATAGATCAGCCGCTTCAGCATGATCGGCATGAAATTGACATCGACCTTGGCGCCGAGCGCAAAGGCGAGCTGGACGATCCGGCCGCCGGGTGCGGAGGCCTTGATGTTGCGCTCGATGTAAGGACCGCCGACGATATCCAGGATCATGTTGGCGCCGCCGCTCTCGGCGCGAACGACTTCGACGAAATCCTCGGCTACGTAATCAATGGTGCGATCGGCGCCGAGCTCACGGCAGAACGCGCAGCGCTCGCTAGGGCTGTCGGTTGCGAAGACCTTGACGCCGAACGCCTTACCAAGCTGGATCGCAGTGGTGCCGATGCCACCGGCCCCGCCGTGCACCAAAAGGGTCTCGCCACTCTTGAGCCCGCCGTCCATGAACAGGTTGCTCCATACCGTGAAGAAGGTTTCGGGCAGCGATGCTGCGGCCTGGAAATCGAGGTTATGCGGAATCGGCAGACAGTGATCGGCGTCAACCACGCAATATTCCGCGTAGCCGCCGCCGTTGGTCAGCGCGCAGACGCGATCGCCGTCCCGCCATCGCTTGACGTTCGCACCGGCGCTCACCACCGTGCCGCTGATTTCCAGGCCGAGCAGATCCGAGGCGCCAGGCGGCGGCGGATAAAGTCCTTTGCGCTGCATGATGTCGGGACCATTGACCCCGACAAAGGCTACCTTGACGAGGATCTCATCCGGCTTCGGCGTCGGCAGCGGCCGTACGCCGGGTTTCAGCACCTCCGGCCCGCCTCCTTTGCCCATTTCGATCACGGTCATGTGGTCGGCGGTGGCCATGGGCGACTGCTCCCTGGGATTGCCTGCGGCGAAGGATTTCGAGACCGGAAGTTTGCTTCGAATGCTAAAACGTGTTTTTATTATTTGCAATCGGAAAAGTCCTGTGAGGCCACCTGCCAGCCGGTGCGACACGTCGGACACGCGTGCTGAACTGCAAGGGACATTGGAGGCCGCTGATGACCACTCGAGGTTCCGGCACTGTGCGCAAAGCGTTGGGCGTCCTCGACGTGTTTCTTGAAGGACAGGATTCGCTCACGCTAACGGAATTGTCGGGGCGGACCAAAATCCACAAAAGCACGCTGCTTCGGCTGTGCCAGTCCCTGCAGCAGGCCGGCTTTCTCACGCGTGGCCGGCTCATGGGATTTCAGCTCGGTCCGAAAGTCTGGCAGCTCGCGCAGATCTACCAGCGCCAGTTCCACATGGAAGACGTCGTGCGACCGCGGCTGCGGGAATTACGCGATCGCACCGGGGAGAGCGCGTCGTTTTACGTACGCGAAGGCGAGGTGCGTATTTGCCTTTACCGCGAGAGCTCCAAGCATGCGATCCGCCACCATGTCGAGCAAGGAGCGCGGCTGCCACTGACCAGCGGCGTGGTGGGGCGCGTGCTGCTCGCCTTTTCTGGCGCGCGCGGCGACGAATTCAGCAAGATCCGCCAGCGCGGCTACCTGATCGACCGGGGGCGCGAGCCTTTCACTGCGTCCATCGCGGTGCCGGTACTCAGCGGTGACGGCGTCATGGCCGGCGCGTTGGTAGTCTCGGGGCCCGAGTCGCGCTTCGATTCCAAGCAACATCGCGCCGCGCTCGAATTGATGCTGGAAGTGGCGCGCGACCTCGGACAGCAGTTTCCCAAATAATGATGCCATCAAATCCAAACGATGGACTTTCGGCGCGGGCAGCCGCCAGATCGATAGCGGGCTACGCCGTGGCGCGGCGCGCCCTCCGATTTTTAATATTGAAATACTGTTGCATCTTATGCTTAGTAAAACCAGCGGCTTCGGTCGTCGTGGTCGCCGCCGATTGGCAGCGCCGCCGGCGCTCCCGAAACCTCAAGGCCATAGGGAGGGCTAAAATGCTCCGCGAGCTCGATCGCATGACCTTCGACGAGGTCGAGTCATATCTGAAGACTGGCTCCGGCATCCTGATCTTCCCGTTGGGGTCAACCGAGGAGCACGGCACCCATGGGCCGATGGGAACGGACACCTTCACAGCGCGCCTCGTCAGCCGGCTGGTCGCGCAGCGGTTGGACGCGGTCGTGGCACCGGCGCTGCCCTACGGCATGGCCTGCGACCAGACGAATTTCAAAGGCACCGTCGCTCTCAAGCCCACAACTCTCGCGCTGATCATGCGCGAGCTTTGCGAGAACTTCATTCGCGACGGCTATCGCCTCGTGCTCGTCATCAGCGGCCATCGCGGCAATGATCCTGCCGCCATGGCCGGCATCGAGGAAGCGGGGTACAAAGCAGACATCCATCTGCTTTACATGTGTTATCAGGACGCCAATCGCGGCCGGCTCGCCGAAGTGCTGGGACCCGAGCTGCTCTCGCATATCCGGCCCGATGACCAACGCTACGGCGCCGACGGCCATGGGGGCTCACTCGAACTGTCGATCGCGATGGCGCATGCGCCCGGCTCGGTGCGCATGGACAAGCGTCAGCTGCCGGACCGCACCGCCGCCGATACGCTGCGGTCGTTCCCGTTCAAGGCCGTGCTGTCGATCGAAGAGTATGCTCCGACCGACGGATTTTTCGGCGATCCGAGCCTGTGCTCCGAGCAGCTCGGGCACCAGCTCGCCGAACGGACCGCGGATCGCATCGCGGCCGAAGTTCGCCGCTATCTCACCAAGTTTCCGACGCGTACCAAAAGGAGCGCGTGAGCGCACAACCTGCCGGCGCAGCGGTGAGCGCCGCATCCGGAACGCAGCGGGCGGGGACGGCCATGGCGCACAGCGTCGGCAGGGCGAGCGCGAACGCATTCCGGACTTCCCGCGGTTATGCCGCAAAGGGTGTTGTTGTCGCGCCGCAGCCGACGGCCGCCGCCGTCGGCGTCGACGTCTTGCGAGCTGGTGGCAATGCGGTCGATGCTGCGCTGGCCGCTGGCTTCGTTCAAGGCGTCGTCGATCCGTTCATGGGAGGAATCGGCGGCTTCGGTAGCCTGATCGTGCACGACGCGAAGACTGGTCAGTCGACCGTCGTCGGCTATCACGGTCGCGCCGGATCGCTGGCCCACCCCGACATCTTTGCCAACCAGGTGCTGGGCCAGATTCACGGCCACGCCGAACGGTTTTCAGTCAAGGAGGGCGCCAATCAAGTCGGCTACAAGTCGATCGTCGTGCCGGGCGTACCGGCCGGATTTGCTGCCGCACACCAGCGTTACGGCCGGCTGCCATGGGCGACCCTGCTGCAGCCGGCGATCGCGCTGGCAAATGATGGCGTGCCGGTTTCCGGCGAAGTCTATGACCGCTGGCTCGAAATTCCCGAAACCGGCCATATCGGCGGCCTCGATCGCATCAAATCGAACAAGGAGTGCGCTGCAATCTTTGCGCCGCGCGGCGAATACCTGCTGCCCGGCACGCTGGTGCGTCAGCCGGCTTATGCTAACACGCTGGAGCGGCTGGCGCGCGCTGGGGCCGGGGACTTCTATCGCGGCGACATCGGGCGGCAGATCTCCAAAGACATGGCTGCCAATGGCGGCCTATTCACCGCGGACGATCTCGCGGCCTATGAGCCCGACATCGGCCCACCCGTGGTCGGCCGCTATCGTGGCCTTGATATCCACAGTCTCACACTGCCGGCGAGCGGGGTGCAGCTGATCGAGCTCCTGAACACACTCGAACATTTTGATCTGCGCACCATCCACGCAACCGATCGCGCGCAATACATTCACGTGGTTGCCCGCGCGATCCAGGCGAGCTTCGCCGACCGGGCGCGTTTCATGGGTGACCCGCGCTTCCTCACCGTGCCGGTCGAACGCTTGTGCTCGGAATCATATGGCGCCGAACTCGCCGACCTCGTGCGCAGCGAACGCCCAATCGAGGTCCCTGGCATCGGTTATCGCGAAGCCATACACACGACTCACGTGTGCGCCCTGGATGTCGACGGCAATGCGGTGAGCCTCACCCACACGCTGGGTTCGGCGTCAGCCGTGATCACCCCTGGCCTCGGCTTCATTTACAACAACTGCATGTATCAATTTCATCCGTATCCCGGGCATCCGAATTCGATCGCGCCCGGCAAGAGCCGGTTGACCGGCATCTGCGGCACAGTGGTGCTCAAGGACGGCAGGCCCTGGCTCGCCGTCGGCGCCCTGGGAGGCACGCGCATGCAGACAGCAGTCCTGCACACCATCCTCAACATCGTTGACCACGGCCGGTCGCCGATCGAGGCCGTCGAGGCGCCGCGCTTCGTTGCCGAATCGGCGTGGCTCGAAATGGAGAGCAGGCTCGGCGAATTCGGTCCGCGGCTGGAGGCAAAGGGCTGGCGTCTGCGCACATCTCCGCGCGCCTACGATCTCGCCTTCGGGCTCGCCTTTGCCGCGCTTTGCCACGATGATGGCAGCTATCTTGGCGGCTCGGACCCGCGCGGCGGCGGCGGCATTTCCTTTGCCTGAGCGCTGGGGGGTTCGGAGGCCGGGTCACACGCAGGCGAGACGGCGACGAGAGTTACTTGACATGAAGTTGGACGGTTTGACCGGGTACAGGCGCGGCAACGGAACGGTCGGCGTACGTAACCACGTGGTCGTGCTGGCGGCGGCAGACAACGTCAATCCGCTCGCGCGCCAGCTCGCCGATCAGACGCCGGGCGTCGCGTTCATTCGCGCAAGCTTCGGACGCGGCCAGTTGGGCGATGACTTCAAGCTCGCGCTGCGCACCATGGCGGGCATGGCGGCCCATCCAAATGTGTCCGATTGCCTGATCGTCTCCTTCGAACTTGCGAGCGCCCAACGCGTCGCCGAGCAAGTGCACGCCCTGGGCCGCACGGGGACGATGCTGTCGCTGCTCGACGAAGGCGGCGTCACGGCGTCGTTGCGCCGCGGTCAGCGCATCCTGCAAGACATGCAGGCCAAGGCCCTTCAGGGAGCGCGCGTGCCGATCGCTCTGACGGATCTCATTGTCGGCCTCGAATGCGGCGGCTCCGACGTCACCTCGGGGCTGATCGGCAATCCGTGCCTAGGTGGTTTCACAGATTATCTGATCGGCAGTTCCGGCACGGCCATCTTCTCCGAGCCGGTCGAATGCCTCGGCGCCGAGTCGATCCTCCAGGCGCGTGCTGCCAGTCCGGAAATCGGCGCCGCGCTGCTGCGCGCCGTAGCGCGTCGCGACGAGATCGCCAAGGAGCAGGGCACTGACCTGCTCGGCGCCAATCCGACCGCCGACAATATCGCGGGCGGATTGTCGACCATCGAGGAAAAATCCTTGGGCGCGCTGGCCAAATCCGGCACCCGCAGGATCGAAGGTCTGCTCGACTACGCCGAGGGGCCGCCGCGCCCCGGACTGTGGATGATGGATGCGCCTTCCGCCGCGGTTGAGAACATCACGGCACTGACGGCCGGGGGCTGCCAAGTCATTATGTTCGTTACTGGCTCGGGCAATCCGGTAGGCCATCCGCTGGCGCCGACCATCAAGATCTGCGCCAATCCGCGGGCAGCGCAACGCATGGCCGAGCACATCGACGTCGATCTATCGGCCGCGCTGCTCGGAAAGCTCGATCCGGCTGCGGGAACCCGTGCCATCGCCGCGTCGTTTGCGCGCGTGGTCAACGGCGAACTGACCGCGGCGGAGCGGCTGGACTATGTCGATACGACCATCAGCCGGATCGCGCAGTCGACGTGAACGCGTTTGGCGTACAGCTGTTTCATATAATGAAACTGCGCAACGCTACATTTGCGGCGGAAAGGGAAACATATTGACAGTTCAGGCTGACTATCCGTATTGAAATGTGAAATTCTGTATTATTTTGTGCAATCACGCCCGGCGGTTGTCCGCCGAGCGAACGGAGGGCGTGATGCCGGCAGTGGTGGAGAAGATGCAAGACGGTCAAACGAGCATCGACGCTCAGATCGATGCGTGGAAGGCGGCGACCGAGAAATTGACCGGCCAGATTTGTGAAGAGCGCAAGCCCTGGATCAACGACGTGACCGCCGACGCGGTGCGTCACTTTGCATACGGCACCGATGACAACAACCCGTTGTGGACCGATGCCGATTACGCTGCCAAGTCCGGGGCCGGTCGCCTGATGGCACCCCCGGCCTTCGTGTTCGCACAGCGCTATCCGATCCTGCACGGCGCACCGCAGAAGGCGCCGCTCGCTTCCCTGATCGGCGGCGTCGAGGTGGAGTGGTTCAAGCCGATCATAGTTGGCGACTGCCTGCGCTCCGAGCCCCGGCAAAAGGAGTTCTACGAGAAGCGCAACAAGCAGGACCGGCGGCTCAACTTCGTCATTTCAGAAGTGACCTACTGGAACCAAAAGCAGGAGGTCGTCGCCAAGGCCATTGGCACCATGATCATGGCGACGCAGGTCGGCCTCGAGAAAATGATGGAGCATGAGGTCCCCAAATTCTCCCAAGCCGACCTCGATCGCTTCGAGCAGACGTGGCGCAATGAATATCGCCGCGGCGCCACGCCACTGCATTTTGAAGACGTCCAGGATGGCGAGCAACTGCCTTCGATCCTTCGCGGTCCGCTGACCATCGGCGACATGGTGTGCTGGAATGCCGCGATAGGCCCCTCCTACAAGGCCGGCGGCTGGGGGTATCTCGAACTGACCAGAGCGATGCACACCGCGATGGTCAATCCGGCAACGGGATTCCCGGTGAAATATTCGCAACAGCACGAAGATGGTAACATGGCCGCCGGCCGCGGCATGCCGGCGCCATTCGACAACGGTGTGATGCGCTTCGGCTGGGTGGCGCCGCTGTTGACCAACTGGATGGGGGACCACGGCTTCTTGAAGCGCCTGGACGTGCAGGTGCGCCGGCCTGGGCTCTACGGGGACGTAACGACCTATGCTGGCAAGGTAGTGTCGAAGAACGCCGCCACCCGAACCGTGCGCGTCGAAATCACCGGCACGCGGCAAGACGGCATGGCGAACACCGCTGGCAGCGCCGAGGTAATCCTGCCACCGCGCAAATAGAGCGAGCTCCCGCACCAGATCAACGTTCAAAGATTGCCGGTTGCCGCGATTTACGCGGCTCTTGCGTTGCGCTTTTGGTACGCAGTCAGTTTGCCTGCGGTGCCCAACCAGCCTCTGCCGGCGCAAATCGCTCGCACGTGATCTCATGCGCCGCGAGCGCCTCGGCGTCGATGGTCGGTTTGAATCCGGGCGGCAGCACGAGCTCGCCTGCAACGAACCGCAGCGGCTCGGCGAACAGCCGCACCTTGGGCTTCAAGAACCCATTGAACTCGCCCGCATTGCGGATCGTGGCGCTCGCGACACAAGCCTCCATCCAACATCCGAGCTCGCTCGAGAGGCCATCGCCGAGCACGCAGTCCATGCCGAATTGGTGCACCGCGTCCAGCGCCTGCCGCAGCAGGTCAAGACCGCCGAAGCGCTTGAGCTTGAGCTTGCAGAAGCCCACGTTCGGAATGCCGGACGCGCGCTTCACATCCGCAAGCTCACAGATCGGTTCGTCCAGCATCACAGGAACGGGAGATATGCTCGCGACCTTGGCATTGGCGTCCCAATCCTCGGCGCGGCAAGGCTGCTCGAAGAGCTCGATACCGGATGGATCGAGGGACGCGGCAAACCGACAGGCATCGGTCTCGGAATAAGCGCGGTTGGCATCGAGCCGCATGGTCGCTCGGCCGGCAATCGCCCGCTGGATCGCCTTGACGCGCCGCGCATCGTCGTCCACCGCCCTGCCGACCTTGATCTTAAAGGTGCCAAACCCGTCTTCCAGGCGCCGCTCCACCTCCTGCTCGATTTCCTCGGGGGTGGAGCCGTTGAACGGCGTGAGCAGCGGAAGATTGATTTCACGATCAACCGTCAGGAGCGGATGATCCTCCAGCATCTCGATTGCGGTCAGCAGCGCGGTCGCCGCGACCTTGCTCGCGCCGACATCGACCGCAATGGCGGCTTTTGCCTCGTTGGTGTCCCGGCCGACGGCGGCGGCGGCGTGTTCCCGGCAGAACGCCCAGCCGCCTTCACGGGTCTCTCGGCTGGAGCCGGGCGAGATGTGCCCTTCGCCCCAACCGACCCGGCCGTCGCTGTCGCGCACCTCGACGACAATCGGCTCGAACTCGGTGAAGGTGCGATACGACAACACGTAGGGACATATCAGCGGTAGGCGCACAGTCCGCAGTTTGATCTCTTGCAGCTTCATTGGCTCCCCTTAGTCGCCGCTAGTCGATAGCCGTCACAACTGAACACCACTCGCCTTGATCGGTGCCTCCCATTTCCTGACCTCCGCGGCAACAAATTCTGTCAGGTATTCGGAAGACCGGCGCTCCGGTGCGATCAGCTGACCTCCGAGCTGCTGCAATCGCTGCTGCACGGCGGGCTCCTCCAACGTGGCGAGGGTGGCGCGATTGAGCCTCTGGACGATCGCCCGTGGTGTACCGGCGGGGAGGAACAGCGCATACCAGCTCGGGATGTTGAAGTCGGTCAACCCCTGTTCGTGTGCGGACGGCAGGTCCGGCAGGCCTGGCGACCGGTTCTTGCTCAGGATCGCGATCGCCTTCACGGTCTTGGCGGTGATTTGGGGCAGCGCCGTCGGAAGGCTCGGGCACTGATAGTCTATTCGACCCGCAATGAGATCCTGCATTGCCTGCATGACACTGCGGTAGGGGATGTGCGTGACGTCGACGTCGATCGCGGAGTTGAAGAGTACGCAAGCGAGGTGATTGGAGCCGCCGAAGCCGCTCGAGCTGTACCGAAGCTTGGACTGGTTCGCCCTCGTGTAAGCAATGAACTCCTGCAGATTGTTGGACGGGAAGTCCTGGCGCGTGACTAATGCCAAGGATTCATCGGAAATGAGCGCCACCGATGCGAAATCGGTCATCGTGTTGTAAGGCGGCTTGCGGTAGAGCCATTGGCTCTGGGCGAAGGTGCCGACATTGCCGATCACGAATTGATATCCGTCGGGCGTGGCTTTAGCGACGCGGTTTGTACCCGTCATGCCGCCAGCGCCGCTGACGTTTTCGACGACGACCGGATAGTGGAGCTGGCCGCTCAGTCCGTCCGCGACGATGCGCGCGATTGCGTCGCTCGATCCGCCGGCCGCAAAGGGCACCACCAGAGTCATCGAACGGGTCGGCCAATACGGCGCCTGTGCTTGAGCACAAGGAGCGGTTGTATCGGCCGCAATCATGATCGCAATTGTCACCGTGGCTGCAAAAAAAGCGACGGTACCGCGTGGCATTCTCATTTTGATCCTTCCTCGGGCCAATGATGCCGTGCTGCACCTCTGATGGCCTACCTCTCCGGTCAAGCAGGATATCCTGTTTCGTTGTAGGAATCCCTCGTTCTGCATCAAAGGAAATTTCGCCGCCGCATCCGTTAGGGATGTGTCTTTCACCCGCCCCGGCGGACAGGCCTCGGTGGCACGCGGAGGTCCGACGCTCGATTACAGAGGCCGACAGCCTTTCAGATGGAAAACTCCTTCTCCAAGAACTTAATGAATTCCCTCACACGGTGTAGCCATTCCAAAATGCGATTGAGGGTGAGAGCCGTATCCCGACCATGGGCAATTAAATGGCGGTTTCCCAAGGCCAGCGGCTTGGATGCGAAGCTCCTTAGGTTCCTGGTTATTGGTGACGATAGAAGAAAGTAAGTCGGCAGGATCAAGGTCACCACGGGGGCGGCGCTACTCGGGGGACTGGGGTCATTGGGAAAGGCGGCGCTGACGACCAGGGTGTGGGAGGTATTGGCGTCAGGGGGGAGGGAGGCCGTGCCGGGCGCCACACAATTGAAGGAACT
>Ga0066903_100005054_pt1 | contig 11339 bp, 8 predicted proteins | sample PanSoiMetaGPlot1_FD_67491 | JGI IMG/M metagenome (GOLD analysis project Ga0066903, IMG submission 67491) | Tropical forest soil microbial communities from Panama analyzed to predict greenhouse gas emissions - Panama Soil - Plot 1 (version 2) | ecosystem: Environmental > Terrestrial > Soil >...
CGGCGGCGCGGTCGAGCCAGGCCGACGAAGAGTATCGCATCGGCGCGGGCGACAAGCTCCGGATCGAGGTCTACAGGGACGCCCAGCTGTCGCAGTCGGTCCAGGTGAGACCTGATGGAAAAATCACGCTGCCGCTCATCGGCGACCTGGCCGCGATCAACTGCACGCCAATCGAGCTCCGCGACACCATCACGCAGCAGCTCAAGGAGTACATGACGAACCCCAGCGTCACCGTCATCGTCGTTGAAGCGACTGCGGCCACCGCTTACGTGCTGGGCGAAGTCAACCATCCGGGCGCCGTCAGCATGCAGTCCGGTCCCCTGTCTGTCATCCAGGCGCTCGCGCTGGCCGGAGGACTCAAGGACTTCGCGGACACCAAGAACATTCGCATTCTCCGCCGCGCGAGCGCGAGCGTCACGTCCATTCCATTCAACTACAAGGACGCGATTCGCGGCGCGAATCCGACGTACCTGCGGCCGGGCGATACGGTCGTCGTCCCCTGAGGCGGGCTATGTCACCAACGATCGGGCGGACAGCGCTCGTCGCTCTTTGGCTGACGAGCGTCGGGCCAGGTGTTGCCACAGCCGTGGCCCAGACGTCGAACTTCGGACCGTACGAGGCGGACGCATCGAAACCGCGGGCCCCGGGCTGGACGGTGACGCCCAGCATTGGGGTGGGCACCGGCTGGGATGACAACGTGCTCTCGCGGGCAAACGTAGATTCACCCGTCGGCGACTACACCAACCTCATCAACCCGAGCGTCGGCCTGTCGTTGAACGGGCGATTCGATCAACTGAACGGGTTTTACAGCGGCGCGTTTCAGCGCTACCGCCAGTTCGGGCCACTGAACAGCTACGACCAGCAAGCGTCTCTCTCTTGGCGCCGACTCTTGTCAAAGCGATTCACGCTCGTGGCCGATTCGTCTTTTTCGCGGGCGCCGACCACGGAGCTCGTACAGGTCGTCGGCGTGCCGTTTGTGCGCACAGGGACGACACTCCAAGAAGCGCATGCCGGCATCGAGGCGAAGCTGACGGCCCGGACCACGCTCTCGGGTAACTACAACTTCGAGGTGGTGCAGTTCGATGCCAACCCGTTCACGCCGCCGCTCCCAGGCGGCCACAGCCAGGGCGGGACCGCCGGATGGCGGTACAGAGTGAGCGAGCTCACGACGCTCGTGGCGGACTACGACGGTCAGCATCCCACCATCACGAACGGACTGGGGACCTTCGCCATCCAGAACATAACCGGCGGAGTCGAACGGCGGATCTCGGACCTCACCTATGTCTTCGGCAGCCTCGGGCTGGCGCACGTGTCGGTCAGCGCATACGGCCCGGCGCAGACCGGTCCGGTGTGGCGCGCCGGGATAGCACGTCAATTCCTGCGCGCGGGCTTCGAGCTCACCTACAGCCGGTCGGTGGTGGCGTCGTACGGATTCGGCGGCGCCCTTAAGAATGATGAGGTCGTCGCCCGTGCACGCGTTCCGGTAGCCCGTCGCATCTCGGCCCAGTCGTCGGTCGCTTGGCGAACAGATCATGCGCTGACGATCGCGGAGCCGAATCTGCGCTCGTTCTGGATCGAAGGCGACATCGGCTACGCATGGCAGCCGTGGTTGCGCCTCGAGGGTTACTACGTGAGCTCCAATCAGACCGTCGAGCGCCCCGGTGGCTTCGTGGAACGGAGGCAGATCGGGATTCGGCTCGTCACCACTCATCCAATGAGGATCCGCTGATGGAAGACGCCAATCACGTCCACGCGCTCGATTACGTCTCAGTCGTTGGGCGGCGCAAGTGGTGGCTGGCGGCGCCGATCGTGGGCTCGCTCGTGATCGGGCTCGCTCTGGTGAGATGGCTGCCGAAGGAGTATCGATCGGTCGCGACGCTCGGCGTGACGGCCCCGATGGTGTCCCCTTCCTTCCTTAATCAGGCGAATGGTCTCGACAACCAGGAACGGCTACGGGCGATCTCCCAGCAGATGTTGAGCACACCGCTTCTCCAGCGCGTGGCCGCAGAAGAGGGGCTGGCGAAGGGCACGGCCACCGACGCCCAGATCGCAGAGCTTCGCAAAGCCATCGAGGTGTCAGTGCCGGATCCGGTGGCAAACGTCGGCGAAAACCGGCGGTTTGACACCTTCGTCGTGGCGTACTCGGACAGCCTGCCGGCGCGGGCCCAGCGCGTCGCCAACCGCCTGGCGACCGTGTTTGTCGACGCCAACACCGAGACGCGCGCCGCCCGCGCCGAAGACACGTCGGCGTTCATCGCAACTCAGTTGAGCGCCAGCCAGACCAGACTCGGGGATCTCGAGGAGCGGCTGCGCCGCGCCAAGGAAGTCCACATGGGGCGACTCCCTGAGCAGACGCCCGCCAACCTTCAGACGTTGGTCGGCCTTCGTCAACAACTCGAGGCCAACGCGACGGCGCTTCACAGCGAACAGGATCGGCTGTCGATGATCGAACGCCAGCTCGACAGCCTGGTGCAGGGCAACTCACAGATGCTCATCCTGACGCGTGGCAACGAGGCCGTACAGCCGCCCGAAACGCGGGTCATGACGCTCGAGCGCGAGCTTGCCGCAGCGCGCGCGAGCTATACAGACAAGCACCCCGAAATCCAGCGCCTCCAGGAGGAGCTTGCCACGGCGCGACGTCAGGCGTCCGCCGACAAGGGCCGATCGGACAGCGACCGGATGGCCCAACTCCAGCTCGATCCGGCCTACCGGCAGCTCTCCGCCGATCGCGAAATGTCGAGACTTCGGATTCGCGAGCTTCAGCGCGCCAGCAGCGATACGCAACGTCAGATCGGTCTCTATCAGGAGCGGGTCGAAGGAGCGCCGCTGGTGGAACAGCAAATGTCGACGCTGCAGCGGGACTACGACCTCGAGCGGCAGCAGTACGGCGAGCTGACCTCGAAGCTGCACGCAGCCACCATTGCGGAGAACGTCGAGCGCACTCGTGGAGGCGAGGAGTTCACGATTCTGTATCCGGCCACGCTTCCAACCGAACCCATCAAGCCCGTGCCGATGCGCGTGATGCTGGTGTCGCTCCTCGTGGGAGTGTGTCTGGGCGCTGCGCTGACGCTCGGCCGCGAATACCTGGATCGCTCCGTGCACGACATTCGCGAGCTCAAGGACGAGTTCCGCGTTCCCGTGTTGGGTGAGGTCACGCGCATCGGAACGGTTTGAGCCGAAGGAGCCGGCAGGATGAGTCGAATTCAGCAAATCCTCGATAAGGCCGAGCGGGACGGTGCCGTGCAGCGGCTGCGCGTCGTGATCGAAGCGCCTCCGGCGCCCTCGACCGATACGACCGTGAGGCCGCCCGCTGGTGCGGCCGTCGCCGATCCGGCCGCCGCCGGTCGAATCGTCGCTGATCCCGTCGCGGTCGACGCCGCCGGCAGGAGATCACCAGCACCAGGAGCGACGGCGCCTGCAGGACGGTCGATCGCCGGTGTGAGGCTGGACCGCCGGCTCGTTGCCACGGGCGCGGCTAAAAGCGCTGCCGCCGAGCAGTACCGCGCGCTCCGGACGCGGATCCTCCATGGCGATACCGGCATGGCGGTCAACGTCGTGCTCGTCACGAGCCCGTCCGACGGCGACGGCAAGACGCTTACGGTCGCGAATCTCGGGCTCACGATGGCCCAGGAGTTCCAGCGCCGCGTGTGCGTGGTCGACGCCAACATGCGGCAACCCCAGCTTCATCGTCTGTTCGGCTTGGCGGACAGCCCGGGCCTTTCCGATGTGCTCCTAGGTCGTACGACGATCGCCGAGGCCTGCGTCTCACTCGAGGATCACAACATCACGGTGCTCACCTCCGGTCCGGTCCCGATCTATCCGGCTGAATTGCTCGGGTCGATCATCATGCGGCGGACGCTCGAGCAGCTCCGCACGCGGTTTGACACGGTGATTGTCGACGCACCGGCAGCGCTGCCGCTTGCCGACGTCGGGATCTTGACCTCGGTCGTCGACAGCGTTGTCGTCGTGGTTCGCGCCGGCGTCACGCCAAAACCGGCCATTCACGACACCATGTCGACGCTCGATCCGGGAAAAGTGCTCGGCATCGTTCTGAACGACGCGACCTGATGGGAGGAAAGACCGGGAGTTGGGCCTCCTGGAGTAGCAGCCCAATGGGGCGGGGCCCTCGGAGGACAAAAACACCCGGGGGGTTGGGCCCGAACCGGGAGAAGTGGCGCCAATGCAGGTGTTCAACCGGCACGTCTCCGCCCGCGGGATGACTGTGTTCGGTTTCGAAGCGTTGCTGATTGCCGGTTCAATCTTCATCGCTGCCATCGTCCAGGGCTCGCCGGACAGCGGCATATCCGCGAGAGTTCTGCTCGCCACGGCGTTGTACGTCCTGTGCTTCTACTACAACGACCTCTACGACTTGACGCTGGTCGATTCCCAGGGCGAACTGCTCGTCAGGATCCTGCAGGCCACGGGGGCGGGCGCGATCGCGCTCGCCGTCATCTCGCTCGTGACCCCCTCGCTCATCATCGGCCCGGGCATCTTTCTGACGTCGCTTGCACTCACATTGATCGCAGTGCCGACGTGGCGATGGATCTTCAACGGGCTGACGCGGGATTCACACCTCGAGGAACGGCTGCTCATCGTCGGCACCGGCAAATCCGCGCAGGCGCTGTCCCGGCACCTCGGCAGGCAGCGTAATTTCGCCTACCGCCTGGTCGGGTTTGTCGATGACGGCGCGGCGAGCGCGGAGGAACGGCCGCGCGAGATGCTGGGTGGCATTACGGATCTGGCGCGAGTCATCGCAGAGCACCACATCGATCGCGTCGTCGTGAGCCTGACCGATCGCCGCGGCCGGTTGCCGATCGAGGCGCTGCTGAGGGCGAAGCTGTCGGGCGTTCGAGTCGAGGACGCGACGACGACCTATGAGAGGCTGACGGGAAAAATCCTGATCGACGACCTCAAGCCGAGCTGGCTGATCTTCTCGGACGGATTCCAGGCGTCGCGGCTCACGCGTGCCGTCAAGCGGACGCTGGACCTCGCGCTCGCCGTCCTGGGTCTGATCTTTGCCGCGCCGCTCATGGTGTTGACGGCGGTCGCGGTGAAGCTCGGTTCCCGCGGACCGATCTTGTACTGGCAGGAACGCGTCGGCGAGCACGGCCGTGTTTTCACGCTGTGCAAGTTCCGGTCGATGCGGACCGACGCGGAGGACGGCACGCCCGTCTGGGCATGTGACGGGGACGAGCGGGTGACCGGCGTCGGACGGTTCATCCGTGTCACCCGACTGGACGAGCTGCCGCAGCTCTGGAACGTGCTCCGAGGCGACATGAGCTTCGTCGGTCCGCGTCCTGAGCGCCCCTTCTTCGTGCAGCAGTTGGCGGCCGCCATTCCCTTCTACATGGAGCGCCACGTCGCGAAACCGGGGATCACCGGGTGGGCGCAGGTCAAGTACCGGTACGGCGCATCCATCGAGGACGCGATGGAGAAGCTCCGGTACGACCTTTACTACATCAAGCACATGTCGGTGTTCTTCGACCTGACGATCGTGCTCGACACCGTCAAGGTCATCATCCTCGGAAAGGGCGCGCAGTGATCGCCGCGGCTCATTCGCGTCGCCGGAGCTCTGATGTCCCCGAGCTGGGGGTGGTTGCGCGGAACGTGTCGACCCGATATGTGGCGATCGCCGTTGAAATGGTCGTGGGCCTGATCGTCCTCCCCTTCAACGTCGCGCACCTCGGTATGGCCGCCTACGGTCTGTGGATGCTGACCGCTTCGCTGACGGCGTACTTTTCCGTGCTCGACCTCGGGTACTCCGGCGCAACCGTCAAGTTCGTGGCTCAGTACCGCGCCAAGGGCGATGTCGGCGCGCTGAACGAAATCCTCAGCACGATGTTCTCGCTGTTTACGGCGTTCGGGATTCTCGCCTACGCCGTCGCCGTAGTCCTCGCTCTCCTGCTCGGACGCCTGTTTCACCTGACGCCGGAACAGGCGCACCTCGGACGGATCGTGCTGCTCGTCGCCAGTGTCAATGTCGCGCTCGGAATGATCTTCGCCGTCTTTGGCGGCGTCATCAACGGTTTTCAACGTTACGACCTCAACAACATCGTCGGCGCAGCCAGCAGCCTCGTCGTGGCGATGGTCAACGTCTCGGTGCTTCTCGCCGGCTACGGATTGATAGGCGTGATCGTCGCGACCACAACGGTCCGGGTGGTGACGTACTTCGTGTATGGAGCGAACGCGTATCGCGTGTTCCCGCTGCTGCGGCTCGACTGGCGGCTGGTCAAACGCCGGCGGCTGAGCGAGATGACCACGTTCAGCATTCACATCGCGCTCATCGACTGGGCCAACAAACTCAACTACTCTGCGGATGCGCTCGTGATCGGCGTGTTCTTGAACACCAGCGCCGTCGCGGTGTGGGCCGTTGGACAGCGCCTGGCGGAAGTCGCACAACGGCTCACGAATCAATTGAACGAAGTCCTGTTCCCCTCAATCGTCGACCATGACACGTCGAACCGGCTGGACCGGCTGCGGTCGATTTTCCTGCTCGGCACACGACTCTCGATTGCGACGGTTCTGCCCGTTGGCGGCGCGCTCATCCTGATGGCGGGGCCGCTGGTCCACGCCTGGGTAGGGCCACGCTTCGAGGGGAGCGTGATCGTCGTGAGGCTGTTGACACTGACCGTCATCGTTCGCGTGGCTTGTTCCACATCGTCGACGCTCCTGAAAGGTGCGGGCTGGCATCGTCTCGTATCGCGAACGAGCGTCGCGTCTTCGCTCGCGAACGTGGCCCTGAGCGTGTTGCTGGTGGGGCGCATCGGCCTGGCGGGCGTTGCCGTGGGAACACTCGCTCCTGTCTCGGCGGCTGCGCTGATCGTGCTGTTTCCGGCGGGCTGCCGCCGCGTCGGCGTGCCGCTCCGGCACGCGATCGCCGAGGCTGTATGGCCAGCCGTGTGGCCGCTCGCGATCATGGCGGTCTTCGTCGCTCTCACCCGGACAGAAGTGGGCGATTCGCTGGTCGCGGTCGTGTGTGAGATGGCGGCTGCGGCCTGCGTGTACGGCATCACGTTCCTGTTCGTGAGCGTGCGCGCGCGAGAGCGGCAATTCCTCTTTACCCAGGTGCGCAACCTGATGGCTGGGTGGCGCGCCCCGGTCGCATCCATGCCGGAGGGAGCGTGAACGCGCCGATGCCGCCGGGCAGCTTCAGCCGCTTCCAGGCATTTCCATGTCTGGCGGGCCGCGCCCTAGGAGCGCGACATCATGTACGAACGGTTTTATAACCTTCGAGAGCGGCCATTTTCCCTGACTCCCGATCCCGACTACCTGTACCCGAGCCGCGCCCACAGCGAAGCGCTCGCCCACCTTCGCTGCGGGATCGAAGGTCAGGCAGGGTTTGTCGTCATCACCGGGGAAATCGGTTCGGGCAAGACGACGCTCCTTCAGACAGTGCTGCGCGGTCTCGATCGCCAGACCTCGGTCGCGCGGCTGGTCAACACGATGCTCAACGCGAGAGAGCTCATAGAGGCCATCATGCTCGACTTCGGCATCGATCCGGGCGACGGCCGCAGCAAGCCGCTGCTGCTCCGTGATCTCGCCGGGTTTCTCGTCGATCAGCGCATATCCGGGCGTCTGGCCTTGCTCGTCATCGACGAAGCCCAGAACCTGAGCACGTCGGCGCTTGAAGAGATTCGCATGCTGTCGAACCTCGAGACCGAGAAATCGAAGCTGCTGCAGATAGTCCTCGTCGGCCAGCCCAATCTGCGTGATCTGCTCGCCCGTCCCGAGCTCGAGCAACTGCGCCAGCGTATAACCGTCAGCTATCACCTGCTGCCGCTCGGGGCCGATGAAACGGCTGCCTACGTCAACCATCGTTTGAAGCGGGCCGCGATCGGCACGCCGCTCCAGTTTTCAGACGACGTCAGCGCGATTGTCCACGAGCACAGTCAAGGCGTGCCGCGAACGATCAACGTGATTGCGGATGCGATTCTGCTCTTCGGGTACGGCGAGGACAAGCGTGTGATCGACGTCGAGCTGGCGCGCCAGGTCGTGCAGGAGCTCGAGGCCACGAACGTGATCGGGGCCGCGCGCGTCGTGGCCGCCGGCATCACGCACGACGAGACGTCGTTCGGCCGCTCGTTGTTCACTTCACAGAATGCCGCGCCTGCGGACGTTCAGTTGGTGGGCCGGAGCACCCAGCCCGAGGAATCAATCGCGGACAGGGCTTCTCCCGCCCACTCGTACCCCGACCGTTCCGGAGGCGCGCTTGCGGGCCGCGAACGCAATCTTGCGGCGCGCGAAGGCCACCTGTCGGCGCGCGAAGGCCGTCTCACCGCCCGCCAGGATGATCTCGCCGCCCGCGAACGCGAGCTCGCCACGCGTGAGGCGCGAGTCGCTGAACGCGAGCACCAACTGGCGGAGCAGCGGCGCCTGCTTGCGCGGGAATATCGTCTGACGAGCTCATCCGAGGGATCGAGCGGCAGGATCGCTGCTCCTGCCACTTCATGGGGACCACGCGCCGGTGCCGCGTCGCTCGAGACCGGCGCACCGCCACTGGGTCGCACCAGGTCGCTCAAACCCGAAGGCGCCTGGACTCGCCTGCGTCGTAGTGTGTTCGGATCCGCGAAGCCGGTGTTCGAAGAGTAAAGAGCCTGCGTGGCAATGATGGCCATGATGTTCTGGATGTCGTGCGCGTTCGTCGCGTACATCTATCTCGGCTACCCTCTGCTGCTGCTCGGTTGGAGGCGGCTGTCTTCCCGCCAGCCGTCTCGGCCCGCGCCTTGCCGACGCGTCGGGCCGGAGCCCGCGATCTCGATCGTCATCGCCGCGCGAAACGAAGGAGCACGCCTCGCCGCTCGCATCGACAACATTCGGCAGCTTCGCTACGACGGCGACCGCCAGATCATCCTGGTTTCCGATGGATCGCTGGACGACACGGTGACCGTCCTGGAGCGCTACCAGCCGCAGATTGACGTGATCGTGCTACCACCCAGCGGCAAGGCGTCCGCGCTCAACGCGGGCGTCGCCCGCGCGCGCCACGACATCCTGGTCTTTGCCGACGCGCGTCAGACCTTCGAGCCCGAGGCGCTGAGCGAATTGACCGCACCGTTTGATGACGAGGCGATTGGCGTCGTCACCGGAGAGCTCGTCCTCGACTGCGAGCATCCCGAGCGACGCCACGCGGATCGCCGCAGGTATGACGGGGACTTCGCCTTTACGGAGGAACGTCGCGCCGGCATCGATCGACGGACAACACGCTCGGCGGTCGCGGACGGGATCGGTTTATATTGGAAGTACGAGAAGTCATTGCGCAAGCTGGAAAGCGACGTCGGCTCCGTGTTGGGCGCCACGGGCGCCATCTACGCGATGCGGCGTACTCTCTGGCGTCCTCTTCCCGCGGAGGCGATTCTCGACGATGTGCTGGCGCCGATGCGATGCGTCCTGACCGGACATCGAATCACCTTCAACGACCGGGCCAGAGCGCGCGACCGCGCCGCGGCTACCGCGCGCGAAGAAGCGCGGCGCAAGGTGCGCACGGCCGCCGGCAATTGGCAGATCCTTTTCCTCGAGCCGCGGCTGCTCCTGCCGTGGCGCAACCCCGTATGGCTGCAGTACGTCTCGCACAAGGTCGGGCGCCTGCTCGTGCCGTTTGCACTCGTCGCCGCCATCGCGTCGAACGTGGCGCTCGCAGGGCAATCGGCTCTCTACGCGATGACGTTGATCGCCCAGTGCGCGCTCTATCTGCTGGCATCCTACGGCGCTCGCCTGGATCACCGCGTGGCGCGCATCGCGTACGCGTTTCTGATGATGAACGCCTCCGCTGTGAGCGGGCTCATGGCGCTGGCCTTCCGTCGGAAGGTGTGGCGGTGATCGCATGACCCCGGCCCCCCGGCGTCCGCTTGACCGCTTGCGCGATCAGCTGCGGATCTCGCGCGAACGTCTGACATTCAACTACGGCGCGGCCAAAACCGTGCCCAGCCGCGCCCTGGCGGAGGCTGCCATCGCAGCCGCGACCGGGCCGACGTTTTCAACTGCTCCCTACGCTGAGCCGCGCGACTGGGGATACGCCGGCCTGCTGGCATTTACGACCGTCGTGATGATGCGGCCACAGGATCAGATCTCGGGACTCGAGGCGCTTCACATCGCCGACATCTGCGCGGTCATTGCCGTCGTCCCGATGCTTCTCCACCGATTTGCGCGCCGCCTGCCCGTCTTCCGGATCACGGCTGAGACTGTTGGCCTATTCGCCCTTGGCGCTGTCTTGCTGGCGACGGTGCCGTTCTCGATCTGGCCCGGTGGCGCGCTCGCCACGGTGACGGACTCGTACTTGAAGGCGCTCATCGTGTTCATTCTGATGATGAACACGCTGACCACGCCGGCGCGGCTGTCGCAGATCACATGGCTGATTCTCCTGTGCATGGGCTACGTGGCGACGCTAGGCATGATCGACTACGCGAGAGGCGTGAACCTGCTCGAGGGCTCAGGGCGGCTGACCGGAGCGGTGAACGGCATCTTCGGCAACCCCAACGACCTGGCGCTGACGATGGTGACGTTCCTCCCGCCGGCAATCGTGATTGCGCTGTCGCGGCACGACTCGATCGAAAAACGGCTCTCGGCGGCGGTCATCGCGGCGCTGATGCTCGCCACGATTGTGCTCACCAAATCGCGAGGCGGCATGCTCGGGCTCGTCGCCGAACTGATCGTGCTGGTCCTGATGGGGGGGAGGGTGCGGCGCGGATTCCCCGCGATACTCGTCGCCGTCCTGCTGCTCGCGAGTCCATTCGCACCATCGTCCTTCTGGAGCCGCATGAACAGTATTGTCGACGAGGAGCAGGACGCGCGCGAGTTCACAGGCTCGCGTGAGGCCCGGCGCATCGTGATGCAGGAGGGGATCAACGTGTTCCTGGAGCGGCCGTTCACCGGCGTCGGCGCCGGTCAGTTCCAGAACTACAACCCCCCCGGGCGGCGTGAGCCGTGGCGTGAGACGCACAACGCGCTTATCCAGGTGGCGTCGGAAACCGGCATATTCGGGCTTCTGGCGTTCTCGTTCCTGATCGTCCGTTGCGCGATGGCGGCGGTCGCGACCAGACGGATGCTGTGGCGCGCCGCGAGATCGAGCACGGCCGCGGTTGATCTCGTGCTGCCGGCATCGGATCGCAAGTCGCTGTATGCGCACACAACCGCCATGACGGCCAGTCTCGCGGGCTGGTTCGTCGGGGCAATGTTCGACTCGGTCGCATATGCCTGGACGTTCTACTACTTGCTTGCTCTGGTCATGGCGGCGCGTGAGCTCACGGGGGACCGACTCGCGGCCGCGAAGGTCCTCACCGCGGGGCGCTCAAGAGGCGCGGTGCAAGGGGGTCACGCTCATGGCTCAGTTGGCATCTGATTTGCCG
>Ga0066903_100005055_pt1 | contig 11339 bp, 15 predicted proteins | sample PanSoiMetaGPlot1_FD_67491 | JGI IMG/M metagenome (GOLD analysis project Ga0066903, IMG submission 67491) | Tropical forest soil microbial communities from Panama analyzed to predict greenhouse gas emissions - Panama Soil - Plot 1 (version 2) | ecosystem: Environmental > Terrestrial > Soil >...
GTCGCTGCCGACAAAAGCGACGGCATGCATTTCTGCAACAGACCAGTCGTCGCGTGCTCCCATGCGATGACAGGCCGCCGGCCTGTGGAGGAATCGGTCGGCGCGAACACTATCGCGACGGCCGTTGCCGGCGTGTTGTCGTCCACAGTGGTTGCATAAAGAATGCGCCAGCCTCGCACGCCTGCTGGCAGTATCACGTCCTTGAGCGGCTCGCTCCGCAATAACGCGCCAGGCTTACGCGGCACCTCCGCGGGCGGATCGTAGAACGCATCTGGCGCCTGCATGGTGATGCTTGCGCGATCCGCCTGAGACGTTGGCGGTGCGGTCGACTCTGACGTGTCTACTTTGGGCCGATTGCAGCCAACTTCGGCGAGCAACACCAGCAGCACCAAGGCAACGAGACCAAGCCCAAAGAAGTTCATAAGCCCCCTCTCCCAGCAAGCTGTGATCCGTTGTCCATCTGCAGCGGAAATGACTTAACGAGGCAGAAATAAGCTGCGGAAGCGTGTCATGGCAAACACGCTGAACTGATTTCGGTTTGCGCCAGTCTACTCGTGAAGGGAGCCCCAGGGATGCGAACGATCAAGCGACCGTCGCAACCATTGCAGTCGTTCTTCGGATAGAGTTGTGTCGTCTGCGACGACGGCTATGAACTCGTCTCTCGCGGCTTTAATTGTCCGGCGTTGCTAAACATCGGCGGGGACCCGCGATACGGTCTAACGAGAACAAGCTCAGCTGCGGCTACTGGAAACGCAGCTGGAAATTTCTTCAGCTGGTTTAATCATAGAAACGTGAACGCGCAGCGGGAAGCCGTCGGCTAAGGCGTTTGGTTAGGCGCGGCGTTGTGCATGGCGCATGACAAAGAAAGTAATTACCGCTGATGGAACTAAGCCCGCTACAAAGGGGACCCCGACTCCGAGCAGCGACCACGCCAAATACTCGCAGGCGTCCGCACCGAGCCAGACCGGCAGCCAGTAAGCCGAATACGCGAGTGCGAAAGGAAACAGTACCGCCGCGAACCAGCGAGCGACCACCGAACCGACGCGCCCGGCCAGTAACGCTGCGACTCCTGAAATGACAAAGACCAGCACTGATGCTGAAGTGAGTGACAAAGACTCGAAGAATGCCTGCACGCCTAACGAGAAGAGAATAAACCACTTCAGGGCGGCGTGGAAACCACGTTGAACGCGTTTCGAAATGGGGTGGTTGGCTTCATCGATCCGTTAGACCCGTTAGCGTGGCTCATCAAGATCGAGCCGGTAGTCGAAGCTGGCCGTATCCATGTTTTTCGGGGGTGGCGGAAACTTTGCAGCGGCAAGCGCTCGGCGGGCCGCGTCTTCTACCCATCGATTATGGGGGTTCGAGACAACCTTTACGTTGTGGGAATGGCCTTGTCTATCGACTTGAAATGTACATTTCATGGACATGCGATGAATCCGTTCAGGGTGCTTAACCAGCTCTGCAAGCACCACTTGGCGAGCTACGCCATTAACCTGAACTGTATACGCTCGCCCGACGGCATCGCTGTCTGCCCCGTGCGCATGTGCTGGCCAGAGCTGCACTGACGTGATCATAAACAAAGCTATAACCGACGGAGCACGCATGGATCTAACGAGAATTAAACTGCAACGTGCAATCTATTTTTGCGTCCATAGAGGCAAGTCTCCCTTAAAAGGCTGCAAGATGGCAAGCCTAGATGCAGTATTGAAAATCCCTATTTCAATCGCAAGCTCACTTGGACTGCTGGCTCGATGCTCGCAGACGTTACGAACCTCCCGACGATTCCGCCGGGAGGTTCGCAGGATGATTATATGGCAATGTGAAGGTCGCTTCCTCAGCGCGCCGGCATTGCACCTCCCCACGCCGCGGCCGACGGGTCAAGTGGAGCAACCAACGACGGGGATTTGTTTGGCATTAGTTCCGGCCCCAACGGTTGTGTCGGCGGTGTGCCTTTGACGCGAGCCAGGAATCCGTGGGCGATGCCGGAAGCAACGTAACGACCACAGATAATCCCGCGGTCATTGATGCCGTTCAGCGATGTGAACGTTGACCCGGGATAATCGAAAGTGAAGAAGTTGTTTGGCGGTAGAAAGAAAAGTCCATGAGTCACGCCTGAGCTGGCATATCTGCCCACCACCCAGTTCTTGTCGTTAAGTCCAAACAGGACTGTCGCAGTCGAGCCCGTCGGATCGATAGGGAAGTGCAGCGCCCCATTAGCGTCCCGGTAGTAGCCGTGAAGAACTGCCCCGACCAAGTAGTATCCCACCACCAACTCGTTCGAATTATTGATCTCGTAAGCAAAGGTCGAGCCAGCTCCCGGAACGCTCCACGACGTTAGGGTGCCGTCAATGCTGACGAACGCTTGGAAAATCCCGCTGCCGTCAGGATCAAACGCGCCGGTAAAGTCGCCGGCATCGTTTATACTAAGCAGATTGGTTTGGACAGTGCTGGGAACATCGTATTCCGTGAAGGTGCCGCCCGACAGGAAAAACGAGTGAAGCGTACCATCGCTGATCGCGTAGTCACCGGCTACTGTGCGTGAATTATTGATGCCTCGTCCTTCGGTAAAACCCACGTTATCGTTCGGGTCAACGATCGGGTCGCTAAAGCTACCATCGCTGAACCGGACAAACCCTCGCGCCACGCCGCTCGAATCGACAAATTCGCCAACGACGTCGCCTCTTTCGTTAATCTTTTGTGGCAAGGTCTGATTTCCGGTCCCGGGGTAATCAAAAGTCGTGATGACTTCAATGGAACCCGAGCTCGCTGCTTGTTGAGCGAACGTCCCCATCAATGGGAACACGAATAGAACTGCCAGAATGCTGATAACTATCTGTTTTGTTTTCATGATGTTTGCTGTCTCCTTATTTGAATTTGCCATTGCTAAACGACGGATGCGGCAAACGCACAATGCCCACTTGGCGAATTTCGACATGGCCAGTTTGCGTGTTACAGCTATCGTTACGACGCAACAGGGGGATTTGAAGTTCTCTTCGCGAAAGCGCCCACTAATTTGGCGTTGCGATCGTTCGAAGATAAATGTCTTCAAGTCGCTGCGCCTGGTTAGCCAAATCAAAATTGTGTTTCACTGCTTCGGTTCCGGCGCGAGCGATGCGCGAAAGGAGATCGGGTTCTTGCACCGCATTCAGCAACGTTTCCACCAATGCGAATTCGTCACGCTCAGGTACTAGGACGCCGCTTACCCCGTGCTCGATTGCCTCGGGAATGCCGCCGTGCTCGGTCGCGAAGACCGGCAGACCGCTGGCCATCGCTTCGAGCATCGAATTCGGAATGCCTTCTTGATTTCCGTCGCGGCCAGTCTGGCTCGGGTGCAAGAAAATATGCGAGCGGTAATAGATCTCGCGTAATTGCTTCTGCGAAAGGAACCCAGTGAATGACACGCTTTGGGCTATCTTTAATTCGCGCGCCAACATCTTGAGTTCCCGGAATAGAGGACCTTCTCCCACAATCCTCAACGTCGCGTTTGGGTATTGACGAACGAAAACTTCGAACGCGCGAATCGTTACCGGCAAGCCTTTTTTCTCGATTAATCGGCCGGCCTGCACGAACTGCCATTCGCCGTTTTTCGGAACAGCACGTTCACGAAAAGGGAATTCCTCCAGCGGAATTCCGGTGCGCTGGATCTCAATCTTCGCTGGGTCGCATCCGAGACCGACGAGAGCACGCCGCAGCGATTGCGACCTAACGAGAACCATCGTTACTGCGTCCAGCATCTGCAAAGTCGCTTCTCGATAGGCCGGTTTGTCCATGTCGACCATGACATCGGCGCCGTGGAAGGAAACAATTGACGGATGTTTCCACTCGCGAATCAGAGGCAGGAGGTGCACCGCGATGTGGCCAAAATAAATGTGCAAAAGACGCGCGTCGGTTTCGCCTAGAATAGCCAGCGACGTGCGTAACTCTGCCCGGGACATTTGCCACGGCTTATCGCGCAATTGTCGAAACCAAAACCGCCGAAGGACATGCGTTCGCGGCTTGGGGACGATGTGAACAGGCTCAAACGGATAACTCGCGGCGTTTTCGCGTTTCTGCGTAACCACCACCGGCGCGCATCGTTTCAGACCCGTGATTTGCCGGTAGATATGCAACATCTCTGGTTTGAGAAACGTCGCGCAATAACAAGCGATAACCGGGCGTTTGTCGGGCGTTGTACTCAACGCGCAAGATTAGATGCTCAGCGTTCCGCGTCCAACAGAAGCGAAGGCTGCGAGCCGACCAGGTCGCGTCTCCCTTGCTAAGGGTGAGGGATGATTCCGTCCAATTAGCGTCTGCGTAGTTTCAAACGCCTCACCTCGTTCCTCTCCCCTTTGGAAGGGGAGAGGAGGACAAGCTTTTCGTTCACACAATTCAAATCGAAAACTGTTCGCGCACTTCGGCTGAGACACGGACTGGCCGGCCGGTTTGGGCGTTTATCGGGCACCAGAGTGTTCGAGCGGCTGACAATAGCTGGCCATCGCTGTTCCTCCGCATTTCAGTGAATCGTTCAAACGTAAGCCGGGTCGCTTTGCCGACCCACGTGCGCAACACAACGTTATCGCCCAAACAGGCCGGGGTTTTGTAATCGATTTCGTGCCGCAACACCACCCATCGGATGCTGTCCTGTGCTTCGCTACTGGCGATCGCTTGCCAATGGGCAGTGGCAACTTCCTGGACCCACCGCAGGTAAACGGTGTTGTTCACATGATTTTGCCCGTCGATGTCTGCGGACAAAACCGAGACGGTCATTTCAAAACGTGCCGAGGACATGAGGATCAAAATTCATCTCGTAAACAGCGCTGTCATCTTGAGCGAGATTCATTGTAGGGCAGGCGCTCCGCCTGCCGGCAACCGATGCGGTTGCCCTACAAGGCGAGAACAACATTCAGAAAATGTTAAATCGTCGCATCAATTCCTGACGCGCTTCCATCGCCTGCGCCGGATTCATTCGGCTGAGTAATTTTTCACGACGCTCACGATCCATTGCTGCGAGTTCGCGCACGAGCTGATTGCGCGCTTTCCATTTTGCGTATTTGCTCAAGCCAATGCCCAGCGCGAGCAGCGCGGACACGATCCAAACGGTAATATCAGTCGAGGTGACGAGCAGCATAAAAAAAGCCGTTGGGAAACCCTAACGAAATAGTCTTCGTTTTCGGAACAAGTTCAAGCAGGCCAAGGTATCTCAAGACGAGACGACCGGGATGGCAATATGACGAACCCGTAAGTTGACGTTCCCGAGACGAGGAGGACATTTTCGCCATGCCTGCCCGTACCGTGAGCGTCGTCGTTGTGTGCACTGGCATTTGCTTGACCGGTGCGCGCTTCACGCAAGCACAGGAGGCGACTTCGGCGAATCTTCCGGATCAATTTCAGACCGCCGAGATGACTCAAGTTCAGAAGCCGAAAAAGAAGAAAACCAAATCGAGCTCGCCAACTGTCGCTACTGCACCGAAGGAAGACACGGCGCCTGTACCCGAGCAGATGCCGGCTGCGGACGAAACGCCAACACATATCGCCCCGTCGGAAGAGAAAAAGGCGGAGTCCAACCGGAGCACCGCCTCGATGCCACCAAGTCAAAAACCGGCCACTCCAACTGAACAGGCGCCTTCCGCGGAAGAGCGGGAAGTAGTCGCTGTGCCATCGGAAAAGAAACCTCGATTGAGAAAACGGCGAGCACCTGCTGTCCAGCCGGTGGCGGCGAGCATTTCGGCGCCGGTTCCGATGTCGCTTTCGGTGGCGCAATCAATGGCGATCACGGCGCCGTTGCCCGATTACACGTACGAGATGAAACGACGCAACCTCAGTGGAAGCGGAGTCTGCATGGTGACCGTTGATACCGCGACAGGAACAGTGACTAACGCAAGCATGTTCCAAAGCACGGGCAATCCGCTACTCGACAAAATCACCATCCAAACATTCAAAAGCTGGCGGTTTAAGCCCGGAACAGTTTCCCAAGTCCGCGTGCCGATCAGCTACGAATGAGGTGCGTTTAGGACAAGACGAATTCGTCCGAGACGATCACGCCCGTTCAGGGCTTCCGGATCGTCGTCCCCTGCGCGTGGACGAGCTTCCACTGGCCGTTCTTCCGAACAAAGATGCGGGTCCACCGGCGCTGCTCATCTATCGCGCCATCCTGGTCTTTTCCTTTAGCGGTGGAGCGATAGGTCACAATGGCGGTATCCCCGTAAACGCGGACCTTGATATCATCCGCAACCAGCCATCGAAGTCCACGCTGCCGGTCTTACGGTCCTCCAGGTACTATGCCCGGTTCTCGACGTTCCCGTGCGGACGGTAATGGCTGTAATCTTTGTCCAGGACCCGCTCAAGGAAAGCCATGTCCGGCTTGACGATAGCCGCATTGAGGTCATTGATGAGTTGCGTCAACTCGCGCTCGTCGGTGGCCGCATCGCCAAAAGCCCAACCGCATGCGCGAGCAGGAGAACCGTGATCGCGAAGAGATGTTTCATAATTCCCACTCCTTCCCAGTTGAATGCTCACAAAAGAGATACCTCATCCTCTCTGAACGCAAGGATCAAGCCTGAGCAGCAGCTGAATTTCAGATTGGCCTGACAACTGCCGTCCACAGGGCTATACCCAAGCCAAATATGATGTGATTGAACAAGCTTACGCGAGCCAAATGCGCATTACCCGGCGCATCGCGTCCCAGCCAGCCCATACCCTGCGACGGGAACATGACAAACCAAGGTAAAACTGTGGTGGCCGTTCCGTAGAGGATGCCGCTGAGTGCAGTCGGCTTCGCCTGGGCCACAGCCAACAGGACAAAGTACACAAGGGTCAGCCCGATGCCGATCGAATAGTGCGCTGCGAATCCCAGGGGCAGTTCTCCTCGCAAGGGCGGCGTCTGCAGGATGTCCGTGTGCTTGAACTTGCCCTGCAAGAGGTAACCAATCCAACGCCCGATCAAATCTGGACCGGTTCGGCGCGGTCCCAGCCCGGCGATGCCGAGCCGGAGAGCGATCACGGCCACGGCGTCCATGGTAACAGTGGAAAGGATACCCACAATCACGCCAACCATGAACAAACGGCTTTCCATCGTACGGCGCCCCCGCCATTATTCGCTAGGCTGCTGCGTAACGAGAACAGATAAGCCACGGCAGCGCGTCGCGGCTAGATTAAACGCCGCACACCGAACATCAAACATTGCGCTCATTGGCTTCATTAATTGGTTAGGCCGCGCGTTTCACATTCAGGAACCGTCGTGTCCTCAGCATTTGGAGAATACAGAGGCAGCCTGTGGCTGCCCATAAATGCTTGATCGTATGCCCGGACACTCTTCCGCGGAAAATCGCGAACACCTCTCGATCATAAAACTCGAAGAGCTTGGCTAAGAGATAGCATGCAAGGGCAACGAGCAACATGTACCTATGCGAGAATTGGCTCGGAGACAAGGATAAGAGCGCGGGAAGTATCAGTAGGGGAGCGTACTGCACCCAAGCATAAAGACGCAGATCGTCGTACCAGTGCCAATAAATCACGCTACCTGCACCTAGCAGCAAACCTGGAAGGAGCAATATGTTTCCCAGCTTCGGATGCACCGATTCGCTCACAATAGCCATAAACAAGCCAATGAAACCCACGGTCATGGGCAACCGGTCCCAGACAAGCGAATCGTTGTTCGGATGCCAGTGATAATACCCAGAACCAACGCTGACCATTGACACCCCAAGAAAGAATGTGAACCAGCATATCGAATACCCTGTCAAACGCCCACAGGCGCCAAACATGATACCAGCTAGTCCGACGATCAGGAACGGAGCATTAGATACCACGTCCGCGAAATTAAGGACACCGAGAAAAGGGCGCGTATCGGCAAACTCGTGATAGCGCGCATCCTGATGTATAGGGGGGAGGCAAAGCAGAATCAGGAGCGATACAGCCGCAATTAAGAAAAGCAGGTAATGGCGCCAGTGTCTCTTAAGGGCGAGGGCAAGCATGTGTCGTAACGAGAAAGAGATAACCCACGGCAGAATGTCGTGGCAAACAGATTGAATTGATTCCGCAATGGGGCCAACCTGCTCGCGAACACTTTCGGAGTTGGCTTCATCGATTGGTTAGTTGGTTTGTGCTACCTTCTCGGCTCATACCGCAACGCCACCGCCCCCGAGCCGAACTCCAGCCGGCTCACGAGCTTCAAGTCGATATGCTTGGATAGCCCCGCGAACAATGTTGGCCCATGGCCCGCTAGCCTAGGGTGCACCACGAACTCGTATTCATCGATCAAACCCAGCTCCGCTAACGCCAGAGGGAGCTTTACGCCTCCCACGAACAGTCCCTTGCCCGACTCCTGCTTAAGCTGTTGAACGGCCTTCCCCAGATCCCCACGCACGAGCTCCCCGTTCCAGTCGACCCGATCCAGGGTGCTCGACACAACATACTTCTTTGCCGCGTTGATCGTCCGGGCGAAGGGTTCCATCCAATCAGGCCTCGCTCCCGTCGGCGCCGGCGGCCGCCACGCTGCCTCCATCATTTCATAAGTCACCCGGCCAAAGAGGAGGGCATCGGCACGCTCGAGGTTCTTGATCGCGTGACGATGCAAGTCTTCGTCCGCAACCATTGCCCGATGATCGCAGCACCCGTCCAATGTGACGTTGATGGAATACCGAAGGGGTCGCATTACGTGTTTCTAAAGTGGCCTAACGAGAAAAAGACAGGCCACGGCAGCGTGGCGTGGCAATGATATTGAAGTCGTTTCGCAGTGAGGCAAGCCTGCTCGCGAACGCTTTCGGAGTCGGCTTCATCGTTTTGGTTAGACCTCTTCATGGCTCAGAAGAACCGGACATTAAACTCTCTCTCTCATCGTCTGTCTGCGCGTGCGGGCAGCGTATATTGCAAGACTGCACTGCCGAAATTTTGCAGGGGGAACTAGGGGAAATTTTGGATGCTGCCGTGGAGCGGGTAGACGGAATGAACCTGCTTCGAATTCGAGGTGACCGCCAGTGTGTCTCCCTTCGAGGCCTTGAAATCCACTCTGCCGGCCAAGGTGTAGCTGTCGATGACGAACGGCAAGCTCCGTCCGGTGAAGAGGTCGGGGCGGTTCAAGAGACCGAAGTGCAGGTGGGGGCCGAGAGACGGGCCGGTGTTCCCGATCTTGGCCATGGGCGCGCCGGCCTTCACATTGTCGCCGACCTTCACCTTCAGACTTCCCGGGTGCAGGTGCGCGTAGACCGCGAAGACGTTCGGGGCAATCTCCAGGACGATCTGGTTCCCGCCGAAGTCCGGTAACGTTTTTGGGGTCATCGGTTTGTTTGGGGTCGTCTCCGGCTTGCCGTCCTGAACCGAGACGACGGTCCCGTCGGCGACCGCGAACACATCCACTCCGTAGGCGTAAAATTGCTCGTTGCTGGTGCCGTCCCCCTCATAAACTCTGTCGCCCTTGAGAAGAGCCCAGTCGACTGCGAACGTCTCGGCGGTCTCAATGCGGCGACCGTCGACGACGACACGAAGATCCCGATGGACGTTGGGCTCGCAACATGCGCTGGTGGACAGCCAACCGTCGCCTTTAAGGGGAGGTTTGATCGCGGTGGCGGGTCGGCGGTTGATCGCGACCTCGGGACCCTCGACCACGGGCGGGTCCACGAAGACCGCGGTCGATGTGCCCGCGGGAACGCTGTAGTCGAGCCGGTGCGTCACCCGTTCCGGCGCGGTGCCTGGCGCCACGATCAGATCGATGTCGACCGAGGCCGCCGCTGATGCGGGAACCTCCGTCAGCGGCTTCTTGTCCAGAAGGGTCTGGGTCGCGGCGACGAGCACCGGCCCGTCGATCCGCGTGAGCTCCTTCCCGGCGGGATCCAGGACCGTCAGGCTCTTCAGCGTGACCGGTTGCTCAACCGCGTTGACGACGAGAAGTTCGTACTCGACATGGTCCTTGCCGTCGTCGCCACGGACGACCTGGGCTTCGTGGATCGGGTTGACCAGGATCGCAGTCAGCCGGAGAGGCTCCTTCTCGGGCGGCCGTCCTCCCGCGGCGAGTGCGAGAGCGAAGACAGTGGGCGTAAATATGAATACTGTCAGCAACCTGAAACGAACTCGCCGTGTCATGAGGTCTAACGAGAGGAAGATAAGCCACGGCAGGCGATGGCGCGATCTGTTTTCATCTCATCTTTCATAATTCATCCCTCATCTTTGACGCGAAGCGATTTGCCGTTGGTTCATCGATTGGTTAGGTCCTGTGGAGAGTAAACAGTGCAGAGATTATTTTTTTCTATGGCCAACCATTTCGGCGGACATGGTACGGCGATCGATCCGCGTGAGATTCTTTTCCATCGCTGGCGTGAGCAGTGAGATGTGCGGGATGTCGCAGAGATGTTCGGCTATGAACCAGGTTGGTTTTTCTGTGGTCATCCAGTTGCGATCATCAAATCGCGCCAGGTTCACCGGGCGCGAATAACGGCGCAGGGTGCGTTCCCCGCGCAGATTGAAGTAGATGTTGAAATAACTCATTGCCAGCTCGCGCAGAGTGCGGTAAACCGGCTCGCGATAACGGCAGCCGGTGAAATTGGATTTCGCCACCGCGCCCCAGTGCCCGCGCACCTTGAAAACCGCAACGACGTGGTCGGTATCTTGTTCCGCTTCCAAATCGAAGATCAATGGCGGAAAACCGATTACGCGCAGCGCAGCTGCTGCGAAAATCCCGCCTTCGAGACATGACGCGACGTGATCGTGCAGGACTTTCTTTGGCGAGCGCGCGGTGTAACTAAGATTGTAAGGCAGGTCATCGAGAAATTTCTGTATGCCAGCTGGCGTTTTTAGCGAGCGCAGCTTTCGCAATTCTGATTGCGTGAAATCGAAAGTGTCAGCACTCCGCACGGGCGAGCCTCACAGAAATTTCATTTTCGGAAATGTCAGCTTGAGTTTGGGAGTTCCTGCTACCTGGATGCACCCGCCGGCGCGAAATTGATGATGTTGAGATTAAGTGGGAACTGGCGCTGGCGCGGTTCGGCTTTAGCAACCCGTCCTTTGCCCCAATCGCCTGCCAGACCGGGCGCAGCCTCGAATGCGGCGATGTCTATCTGTCCGGAAAAATTAAAGGCGTCGATCAGGTACGGAATTCCGTCGGCAGCCATGGGGGATGCGCGGTTCATGATATGGCAGTGAAAATGTGGGGCAGAGGTGTTTCCTGTGTTTCCCAGTTTTCCCAATACCGCACCTTTCTTTACTGAATCGCCGGGGTGCACCTTGATGGAATCTTTCTGCAGGTGCGCATAGAAGGCAAAACGTCCGGCGCCGAGATCGAGCACGACATGATTGCCGTCCACGGTTTCGATGGTAATGGAGCTCGGTTCTGGCAAACGCCCGGGAACCTGGTCGTCGAGATTGTTCAG
>Ga0066903_100005056_pt1 | contig 11338 bp, 8 predicted proteins | sample PanSoiMetaGPlot1_FD_67491 | JGI IMG/M metagenome (GOLD analysis project Ga0066903, IMG submission 67491) | Tropical forest soil microbial communities from Panama analyzed to predict greenhouse gas emissions - Panama Soil - Plot 1 (version 2) | ecosystem: Environmental > Terrestrial > Soil >...
ATGAACTCGTGCGCGTGCGCCGCGCGGGCCGCCTGCTCGATCGCCTGGCGCGACGCCGCCGGCTGGCCGTACGCGATGTTGCTGGCGATCGTGTCGTCGAAGAGCACCGTCTCCTGCGTCACGATGCCGATCTGCTGGCGCAGCGACTTGAGGGTGACATCGCGGATGTCCACGCCGTCGATCAGGATCGCGCCGCCGGTGACGTCGTAGAAGCGCGGCAGCAGGTTCACCATCGTGGTCTTGCCGGCGCCGCTGAGGCCGACGACCGCGATCATCTGTCCTGCACGCGCGCCGAACGACACGTTCTTCAGCACCGTCTTCCCCGCCCCATCGTCGTAGGCGAAGCTGACGTCGCGGAACTCGATCCCGCGCGTGAGCGGCGCGAGCGCAGCCGCGCCGGGACGCTCGACCACCTCGGAATGCGTGTCGAGCATCTCGAAAATCCGCGTGGCCGCCGCGATCGCCTGCTGCATGTTGGCGTTGACCCGGCTGAGGCGTTTCACGGGCGTGTAGAGCATGAACGCCGCGAAGATGAACGCGAGGAACCGTCCCTGGTCGAGCAGGCCGAGGGCGATGCGCTGGCGTCCGTACCACAGCAGCAGCACGATCGCCACGCCGCCCAAAAACTCCATGATGGGCGACAGCAGCGACACGGTGCTCGTGATCTTCAGCGTGGTGCGATATAGCCGGTTCGACGCGCTGGCGAAGCGCCTCGCCTCGTGCGCTTCGCCGCCGAACGCCTTCACGATGCGATGGCCGGTGAAGGCTTCGGCCGTCAGGTGCGAGAGGTGCTCGATCTCTTCCTGGCCGCGCAGCGTCGAGCGGCGGATCCGCTGCCCGAGCCGCACGAGCGGGTAGACCACGAGGGGCGCGCCCACGAACGTCACGATCGCGAGCCGCCAGTCGAACCAGAACATCAGCACGACGAAGCCGGCGGCCGTGAACCCTTCGCGCAGCAGGTCGCCGATGGTCTCCGCAACGGCCTGCTGAATCTGGCCGACATCGTTCATGATCCGCGACATCAGCTGGCCGTGGGCGTTTCGCGCGAAGAACGCCGCCGACTGGTCGAGGATGTGCCGGAAGAGCCGGTCGCGAATGTCGCGGACGACCCGCTGCCCGACATCGGTCATCAGGTAGGTCGACGCATACGACCCGAGCCCTTTGACCAGGTAGGCCACGATGATCGCGGTCGCCCAGAACGCAAACGATCGATCGTCGTTGGCCGGGAGGACCTTGTTGATGATGGGAGCGACCAGGTATCCAACCGCCGCGCTCGCGCCGGCGTAAAGCAGCATCGCCACCAGCGCCACGACGAACTCGAAGCGGTAGGGCCGCGAGAAGGCGAGCAGCCGCCGCAGCGGGTGTTCCTGCACTAGGCCTGGTACCCCCCCGGATGCGCCTCTCGCCAGCGGAACGCGGTCTCGACGATCACCTCGAGAGCCTCGTACGACGGCTTCCAGCCCAGCGCGCGTTTGATGCGGTCGCTCGACGCAAAGAGGACGGCCGGATCGCCGGGACGCCGGGGGGCGACGCTTCTGAGGACGGGGCGCCCCGTGACGTGCTCGACGGCGGCGACCACCTCGCGGACCGAGACGGGTCGGCCATTGCCGAGATTGTAAGCCGCCGACGGCCCGCCCGCACCCAGCGAATCGAGCGCCAGCACGTGCGCCGACGCCAGGTCCGTGACGTGGACGTAGTCGCGCAGGCACGTGCCGTCAGGGGTCTCGTAGTCGTCGCCATAGATGGCAAACTCGCCACGGCCCAGCGCCGCGTCGATGGCCCGCGGAATCACGTGCAGTTCGGGCTGGTGGTCCTCGCCGAGGCGACCGTCGGGGTCGGCCCCGGCCGCGTTGAAGTACCGCAGCGCCATCCAGCGGATGCCGTAGGCCCGCTCGAAATGCGGGAGCGCGCGCTCGACGGCGAGCTTGGTCTCGCCGTACGCGTTGATCGGCAGCTGCGGGTGATCCTCGGTGATCGGCGTCTCGAGCGGATGGCCGAACGTCGCCGCCGACGAGGAAAACACGAACTGGCGGACGCCGGCCCGGGCCATCGCGCGCAGCACGCTGATCGCGCCCGTCACGTTGGTGTCGTAATACCCGGCCGGATCGGTCACCGAATCGCCGACCGAGAGCAGCGCGGCGAAGTGCATGACCGCGGTCACGCGGTGCGCGCGAATGACGTCGGCCAGCCGTGCGCCGTCGCGAATGTCGCCGATTTCGAGCGCGGCGTCGGCACGCTCCGCGACGCTGCGATGGCCGGCGCTGAGGTCGTCGTAGATGACCACCTCGTGGCCGGCCGAGCGAAGGGCCTTGACCGCGTGGCTGCCGATGTAGCCCGCGCCGCCGGCCACGAGCACGCTCACCGGCGGCCCATCGAATGGTAGGTGAAGCCCAGTCCCCGGAGCTGCTCGGGGTTGTAGATGTTCCGTCCGTCGAAGATCACCGGCGTCTTCATCGCCTTCTTGATCTTGATCCAGTCGGGCTCGCGGAACTCGTGCCACTCGGTGACGATCGCCAGGCCGTCGGCGCCCGCGAGCGCGTCGTAGCTCTTGTCCTTGAAGTCTACCTTCGCGCCGAAGATGCCGCGCGCGACCTTGACGGCTTCCGGATCGTAGGCCGACACGTTCGCGCCCGCCTCGAGCAGCCCGTGGATGAGCGGCACGGCCGGCGCCTCGCGCATGTCGTCGGTCTTGGGCTTGAACGCCAGCCCCCAGACGGCGATCCGCTTCCCCTTGAGCGAACCGAAGTGCTGCTTCATCTTGGAGATGAGCCGCAGTTTCTGCCGCTCGTTGACGTTCTCGACGGCGTGCAGGATCTCGAACGTGTAGTTCTTCGCGGCCGCGAACTTGATAATCGCCTTGACGTCCTTCGGGAAGCAGCTGCCGCCGTAGCCGACGCCGGGAAAGAGGAACGCCGGCCCGATGCGCCGATCCGACGCGACGGCGCGGCGCACGGCGTCCACGTCCGCCCCGACGACTTCACAGACGTTGGCGACTTCGTTCATGAACGAGATGCGCGTCGCCAGCATCGCGTTCGCCGCGTACTTGCAGAGCTCCGCGCTCGCGCAGTCCATCAGCATGATCGGCGCGCCGGTGCGGGTGAACGGCGAGTACAGCTCCTTCATGATCTCGGCGGCGCGCTGATCGTCGGCGCCGATCACCACGCGATCGGGCTTCATGAAGTCCTCGATCGCGGCGCCCTGCTTGAGGAACTCCGGGTTGCTGACGACGCTGAAGGGCTGCGTCGTTTCCTGGCCGATGGCCTCGCGGACCTTTTCGCTCGTGCCGACCGGCACCGTGCTCTTGTCGACGACGACCTTGTAGCCGTTCATCGCCTTGCCGATCTGGCGCGCGACCTCGAGCACGTGGCGCAGGTCGGCCGAGCCGTCCTCGCCGGTGGGCGTCCCGACCGCGATGAACACGATTTGCGACGCGCGGACCCCTTTGGAGAGATCGGTCGTGAACGTCAGCCGCTTCTCGGCGCGGTTGCGCCGGACGAGCTCCTCGAGCCCCGGCTCGTAGATGGGAATGCGGCCGCGCTGGAGCGCGCGTACCTTCGCCGAATCCTTGTCGACGCACGTCACGTCATTCCCGTTTTCGGCAAGGCAGGCGCCTGCCACGAGCCCCACGTAGCCTGTTCCGATGACCGCGATCCGCATAAGCGACGTACGCTAACACGATTTTGAAAACGGTGTCAATTAATTGAGGTGCAAGGACTTGTTGCCACAACCGGTTGTGCTACCATGGCCCGGCCTTGCGCATCCTGGTCGACTATCGGCCGGCGCTCCGCGCGCGCACGGGGGTCGGCGAGTACGTGCACGAGATCGCCGGCGCGCTCGCACGCCGGCTCGCGCCCCCCGACGAGCTGGTCCTCTTTTCGAGCTCCTGGAAGGATCGGATCCCCTCGTCGGCGCCCCCCGGCCGCCGGGTGGACGCCCGCGTGCCGGTCCGCGTGCTGAACACGCTGTGGCACCGCTTCGAAGCCCCGGCCGTCGAGCGGTTCGCGGGCCCCGTGGACATCGCCCACTCGTTTCATCCGCTGCTGCTTCCGGCGGCGCGCGCGGCGCAGATCGTCACCGTCCACGATCTCGACTTCCTCGATCATCCCGAGCGGACCGAGCGTGAGATCCGGCGCGACTATCCGTCGCTGGCGGCCGGGCACGCCCGGCGCGCCGCCGCGGTCGTCGCGATCTCGCAGTTCACGGCCGGTGAGGTCGAGCGCCGGTTCGGCGTCCCGCGCGATCGCATCGTCATCTGCGAGGTTGGCGCGCCTGCCTGGCCGGCGCGTTCTGCGCCCGCGCCGCGGGGGCCGATCCTCTTCATTGGGACGCTCGAGCCGCGGAAGAACGTCGGGATGCTGCTGCAGGCGTATGCTGAGCTCCTCGCCAGCGTCCGTGACGCGCCGCCGCTCTGGCTTGCCGGCGGCGCGACGGACGCCGCGGCCGACTGGCTGCGCGCGATCGGTGAGCCCCCGCTGGCCGGCCACGTGCAACATCTGGGCTACGTCGAGAGCGATCACCGCTACGATCTCTACAGGCAGGCCTCCATGTTCGTGCTCCCCTCGCACCTGGAAGGCTTCGGCATTCCCCTGCTCGAAGCCATGACCGTCGGCGTCCCGGCGATCGTGAGCAACCGCGGCGCCTTGCCGGAAGTGGCGGGCGGCGCGGCCCAGGTGATCGAAGACGCCGGCGGCCTGGCGGCCGCGATGCGGCGGTATCTCGACGATCCGGCGGCGTCCGCTGCCGCCGTCTCTCGCGGGCTCGAACGTGCGCGGCACTACACCTGGGACGCCAGCGCCGCCACGCTGCTCGATCTCTACCGCCGGCTCGCATGAGTGTTCTCACGATCGGTATCGATGCGCGCGAACTGCTCGGCGAGGCGACGGGCGTCGGCCGCTATCTCGGCGAGCTGCTGCGCCGCTGGGTACAGCGGGCCGACGCGGCGTCGCGGCAGCTCATCCTCTACACGCCTGAGCCGTTGCCGTTCATGACGACGGTGCCGACGGGCGCCAACGTGCGCGAGCTGGTGGTCGGCAGCGGCCGCGGCACGTGGTGGGAGCAGACGCATCTGCGCCGCGCGGTGCGCGCCGATCCGCCGGACGTGTTCTTCGCGAGCGCCTACACCGCCCCGCTCGCGCTGGGCGTGCCGCTCGCGGTCGCGATCCACGACGTCTCGTTCGCCGCGCACCCCGAGTGGTTCCGTCCGCGCGAAGGCGCGCGGCGGCGGCTCCTGACACGCCAGGCCGCGCGCGCGGCCGAGGTCATCTTCACGATCTCGGAGTTCTCGAAGGGGGAGATCGTCGAACGGCTGTCGGTGCCGGCGGACCGGATCCTCGTCACGTACCCGAGCGTGACGCCGAGGCACGTGCCCGACGGCCCACGCGAGCCGCTCGTGCTGTTCGTCGGGTCGATCTTCAACCGCCGGCGGCTGCCGGCGACGATTTCGGCGTTCGCGGCCGCCACGGCGACGCGGCCGGACGTGCGGCTCGTCATCGCGGGCGCCGATCGCAGTTATCCGGCGCAGGATCTGTCCGGTCTCGCGGCCGAAGCCGGCGTCGGCGCCCGGGTCGAGCTCAAGAAGTACGTCAGCGAGGACGAACTGACGTCGCTCTACGGACGGGCGTCGGTGTTCGTGTTCCTGTCGGAGTACGAAGGCTTCGGCCTCACGCCGCTCGAAGCGCTGTCGGCGGGCGTGCCGATCGTCGTGCTCGACACGCCGGTCGCGCGCGAGATCTACGGGAACGCGGCGTGGTACGCCGCCGCCGAGACAGACGTGCGCGCGGCCGCCGACGCGATCCGGACGCTGCTGCAGGACGCCGACAGGCGCGCGGCTCTGCTGCGCGAGGCGCCCGGCATCCTCGCGCGCTACTCCTGGGATGCCGCCGCCGGCGCCACGCTCGCCGCCATCGAGGGGATCGCGCGGCGGTGACGGGGCTCACGATCGTCATCGTCAGCTTCAACGCGCGCGAGGATCTGGCGGCGTGCCTCGCGTCGCTGCGCGCCGCGCCGCCCGCGATCCCGCACGAGATCGTCGTCGTCGACAACGCGTCCGGCGACGGCAGCGTCGAGGCCGCGCGCGCGGTGGCGGGCGTGACCGTGATTCCGCTCGAGCGCAACGCCGGCTTTGCCGCCGCCAACAACGCGGGGATTCGCGCGACGCAGAGCGAGCTGATCCTGCTGCTCAACAGCGACACCCTCGTCCCCTCCGGCGCGATCGACGCGCTCGTCGGCCGCCTGCGGGCGGATCCGTCCCTCGGCGCCGCCGGCCCGCGTCTTGTGGACGGCGAGGGGCGCGCGGAGCTCTCCTTCGGGCGCATGATGTCGCCGCTCGCCGAATGGCGCCAGAAACGGCGGTCGCCCGCGTGGATCGATGCGGAGACGCGCCGCGAGCAGCTGGTCGACTGGGTCAGCGGCGCCTGCCTGCTGGTGCGCCGCGCCGACGCGGAGGCCGCCGGCCTCCTCGACGAGCGCTTCTTCCTCTACACGGAAGACGTCGACTTCTGCGCGTCGATCAGAACGCGCGGCCGCAAGGTATTGTTTACGCCGGTGGCGACCGTCACACATCTGCGCGGCCGATCGCGGGCGAGCCGGCCGGAGCCGAGCCGGAAGGCGTACCGGCAGAGCCACGTCGCCTTCTACGAGAAGCATCACCCGGCATGGGCGCCGATGCTGAAGCTGTACCTTCGCCTGAAGGGAGAGCTGTGAGCCGGACGCCATGCGCATAGCCATCGACGCGCGGAAGCTCCGCGACTACGGCATCGGCACCTACGTCCGCAACCTGCTGCGCCAGCTCGCGCGGCAGGACACGGCGAACGAGTACGTCGTGTTCTGCCGCGAGGGCGACTGGGAGACGGTCGAGGACCTGGGCCCGCGGTTCCGCGCGGTGGTGGAAAACGCCGGCGCGTACTCGATCCGCGAGCAGGTCGCGCTGCCGATCGATCTCCGGCGCGAATCGGCGGAGCTGTTCCACGCGCCGCACTACGTCCTGCCGCCGCTCACGCGGTGCCGATCGGTCGTGACGATCCACGACTGCATCCATCTGCGGTTCCCGCAGTACCTGCCGAACAAGATCGGCTACGCCTACGCGCGCGCGCAGATGTGGACGGCGACGCACAAGGCGGCGCGCATCATCACGGTGTCGGAGGCCTCGAAGCGCGACATCCTGCGCTACCTCCACGTGCCGGAATCGCGGATCGAGGTGATCTACAACGCGATCGACGATCGGTTCTGGCAGCAGCCCGCCGCCGACGACATCGCGCGCGTCCGCGAACGCTACCGGCTCGACGATCCGTTCGTGCTCTACGCCGGCAACATCAAGCCGCACAAGAATCTCGAGCGGCTCATCGAAGCGTTCCACCTGCTGCGGCAACACGCGACGATGAAGGACGTCCAGCTACTGATCATCGGCGACGAGATCTCGAAGTACGCGAACCTGCGCCGCGCGGTGCACCGGCACAAGCTCCACAAGCACGTCCGCTTCTTCGGCTTCGTCTCGGACCAGACGCTGGCCGCGCTCTACCGCCTCGCGAACGCGTTCGTGTTCCCCTCGCTCTACGAAGGGTTCGGGCTCCCGCCGCTCGAGGCGATGGCCAGCGGCACGCCGGTCATCACGTCGAACGTCTCCTCGCTGCCGGAAGTCGTCGGCGATGCCGCGCTGATGATCGATCCGTACGAGCCGGCCGCGATCGCCGACGCGATGCAGCGCGTCCTCGGCGACGCGGACCTGCGCGCCGACCTGCGCCGCCGCGGCCTCGCCCGCGCGCGCGAATTCTCCTGGGAACGCTCCATCGCCCGCGTGCGCGAGATCTACGCGGAAGTCGGAGCTCGCTGATCGTGGCTCGCCTGTTCGATAGCCGATGAACATCGAACATCGAACATCGGATATCGGCTATCGGCAGCGAGGCGCCGCGGCGAAGCCGCCAGGCCGGGTCGCCCTCGTGCACGATTGGCTCACAGGGATGCGGGGCGGCGAGAAGGTGCTGGAAGCGATCGCCGAGCTGTACCCCGACGCGAGCATCCACACGCTGCTGCACGTCAAGGGATCGGTCTCGGCGGCGATCGAGCAGCATCCCGAACGCCGATCGCTCGTGCAGTGGCTGCCCTCGTCAGCCCGGCACTACCGCCAGTACCTGCCGCTCTTTCCGACGGTGATCGAGCTGTTCGACTTCGACGCTTACGATCTCGTGATCAGCACGAGCCACTGCGCGGCGAAGTCGGTCGTCGTGCCGGGGCGGACGAGGCACATCTGCTACTGCCACTCGCCGATGCGATATGCCTGGGATCAGTTCGACTCGTACTTCGGGCCCGATCAGGTTGGGGCTGTGCGGTCACGGCTGCTGCGGCCGGTGCTCGCAGGGATAGCCCGGTGGGACCGCGACACGGCGGGCCGCGTGGACCGCTATGTGGCGAATTCTCATTATGTTGCGGGCAGAATCCGCCGATACTATAATCGCGGGTCGACCATTGTGTATCCCCCCGTCGATACGACCTTCTACCGGCCGGAACCCTCAATCGGGGCCGAGCCGTTTCTGCTCGTGGTGTCGGCGCTCGTGCCGTACAAGCGGCTCGACGTCGCCATTTCGGCCGCCGCCGCGGCCGGGCTGCCGCTGACCATCGTGGGGCGCGGTCCCGAAGAAGCCCGTCTGCGAGCGCTGGCCCGTTCGGCCGGCGGTGACGTCACGTTCACCGGCTGGCTGACCGACGAACAGATCCGTGATCTCTACCGCCGGTGCCGCGCCGTCGTGATGGCCGGTGTCGAAGACTTCGGCATGGTCCCCGTCGAAGCGCAGGCATGCGGCCGCCCTGTCGTCGCGCTCGCCGAAGGCGGGGCGATCGAAACCGTCGTCGACGGCGTGACCGGCATCTTCGTGCGCGACGGATCGGCCGACGCGTTCGCGGCCGCGTTCCGCGACGTCTCCACCCGCGACTTCGATCCGGCGGCGATTCGCCGCCACGCGGAATCGTTCGGCAAGCGGCGCTTTCAGCAGGAATTCCAGGACATCGTCGCCGAGACCATCAGGGAAGGCAGGAGCCCCGACCAATGATGCGGCGATACAACCGGCTGCTCGTCGCCTTCTTCGTGATCGGCGACGCCGTGCTCGGCATGACGGCGTTTCTGTGCGCCTACCTGCTGCGGTTCGAGATCCTCGACCACCTGCTCCCGATCGTCAAAGGGACGCCGCCCTTCGGCCAGTATCTGCGGATCGCCCCGTTCATCGGCCTGCTCGTGCCGGTCGCGTTCCACGTGCAGGGACTCTACCGGCTCCGGCGCGGCCGCTCGCGTGTCGATGATTTCTTCGGCGTGTTCGTCGGCACGATCCTCGCCGTCGTCCTCGGTCTCGGCGGCACGCTCTACTACCAGACCTACTACACGACGGAAGCGACCAAGGACGTCGGGCTCTACGAAGTCTCGCAGTACGTCTGGCTGCTCTTCCTCGTCCTCAACGTGGCGTATGCGTACGCCCTGCGCGAACTGATCCGTGAAGCGCTCGAGCGCCGGTGGCGCGCGGGCATCGGGCTCAAGCGCGTGCTGATCGCGGGCGCCGGCGATCTCGGCCGCGTCGTCGCCGACAAGGTGCTCGAGCACCAGGAACTGGGCTTCAAGGTCGTCGGGTTCCTCGACGACCGCGCGGGCGGCGACCACATCGGGTATCGCGGGATCCCGCTGCTCGGGACGCTCCCCGAGGCCGACGACATCATCAAGCGCGAGGGCGTCGATCATCTCTACGTCGCGCTGCCGCTCGAAGAGCACGTGAAGATGCTGTCGCTCATCGAGGCGACCAACCGCGAAGGGGTCGACATCCACGTCGTCCCCGACCTGCTGCAGTTCATCGCGCTCCGGGCGCGCCTCGAGAACCTCGACGGCGTCCCGATCATCAGCCTCAACGACGTGCCGCTGCGCGGCTTCAACAGCGTGCTGAAGCGCGCGACCGACGTCTGCATCTCGGCGGGGGCGCTCGCCTTTTTTGCCATGCCGTTCGCGCTCATCGCGTGGCTGATCAAGCGCGAATCGCCGGGGCCGGTGTTCTACACGCAGGAGCGCATGGGGCTCGACGGCAAGGCGTTCAACGTCTACAAATTCCGATCGATGCACGTGGGCGCCGAAGACGCGACCGGCCCCGTCTGGGCGCGCGACGACGACCCGCGCGCCACGCCGGTCGGCAAATGGCTCCGCAAGCTCGACATCGACGAGCTGCCGCAGCTGTGGAACGTGCTGCGCGGCGACATGTCGATCGTGGGGCCGCGTCCCGAACGGCCGTACTTCGTCGAGCAGTTCAAGCACCGCATCCCGCAGTACATGCTCCGGCACAAGGTCAAGGCGGGGATCACCGGCTGGGCGCAGGTCAACGGCTGGCGCGGCAACACGTCGCTCGAGAAGCGCATCGAGTACGACCTCTACTACATCGAAAACTGGTCGGTCGCGCTCGACCTCAAGATCATGTGGCTCACGCTCGTCCGCGGCCTCCATCGACACGCCTTCTGATTCATGCCTAGAGCCGTCATCACCGGAGCCGCCGGCTTCATCGGATCCCATCTCTCGGAAACGCTGCTCGATCGGGGCTGGTCCGTCGTCGGCATCGACAACCTGCTGACGGGCAGCGTCGACAACATCGCGCACCTGGCCGGGCGCGACTTCATGTTCGTGAAGCACGACGTCACGAACTACATCTACGTCGACGGCCCCGTGGACGTCGTGTTCCACTGGGCGAGCCCCGCCAGCCCGATCGACTATCTGGAGCTGCCGATTCCCACGCTGAAGGTCGGCGCGCTCGGGACGCACAAGGCGCTCGGCCTCGCGAAGGCCAAGAAGTCGCGCTTCGTGATCGCGTCCACCTCAGAGGTCTACGGCGATCCGCTCGAGCATCCGCAGAAGGAAACGTACTGGGGCAACGTCAACCCGGTCGGTCCGCGCGGCGTGTACGACGAAGCCAAGCGCTTCGCCGAAGCGATGACGATGGCGTACCACCGGTACCACGGGGTGGACACGAAGATCGTGCGGATCTTCAACACCTACGGTCCGCGCATGCGCCTCAACGACGGGCGCGCCGTGCCGGCGTTCATGAGCCAGGCGCTGCGCGGCGAAGACGTGACGATCTTCGGCTCGGGTCAGCAGACGCGGAGCTTCTGCTACGTCAGCGATCTCGTGGACGGCATCCTGCGCCTGGCGGACTCCAAGGAAAACGATCCGGTCAACATCGGCAATCCGCACGAGATGACGATTGAGGAGATCGCCACGACGATCATCCAGATGACGGGCTCGAAGAGCCGGCTGGTGTACAAGCCGCTGCCGGTGGACGATCCGAAGCAGCGGCAGCCCGACATCACGCGCGCGCGGACCCTC
>Ga0066903_100005057_pt1 | contig 11338 bp, 11 predicted proteins | sample PanSoiMetaGPlot1_FD_67491 | JGI IMG/M metagenome (GOLD analysis project Ga0066903, IMG submission 67491) | Tropical forest soil microbial communities from Panama analyzed to predict greenhouse gas emissions - Panama Soil - Plot 1 (version 2) | ecosystem: Environmental > Terrestrial > Soil >...
CGGCTCGATCGCGGCGACGATCGCCTCGGTGATCTCGTCCTGCACCGCGAACACGTCGGCGAGGTCGCGGTCGTAGCGCTCCGCCCAGATGTGGCTGCCGGTGGCGACGTCGTTGAGCTGCGCCGTGATGCGCACGCGGTCGCCCGATTTGCGCACGCTGCCTTCGACCACGTAGCGCACGCCGAGCTCCTCGGCGACCTGCTTCAGGTGCGTGGCCTTGCCCTTGTAGATGAACGAGGAGTTGCGGGCGATGACGAAGAACCAGCGCAGCTTGGACAGCGCCGTGATGATGTCCTCGCTGATGCCGTCGGAGAAATATTCCTGCTCCGGATCCCCGCTCATGTTGATCAGCGGCAGCACCGCGATCGCCGGCCGGTCGGGCAACGGCAACGCCGTGCGCGACGGCTCGTGCGCATCCTCCTCGCGCGGCCGGTCGTGGCCCGAACGCGTCTGCACCCCGGCGACGAAGCGCACGCCCTTGCGCGCGATGGTGCGGATCAGCTTCTGCTCGATGCCGCTGTCGCCGAGCGCCTTGCGCGCCGCGTTGATGCGGGTGGCGAGCGTCGACTCCGACACGATCCGCCCGCCCCACACCGACGCGATGAGGTCGTCGCGGCTCACCACCCGGTCGCGGTTCTCCACCAGGTAGACCAGGAGGTCGAACACCTGCGGCTCGATCGCGATGGCGTCCGCGCCCCGGCGCAGCTCCCGCCGGTCGGTATCAAGCATATGGCCGGCAAAGAGAAATTGCACGTCGGTAGCCCGAAACCAGAGCGCCGCGCTCTCAAGGAATAATCAATCCGCCCTCAAGCGCAAATCAAGCGGGGGACAAAGCCTTATGGCCGCACCGGCGGCATGCTGGCCCCAAGTCGCGATCTCCCGACCGCGACGCGCACGCAGGAGATACGGTCATGAGCCAGATGCAGGCAACCTCCGAAGGGGTCCGCCCGGTCGAGCGGAGCTCGTGGGCGGGCCGCGCCGCGGCCTTTCTGTATGGCATTCTCGCCTACCTCGCCTTCTTCGTCACCATCCTCTACGCGATCGGGTTCATCGGCGGCTTCATCGTGCCGAAGACCATCGACAGCGGAACGGCCGGCCCGCCGGCGCTGGCGGTGCTCGTCAACCTGCTGCTGATGTCGCTCTTTGCGGTCCAGCACAGCGTGATGGCGCGCAACGGGTTCAAGCAATGGTGGACCCGGTTCGTGCCGAAGTCGATCGAGCGCAGCACCTACGTGCTGCTGTCGAGCCTCGTGCTCCTGCTGCTGTTCTGGCAGTGGCAGCCGCTCCCCGCCGTGGTGTGGCAGATCGAGGATCTGCAGCTCGCCATGATCGTGACGGCCCTCTCGCACATCGGCTGGGTCATCGTCTTCGCCAGCACGTTCCTCATCAACCACTTCGAGTTGTTCGGGCTGCACCAGGTCGCGAACAATCTGTCCGGGCGACCGATGCCGGCGCCGCGCTTCCGCGTGCCGCTGTTCTACAAATTCGTGCGCCACCCGCTTTATTTCGGTTTCATCGTCGCGTTCTGGGCGGCGCCCACCATGTCGGTCGGCCACCTGCTGTTCGCGGCGGTCACCACGGCCTACATCCTGGTCGCCATCCAGCTCGAGGAGCGCGACCTGGTCGACCTGTTCGGCGACGAGTACCGCCGCTACCGGCAGCGCGTCTCGATGCTGGTGCCGTGGCGCAGGTCGGCCTGACCCTCAACTCAACTCATCGCGAGCCCGGCGAGGTGATGCGTCTCGTTGATCCGCAGAGCCTCGACCCGGCCGTCGGTCACGTCGATCTCGTTGATGCAGCACGGCGTCTGGGCGAGCCGCCAATAGGCCGACAGCGGCTGATCGAGCAGTTGCAGCAGCAGCACCCGGTTGAGGCTGTCGTGGGCGACCAGCACGACGGTGTCGTCGGGATGCCGCGCGAGCGCGAGCCGGAGGGCGTCAGCCGCGCGCGCCATCAGATCCTGCAGCGAGTCGCCGCCGGGAAAGCGCACGAGGTGCGGCGTCGCGCGCCAGGCGGCGTAGAGCTTCGGCTCGTTCTGCTCGATGTCGGCGCAGCTCTTGCCCTGCCAGGCGCCGTAATCGATGTCGATCAGATCGCCGTTGACGTCGGTCGGGATGCGGCAGGCCGCGGCGATTGCGGCGCCGGTCGCCACGCAGCGCGCGAGTGGACTCGTGTAGACCTTGATCGGCCGCCACTCGGACGCGATGCGCTCCGCGACCGCTTGGGCCTCCGCCAGGCCGCGGCGGGTCAGTGACAGGTCGGCGCGACCGCGAAAACGCTCGGGCCTGATGCCGTCGACATGGCCATGGCGGATGAGGAGAATTCTGGTCACGGCAAATCCTCCACTCGCCCCGCCCGCCATCGTCCCAGGATTTTTCGCCCTTGCAAACAGGCGCCGCCCGATTAATTTGGGCTTCACTACGGGATGGAGTCCCCCTGTAACCGCCGTTGAGGCTGATGACTCCTACTGGGCGCTTGGCGTCGGTAGGAGCTCGCCCCGGCTCTCCCACCGTCGCCAAGTGCGAGCAGGCCGACGTGCGCCTATGGCGCCCGCGTGCCGGTGCATGAGGTCGGAACGGGAGATGGGCGATGACGGGCGTCTGGGCATTGGCGGCGTTGTGGGTCGGTCTCGCGCTGATCGCGAGCCTGCTGTCGATCTGGCTTCGCATCGCGACGGCGCTGTCGGAGATCGTGGTCGGCACGATCGCGCAGCTCATCATCGGCGCCGCGATCGGCTCGGCGGTGCTGGGTACCGACGAATCCTGGGTCAAGTTCCTGGCCGGCATCGGCGCAATCGTCCTGACGTTCCTGGCCGGCGCCGAGCTCGATCCGGTGGTCTTCCGCGCCAAGTGGAAGGAGGCGGTCTCGGTCGGGCTGGCGAGCTTCGCGTTTCCGTTCCTCGGCTGCGCTGCGGCGGCGCGCTGGCTGCTCGGGTGGGACGTGATGCCGAGCTGGCTCGCCGGCGTCGCCATGTCGACCACCTCGGTCGCGGTCGTCTACGCCGTCATGGTCGAGTTCGGCTTCAACCGCACCGGCTACGGCAAGACAATCCTGGCCGCCTGCTTCATCACCGACCTCGGCACCGTGGTGGCGCTCGGGCTGATCTTCGCGCCGTTCACCCTCAAGACCGTGATCTTCATCGCGGTCGGCGTCGTCGTCTTCATCGTGCTGCCGTGGCTCACCCCGCGCTTCTTCCGCCTGTACGGCGGGCGGCCGTCCGAGCTGGAAACGAAATTCCTGCTGCTCTGCCTGCTCGGCATGGGCGCGCTCGCCGGCTGGGCCGACAGCGAGGCGGTGCTGCCGGCCTACGTGATCGGCATGGTGCTGGCTGGCACGGTCGGCAAGGATCACGCGCTGATCCGGCGGCTGCGTACCCTCACGTTCGGGCTGCTGACGCCGTTCTACTTCATCCGGGCTGGCTCGTTCGTCTCGATTCCGGCGCTGATCGCCGCGCCGGCCGCCTTCCTGGTCTGCCTCGTCGTCAAGGTCACGTTCAAGATCATCGGGGTCTATCCGGTGACCAAATACTTCGGCTCGCCCAACCGGGAGGCGATGTACACGACGCTGATGATGTCGACCGGGCTCACCTTCGGGACGATCTCGTCCCTGTTCGGCCTGTCGCACGGCATCATCGACCAGGGCCAGTACTCCGCGCTCGTCGCCGCGGTGATCGGCAGCGCCGTGATCCCGACCGTGATCGCCAATGCCTTCTACCTGCCGCGCCACCTGCTGCCGCAGGCCGAGCCGGAGGCAAGCCCGGCCGCACCGGGCGCAGCGACGCCGCTGCCGCAGGCGACGGGCGCAGCCGAATAGGGAGGGCGTCCGATGTTCAAGCGAATCCTGCATGCCAATGACGGCTCGGATCACGCCTTCGAGGCGTTGGCGCTGGCGTTTCGCATGGCCCGGGAGGGCGGCTGTGAGCTGCACATGGTCTGTGTCGAGGAGATCGACTACATGCCCGAGTTCATCGAGGAGGTCCGGGAGGAGACGGGCACGGCCGCGCGGCGCTTCCATGCCGTTCTCCAGCGCGCGCGGGCCATGGCCGCGGAGCAGCAGGTCACGCTCAGGACCCACATCGTCGCCGGCCACCCGGTGCGGGACATTCTGATGATGGCGGCCGACCTCGAGGCCGATCTGCTCGTCATCGGCGGCACCGGCCACTCCGCCTTCTACGAACGGATGCTCGGGACCACCGCGGCGCGCGTCGTGCATCTTGCAAAGTGTCCGGTCCTCGTTGTGAAGTGAGCCGCGCAGGCACACCGCGGCGCAGGACGACGGGCATGGAAGGGGAAGCATTCGGTCGATGGGAAGCTACATCTGGATTGCGGTCGGCAGCGCGCTCGGCGGCGTGGCGCGGTATTGGTGCTCGGGCGTGGCGGCGCGGCTCGTCGGCGAGACCTTTCCCTGGGGCACCATCGTCGTGAACATCCTCGGCTCGTTCGTCATAGGTTTCTTCGCGACGCTGACCGGCCCGGACGGCCGGGTCTTCATGGGCACCACGGCCCGCCAGTTCGTGATGGTCGGCATCTGCGGCGGTTACACCACGTTCTCGTCGTTCAGCCTGCAGACGCTCAATCTGATGAACGACGGCGAATGGTTGCGTGCCGGCGCCAACATCGGCCTGTCCGTCGTGTGCTGCCTGGTCGCGGTCTGGATCGGGCATGTCGCCGCCATGGGCATGAACTCGATGAAGTGGGTCTGAGCGATGCAGATACCGCGCGACGCCGTCCTGCTCCGGATCTTCTTCGGCGAGAACGACAAGTTCGATCGCCTGCCGCTGCACGAGGCGATCGTGCTCAAGGCGCGCGAAATGCGCCTCGGTGGCGCGACCGTGCTGCGCGGGCACATCGGGTTCGGCCAGTCGAGCCACCTGCACACCACCAAGATTTGGCGGCTGTCGCAGGACCTGCCGGTGGTAGTCGAGATCGTCGACGCGCAGGAGAAGATCGACGCCTTCCTGCCGGAGCTCGACCGCATGATGTCGAGCGGCCTGGTGACCATTGAAAAGGTGCAGGTCCTTCAGTACGGGAAGAAGGCGTAGCGGCCCGGCCGGCCGCCGCGGGAACGGAATTCGAGGAGAATCAGGTGGCTCTCAACAAACGCTCGCGCGTGATCACCGAAGGTGATGCGCGCTCGGCCAATCGCGCCATGCTCTATCCGGTCGGCTTCACGGCGGCGGATTTCGGCAAGCCGATCGTCGGCATCGCGCATGGCCATTCGACCATGAACCCGTGCAACGCCGGCATCGGCTCGCTTGTCGACCGCGCGGTCGCGGCCGTCAAGGCGGCCGGCGGCATGCCGCAGACCTGGGGCTTCCCGACCGGCAGCGACGGCATCAGCATGGGCACCGAGGGCATGCGCTACTCGCTGCCCTCGCGCGAGGAGATCGCCCGCTGCATCCAGATCGGCTGGGGCAGCCACCAGATGGACGGCCTCATGGCCATCGCCGGCTGCGACAAGAACAAGCCGGGCTGCCTGATGGGCATCGCCTACTGCAACGTGCCGTCCGTCTACGTCGACGCCGGCACCATCAAGCCCGGCAAATGGAAGGGCAAGGACCTCACGATCGTCTCCGCCTTCGAGGCGGTCGGCGCCTACAGCGCCGGGAAGATGTCGCGCGAGGACTTCGAGGGCATCGAGCGCCATGCCTGCCCGGGCTTTGGGGTGTGCGGCGCGCAGTATACCGCCAACACCATGGCGACGGCGGCGGCCGCGCTCGGCCTCGGCGTGCTCGACACGCCGCTGATGGCGGCCGAGGACGAGGAGAAGCTCGACTCGCTCGACCGCGCCGCCAAGGTGCTGGTCAGGGCGATCGAGCTCGACCTCAAGCCGCGCAACATCATCAACCGCAAGTCCCTCGCCAACGCGGTCGCGATCGTCATGGCGACCGGCGGCTCGACCAACGCGGTGCTGCATTTCCTCGCCATCGCCAAGGCGGCGGGCGTGCGCTGGGACATCGACGATTTCGAGCGGGTGGCGAAACGCACCCCGGTGATTTGCGACCTCAAACCCTCCGGCCGCTTCGTCGCGGTCGATTTCCATCATGCCGGCGGCCTCCCGCAGGTGATGAAGATGCTGCTCGATCACGATCGCCTCGACGGCGACTGCATGACGGTCACCGGCCGCACGCTGGCGCAGGAGCTCGCCGACGTGCCGGCGCAGCCGCGCGCCGACCAGGAGGTGATCCGGCCGTGGGAGGAGCCGCTCTATGATCGCGGCCACCTGTCGATCCTCAAGGGTAATCTTTCGACCGAGGGCTGCGTGGCGAAGACCTCGGGCATCAAGCAGCCAAAATTCACCGGGCCGGCGCGGGTGTTCGATAGCGAGCCGGCCTGCCTCAAGGCGATCCTGGCGCGCAAGATCAAGCCGGGCGACGTGATCGTCATCCGCTACGAGGGGCCGAAGGGCGGGCCCGGCATGCCCGAGATGCTGTCGCCGACCGCCGCGCTGGTCGGGCAGGGGCTGCTCGATCAGGTCGCGCTGATCACCGACGGGCGCTTCTCCGGCGGCTCGTGGGGCTGGCTGGTCGGCCACGTCGCACCCGAGGCCTTCATCGGCGGCACCATCGCGCTGGTCAAGAACGGCGACAGGATCACGCTCGACCGCGACAAGCGGCTGATCCACGTCGACGTCTCGCCGAAGGAGCTCGCCGCGCGGCGCAAGACGTGGAAGGCGCCGAAGCCGCGCTACCGGGACGGCATCCTCGCCGAGTATGCGCGCCACGTCTCGTCGGCGGCCGAGGGGGCGGTGGTGGAGTGAGGTGAGCGGGCGCCCGCTTGCATTTGCCGGGCGCCCTCGCCATGGTGCCGCCATGAGCGAGCACATCGCCGCGACCGCGCCGACGACGGGCGCCGCCGTCGATCTCTCCGGCGCGGTGCGCCGCGACTGGACGCGCGCGCAGGTGCGCGCCCTGTTCGATCTCCCGTTCCCCGACCTCATTTTCCACGCCCAGCGCATCCATCGGCTGCACTTCGATCCGCGCGAGGTGCAGATCTCGACGCTGCTCTCGATCAAGACCGGCGGCTGCCCGGAGGACTGCGCCTACTGCCCGCAAAGCGCGCACTACGAGGCGGGTGTCAAAGCCGAGAAGCTGATGGACGCTGGCGCGGTCATCGCCGAGGCGCTGGCGGCGAAGCGCGCCGGCGCGAGCCGCTTCTGCATGGGCGCGGCCTGGCGCAACCCCAAGGACCGCGATCTCGATGCTGTGTGCGCGATGGTCGAGGGCGTCAAGGCGCTCGGGCTCGAGACCTGCGCGACGCTCGGCATGCTGACGGCGCCGCAGGCGCAGCGGCTCAAGGACGCCGGCCTCGACTACTACAACCACAACCTCGACACCTCGCCCGAGTTCTACGGCGAGATCATCACCACGCGCACGTTTCGCGACCGGCTCGAGACGCTCGAGCACGTGCGCGCCGCCGGCATCAACGTGTGCTGCGGCGGCATCGTCGGCATGGGCGAGAGCCGCGAGGATCGCGTCGGGATGATCGTGGCGCTCGCGACCTTGCCGCGGCATCCCGAGTCGGTGCCGATCAACATGCTGGTGCAGGTCGAAGGCACGCCGCTCGCGACCGGCCAGGCGCTCGACCCGATCGAGTTCGTGCGCACCATCGCGGTCGCGCGCATCTCGATGCCGGCCTCGGTGGTGCGGCTCTCGGCCGGCCGCGAGGAGATGAGCGAGGAGACGCAGGCGTTGTGCTTCGTCGCCGGCGCGAACTCGATCTTCTACGGGCCGAAACTTCTCACCACGCCCAACCCCGGCCGCGACCGCGATCGCGCACTGATGGACAAGCTCGGCCTCACCCCGATGGAGTAAGGCAGCGCGCCCGCGCTCCCCTTTCCCCTCTTTCTTTCTTCTCCCTCTCCCCCTTCTTCAGGGGGAGAGGGTCGGGGTGAGGGGGTCCATCCGCGAGTCATGAGCTTGCGGAAGCGCCCCTCACCCCAACCCTCTCCCCGCAAGAGCGGGGAGAGGGAGCGCGGATGCATGAGCAAGCTTCTTTAGTTCCGGAACCTTTCCGCGAATTAATTCGGCCGCCAGGAAATCGTAACGCCGGCCCACCTATTTCAGCGTTGATCCCATAGGAGACCGTGCATGGGGCGTCCCGGCGTTCCAGTGCATTCCCATCAATTCCGGCATGGAGAACTGCTCATGACCCCACACGACGTTCGGGTTCCCGGCGCGCGACGCATCACCGCACGCCGTTTCGCGCTTCTGGCTTCCGTGGCCGCGATCGGCGCCGGCCTGCTGATCGGCGGGCCGAGCGGGCTTGCGAGCTTCGCGGCGACGTCGCAGCCGGTGCAGGCGTCGGCCACGGCGCACCCCGCCGGCTTCGCCGATCTCGTCGAGAAGGTGAAGCCCGCCGTGATCTCGGTCAGCGTCAAGATCGATCAGACCGCCGAGACCACCGGTTCGGGCGGCGGGAACGTCGCTCCGTTCGGCCAGGGTGGCGCGCCGCTCGACAAGTTCTTCCAGCAGTTCGGCTTCGGCGACGCGCCGAAGGACTTGCAGCGGCACCGGGTGGTCCGGGGCGAGGGCTCGGGCTTCTTCATCTCGGCGGACGGTTACGCGGTGACCAACAACCACGTGGTCGATCACGCCAGCTCGGTCGAGGTGAAGACCGATGCCGGCAAGAGCTACACAGCCAAGGTGATCGGCACCGATCCGAAGACCGACATCGCGCTGATCAAGGTCGACGGCGACGGCTCGTTCCCGTACGTGCAGTTCGGCGACAAGGCGCCGCGCGTCGGCGACTGGGTGGTGGCGGTCGGCAATCCGTTCGGGCTCGGCGGCACCGTGACGGCCGGCATCGTGTCGGCGCGCGGCCGCGACATCGGGACCGGCTCCTCCGAGGACTACATTCAGATCGACGCGCCCATCAACAAGGGCAACTCGGGCGGCCCGGCGTTCGACGTTGACGGCAACGTGATCGGCGTCAATACGGCGATCTTCTCGCCGTCCGGCGGCTCGGTCGGCATCGGCTTTGACATCCCGGCCGAGACCGCCAAGGCGGTCGTGGCGCAGCTCAAGGACAAAGGCCAGGTCACGCGCGGCTGGATGGGCGTGCAGGTGCAGCCCGTCACCAAGGACATCGCCGACAGCCTGGGGCTGAAGCAGGCGCAGGGCGCGCTCGTCGCCGAGCCGCAGCCCGGCAGCCCGGCCGAGAAGGCGGGGATCAAGTCGGGCGACGTCATCACGGCGTTGAACGGCACGCGGCTGAAGGACTCGCGCGATCTCGCCCGTCATGTCGCCCAACTGGCGCCGGGCACGTCGGTCAAGTTCGACATCCTGCGCGACGGCGAGAGCAAGTCGATCTCGCTGACGCTGGGTGAGCTGCCGAACGACCGGCAGGCCAAGGCCGACACGCAGGAGCAGGCCGGGCCGACCGCCGGCGTGCCGCATCTCGGCCTGCAGCTCGCGCCCGCGGCCGAGGTCGAGGGCGCAGGCAACCAGGGCGTCGCGGTGGTCGGCGTGGAGCAGGGCGGCCGTGCGGCCGAGCGCGGCTTCAAGACCGGCGACCTTATCTTCGAGGTCGGCGGCAAGCAGGTCGCGAAGCCTGCCGACGTGCGCGACGCGCTGGTGGCCGCGCACAAGGCAGGCCGCAACGTCGTGCTGATGCGGGTCAAGACCGCGCAGGCCGCGACCCGGTTCGTCGCGGTGCCGCTCGGCTGAGCGATCTCGGCAATCCTTCAACGACATGCGGGGACGGGCTATGCCCGTCCCCGTTTCATTTCTCGGCGCTCCGGCGGAGGGGGCCTGCATCGCTCCCATGCGCGATGATAGGTTGAACGGTGCACGGCTGATGGCGATAAGGACGCACCTTCCACCCACCCGCTCGAGGACCTCCGCGCCGGTTCATGCGCATTCGCCGCAAAACCTTCGACTGGTCGACCGCCGTCATCACGGCCCTCATGGGATCCGCCGCCCTCGTCGTCTACCTGCGCGATGGCTGGGACCGCTTCGTCGGCGTCTTCCTCGGCGATGTGCACATCTTTATCGACATCCTGCCCAAGATGGCGGCGGGCTGCCTGATCGGCGTGTTCTCCACGCTGCTCATTCCGCGCGAGATGGTGGTGCGGCTGGTCGGGTCGGAGTCCGGTTTCACCGGCCTCGTCATCGCGACATTCGCGGGCGTCATCATGCCGGGCGGGCCGGTGACCGTGTATCCGGTCGCCGGCGCGTTCCTCGCGGTCGGCGCCGACATCGGCGCGGCGCTCGCCTTCGTCACCAGCTGGACTTTGCTCGGCTATGCCCGCGCACTGGTGTGGGAGCTGCCGTTCATGGGCACCAACTTCGTGTTCTGGCGCGTCGTGGTCGCGCCGGCGTTTCCCATCATCGTCGGGCTGCTCGGCCGCTGGGTCGCCAAGGCGCTCATGCCGCAAGGGTTCAAGCCATGATGGCGATCGCGGTCGGCGCGCTGCTCTGGGTCATCGTCGCGATCGTGGTCGTGATCGCGGCGCTCAAGAGCGCGAGTCTCGTCGAGACCGGCCTGCGCGAGGGCGCGCTCGACTTCCTGCGGCTCACGCCGCGCGTCGCCATCGGCGTGATCGGCTCCGGCTACGTCGCGGCGGTGCTGCCGCCCGAGGTGCTGGGCGGCCTGCTCGGGCCGAACTCCGGCCTCCTCGGCACGGCAATCGCGACGCTCGCGGGCGCGCTCACGCCGGGCGGCCCGGTGGTCGGATTCTCGGTCGCCGTCGCGGCGCTCAAAAGCGGCGCCGCGGCCCCGCAGGTGATCGCCTACACCACCGCCTGGGCGCTGTTCGCGATTCAGCGGGTGGCGAGCTACGAGGTGGTGGCGATGCCGGCGAAGGTCGTGTGGCTGCGCGTCGTCTGCTCGATCCCGGTGCCGTTTTTGGCGGCGTTGGGTGCGATGCTGATCGGGCGGCCGTGAGGCCAGAAATCAGGGATCAGAAATCAGAAATCAGGGATCAAGAATATGCGCCAACCTGGTCTGATACCTGATCCCTGATGTCTGATCCCTGGTCAGTGCATCGCCGCATTCGCCCGCGGCATGATCGCGCCGCGGTGACGGATCACCTGGCCGGCGAGCCGATGCGCCGCCATGGCGGCCTCGATCGGGGCGGTGCCGGCGAGGCGCGCCGCCAGATAGCCGGCATTGAATCCGTCGCCGGCCGCCATCGCGTCGACCGGCTCGACCACCTCCGGCACCGGCACGTGCTCGCGTTTTTCTCCGGCCGCGACCAGCGCGCTGCCCGGCCCGTTCTTCACCACCACCTCGGCGATGCCGAACGCCTGCATGCGGTCGACCGTCGACTCCGGGCTCGGATCGCCCCACAGGATCGCCTCGTCGTCGAACGCCGGCAGCGCGATGTCGACCCGCTT
>Ga0066903_100005058_pt1 | contig 11336 bp, 10 predicted proteins | sample PanSoiMetaGPlot1_FD_67491 | JGI IMG/M metagenome (GOLD analysis project Ga0066903, IMG submission 67491) | Tropical forest soil microbial communities from Panama analyzed to predict greenhouse gas emissions - Panama Soil - Plot 1 (version 2) | ecosystem: Environmental > Terrestrial > Soil >...
TACCACTACGATCACGCGCACGGCAATCAGGTGTTCACTTCGAGCGCGCAGGTGATCGGCCACGACAACACCTACAAGCGGCTGCTGACGAACGTCATGGAGCAATACACCTATTTGAGCAGCGTGCAGGGGATTCCCAACCGCGTCGACGGGTTGCGTCAACGAATCGCGCAGGAGAAAGACTCACAGCAGAAGGCGACGATGGAACGGCAGGTCGCGAGCTCGCTGGCCTATCTCGAACAAGTCAAGGAAATCAAAGTCACGCCACCCAATCTCACCTTCAAGAACGATATGACGCTGCACATTGGAGGGCGCGAAATCCGGTTGCTGTATCTCGGCCGCGGCCACACCGATACTGATGTCGTGGTGTTCCTGCCGCGCGAGCGGATTGTCGCAAGCGGCGATTTGATGGAATCGCAGATCTCCTACATGGGCGATGCGTATCCTGACGAATGGCCGGCGACGCTTGACCGGCTGCGCGCGCTCGACTTCGACACCGTCATGCCAGGCCACGGCGTCGTCTTCAAGGGAAAGACGAAGATCGAGGCGTTTCAGGGTTACGTCCGTGAGGTCGCGCGGCAGGCGACCGAGTTCAAGAAGCAGGGCCTCACTGCGGAGCAGGCCGCCGCGAAAATTGACGTCACGAAATTCAGCGGAGAATTTCCCAGCATCCGCGGCGCGGGCATCGATCCCGCGGGTGTGCGTCGGATCTACAAACTTGCTGAGAGCCCGGAACCCGCCCAGTAGCTTGCCGTCTTTGGACCTCCGTCCTTGGTCCTTCGCTGTCCTTAGCTAAGGTCTGCGAAGGACTAAGGTCAGCGAAGGACTAAAGTCCAAGGTCCAAGGTCTACTGGATCACAGTTCTATTCAGCCAAATCACATTGTCCCAGCTCACCGGCTTTTCCGTGCCGTCGAACAGCTTTGCGTAACTTCCGCCAGAAGCCTTGAACGAAAACTCCTTCACTTTGTCCGGCGGGTTGGTCGTCGGATTGCGAAGGATGTCGAGCACTTGTTCCTGCCGCCATGTCTGGACGACCGACGGATTCTTCGCTGAATAGAATTTGCCTTCCGACGGATTGCCGTGATTCGCGCTCCCGTGCTCGTACTTGATGTGCAGTTCGAGATGTTCGCCGCTTGGCGCTTGAAAGACCCAGTCCTGTGAATCGAGCGGAGCGCCGGATGCAGCAGTTGATGTCGAGCGCGTCATCGTGTGCGTCGTCGTTGCCGCGAGATACACGCCGAATGGACCTGGAGCATCGGCCGGATCGTCCACGAGGCCGCCGATCACGACTTGCGCATTTGCACCGCTCGCATCCTTGACCGGCGCGGCGAGATACACGAAGCGGCTGGATCCTTTGCCGACCGGTTTGCCGTCGGGGCCATTAACGGTCAGGCGATCCACGAAGATCGCGCGCAGGTTGCAGTCCTTCGCGGGACCCTGCGCAGCGACGTTGGGTGTGAAGCCTGACGGCAGCATCGACGCCAGCGCTGCCTCGGGCACGTGGAGATCGAGTTGAAAACGTGCCTCCGCGCTGAACTCAACCGGTGCCTGCGCGATAGCGACGGCGGAAATGGCAACGACCCCACAGGCCGCGGCGACGGCAAGGACTCTTCCCGACATAGCTCACTCCTTTGTTCGATTGGTCCGGCTAAAGCCAGACGCTACGCCTGTCAGTCGTAGTGTCCGCCTTCAGGCGGACCTTACTTACCGAATCGTGAGCGTGAGTTTATATCGTTGCGGGGGATCGCAATAGCGCGCGAGATGTGCGACTTCAAGCAAATATTCGGAATCCGCTGTTGCGGTGGCCGTCGAAATCCGGCCAACGTCCTGAACGGGTATGGTGGGACGCGTGCCGCCGGGGCTGTGCGGTGAGAGGCGCAGCGAGGCATCGTGGCCACGGAATCCTTCGATGCGAGCCTGAATCGTTTCAGCCTTCCGAACCGTGACGACGTAGGCGTCGACGTTCTGTCGCACGAGCCATCCGGCGTACGTCGCTGAACGTTCGCCTTTCGGCTGCTCGAACGTCACGCGCTCGATGCCTTTTCGTCCTTCGACCGACGGCGCGGGTGGCAGTACTCGTATACGCGTGATCCGATAGCGCCCGTCTTTGAACGGCGCCCAGATTGCGCCTTCCACTATCGACAGCGCCTCAGGCGTGATCATGACCGGCCGGCGCGTCGCCGGCATGGCGCCGGACGGCATCTCAGATGCGACCACGGCGCAGCGCAACTCCGGCGTGAAGACCGCCTCGTACATGCGCGTGAAGCTCGCCGCGTCCTTGACCGGGATGTTGAACCCGCTGGCGAGCACCGTCAGCGGGTAGGTGACCAGGCCCGACACCGCTCGTCGATCGGCGGAATCGACCGCGTGCTTCAGCTGGTCGAGGAACTCGCCAGCGCGCGCACGGTTCGCCGGGGGAATGACCGGCGGCGGCGCCTGGCCGGCCGGGGCCGTTGTGGTCATGACCAGGGCGACGAGAGCGCCCGCGAAATACCCGCGCATTTGTCAGTGCTATTTTTATAGCACATATGTTATGGTCGTAGCACCTATGGGGAGCCTTAGAGACCGCGCGCTCACTCGCCGCGAACGCCAGATCATGGACATCCTGTACCGCCGCGGCCGCGCGACCGCCGCCGAAGTGATGGACGCGCTGACGGGCGACCCGAATTATTCGACCGTTCGCACGCAGTTGCGCGTGCTCGAAGACAAAGGGCAGGTGCGCCACGAAGAAGAGGGGCTGCGGTACGTCTACAGCCCCGCGGTACCCCGCCGGACCGCGCGCAAGTCTGCGCTGCGTCACCTGGTCGACACCTTTTTCGACGGATCTGCCGAGCAGGTCGTGGGCGCGCTTCTGGGCGGAGAAGGGGCGCGCGTGACGGACGAAGAGCTCGCGCGCATCGCCGACCTCGTGGCGAAAGCGAAAAAGGAGACCAGGCGATGAACCCGCTGACTGAACTCGTGGTGAAGGTCTCGCTGATTCTGTCGGTCGCGCTCGGCCTTTCGATCATTCTCGGCACAAAGTCGGCCGCTCTTCGCCACTGGGTGCTGTCAGTGGGCATCGCGTGCGCCGTCGCGGCGCCACTCCTGGTGAGCCTCGCGCCAGCATGGCAGGCACCAATCCATCTGAAGGCGGCTGCGGAAACCCGTCCGACGCCGATCGTCCGGGCGCCGGTTGGTGAAGTCGAAGCCACGCCGATTGGAGTGACCACACTCCCGAATGCGGAGGCACCACGTGCTGTTCGCCTGACGACGCTTCAGGTGTTCGCAGCGACATGGATCGCGGGCGCGTTCGTGGGACTGGCCACGATCATCATTGGCCTGGCCCGCCTGTCGTGGATCCGGTCGCGGTCCCGGCGACTGAACGAGGGGATGTGGCCGGCGCTGGCTCGCGAGATCGCAGCAGAGACCGGCATCCGGCGTCCCGTCACACTGCTGCAGAGCGATCGGCCCTCCCTGCTCTTCACCTGGGGGGTGCTCCGCCCGATCGTCATTCTTCCTCGCGATGCCGGAGACTGGTCTGTCGAACGCGCGCGCATCGTGCTGTGCCATGAGCTCGCACACGTCCGCCGCGCCGACTGGGTGGCCCTGCTCGCCGCGGAGCTGCTACGCGCGGCGTACTGGTTCAATCCCTTGACATGGATCGTCAGCAGGCGGCTGCGCGACGAAAGCGAGCATGCCTGCGACGATGAAGTCATGAGTCGTGGTGTCGAGGGAACCGTGTATGCGACGGAGCTCCTGGAGCTCGCCCGAATTCTCAACGCAGAACGTCCGGGCTGGGTGGCCGCGCCGGCGATGGCGCGGGCCTCCAGTCTCGAGAGGAGAGTGACAGCCATGGTGACCAGAAGTGTGAATCGACAGCCGGTCGGCCGCGCGCCGCGCGTCGTGATTCTTGCCCTGATGTTCGCGATGGCCGTAGCCATCGGTGGTTACACGCTCGCGGCTCAGACCTTTGCGGCGTATTCAGGAAACGTCCTTGATCAGACCGGCAACGTCGTCACCGGAGTGACGTTGAGCATGACGAACAAGCAGACCGGGCAGAAGTATCAGGTGAAGAGCAGCGGCGACACTGGCGCGTTTGAATTTGTCGGACTGGTGCCCGCCGAATATGACCTCGAGGCATTCAGCCCGGGATTTCGCACCAAGATTGGCGCGGTCACCATCACGAAAACCCTTCGCAGCGACATTCGGCTCGAGGTGGGATCGCTCGAGGAAACGATTACTGTCGTTGATCGTGGCGAGCCGCGCGTGGAGGCCACCGCGCCGCCGGTTAGCAGGGGAGTCCCCGTACCTGAGAAGCCGGCATGCGTAACGAAGGCGACCGGCGGTTACATCATGCAACCGACCAAAATCGCCGATAAGCGTCCGATCTATCCTCGGAGCGGCGGCATCCCGAAAGCCGGGAACGTGGTCGTGCTCGATGCCCGCATCGGAACCGATGGTACCGTCGTTGAAGCGCGCGGCGTCGATCCGACCGTTGATCAGGATCTCGTATCGGCTGCGATTGAAGCGGTTAAGTCGTGGCGCTTCACTCCGACGCTCTTGAATTGCATCCCGATTGAAGTGCAGATGAAGGTGACGGTGAATTTCAAGACTGAATAGCAAACAGGGGTTCGGGATTCGGGGCTCGGGATTCGGGAGTTGCGATGAAATCGCGCTGGTTCTCTGTAGCAGCAATGATCGCGGGCGCCTGTCTCACGCTCGGTGCGCAGGGCGGTCTCAGGTTCGAGGTCGCCTCGATCAAGCCCAACACGTTCGTTGATGGTCCCACGGAAATGGGAACCCAACCAGGTGGACGGGTCACGATCGTCAACGTTCCGCTTCGCCTCTTGATCAGAAATGCTTACGAGATTCAGGACGCTCAGCTTGTCGACGCGCCGAAATGGATTGCCGATGAGCGATTCGACATTCTTGCGAACGCGAATGGCGAGATTCCGCGGCCCGTGCCAGGAAATCCCGGGACTTTGCAGGGGATGATGCGTTCGCTGCTGGCGGAGCGATTCAAGCTCGCCGTGCATCGTGAAACGAGAGATTTTCCGGTGTACGCGCTGGAATTCGCGCGATCCGACCGTCGACTTGGTCCGCAACTTCGTGCGTCAGCTACTGACTGCGCCGCTCTCGCTGCATCCGGTCAGCCGCAAGCGTCGCCGGATCAGAAGCCACGCTGTGGCGTGCGCGCGACGGGCGGGCACATGCTGGCCAGCGGCCTGCCGGTGGCCCAGCTCGCGACCTTGCTTTCAACGATGGTAGACAGGACGGTCGTCGACAGAACGGGCTTGCCGGGTGCATTCGATCTTGAATTGAACTGGACTCCGGATCGCCTGCCACAACGCCCAGACGCGGCGCCGCCGTCAAACCCGGATAATCCGTCAATCTTTACGGCGCTGCGTGAACAGCTTGGCCTGAAACTCGAGTCCGCGAAGGCGCCCACCGATGTTCTTGTAATCGACCATGTCGAACGCCCTGCTCCGGACTAGCGTCGCACGACAAGCGTTGTTGGTGGTCGGCGTCGCCTGCAGTGCCGGCCTGATGCTTCGCGCCCAATCGCGCAACCTCATATTCGAAGTCGCATCGGTCAAACCGAACAAGTCGGGTAGCGATCGCGTCAACATCATGCCGCAGCCCGGCGGGCGATTCACGGCGACCAACGTATCGGCAATGGACCTGATCACGATCGCGTACGGAACGGGTCGGCCGTTTCCGCGGTCGAATGTTCTGAATGGTCCGTCGTGGTTGGGGCGCGATCGGTTTGACATCGTGGCCAAGGCCGAGGGCAATCCGTCGCAGGACGAGTTTTCGCTGATGCTCCGGCCGCTGCTCGCCGAACGTTTTCGGCTCGCGCTGCATACCGAAACTCGGGAGCGCCCCGTCTATTTGCTGACATGGGTGAGGCGCGACGAATCGTTCGGGCCGAACCTGCGAAGATCGAATCTCAATTGCGCAGGGCCACGAGATCGGCTCCCTGCTGGATGCGAGATGCTGAGCGTGCCCGGCACTCTGAAAGCGCGTGGTATGCCCATCGAAGGTCTGCTACGCATGCTGACCGGCTGGGTTGACGATCATCGTGACGTTTGGGATCGGACCGGCCTGAGTGGAACCTTCGACATGGACATGAAGTGGACACCTGATCGCATGCCTTCGGTGCCGCCCGACGCGACTCCCGAGTTGGCGCAGGCCCTTCGTTCGATTGATCAGGACGGCCCGTCGTTGTTCACGGCAATTCAGGAGCAGCTGGGACTCAAACTGGTTTCCGACAAAGATGCGACGGATGCCCTCATCATCGATCACGTCGAGCAGCCTTCTCCGGACTGATCAGCGAGATTGCAGATTTCAGAGTTCAGACTTCAAATTCGTTTTTGAATTCTGCAATCTGAATTCTGCGATCTGAAATCGCGACGTTGGCGTAAACTCGACCGCGGCGGCCACCGTCCGAGGTGTCCGTCATCGATCGGATGCACTATCTCATCCCGAACTAACCGCCTGTTGGCGTTGTTCCTCGCCGTGATGGCCCTGTGGACGGCCGCCGTGCTGTCCGCGCGTCAGACTACCGAAAATTCATCCCACCCTCTGGACGCCATCTACATTCCGACGCCGTCGGAAGTGGTCACCGCGATGCTGCAGATGGCGAACGTGGGCAAGAACGACATCGTCTACGACCTGGGTTCCGGCGACGGGCGAATCGTGATTGCTGCGGTGAAGGACTTCGGGGCAAGGCGCGGCGTCGGCATCGAGCTGGATGCGGCCCGCGTTCAAGAGGCGGTGGCGCTCGCCAAACAAGCCGGCGTGAGCGACCGCGTCGAGTTCCGCCGTCAGGATCTCTTTGAAACCGACATGCGTGACGCGACCGTCGTCACGCTCTATCTCGGTGAAGCGCTCAATCTTCGGGTACGACCGAAGTTGCAGGACGAGCTCAGGCCCGGAACGCGTGTCGTGTCACACGCGTTCAATATGGGCGACTGGATTCCCGACGCCACGCGTACCGTCAGCGGCCGGGCGGTATTTTTCTGGAAGATTCATTGACGGTGATCAGCGATTGACAGCGATGCGACTGCTACGCGCGACCGAGGCACTTACGATTCTGACGCTGCTGGTGCCCTGCGCCGCTGGGTGCGCCGGCCGCCGTCCGCCGGTCCTTCCCGACATTGGCATTGCCGCCTGCCCGGTCAGTGCTGCCCGTGATCTTCTGTCCGTTGACGCGCTGCAATGTTGGTTCACCGCCCCTCACGGTCGCTGGCGAACGTTGTCACACGAATCGCACTATGCCGTGCTGGTCGTCGAAGTCGAAGCTGCGGACATCCGCGATGCCGAGAGCATCGCCCGGCAATTTGTCGACGCCGAACGCGGGACCTTCGCGGAAATTCTCCTCTATGTCCAGCGCCAAGCACGAAGCGCGGGCGACGGCATTCGGCGCGTGCGCTGGACCAACGATCTCGGCTTCGAATCACTCGACTTCGACGCCTCGCCGCGCTAGAATCGGTAACCGATTATAGGTAACCGATACAATAGCCGAGTGCGCCATGAGCAAGCCTTCGGATTTGGTGCAGGGCACCCTCGACGCCCTGATCCTCAGCATCCTCGCGACGGAGTCGATGCACGGACTGGCGATCTCACAGCAGATTCGTGAGCGATCCGGCGCGACGCTGCAGGTCAGCCCGGGTTCGCTGTATCCCGCGCTGCACAAACTGGAACATCACGGGATGATTCGCGCGGAGTGGAAAAACGCCGAAAGCGGACGCCGCGGCAAATACTACGTGTTGACGCGGCGCGGACGAAAGCATCTCGAAAAAGAGTCCGCGCACTGGCGCCGGCTGTCGAAAGCGATTACCGCGCTTCTCGGTCGAGTGTAGAGAACGCCAATGGCCTGGTTTGCTCGAGCGCGCGCCTGGCTCGGCCGAATGCTGTTGGGGCGGCCCGTTCAGCAGGAATTCGACGAGGAACTGCGGTTTCACCTCGACGAAGAGACTGACACCGGCGTCACGCGCGGATTGACCTACGAACAGGCCCGCCGAGCCGCCGTCAGAAGTCTCGGCAGCCCTGCAGAACTCATCAAGGAAGAATGCCGCGACGCGTGGGGACTGGTTGTCGTGTCCGATTTGCGCCGGGACACCGTGCTGGCGATACGCCAGCTCCGGCGGTCTCCGATGTTTGCCGCGGTCGCGCTGTTGACGTTGACGCTGGCGATCGGAGCAACCGTCTCGGCATTCAGTCTCGTCGACGCGTGGTTGATCCGCCCGCTCCCGTTTCCGCAAGCCGATCGATTAGTGATCGGCCTTGCTGCCACACACGAACGTCCTGACGATCCCGCTGTGTTTCTGTTGCATCGCGACTTCGTCGCCTGGGCAGCCCGCGCGCGATCTTTTGATCACCTCGCCGCCGCGTTCCGTCGCAGTTACTTGATCAACACGGGAAGCGACGCCTCCGAGGCAATGGGCCTCGCGGTGAGCGGTGATTTTTTCAAGTGCCTCGAAGTGGAGCCGCTACTGGGCCGCGCGCTCTCCCAGGACGACAGCAACGGACCACCTCGCGCCGTGCTGAGCTACGGCCTCTGGCAACGTCTGTTTGGAGGCGTGCCGTCGATCGTTGGACAGACGATTTCACTCAATGGCATCACTCACGAAGTCGTCGGCGTGATGCCTCGCACCTTTGATGTCCGGCTGATCGACCAGACGCACGGCTTCGAGGTGTGGACGCCTCTTGATCCACATGAACCCGGTTACGACACCAACGGCACGGGTCCCGTGGCCATCGTCGGCCGGCTTCGCGACGGCGTGTCGGTCGGGGCGGCGACACGCGAGGTATCGAACATTCAGCAAGAGGAGGAAAGCCAGTTCGCGGAGGGCCTTGCGCGGTACGTCGTTCTGCTGACGCCGCTGGCCGTCGACAACACACGGACGATCCGCGCGACGTTGCTCACGACTGCGGGAGCCTCGGCGTGTCTGTTGTTGATTGCAGGACTCAATCTGTGCACGCTTCTTATCAGTCGAGGGCTGATGCGTACACGCGAGGCAGCATTGAAGGCTGCGATCGGCTGTGGGCGCGCCCGGCTGATCCGTCAGTATCTGACCGAAGCCGCGCTGCTCTGCGTGTGCGGCGGCACCGGGGGCGTGGTCCTCGCCGCTTTCGCGATTCGCGTGTTTGCCAGCTGGAATCCCCTTGGGACGCTGCCCCCGCACTCCTTATCGATCAACTGGCATGTACTGGCGTTCACGATGGGCACAATTGGCGCCCTCATTTTGGTGACGGGTCTTGTTCCGGCTATACGGGCCTCGCGACTCGAACTCGCCGCGCTTATCAGCAGTGGCGAGGCGCGTGCGACGGCGGGGCCGGCCAGCCCGCGGCTTCAACTCACGCTGCTGGTCGTCCAGATGGCGGCGTCACTGGTCCTGGCGGCGATGACGCTCCTGCTGGTTCGGACATTCAGCGAGTTGCAGAACACACCTCTTGGATTCGATGCCGACCACCTCGCCCTCGTTTCCCTGGCGCTGCCGACGGGCGATTTTGACACCAGCGAAAAGCGGGTTGCCGCCTATGAAGCCCTCTCGAGCCGTCTGGGCCTGCTGCCTGGAGTGGAACAGGTCGGCGCCAGCACGTCGCCGCCACTCTCGAGCGGCGCGCCCGTTTCGGTTCGCGCCGACGTTCACGAAGGAGATGTGCCGCTGCGGATCAGCGAACAAGACGTCACGGCCGCGTACTTTCGCACGGTGCGAGTGCCGATTGTAGCGGGCCGCGCCTTTGACGATCACGATACCCGCGATTCAACGCCGGTCGCCGTACTCAACCAGAGCGCGGCGCGGTTGCTCTTCGAATCGTCGGGTGACGTCGTGGGCCGGCACATCCGGATTATGAACGACTCGCCGCGAGACATCGTGGGTGTGGTCGGGGATACGCAATCGACGTTCTACAACTCGCTGGAGTGGCGGACGAATCCAGTGATTTTCCTGCCGGCGTTGCAGTCATTCGCTGCGATTCGCGATCCGACCGTGCGGAGCTTCGGGTTGCACGTCGTGGTGCGAACATCACGCATGGTCACGATGTCAGATGTGAAGCCGATTGCATCGGCGGTCAATCGCAATATGGTTGTCACCGCCGTGACGACGACTGCCAGCCAGGTCGCGGAAGCGACACGGCAGCCCAGGCTTCGAATGACCTTGCTCGGATGGTTCGGCGGTGCCAGCCTGATCCTCGCCGGCATCGGCGTCTACGGAGTGGTCGCGCAGATTGTGGCGGCACGTCGACGGGAATTCGGCGTACGCGTGGCTCTGGGTGCCGCGGCGCCGCGCCTTGTTGGATCGCTGGTGTCGAAGGCGGTCTTGCTCGGCATCGGTGCGTCGGCCTGTGGCGGCCTGCTGCTCGTCGCGCTGCGTCAAACGATCAAGAGCCTGCTCTACGGCGTGCAGCCACTCGACGTCCGCTCCTTTACTTTTGCAACCGGTGTCCTTCTCGGCGTGCTCGCGATCGCCGCGTTGATACCGGCGTTGCGCCTGATCGCAGTGAGCCCGGTAGAGGTGTTGAGGTCGGAGTAGGTCCGGCTAACCACCTCCGCCAAGGCTACGGTGGTCCTCCGAAGCCCGAAGCCCCGAGATCTGAAGGTCGACGCGCTATAGCCTAAAGACCACTCAATTCCGCCGCGGCAATGCCTTGCTCACCGCAGATCGAATAGAACAGATACGTCTTGCCGTTTTCCTGAAACAGCCCGGGATCTCGAAGTTGCTGCGCGGGTCCCTTGATGTCGCCAGCATCAGACGGCACGTTGGGGAGCTGAGGACACTCGTACGAGGCTTGTGGACGCAACAACTCAATGGCATCAGACGCGCGCCACGTCTGCCAGTCGCCGCTCATGTCGACCGTTGTCAGCATCACGCGCTCGGGCGCGTCGCCAATCGCGGTGAAGAAGACATACAGCGTCGATCCTTTCGGCAGGAGCGCGACGTGCCGCACTTTTCCTGCGTACGGGCCGCCGCGAAAGACGCTCTGCCCGACTTCAAAGTTCGCGAACGGATCGCGCGAGCGCAACAGCAATCCAAGACGCGCCACGCCGTAAAAGTAGCCGTCGCGTTGAAAGACACGCAGATAACTGGTCCTCGAAATCGCCGGTCTGACGGTGAAGTGCAGCCCGTCCGTCGATGCGGCCGACTGTGTGTCCTGGGCGTAGCCATGCTCGCGCGCCCACGCCTGCGCCGCGCGCTCACCAACCGGCCACATCTCGCCGTTGGTCCACCAGCCGTGGAACCACATGAGGAACCGCTTATTCGCGTCGTCCACGAACACTTCCGGCGACGCCACGTGCGTATAGAAGTTCTCGAGATTCTCAGACGGATCGGGCTGCGGCCGATAGAAC
>Ga0066903_100005059_pt1 | contig 11336 bp, 9 predicted proteins | sample PanSoiMetaGPlot1_FD_67491 | JGI IMG/M metagenome (GOLD analysis project Ga0066903, IMG submission 67491) | Tropical forest soil microbial communities from Panama analyzed to predict greenhouse gas emissions - Panama Soil - Plot 1 (version 2) | ecosystem: Environmental > Terrestrial > Soil >...
AGCGGCGCCGGCGCCGTGCTCATGAACATCCTGCTGGCCAAGATGGTCGCCGACTGGTTCACGGGTCGCGAGCTCTCGACCGCGATGGGCGTCATGCTGACGAGCTGGCCGGTCGGGCTGGGGATCGCGACCGCCACGCTCGGCGTGCTCGCCACGCACGCTTCGTGGCGCGTCGCGGTCGCGGCGACGGCGCTCGTGGCCGCGCTCGGGCTCGTGCTGATCGCGTTCGCCTACCGCGACCCGCCGCGCACCGCCGCGATGGGTGCTGGACGGGCGGACGAGCGGCGGGTGCGCCTGTCGGGCCGCGAGATCGGGCTCGCGAGCAGCGGCGGCTTCGCGTGGGGATGCTTCAACGCGAGCTTGGTCGCGGTCATCGCCTTCGGCCCCGGCCTTCTGATCGTCCGCGGAATCGCGCTTGCCGACGCCGGCTTCATCGTGAGCCTGGCGATCTGGGTCACGATGGTGTCGGTGCCGATCGGCGGCCTCCTGACCGACCGCCTCGGCAGGCCGAGCCTGCCGATCATCGCCGGAAGCTTGCTCGCGGCGCTCGTCATCGCGCTCCTGCCGGAGCTCGCCCACCCGCTGCTGGCCTTCTGCCTGGTGGGCCTCGCGATCGGCGCGCCGCCCGGCGCGCTGATGGCGCTCCTGCCGCGGGCGGTGACCAGCGAGCGCCTGGCGACCGCCTTCGGCGTCTACTACACGGTGTACTACGTGGTCATGGCCGTGGTGCAGCTCGCCGCCGGCGGCGTTCGCGACGTCGCCGGCAGCGCCGCCGCGCCGATCGTGTTCGCCGCGCTCGTGATGGCCGCGACCATCGCCGGCTTCGGCATTTTTCGACTCGTCGAGCGCGCCCCGCGTTGACAAGCGCGCGGCCCTGTACTGTAGTGGGGAGCCATCCCCCGAGAGGAGTTGCCGAGATGATCCGCTGGACAGGCCCGCTGCTCGTCGCGCTGGCCCTGGTGTGGCCGTCGGCCATCGCCGCGCAGCCCCGTACGGTCGACGGCGTCGCGATCGATCCGGACGCCGAGCTGGTCGTCGCGCTCGCCGACGACACCACCAACATGGATCCGCGCATCGGCATGGGCTCGATCCGCTCCAACTACATCCGCCAGGTGTTCGAAGGTCTCGTCGACGTCGACGCCCAGGGCCGACCGGTGCCGGGGCTCGCGCTCTCGTGGAAGCCCGTCAACGAGCTCACCTGGGAATTCGTGCTCCGGCGCGGCGTGACCTTTCACGACGGCGAGCCGTTCAATGCCGACACGGTCCTCTTCAACCTGGATCGATTCTTTCGGCGCAATCTCGACAAGTGGGGACTGAAGGACGTCCTCGCCGCCACGTCGTTCGAGAAGACGTACCCGTTCGTCACGCGCTGGGAGAAAGTCGACGACTACACCGTCCGCATTCACACGAGCGAGCCGGCGCCGACGCTCTGGGATTTCATCGGCCGCGAGCCCATGGTGCCCAGGGCCTACACGATCAAGCACGGCGTCGACGGGCTCAACGAGCGGCCGGTCGGCACCGGCCCGTGGAAGATGGTCGAGTGGAAGCGCAAGACCTCGATGCTGTTCGAGCGCAACGACGCATACTGGGGCACGCAGCCGCTGTTCCGCAAGATGCGCTTCCAGATCATTCCGGAGGGCGCGGCGCGCATCGCGGCGCTGCGCGCCGGCCAGGTCGCGCTGATCGAGGCCGTGCCTCCCTTCGACGCTCCGGCCCTCGCGCAGGACGCGAAGCTCAAGGTCGTGTCGAGCCCGCAGAAGCTCTCGTGTCGCATCTATCTCAACGCGCGCCCGAAGGACAAGTACGACTCGGGCGGCAAGGACGGGCTCTTCTCGGATCAGCGGGTGCGGCTGGCGCTCAACCTGGCCGTGAACAAGGACGCGATCATCAAGAAGATCTTCAACGGCTACGCGCTCGCCAACGCCTCGCCCGTGGCGACGGTCGCGTACGGGTACGCCGCGCAAGAGCCCTATCCCTATGATCCAGCGCGCGCGCGAGCGCTCCTCGCCGAAGCTGGATTTCGCGACACGAACCCGCTCACGCTCCAGCTGCTGTTCCCGGCCAAGCACTACGGCCAGAGCTTCGACGAGATGACCCCGGCCGTGGCCGAGATGCTGAAGGACGTCGGCGTGCAAGTGACGATCAAGCCCGTCGACTTCGCGACCTTGCTCCAGACCGCCAGCAAGGGCACCCTCCCGCCCAACGGCGGATTCGCCGCCTGCCGCACCGGCAACAACCTCGACGCCGACGACTTCCTGCGGGACTGGTCCTCCATCGCGATGATCAACTGGGCGCCCTACCCGCCCGAGCTGATGTTGCTCTACACGGCCACGCGCCGCGAGGTCGACGCGCCGAAGCGTCTGAAGCTGCTCGCCGATCTGCAGCGCCAGGTGCGCGACTGGGCGCCGGTGGTGGCGCTCTACCAGGAGGTCAAGGTCTACGCGCACAGCGCGCGCGTGCTGCGCTTCACGCCGCTGCCCGAGCTGAACATGGACTTCCGCGGCGTCGCCTTGAAGAAATGACCCGCCCCGATGCGCGCCTTCGTGCTGCGTCGCGCGCTTCACGCGGTGTTCGTGCTGTGGGGCGTGGTCACTGCGGTCTTCTTCCTGGTCCGGCTCACCGGTGACCCGACCCCGTTCCTCGTAGACCAGACCGCGACCCAGCAAGAGATCGCCGAGGCGCGTCGAAGCCTCGGCCTCGATCGGCCCCTCTACGTGCAGTACCTCGAGTTCTTGCGCGCGGTGCCGCACGGTGATTTCGGCACGTCGATCCGCGAGAAGCGCCCGGCGATGCAGATGGTGCTCGAGTCCCTCTGGCCCGCGACCGTCGAGCTGGCGGCGGCCGCGCTGCTGCTGTCGACGGTCCTGGCGATCCCGCTCGGCGTCGCGTCGGCCACGCACAAGAACGGGGCCGTCGATCACGCGAGCCGTCTGGCCTCGCTCTTCTTGCAATCGATGCCCAGCTTCTGGCTCGGCCTCATGCTGATCTTGCTGTTCGCCGTCGAGCTGGGCGGGCTCTTGCCGGCGTTCGGCTCGGGAAGCGTTCAGCACCTGATCCTGCCGGCCGTCACCCTGGCCGCCGCGCCGCTCGCGCAGAACGTGCGGCTGATCCGCAGCGGCATGCTCGAGGTGCTGCAGCAGGACTACGTCCGCACCGCGCGCGCCAAGGGCCTGGCCGAGCGCTTCGTGATCTATCGACACGCGCTGCGCAACGCCGCCATCCCGGTCATCACCGTGACGGGCTTGTCGCTTGGGTTCATGCTGAGCGGCGCCGTGATCATCGAGACGGTGTTCTCGTGGCCCGGCATGGGGCGGCTCATCGTGCAGGCGGTTCCGGGACGCGACTTTCCGGTGATCCAGGCCGGTGTCTTCGTGTTCGCACTGATCTTCGTCGGCCTGAACCTCATCGTGGACCTGCTCTACACGGTGGTCGACCCGCGCGTGCGCCTGACGTGATCGGCCTCGGACGCGACCACAGCGCGATCCTCGGGCTGATCGTGATCGCCGGCACGATCGCGATGGCCGTCCTGGCGCCCGCTCTGGCGCCCGGCGATCCGATCAAGAACAGCCTGGTCGATCGCCTCACGCCGCCGATGTGGAGCGCGGGCGGCAGCGCCCGGCATCCGCTGGGTACTGACACGCTCGGGCGCGACGTCGCCAGCCGGCTGCTCTACGGCGCGCGGGTCTCGCTGATCGTCGGGCTCGCGGCCGTCGTGGTCGGCGGGCTGCTGGGTGTGGTTCTCGGCCTCCTGTCCGGCTACTACCGGGGCTTCACCGACGATGCCCTGATGCGACTCGGCGACGTGCAACTCGCGTTCCCGGTCCTCGTGCTGGCAGTCGCGGTGCTCGCCGTGCTGGGCGCAAGCCTGGCCAATGTCATCCTCGTGCTCGGAGTGACCGGCTGGATCACCTATGCGCGGATCGTGCGCGGCGAGACCCTCTCGCTCCGGCAACGCGAGTTCGTCGAGGCTGCGCGCGCCCTCGGCGCGACCGACGGATATCTGATCCGGCGCCACATCCTGCCCAACGTGCTCCCGCCGGTCACCGTCGTGGCCACGTTCTCGGTCGCGCGCACGATCATTGCTGAAGCCTCCCTCAGCTTTCTGGGCCTCGGCATCCCGCCGCCGGCGCCGAGCTGGGGCGCGATGCTCGACGAGGGACGCAACTACATCACGACTGGCTGGTGGCTCGCGCTGTTTCCGGGTCTGGCCATCCTGCTGCTGGTGCTCGGGATCAATCTGGTCGGCGACTGGCTGCGAGATCAGCTCGACCCCCGCATGGAGCGCAGCATGTAAGGGATCGCGACCCGACGCGATATTCTCGAAGAGATGACCCCAACCGAGAACGTGCGGCTGGCCGAGCACTGCACGCTGGGCGTGGGCGGCCCGGCCCGGTTCTTCGTCGAGGCGCACGATGAGGCGGCGGTGCTCGCGGCGCTGGACTGGGCGTGCGCCCGGCGGCTGCCGATCCGGGTCCTCGGGGGCGGCTCGAACCTGGTCGTCGCCGACGCCGGCGTCGATGCCCTCGTGGTCAAGATCGGGCTGCGCGGCATCGATGCGCGCGAGGCGCATGGCGTCGTGGAGCTGACGGCGGCGGCCGGCGAGCCATGGGACTCGCTGGTAGAGCTCTCTGTCGCGCGCGGCTGGGCGGGCTTCGAGTGTCTCAGCGGGATTCCCGGGCTTGTCGGCGCGACGCCGATGCAGAACGTCGGCGCCTACGGCCAGGACGTCAGCGAGACGGTGATTCTCGTGCGCGCCCTGGACACGTCGACCCGGCGCATCATGACTTTCGAGAACCGCGAGTGCCGCTTCGGTTACCGCGACAGCCTGTTCCGGAGCGGTGAGCCCGGGCGGTACGTCGTCCTCTCGGTGGCCTACCGGCTGCGGCCGGGCGGGTCGCCGACCGTCCGGTACGCCGACGTCGAGAAGGACCTGGCCGCGCGCGGGATCGACAAGCCCTCGCTCGCCGACGCGCGCACCAGCGTGATCGCCATCCGGCGCACCAAGTCGATGGTGCTCGATTCGAGCGACGCGAATCGGCGGAGCTGCGGCTCGTTCTTCACGAACCCGATCGTTCCGCGCTCGGACCTCGCGGCGGTGGCGTCTCGTGCCGGCGACCCGACGATGCCGCACTGGCCCCTGCCGGGCGGGCAGGTGAAGCTCTCGGCGGCGTGGCTGATCGAGCGCGCCGGCTACACGCGGGGCTGCGCCGAGGGGCCGGTCGGGCTCTCCACCCGCCATGCGCTCGCGATCGTCGTCCGCGACGGCGCGAAGGCAGGCGACGTCGTCGCGTTCGCGCGACGGATCCAGGCCGCCGTCGTCGAGCGGTTCGGCGTACGGCTGACGCCCGAGCCGGTCTTCTGGGGCGTGGACGCGCCATGAGCGCGCTGCGGATCCTGATCGTCGAGGACGACGAACGGCTGGCCGAGATCTTCCGCGACTTCATCGCCGAGCTCGGCTATCAGCCGATCGCCGTGGGCAGCGCCGAGGCCGCGCTCGAGGCCCTGACCACCGCGCGCCCGGACACCATCCTCCTGGACCTGCGCCTGCCCGGCATGAGCGGTGTCGAGTTCATGAACTTGCAGGTCGTGCGCGACTCCGAGGTGCCGATCGTGGTCGTCTCCGGCGTCGCGACGGAGATCGAGGCGCGCGCGTGCCTGAAGCTCGGCGCGCTCGACTTCATTCGCAAGCCGGTCACGCTGGAACGGCTGGGACAGGTGCTGGCCTACCTCGGGCCCTTCGCGCTCTCGCGCCAGCAGCGGAGCGGACAGCCGCCCGAGCGACGCCCGGCGGCGCGCGCGGCGGTCAAGCTCGGCGTCCGCATCGCGGCGTCGAATGTCACGGTGGACGGCACCTGCGTGGAGATCTCGTCGACCGGCATGAAGGTGCGCGTGAGCCGGCGGCTGCGCGCGGGCCAGGCGGCGAAGCTCGAGTTCACCCCGCCCGACGGCGGCGCGCCGATCGACGTGCTCGGGCTCGTCGTCCGCGTCGACGGCGACAGTGCCGCGTTCTGGTTTCTCGATCTCATGGCGCACGACTCGGATCGGCTCAACACCCTCGTCGAGCGGCTGCAGGCTAGCAGCCGAGGGCGGCCGTGACGAGGCGGTTCAGCTCGCGGACATCGAACGGCTTGTGAAGATAGCCGGCGGCGCCTTCGATCATCGCCTCGGCTTCCCGCTCGGTATTCCAAACTCCGGTCATCATGAAGATCGGCGCCTTCACGACGACGTGCCGGATGCGCTTGAGGAGGTCGAGCCCCTGGATCCAGGGCCACGGATCCCCCGGCGTCGGCACGACCATGTCGAGCAGGATCAGATCGAATCGCTCCCGGACCAGGAGATCCCACGCGTCGACGACGGAATGAGCCGGGACGATCTCGTATGTGTGGCCGTGCTGGAAGCGGGCGAAGATCTCCTTCAACAGGGCGATCAGCTCGGGCTCGTCGTCGACGATGAGGACGCGCTTCGTCATGCCAATCGGTACACCTCGACCTCGACGGACTTTCCCTTGACGCGTACCGCCGGAAGCTGAACCAGCTCGAACCCGCCGTCGAGGCGGCGGCGCGTCTCACCGCTCACCAGAATGTCGGAGCCGAGCTCCTTGTTGAGGCTCTGGATGCGCGAGGCCAGGTTCACGGGATCCCCGACCAGTGCGTACGAATGCCGCTCGGCGCTGCCGATGTTCCCGGCCAGGACCGAGCCGGTATGGATCCCGATCCCATGACGGAGCGGCGCCTTGCCGTTCTTCACACGCTCGGCGTTCCAGATCTTCAGCCGACGACGCATCTCCAGCGCGGCGCGCACCGCCATCTCGGCATGAACCGGGTCGGCGACGGGCGCGCCGAACGCCGCTTCGATCTCGTCGCCGATGAACTGCAGGACGAGGCCGCGGTGATCTCGAATCGCCCGGTCCATCTCGGCAAAGTACGCGTTGAGGTCGCGAACGACCTCGCGCGGGCTCGTCGCCTCGACCCACGGGGTGAAGTCGCGCAGGTCCGCGAACAGGATGGTCACCTCCTGCGCCTGGCCTTCGAGCGAGACGCGACCGGCCAGGATCTCGTCACGGATCTCGCGACTGACGTATTTCCCGAACGTGTCCTTCAAGAACTCGCGCTCACGGAGGCCGCCGACCATGCGATTGAAGCCCTCCGCGACCGCGCCGATCTCGTCGTTCGTGACGACCGGACAGCGCGTCTCAAGCTCGCCCTGCCCGACAGCGCGCATGGCGGTGCGGAGCTGACCGAGCGGGCCGGCGACGCTCCCGGCCACGTAGAGCGAGAGTCCGATCGCCGCCAGGATGCCGACGGCCACGATGAATACGATGAAGACCAGCATGTCGTCAACGATTCGCGGCGCGGACGCCGGATCGACGCCCGGCAGCGCGGCGGCGCGCGTGTAGGCGAGTACGCCGAGCAGCGAGAGCGGGATCACGCTGAGCATCACGAAGATCACCAAGAGGCGCGTGCGGACTCGCAGGCGAAGGACTCCGGACACCTCGCCGAGGTCGCCGCCGGGAAAGAAGGCCGGCAGGACGCGACGCCACTGGTGCTCGACCGCGAAGAAGACCAGCGCGGCGGTCACGCTACCCGCCACGAACGTGATGCCGAAGATCGACCGCAGCGAGCTCGCCGGCGTGAAGAATCCCCAGATCAATGGATAGATGACGCCCCAGAGAACCCCGGCGCCGATCCAGCCAGCGAACGCGATCGCGGCGAAGACGTACGGGACCATGATGGCCCGTCGTCGCACGATCTCGGCGCCGACGCCCGATGGCGGTACGGGACGGCTCAGGGGCCGGGACCACCAGCGGCCCCAGATGATGCCGGCACAGATCAGCGCTGCAAATGCGACGACGAAGAACGCGATCTCGCTCCGCGAGATCTCCGCGCGGAATTGCGGTGCCGTGAAGTCCACGAACCGGAAGTAAAACCACGTCAGGAGCGCACCGACGAGGTTGCCGAGGAGCTGCGTCAACGCCAGCTTCGCGAATACGCGCCTGACGTCCATCGGCCGAAAGTCTAGCCGAGGCGAGATCGGCGCGCGTGGTAGATTGCGGTTCGACATGATCGGCAGCTCGCCGCTCCGCAAGGAAGATCAGCGCCTCCTGACCGGCCGCGGCCGCTACGTCGACGACCTCTCGCGCGCGGGCACCCTGCACCTCGGCGTCGTCCGGAGCACCGAAGCCCATGCGCGCCTGGCGAAGGTGGTCACCGCGGCGGCGCGGGTCATGCCCGGCGTGGCGCTCGCCTGGAATGCCGCCGACCTCGGTGAGATCGCCCCGACCATGCCCACCGCGTATGGCGGGGCGCAGAAGGGACGCGCCTGGGCCCAGCCCGTGCTCGCGCGTGAGGTCGTCCGCTACGTCGGCGAGCCGGTCGCCGTGGTCGTGGCCGAGAGCGCCTATCAGCTCGCGGACGCGCTCGAGGCGGTGACGGTCCAGTACGAGCCGCTGCCGGCCCTGCCGACCGCCGAATCCGCGCTCGCGTCGGCGGCGCGTCTGCACGAGGGCTGGCCGGACAACACGGCGATCGTGGCGCGCGGGGCCGTGGGTGACCCGGAGCGCGCCATGGCCGGCGCACACCTCGTGGTGCGCGAGCGCCTTCGCCACCCTCGCCTGAGCGCGGTGCCGATCGAGACGCGCGGGGTCTTCGCCTATCGCGACCCGAGCTCGGGCGCGCTGGTCGTCTCGTCGTCCACGCAGAGTCCGTACACGCTCCGCGACGTGGTCGCCGCGGCGCTCGGTCTGCCGGTCGAGGAGGTGCGCGTGACTGTCCCCGACGTCGGCGGCGGCTTCGGGCCGAAGGGACCGATCTATCCCGAAGAGATCCTCGTCGCCGCCGCGGCGCACCGACTCGGACGCCCGGTCAAGTGGGTCGAGAGCCGCCGCGAGAGCCTCGCGTGCATGGGCCACGACCGCGAGCAGAATCACGACGCGCGCATCGGCTTCGCGCGCGACGGTACAATCGTCGCCGTCGACGCCACGTTCGTCGCCGACGTCGGCGCCTATCCGCTCCAGGGCGACGGGCTCACGGCCAACACGGTCAATCATCTGCCGGGCCCCTATCGCGTGCCGCACTACCGCAACACCGGCACCAGCGTGGTCACCACGAAGAACTGGAACGCGGCGTATCGCGCGGCCGGGCGGCCGGAGGCGGTGTTCGTGATGGAGCGCCTGATGGACATCGGCGCGCGCCGGCTCGGACTCGATCCGGCCGATATCCGCCGCCGCAACTTCGTGCGCCCCGTGGACATGCCGTACCGTCCGGGACTCACCTACAAAGACGGCGTCGCCGTCAGCTACGACCCCGGCGATTTCCCCACGGCGTTCGACCGCGCGCTGACGCTCCTCGGCTACGACGAATGGCGGCGGCGCCAGAAGGCGCGCGTCGGTGGCACGCATCGCATCGGTATCGGCCTGGCCTGCTACGCGCAGGGCACCGGGCTCGGTCCCTACGAAGGCGCGACGGTGCGGGTCGATCCGAGCGGCAAGGTCTACGTCTACATCGGCGTGACGGCCCAGGGTCAGGGCCACGCGACCACCCTGGCGCAGATCGCCGCCGCCGAGCTCGGTGCGGCCTGGGAAGACGTGCAGGTCAACGCCGGCGACACTGCGATGTTTCCTTTTGGCATGGGCACCGGCGGCAGCCGCGTGGCCGCCAACTCCGGGCCGGCCGTCGCACAGACCGCGCGTGAGGTCCGCGAGCGGGCCACCCGAGTGGCCGCCGAGATGCTCGAGTGCGCGCCCGAGGACGTGCGCATCGACCAGAGCCGCGTGCACGTCGTTGGCATGCCGCATCGAGTCGTGAGCCTCGGCAAGGTCGCGCACGCCGCGGTGAAGTCGAAAGCCCTGAAGGCGACGGGCGAGCCGGGGCTCCACGCGTGCACCTACTTCTATCCCGACACCGTCACCTGGGCCTTCGGCACGCATGCGGCGGTGGTCGACGTCGACGTGGAGACGTGCGAGGTCCGCCTGCTCGGGTACGCGATCGTTCACGATCCCGGCCGCGCGATCAATCCGATGATCGTCGAGGCCCAGCTCCAGGGCGGCGCCGCGCAGGGCATCGGGGCCGGCCTCATGGAAGAGGTCGTGTACGACGCCAGCGGGCAGCTCCTCACGGGAAGCCTGATGGACTACGCGATCCCGAAGGCGGACCAGCTGCCTCCGCTGGCGGTCGCGCTCGATGAGCATCCGTCGACGATCAACGCGCTCGGCATCAAGGGTGTCGGGGAGAGCGGCGCCATCCCGGGCGCCGCCGCTATCGCGAACGCCATAGAGGATGCGGTCGCCGACCTCGGGGCGAGCATCCTCGAAGTGCCGGTCACGTCCGCCCGTCTGTTCGCCGCCCTGGCCCGCTAGTCCGGCTCGCGTGTCACAGTGTCAGGCACGGCCTGCGCTCCGGCGCGGTCAAAGTCGCGACTTTTCGTACTTTCGGGTTGGCAATCGCCTTGCGTAGAGGTCTGCGAGCGCCACAACGGCGGAAGAGCGTCCACCCGACGAGCCGGAGGTGCAGAGTTGGCCAGCAGCTTCTCCAAGGAACCCAGCAGCCATCGGGACGCCGCGGTCGTCAATTCCCTCATCAAGAAGCTGCGGCCGTACGACACCTCGTCCTCCTACTCATCGGAGCGCGTTTCGACGATCGGTACGCGCCCCCTGGGGCGTACGCGTCCGATCAAGGCTCCAATGTCGACCATGGCCGTCTGGTCGTGCGTCGCCCTGGGCGTCCTCCTGGGCGCCGCCCTGCCCCAGTGGCCGTACGCGAAGGACTGCGGCTGGTGGCTCCTGCTCTACATGGCCGCCGCGGGCACCGTCGTCGTGGCCGGGATCTGGGCGGCGCACGTCTCGTGGCGAAGCCGGCTCGGGTTCGCCCACGTGATCGCGGTGTGCACGATCATCTGGGGGCTCGCCCTCACCGCGCAGGAAGTCTTGCCGCGCGTCGACTACGCGAAGGTACGACTCGCCTGGCGCTGCCACGACGGCGGTCACGCGGCCGCCCGGTGAGACGCGGCTGGCCGCTCGCTAGGGCGCGCTCGGGCCGCTAGTCGCGCGTCCGCGGATCGAGGGCATCGCGCACCGCATCGCCGACGAAGTTCAATCCCACCACCGTCACGAACAGCGCCGCGCCCGGGCCGAAGACGATCCACGGCGCCTGCTGCAGATAGCCGCGGCCGGCGTTGATCATGCTGCCCCACGAGGCGTGCGGCGGCTGGATACCCAGGCCCAGGAACGAGAGCGAGGCTTCGGCCAGGATCGCGAAGGCCACGCTCAAGGACGCCTGCACGATGATCGGATTGATCGCGTTCGGCACCACGTGCCGCGCCGCGACCCGCCAGCCCGATGC
>Ga0066903_100005061_pt1 | contig 11335 bp, 11 predicted proteins | sample PanSoiMetaGPlot1_FD_67491 | JGI IMG/M metagenome (GOLD analysis project Ga0066903, IMG submission 67491) | Tropical forest soil microbial communities from Panama analyzed to predict greenhouse gas emissions - Panama Soil - Plot 1 (version 2) | ecosystem: Environmental > Terrestrial > Soil >...
TGAGCATTCTCCTCGGTATGCCGCTTCTCGGCGGAGCATTGACCGCGATGGCGGCAAGCGATGTGCTGGGCGTGCCGGCGGCCTTCTCGTTCATCGGCCAGGACATGGTCCTCAACGTAGCCGCGCTGTCAGCGATTGCATCGCTTGCCGAGTTCGTGCCGCCGACCTCGATCGCGGCGGCCCTCGCCTGCTACGTGGTCGGCGGCGGGACTGTCGGCGAGGTATTCAGTCGCGCCTGGCCGCCGCTCGCGTTGCTCGCCGCGCTGGCGATGCTGATGCTCGCATTTGCGAAGGAGCTGGCGGGAGCGCTGACGTAGGGAGGCCTATTTTGAATGACCTCGGTTTGAATTGTCTCGGCTGCGCAGGACGGGTTGAGCGATAGCGAAACCCATCAGGGCGTTGCGGCGGCGAGGCCGACGGTGGGTTTCTCTGCAACTCAACCCACCCGACGCACGGCTTCACGAACCGTGCGGCGGCGGCTGCAGGAACGCGCCGAGTCCGCGCGCGACAACATCGTTGTATTCGGGAACATTGTCCACCTCGATCGGCGCTTCGGGGTGGAGCTCGTTATACGCGTTGAGCAATTCCCCGATTGCCGCAAGATTTCGCGCAACACGCGTCTTCAACGGCCAGCCCCGCTCGTCGAAGCTCACGAACAGCCGCTTGAGCCTCGCGGCGCGGACATAGTTGGGATCGCGCCCCTCGACCACCAGCTCCTCGCCGGTGCGGCCGCGGAAGCGGCCCATCGCGGGATTTGGGCTCTCGGTCAGCACCGCCTCGGCATTGGTGTAGTCGCCGAATTCCCGGTGGCTGAGGCCGTGGAGGTTTTTCGGGGAAGCGCTGAGGCTGATCGGGATGCGGCGGCCCTGCATTGCGGCAGTCGCCGTGGCCGCCGTCTCGAATGCATGTTCATGCGCGACCATCATGTTGATCACCGGATATTCCGGCTGCGCTTCATGCAGGTCGAGAATGAGCGAGGCTTCTTTGGCGAGCGCGGTCAAGGCATGGCTCACCCGCGCGGTGAGCCAGCCGGGCGACCGGCCCGGATGGTTGCGGTTGAGATTGCGCGTCTCGTGGCCGACCATGCGCTCGCCGCTCGGGGAATGAACGAACACATCCGGATCGGGCCATTGATCAGCCGGGTTGGTGAGCCTCATCCCGACCCGGAACCAGCGCGGACCAGCCGGCGTATCGATCGTGAAGGCATGCAGGTAGGCTTCCATCGGATCGGTGTGCGTGAAGCCGCTGCGGTTCGCCTGCGGGACCACGATGAGGCGGCCCTGCATGACGCGCGCGTTCTCAACCATCAGGACCGCCGCCAGCACGCCGCCGATCTCCTGGGGATGAGTGCCGCCCAGGATCATCATGGTGCCGCCGGGCTTCTGGCCGGCAAGCTCGAAGACCGGCGTGTCGCCGGGCCCGCCCGCAAGGCTCGGCTCGACGGCGCTCAACATCCGCGTGATCGTAACGCCCGGGCCGGCGACGATGGGCTCCGCCCGGCGCATTGCGGAGAACTTGGCGCCGGCGCACGCGGCCAGTGTCATCGCCGCAACCGTGAGGGCGAGCGCCGACGCCCTTGCTCGCACGACCTCGCGCATCATTTGATCCCCGCGGCGCGCAGGATGAAAGGCACGAACACCAGCGCGGCAAACAGCTGGGCGCGCCAGTCGCGCTCGCGCCACACCACCACCATCATCATGCCGGCGACAAAGAGCGCCAACAGTCGGTAGACGATCATCAAGCCAAGCTCAGGCGACAGCATGATGGTTTCCTTCAGGGCTTTCGATAACGCGCTCACTTTAGCAGTTTTATTTCAGACCTCATCCTGGGGAGAGCCGCTTTGCGGCGCGTCCCCGATGCCATCCTTCGAGACACGCGCATCCTCCGACGAGCTCAGGAGTGCGCTTCTCGGGATGCGGTCAGAATTGGTTTCACACGCTCACGATCGGGCTGCAATCACGGCTTTTCTCGTGCCCGATACTGGCGTAGGTTGAATTGCACAACGAAGACTTCGGCAGAAGCGAACGGCAGTGCGCCACATCTGGCGGCGCCGCATCTCAGGGGAGGAAAACTATGACCAGGCTTCTGATTGCCGTCGCGGCGAGCGTGCTCACGGGTTCTCTCGCGTTTGCCCAGTCGACGAACCAGCCCGTCGTGCGGCTCGATCCGGCGCTCGACACGCTGGTGTCATCGGACGCGAAAGTCGAACTCGTCAAGGGCGGCTTCGGCTTCACCGAAGGTCCGGTGTGGGTACAGAAGGGCAAGGAGGGCTACCTACTGTTCACCGACATCCCGGGCGCCGCGGTGTGGAAGCTGACGGCGGACGGCAAGGCTTCCGTCTATCTGGAAAATGTCGGCTATGACGGCCCCGACCGGTGGCGCTGGGGCCCTGTCCTGAACAACGGCAAGGATCGCAGCGACCCGAACTTCGAGGAATTCGTGATGATGGGCGCCGACGGCCTCACGGTTGACCGCCAGGGCCGCCTGATCCTCGCCACCTTTGCGGGCCGCTCGCTGATGCGGATCGAGTCGAACGGCAAGCGCACCGTTCTCGCTGACCGCTACCAAGGCAAGCGCTTCGGCGGCCCCAACGATGTCGTCGTCAAGCGCGATGGCGCAATCTATTTCACCGACACCTACGGGGCGCTGCGCCTGCGCGACAAGGATCCCAAGAAGGAGCTCGATTTCAACGCCGTGTTCCGGTGGAAGGACGGCAAGCTTACGCTCATGACCAAGGAAATGCCCAATACCAACGGCCTCGCCTTCTCGCCTGACGAGAAATATCTCTACGTCAACGGCAGCCGCGACAACTACGTCAATCGCTACGACGTCCTCCCCGACGGAACACTCGCCAACGGCAAGCTGTTCATCGACATGCGCGGAGAGGCCGAGCCCGGCATCACCGACGGGCTGCGGGTCGATACCAAGGGCAACCTCTATGAGACCGGTCCGGGCGGGGTGTGGATCATCTCGCCGGAAGGCAAGCACCTCGGCACTATTCGGGCGCCGGAGATATCGACCAATGTGGGCTTCGGCGACGCCGACAAGAAGACGCTCTACATCGCAGCGCGCAGCAGCATCTACCGGATCAGGGTGAACACGCCGGGGATATGACGCCGGCTCCCAGCGCGGGGTGCGCCAGCGAAACCCGGAAGCGGTGTCGCCCATGTTGGTAGCACGGTCCCGGATGTCGCTGCCGCTCCATCCGGGCGACGGACCCTACTAACCCACTGCCGCCCCATACTGCTCGTCGGTGACGTGCTCCATCCACGCCACGTGCGCGCCGTCGAGCGCCTCCTGCATGGCGATGTGGGTCATGGCGCTGGTCGGGCTCGCACCATGCCAGTGCTTCTCGCCGGGCGGAATCCACACCGTGTCGCCGGACCGGATTTCGCGGATCGGACCGCCCCAGGTCTGCACGCGGCCAAGTCCGGACACGACGTAGAGGGTCTGGCCAAGCGGATGGGTGTGCCACGCGGTGCGGGCGCCCGGCTCGAAGCTGACGCGCCCCGCCCGAATGCGCGCCGGCGACGGCGCCTCGATGATCGGATCCTGCCACACTGTCCCGGTGAACCAGTCGCCGGGCATCCGGCGCGACGGCGCCGAGCCCAATGGTTTGATGTCCATGATTTCTTCCTCGTCGGCGCTCGTATTTTCGTTGAAGCGTGTCACAGCCCCGGCCTCGCCGGGCAATCCAGTATCCACGGGTCGGCGGTCACTGGATCGCCCGGTCAAGCCGGGCGATGACCCCTCATGGACGTCACGCAATCGGGGAACTCCAATGAGCGGCTGAAGGCATACAAATCGGCGGATTCGCGAACAATGCCTTTCTCTTTGGTCATGTCTGAAATATAGCACGCCGACGAGAAAGCGAAACGTCGGCGTTGAGTCGATCTTTCTGGTAGGTGCGATGCCTCAATTGCTTCATGTGGGCGAAGTGCTGCGCTCTTATGCCCGCATCCTGCCCGACAAGATCGGCGCCCGCGACCTTGAACGGGCGATGACGTTCCGCGAATGGAACGCACGGGCGTGTCGGCTCGCCAACGCGCTCATCGGATTGGGCTTAGCAAAAGGCGACCGCGTGGCGGTGCTCGCCTATAACTGCGTCGAGTGGCTTGAAATCTATGCCGCGACCGCAAAGGCTGGGCTCGTCGCGGTGCCGGTCAACTTCCGCCTGGTCGGTGAGGAAATTCGCTACATCGTGGAGAACTGCGAGGCGGCGGCGTTCATCGTTCAGCAGGATCTGATCGAAGCTATCGAGCGGGTACGCCAGAACCTTTCGGTTCCGGCGCGCAATTTCATTCACTTCGGCGCCCCCGCCTGTCCGCCCGGATACCGCGCCTACGAGGCGCTGCTCGCCGCCGCGCGCGACAGCGAGCCCGATGTCGAGGTGCAGCCCACGGATCCCTGGACCCTGATGTACACGTCGGGCACGACCGGCAGGCCGAAGGGCGCGATCCGCAGCCACCGGGGCAGCGCCCATCTGTCGCTCATCACCCAGGCCGAGATGGCCTTCGGCCGGCGCGACGCCGCTCTGCTGGTGATGCCCATGTGCCATGCCAATTCGCTGTATTTCTTCGGTGCATTCGCCTATTGCGGCGCGGTTTGCACGGTCTATTCGCGCAAGAGCTTCGATCCCGAGCACCTCTTGCGCACGCTCGGCGAGAGCGGCGCGAGCTTCACGTCGCTGGTGCCAACGCACTACATCATGATGCTGGCCCTGCCGGCCGCAGTGCGGGCGAAAAACAATGTGGACCACGTCACCAGGCTGCTGGTGTCCTCGGCGCCGGCGCGGCGCGACACCAAGCTCGCCATCATGGACCACTTCCGTAATTCGGGGCTGTTCGAGCTTTACGGCTCGACCGAAGCCGGCTGGGTCACGATGCTGCACCCGCAGGAGCAGCTCACCAAGCTCGGCTCCGTGGGTCGCGAATGCGTCGGTTCGGCGCCGATCCGTCTCATCGATTCCGCCGGCAACGACGTCGCGGACGGCGAGACCGGCGAGCTCTATTCGTGCAATCCCTACACATTCGACGGCTACTGGAAGCTGCCGAACAAGACCGCCGAGGCGTTCCGCGGCGACTATTGCTCGGTTGGCGACCTCGCCCGCCGCGACGCGGACGGCTTCTACTATCTGGTCGACCGCAAGAGCAACATGATCATCTCGGGCGGCGAGAACGTCTACCCTTCCGAGGTCGAGGACCTGCTCGGCTCCCATCCACACGTGAAGGAGGTGGCGGTCATCGGCGTGCCCGATCCGAAATGGGGTGAGCGGGTCCAGGCGGTGGTCGTCGCGCACGCAGGCGCCGCCGTCACCGAGGCCGAGCTTGTGGCATGGTGCCGCGACCGCATCGCCGGCTACAAACGCCCGCGATCGGTCGCCTTCGTGCGCGACGACGACATGCCGCGCACCGCCACGGGCAAGATATTGCACCGGGTGCTGAGGGCACGGTTTTCAGAACGGTAAGGGCCCTTCCAGCAATACGGGCCCACCTGGTTCGTGCCCGCGAAACAGCGTGTGAGAAATCACAGACCTCATCCCGGAGCGCGTGAAACAATTAGCGCGCTCGTGCTGAGGAGCGTCGCATCTTTGCGGCGCGTCCTGAGGTTCTCGAAGGACGACGGATGCAACGGGCACGGCCGCGCACGTGGCCATCCTTCGAGAGGGCCGCGCGAAGAGCGCGGCCTCCTCAGGATGAGGTCCGAATTGTTTCACAAGGCTTCTTTTGCGCGCGATGACACTCTTGCGAGCCAGTTATTCCTGGACGGACTTAACCATGCAAAATGAATACTTGTGGTACGATGCGCCTTATCACTGCACAACTACGTCCGGCTCAGCCGTGGCGCGGCGGTGAAAACCAAGGGGGCACGCATGAGAATCTTCGCTGCTTTGCTGCTGGCGGTTGGCTTGGCTTCGCCAACTGCGATGGCGCAACCACGTCCGGCTTGCATATACAGCACTGACCAGACCGTGACCAGCCTGATCGAGTGCGCCACCTATGAAAGAACGAGAGTGAGCTGCGCCGTAACGCTATCGCCTTCCGAGGACGACGTCTGGATCGTGCCGCGTCGAAAGCTGTCCCGTGCCATGGCTGAGTTGACGATCAGAATTGCAAAGATCGCCGAAATATCCAATGACGATGTTATGGAGAGGATGCAGGAAGCAAGCGAAAAAATGCTTACGACAATGGGCGGAAACTGCGCCAACTTCTCTACGCTGAGGGGGAAATACGAGGAGTCCTGCGCGAAGCTTATCGACAATCCGAGCCAGCTCCTCGCCAACGCAAGAAACTGCGTGCTGAGCGACAGGTGAGAACGGCGCTAGATGACCTTACTATGCGGCTGCGCGCGCACTCCGCGCCCACGGCGAGCGGGTCGAGGAGACGGCGAAGCTCGCCGATGCGCTCTGCCCGCACGTTGGCGAATGCGCCGGCGCTTGGCGATGGGGTGACCGCGCAGACCGCGATGTCCTCCGACGCACGAAAAGGCCTCGGTTTTGTGCCGGATTTCCAGCTCCTCACCGCTTGGGACGATGCGGAGAGGAAGCGGCGCATGTAGCTGTCTACGGCTCAGCGGGCTGCTTGGTTTTGCGCTTCGGGCGCGTTTTCGTTCCGCCTCGATGCGCGCCTCCCTCGTGGCTCGCGGCTCGCTCGACCGTCACTGCTTTTGCGCGGTCGTCGCCTGGCCGATGCGCCCGCCGGGGCATCGACGGCGCGCCGGTAGCCGCGCCCGTGCGCTCCAACTCATGCTCGACTATATCTCGCGAACCCTCGGCTGGCTCCTTGTGGGAAGGGCCCGGCGGACCCGGCGCGGGCTCTCCGGCGTGTGCTGCGGCCGTTGTGCTCCTCGCCGTTTGGTCGGGCTCGGGCCACAGCGCGCGTATGCCCTTGGGCAGGGCATCGCGGGCCTTCTTGACCTGGCCTTCAGTGATGTGGCGATTGAGCGTTCGCATCACGGCGGTCGCGGCGAGGTCTGGCCTGACCGGCCGTGAACCTGCGAGCTCCTGACGAATTCGGGCTGTGAAGTCTTCTTGCGAACGCTCCGCGAGCGGCTGCGCCGCCGGCCGGTATTGGTCGAAGTAGGCCCCGCGTACCAGGAGAGGCAGCTGCGCAGCGAGATGCGCAGACTGGCCGATGAGCAGCTCGTCGCGGATGGATCGAAGCACGGCGCCCAGCACATGCCAGGCCAAATGCCTGTCGGGACCGATCTCGGCACAGATCTCGTCGAGCCACTGATTGGTGGTGTGGAGCGTCCTGTCAAAGACTTCAAGACCGGTCGTTGCCATTAGTTTTTTGCCTCCATCGACTTGCCTGCGCGCTTGGCTCCGCGTGCCGTTCAACTGTCTTTGGCCTTGGCGGGCGCGGATGCCTTCCCGGTTTGCGCCCTATCGCGCCCATGCACCTGCGCAGGCGGTGCCGTCGCCTCCACCGCAGTGAGCGGCTCCAATATCCGGTAAGTGTGCCTCGCGCCCGCCGGCACCAGCCACGAATCTCCCGGCTCCAACCGGACGGTCTGCCCTTCGAGCTCGAGCTCGGCGCGGCCGGAGATCACGTAGCCAACAGTCTCGTAATCGCGCTCGGTCATCGGCATCGGGTGCGGCTCCTCGCGCTGCCAGAGCCGCATCGATACACGCTTGCCCGAAGTGAGGTATGTTTGCCCCATATCACCCCTGGGCGACGTCCGGCTGCTGACCTTCTTGACTGTGGCATCAGGCGGCATGGCGGTTACTCAGATTGATGGCGGACAATTGATGCGGTCGTTTCGTCTTGGCCCGCCTGGTCATCACGCCCGTCCGTGTGCGTCGTGCTGCCGTGGTTGGCGAGCTTCCCACTCATTGAAATGCAACCCTTCTCGCCGTCGCCCCGTTCCGGCCGCCGCGCCATGCGCCCTTCGCCAAAAAGTCGCAGCGGTAGAGCCGATCTGGCGAAGCCGTGATCCGCCGGCACTGTCGCGGCGCACGACGCGGAGTTTATCACCGGGCCGGCCAAAGGCCGGACCCGGTGGCTAAGGCGCCCTATGCTTCTGAGGCGACCATGGAACGGGTCGGCGACGTCGAAGTTTTCTTTGTGTGCGGCCTTCGAAAAGCGCGCGTGATTCGCCCGTTCGACATGACCGGATCCGCCGCAAGGCCATCGCAGGAAGCTGCATATGGCCGATGGGCTCCGACCGACGACGCCCGGCAGGCCCGATCAGCCGGCTGACGGCCATCAGTTCCTTGACCATCCCGGCGATCTCAAGCTCCGCGCATGGGGCGGCGACCTCGAAAAGCTTTTCGCCAATGCGGCCGATGGAATGATGGCATTTCTCTTCGGGCGCGGCGTCGCCAGCCTTAAGCCCTGTCGAACGGAGACAATCGAGATCGAGGCGAGCGACCGCGAGGCGCTCCTCGTTGATTGGCTATCGGAGCTCCTTTATCGCGCGACATCCGGGTACCACGCCTACATCGGATTTCGGATGCACGAGCTGACCGAAACCAAGCTGAAGGCTACCGTTTGGGCCGTGGCCGCGGAAGCGGTGGAGGACATCAAGGCCGTCACGCATCACGAGCTTTCGGTCCGCGCGCACGAAGGCGGGTGGCAAGCGACCGTTGTGTTCGACACTTAGAGCGGATGCCGGCCATGAAGCGACATCTTCCCGAGTCATGGCCGGGCTTGGCCCGGCCATGACTGTCTTGCTGAGCTGCCGCAAGACAGACGTCGATGCCGGCGACAAGCGTGGGCATGACGCCAGAGAAGTGATCCGATCTCACCGGAACGCGGTATAATGGAGCAAAACATGCGCCCCGTAGGCCTTGCCGATCTCCGGCAGATCGCGCCCTGCGCATGGGAGATCCCGCGCAGTTTTCGCAACGACATGCGGGTGACGGCGCGGCTCTATGCGAGCCGCCCGATGGTCGAGCATCTGGTCCAGGAGCGCGCGTTGGAACAGCTCGTCAACACCGCGACGCTTCCGGGCGTACAGGAACCCGCCCTCGCCATGCCGGACATCCACCAGGGGTATGGATTCCCAATCGGCGGCGTCGTGGCGACGCGCGCCGCCGATGGCGTCATTTCGCCCGGCGGCGTCGGCTACGACATCAATTGCGGCGTGCGGCTGCTCGCCAGCGGCGCACGCTATCCGCAAGTCCGGGAGCACTTGGCGCAGTTAGCAACGCAAATCCAGCGCGACGTGCCGACCGGGATCGGCCATGGGGGCCGGATCACCCTCGACGACCCGGCCATGGACGACGTCCTCAACACCGGCCTGCGCTGGGCGATCGGGGCAGGATATGCGAGCGAACTCGACGCCTCCTCGATTGAGGAGCGCGGATGCCTTGCGGGAGCAAGCGCAGATGCGGTGCCGGAACGCGCGCGCAAGCGCGGGCGCGATCAACTCGGCACACTCGGATCGGGCAATCACTTCCTCGAGGTTCAGCGCGTCGAGCGGATCGACGACCACGCTCGCGCCGAGGCCTTCGGCCTCTTCGAGGACCAGGTTACGGTCCTCATTCACACCGGCTCCCGTGGGCTCGGCCATCAGACCTGCACCGAATACGTGCGCCTCATGGACACGGTCATGGCGCAATACGGGATCACCCTTCCCGATCGCGAGCTGGCCTGCACGCCGTTCGCTTCGCCGGAGGGCCAAGCGTATTTTCGCGCCATGGCGGCGGCAGCGAACTTCGCCTGGTGCAACCGCCAACTTATCACCCATGCGGTGCGAGGCGCGTGGCGACGCGTTCTCGGCACGGATGAAGACCTCGCAGTCGTCTACGATGTGTCCCACAACATCGCAAAGCTGGAGGAGCACGGCGGTGTCGCCTGCGTTGTCCACCGCAAAGGCGCAACCCGCGCCTTCGGCCCCGGCAGCAGCGAAATTCCCGCGCGCTTCAGGAGCACAGGCCAGCCGGTTTTCGTCCCCGGATCGATGGGGACCGCTTCCTATGTGCTGGCCGGCACCGATGTCGCCATGTCTGAAACATTCGGTTCGACGTGCCATGGCGCCGGACGCATGCTGTCGCGTCACAAGGCCAAGCACACCATCGACTACAATCGCCTGCGGCGAGATCTCCACGGCATGGGGATCGAAGTTCGCGCGGCCTCCGCCAAGGGATTGATCGAGGAGGCGCCGGCAGCTTACAAGGATGTCGAGCAAGTGGTGGATGTGATGGCTGAGACGGGCGTCACCGCGACCGTGGCGCGGTTAGTTCCCATTGCCATCGTCAAAGGCTGATAGACGCAGGCGTCGTTCTGTCGCCGCGCGAACCAAGATCGTGGTGGGAGGTTATCCCAACGCGTACGGCCTAGCGGCGAACGCTGAGCTTTCCGCATGCATCAAACCGTCAGAGGGGCAGAACTCTCGGTCATCGCCGGGCTTGTCCCGGCGATCTCGATCAGGATGGCACAGCGCCCGATTATCGAGATGGCCTGGTCATGACCTGGATCCGCGCACGAATTTTGCCCCTCTCACATCAAACCCACCTCAAAGGACCAATGCATATGAAGTCGCTCTCAACGATAGTTGCGGGATCGGCGGCGTCCGTTCTTACGCTATACGGGCTTGCTTTCGCGCAACAGCAATCTCAACAGCAGTATCAGCAACAACAGTACCCGCAGGATCAGACGCAGCAACTGAGCAACAGAGAGGTGCGTCAGTTCGTGAGTGGGATCGAGCGGGACATAAACCAGATGGTGCAGACGCGCAATCTGTCGCGCCTGCGTCAATGGACGCAAAACCACATCGCCGATAACGCGATCTTCAGCCGGACCAACTCGATCGAAACCGAAGGCCAAAGCCGGGCGATTGGGGCCATGACTATCACCAAGCCGGACCTGCTCCGGCTCCAGCGTTTCGTGCTCAGCGGCATGTCCGAGAGGCTTAACTCGGTTGAAGATTTTCAGCTCGATATCCAGGTGCTCAGCGTACAGCCGGTCGGCGATTCTGCCGCGATGGTGAAATCGCGCGTGTCCGAAAGGGCAACGCTCGCCCCACGTCAGGCCGAATTCGGGGGTCGCCTCGGCCACGAGCAAGAATCCACTGGCCAGGGTCCTGATGCCCAGGCAGGCGAGGACTTTGACGAACCGCACCAACGCGGCCAGCAGCGCAGCCGCCAGTCCGGCCATGGTCAGCAGGCAGGCCTCCAGCTGGAGTCACACGCCCTGTGCACGCATTTGATTGAGCGCAATCGCGACGGCGGGCGCCTTCAGATCGCGATGGGGATATGCGACGCGCAGACCAACGCTCAGCTCTGAGCGACCTATAGGGTGGGTAAGGGCGCATCGCCATACGGCGCAACTGGCACGGCGTCTCAGGTGTCTTTGCCTACGCCTTGCCGTTTGATTGCGTGGGCAAAGTC
>Ga0066903_100005062_pt1 | contig 11334 bp, 7 predicted proteins | sample PanSoiMetaGPlot1_FD_67491 | JGI IMG/M metagenome (GOLD analysis project Ga0066903, IMG submission 67491) | Tropical forest soil microbial communities from Panama analyzed to predict greenhouse gas emissions - Panama Soil - Plot 1 (version 2) | ecosystem: Environmental > Terrestrial > Soil >...
AGGCCGGGCTTGCCGACCCCATTCATCACCGCGCGCGCGGCGCGGCGGCCCAGGGCGTACGTGCCGACGATCCGAAGCGCTGCCAGTGCACGCGCTGCAAGCTCTGCCGTCCACCCTCCCTCTTCGCGCTGACGCTGCACCGCGGCGAGCTCCCGGCCGACCCCCCGCAGAATCGCGGCGTCGCCCACGAGACGTTCGCCTGCCGTCGCGGACCGCCGCGCACGCACCACGAGCCGCACGAGGGTCAGCAGGGCGACGAGCGCGGCGAGCGCGAACAACACTCCGCCGACGACCACCAACAGGTTTGCGCGGAACGTCCGGCGGTCGACATCGGCGAACGTCTCGGCCGAGGCGTCGCGAATGTCCGAGGCGTCCGCCGGCACGAGCGACAACAGCCGCAGCGACAGCGGGGGAAGCAGATAGGTCTGGTCGCGTCCGGCAATCGCTTCGTCGCGCCCCTGACCGCCGGGCTGACGCTGGCTGATCCGGCTCTGCACCCGATAGCTCAGCTTCGTTTCCGGCAGGGCGACATCCTTGCCGAACAGGTTTTCAGCAATCAGCCGCAGCCGGTACTCGTACTGGAAGAAGCGCCGATCGCCGTTCCGAAGGTCGGCGGCGTGCGATCCGCCGGTGACCTCGAAGGGCGGGAACTGGACAACCGACGGATCGAGGCGCGACTCGTCCACGACGACCTTCACGTCGGGTGTCTCGATGACGGCGCAGGTCAACACCGCCGAGAACGTCTCACCGGCGCGGATCGCGCCGGCGCTCGTTCGCCACCAGCACTGCAGCGGGTCGATCTGCACGTTCTGCCCGAACGCCGGTGCCGCCACCATCAGCGCGAGCGCGCCGGCGGCTCCGCCCATCGCCATGCCGACCGCGCCCCCGGCGTAACGGCCCCGGAACCACCACCTGCCACTCACAATTCACACCTTTCTGAGGCGCCTCTCGGCGATGAACTCACTCATGGCAATCGCCGTTTCCAAATCGTCCACGCCGATGCGCAGGACATCCATATTCCGTGCCTTTGCCTCCCGCGCCACATCGTCCTGCCATGCGCGGGTCTTCGCGGAGAGCGCCCGGAGCGACCCTCGAGACATGACGCGGGCGCGGCCGGTTTCCACGTCGAACGCTTCAATCCAGCCCGCAGAGACCGGCGGCAGCTCGAAGGCAAACGCGCTGTCGATGAGGACGATGAAGACGTCGTGGACGGAGTTGAGCTGGGCGAGCTCCTCCAGCACGTCGCCGGGATTGTCGAACAGGAAATCCGAAATCACCGGCACCATCGACGTTTTTCGCATGAAGCCGGCGAGCGTCATGCTCAAGCTCGTCGCGCGCCTGAGCGGTTGCAGCCCCTTCTGAAACTGATAAGCCTCCAGACAATGGATTACCTGATTCTTGCCGATCCGAGGGCGGACCGCGGCCAGCTCATCGAACCGCGCGTCGAAGGTGATCAAACCGAACATGTCCTGGAAGAACACGGCCGACATGCCAATTGTCCCGATCGCGCGCGCGATGGCGGCCGCGATGGGGACACCGTCGATGCCGCACCGCGTCGACAGCGACCCGTCGGCAACAGCGACAACCGACGCGGTGCTCGGCTGCTCGAAGTCCCGGACGATGAGGGGGCTGAAGTTCGTGAGAGACGACTGCGGCCAGTCGATTTGCGACATCCGGTCGCCCGCCTGCCACTCACGCAGCCCCACATAGTCGAAGCCCGTGCCGTGGAACACGCTCCGGTGCTCACCGATGGTGTATTCCCGCATCCGCCTGAGGATGAGCAGCTCGATTTCGGTCAGCTCGGACAGGTTCACGAAGGGCTCGACGTCGGTTTCTCTGGTTCGCATGGCGCGGCTTCTATGGAATCGGCACCCTCTCGATCACGTCCGCGATCACCGACTCCGTCGTCAGCCCATGGCTCGCGGCGTGCGGCCCCAGCCAGATGCGGTGCGGGAGCACGTACTGCGCGAGATCCTGAATGTCCTCCGGGTACACCTCCGTCCGCCGGCGCACGAGGAGCGCCCAGACCTTTGCCAGCCGACCCCAGCAGATGATGGCCCGGGGCGACGCGCCGAGGTCGACGCCGTGCTCGACGAGCTCGGACGGGGAGTGTGTGTGCCAGTCGGTTTCAGGGTTGTAGGGCCGAGTCGCGGCGACCAGCCGCTGAATGTAGACGCCCAGCCGCTCGTGCAGGAACACCTGCTCGTTGATGGCGCCGCGGAGCTGAATGATCCGCTCCTTGGTCATCAACGCGTTCAACCTCACGCGCTTGAAGTCGAAGTGAACCAGCTTCGCTTCTTCCTCCGGGGGCAGGTACCCGATATTGATCATGATGGCGAACCGGTCCGTCGCCGCCTCGGATAGTGGAAACGTGCCCTGCCCGAGCTCGATCGGGTTCATCGTCGCAATCGCAAAGCTGAATGCGGGCAGTTCGTAGGTCTGGTTGCCGACGGTAACCGTCCGGTCCTGCAGCCCCTCGAGAAACGCGCTCTGGGATTTCAGCGGGATGCGATTGATCTCGTCGAGCAGAATGACCTCCGCCTGCGCCAGCGGACCGAACTCGGTCATGAGCTCGCCCGTCGCGGGGTTGATCATCTGGAAGCCGACGACTTCGGTCGGCTGCAGGTCCGCGCGGCCCTGAAGGCGCACGAACTTCGCGTTGCTGATTGCCGCGAGGATGACGCCAAAGAACGTTTTGCCGACGCCGGGTACTCCGCGCAGGAGCAGGTTGCCGGCGTTGACCTGACGCTGTTCCTTTTTGTCGTACGACGTGGGAATCTCCGACATCAGCACGACGTTGGCGAGCGCCTTCGCGGTGTCGTAGCCGACGAGGGCTTTTCCGCCTTCGGCAACAATCGACTCGTGGAAGCTTATGGCTTGCTCGAGGTCTGCGGTCACGGGGAAGCGTTATGTTACTTGATAGAATGCTTTCCGGGGAGTTTTGACGAGTGAACAAGGTCATGGCGAGCGCCGCGGACGCCGTCGCCCTCATCCCCGACGGGGCCAGCATCATGATGGGTGGATTCGGGCTCTGCGGCATTCCCGAGAACCTGATTGCTGCCCTGCGCGCACGCGGGACCAGGAATCTCACCGTCATCAGCAATAACGCCGGGGTCGACGATTTCGGCATCGGCGTGCTGCTCAAGGCTCGCCAGATCCGCAAGATGATCTCGACCTACGTCGGCGAGAACAGGGAGTTCGAGAGACAATTCTTGACAGGCGAGATCGACGTCGAGCTCGTCCCGCAGGGGACGTTTGCCGAGCGGATTCGGGCGGGCGGCGCCGGAATTGGCGGCTTCTTCACGCCCACCGGCTACGGCACGCTCGTGGCCCAAGGCAAGGAGACGCGGACGCTCGACGGCCGGCATTATGTGCTGGAGCGGCCGCTGCGCGCAGATTTTGCGTTCGTGAAAGCCTGGAAGGGCGACCGCGCCGGCAACCTCGTGTACCGCCGGACGGCGCGGAATTTCAATCCCGTCATGGCGACCGCCGCGACCGTCACGATCGCCGAGGTCGAGCAGCTGGTCGAGCCCGGTCAGCTCGATCCGGATCATGTGGTTACACCGGGCATTTTCGTGCGGCACATCTTGAAGGGCGACAGGTACGAGAAACGGATTGAAAAGCGGACCTTGCGCGTGGAAGCGCCGGCGACGGCGAAAACATGACTACCCGTGATCGGATCGTCAAGCGAATAGCTCGAGAGCTGCGCGACGGTGACTACGTCAACCTTGGCATCGGCATGCCGACGCTCGTCGCGAACCATATTCCAGCGGGCGTGCAGATCACCCTGCACTCGGAGAACGGCCTGCTCGGCATCGGTCCCTATCCAACCGAGCTCGAGATCGACCCGGACTTGATCAATGCCGGCAAGGAGACCGTGACAGAGACGCCCGGCTGCTCGTATTTCAACAGCGCCGACTCGTTTGCCATGGTCCGCGGCGGCCATATCGACCTGACCGTCCTGGGCGCGCTGCAGGTGGACCAGCAGGGGAATCTGGCCAACTGGATGATTCCCGGCAAGATGGTGAAAGGCATGGGCGGCGCCATGGACCTTGTGGCGGGCGCCAAGCGAGTCATCGTCGCCATGGAGCACACGACGAAAGACGGCGAGCACAAGATCTTGAAGCGCTGCACCCTCCCGCTGACCGGCATGGGAGTGGTGAGTCGAATCGTGACCGAGCTGGCCGTGATCGACGTTACAGAGCGCGGCCTCATGCTCAAAGAGATTGCTTCAGGTACGACCATCGAGGCAGCGCGGGCCGCCACGGGCGCGGAACTCATCGTCGACAGCACGCCTGTTGTTTTCTGAAGGACGGGTCTACCGGGACAATGACCGCTCGCCTGTAGTCCCCGGAGCCGCGGCGGCAACCACGTCGAGGGCGAGGGTCACCTTGGACGGGCTGGCGGTCTTCTCGGGCGACACGGGACCACCGAAGGCGGCGGCCACCAGATCGGGATCGGTGACCGTTCCTGTGACGTCGACCTTCGTGCCGCGCGGCAACGACAGCGCTTGCGAAAACCAATACCTGCGCTTCCAGTCCGGGCGGGTCGCAAAGCGGATCATAGGCGTCCGCGAGCCGTCCGGACGGATGGCCTCAACCTGCAGCGTCAGGTTGTCCGGCACCTGGTCGGGGCTGAGGGCCAGCGCCCGCACGTCCTGGTCGAGCGTGCGGCTGAACGCGAACGTCTGACCTTTCCCCGACGGGATCTGAGAGGACGTGATGGGGAGCGACGTCAGCGTCATCAATTCCCGCGTCCCGGACGCCCGCGCGAAGTAGAGGCCTATCGTGCTGTGGTCCTTCATGGCCTTCCCCTCGTAGGACCACGTCTTCTTGTAGCGAATCCGGACGATGAGCTCGGCCCCGGGCGGGAGGTGGAACGCGGCGGTCTGCTGCGGGACCGTCGATTGATCCTGGCCCGGCAGCCAACGAGCCAGAATCTCGTCCGGCGCGCCCTTCACCGACACGACCGCGCTTCGCACGATGGCCGGATTGCCGGGGAGGAGATCGACGGCGCGGACCCATCGCGCGTCGCTCGTTCCGGTCGGCAGCGTGAACTCGTGTGTGTCCTCCATCGTGTCGGCAGCCAGCGTGAACTCGGGGAGGGGGAGCGCGAGATCCGGCGTGCCGAGTACCCAGTCGTTCTTCAGCTCCACGGCGGGAAGCTGTTGATCGAGCGATCCGCGCGGGTTCCCGCCGCTCGCCCACGTCAGGATGACGTCCAGCTCCTTCGGCGAGAGGCCGCGGGCATGGGCGACGTCACCGAAGCTATCGTCCACGGTTGCAGGCGGCATGTGCGCGGCGACCAGCTCGGCGCGAATCGACTCGGCCCACGGGAACGCTTCCTCGTATGTCATCAGCGACATCGGCGCGACACCGCCCGGTACATGGCACCGCGAGCATCGCTCTTTGAAGATCGGGAACACATCGTCGTTATAGGTGTATTTCGAGGTGATCGGCTTGTGGGCCTCGCCGGACTGCACGACGAGCGCGAGGGCACCCAGGACAATCGCGATGGAGACCACCCCGCGCCCGTTCATGGCTGCTTGGGAAAAGCCGCTTCGATGTCGCGGACGGCGCTGACAAACTCCGCATAGGCGTCGGAGATCTGCTGTTTGTTGCCGAGATCGCCGAAGGCGTCGAGGAGGTACGCGGTGCGTACCAGCCGATTGACCGCCGGGCCGACAATCCTCTGACGATCAGGCGGCAGGTCGCCCTTCTTGCCGTCGAGCGCGAGGGCGACGTCCTTCGCTTGAAAGGCCGGCACGTACAAACTGGCGAACGCGCCCCGATCAATGAACATCTTGATCTGCGTGTTTCGGGTCTGCAGTTGCGCGAGCATCTCCGGTACCGTGTCCGGGATCGGCACCGGCACGAGCGCCGCGTCAATGCCCGAAGCGCCGGTGGAGCCGCCCGAGGCGGCTGCAACGTTGGGAACATTGGGTGCGGCTGCCGGGTTGGGCGCGGCTGTGGGCGCAGCCGCTAACGCGCCGGGCACGCTCGGCGCGGCCACCGGGGACGCGGGCGGAGCGGCGTTTCTCGTCGTCACGGGGGCTGGCGGCAGATCCTTTGAGTACTTCTCGAAGGTGAAATCAAACAGACGCTCCGGTGTGGCCGGTTGGAACGTGACTCTCGCCTGCATCGTTGCCGGAAACGGGAGCTTGCCGATCCTGGCCTCCAAATAGGCATCGTTGCTGCCGCCGCGCCGGTTGAGGACCAGAGGGAACTCCTGGCGGCTGGAGTCTGGGCTGACGATGAGGCGGGCCGTGGCTTCCCGGGCTTGGGCACGCGGCAGCGGCCTGGTGAAATCATCGTACAGGTACAAGCGGAACACGCCGGGCGCGTAGTAGCCGCCTTCCAGGTGATGCCAGTTGTCCGGCGCCATGAAGAACCCTCCGCCGTGCTGGGGGTTGTGATTGCCGTGAGGACGCGGAGCATAGTGGCGCTGCATGGGCGTCCCGTCGGGGCACGTTCCAGGCGTCAACGACGGTTTCGCAAGTTTGGCCTCGGGAATTCCGGGACAGCCCCATGACACCGACACGGTCATCTGCACGAGGGGGCGGCCATCGGTTGGGCACTTTCCAGGCCGATCGCTCGTGAAGGCCGTATTGGTCAGACACGTCCAGACCGTGTCGAGCCGAATCGGTTGCAGCTGCATGCCGCATTTGCGGCACACACCCGGTTTGTCTTCGATCACTTCCTCGTCGCCCGCCATCGGGCATACGTAGGACAGCGGAGGTAAATTGATGTCGCCCTTCGACTGTGAGCGCGTCGCTTTGGTCGGCGCGGGCGTGGCCGAGGAGACCTGGGGCGTCGCTGCCCGCCCGTTTGCCAGCGCCATCATCAGGATTCCGGCGAGGAGTGCGGCGCGCTTCATATCCTCTATCTCCTACATGTTACATTCGCGGCAATGAAGACAAAAGCGACGTGGCCGATCGTGGTCGCGGTTCGGTTGGCCGCCCTGGCTCTCGCGGGTTGTGCGATGGCCGGCGGCAGCCAGCCCCCGGCCGAGCTCAAGGCGTCCCAGTCGTTCGGTGGCTCATCGGCGACTCCAGGAATGGACGCCGTGATAGACGCCGCGTTCGACCGGTTCTGGGCCGCAGCCGATGCGGCGGACGCGGTCGCGCGTGCCGAGGACCTTGTGCGCGGCGGCGTGTCGTTCGATGAGGCATTTCGCAGGCTGCGTCGAGGACGCCCGTATCGGCCGCAGACGACCGGCCTCGTCAGGCTGACCAACCGGACGCCGGACGGCGTCGAGCATCATTTTGCAGTCACCGTTCCCGAAACCTACGACCCCCGCCGGACCTACGCAGCCCGAATTCACCTCCATGGCGGCGTGATGATGCGCCACACCAACGTCCCGCCGGCCGGTGCCGGCGGCGTTGGCGCACTCACCGGAGACCCGCCGCAGTTTTACATTGTTCCGTTTGCGTGGGACGGCGCGCCGTGGTGGACGACCGATCAACTCCTCAACCTGCGCGAGATCGTGGATGCCGTCAAGCGGAGCTACAACATCGACGAAAACCGGGTCGTCGTCTCGGGTGTCTCGGATGGCGGAACGGGCGCTTATTACGTCGCGATGCGCGAGACGACGCTGTTTGCCAGCTTCCTGCCGCTGAACGGGTTCTGGGGCGTGCTGGCCAATCACGACCTGCGAGTCGACGGCCCGCTGTTTCCCAACAACATGCGCAACAAGCCGTTCTTCATCGTCAACGGGGAACGCGATCCGCTGTACCCGACCGAGATCGTCGAGCCGGCTGTGGCCCATTACGGCAAGATCGGAGTTGCCCTCGAGTATCACCCCCAAGCCGGCGCGGGCCACAACACGCAGTGGTGGCCGCGCGTGAAGGACCAGTTCGAGACCTTCGCGCACGAGCACCCGCGCAACCCGCTGCCCGACACGTTGACCTGGGAGACCGCAAATACGCTCGCGTTCAACCGGGCGCATTGGCTGGTCGTGGACAGGCTGGGCGCCGCTCGCGGCGAGCGTCCGCTCGACGACCCCAATCTCGTCGCTTCAGGCTCTCGCCTCGAATTCGGCGTGCGCAGCAGCGGCAACCGCATCACACGCGTCGTCGCCGGATCCAACGCCGAACGGATGGGGCTCAAGCCGGGCGACGCGCTCGTCCGCCTGAACGGCGACACGGCGCACATTGCGATCGATGCCGAGGAGATCTTCGACGGCATCACGCCCGGCTCGACGGTCACGCTGTTGGTCGCGCGCGACAACGCGCCGGTTGAGCTCACGGGCGTCTACGACCCAACGCGCGTCGACGTTGCGCCGCGGCCGCTCTTCGATCGCGATGAACCGTCCGGCCGCGTGGACCTCTTGCGCCACGACAACACTGTCAACGCCAGCACTCACGGGGTGACGGCATTCACGCTGCTGCTCTCGCCCGATCAGTTCGACTTCACCAGGCCGATCACCGTGATCGCCAACGGCAGGACGGTCTTCAAAGGCCGGGTGGAGAAGAGCGTCCGCACGCTGGTGAAATGGGCCGCCATAGACAACGATCGGACCATGCTGTTTGGCGCCGAGCTTCACGTTCGGGTCGAATAGAGCGGGATGCCATGCGGCGGAGTCATGGGTCCGATACGTGCAGCGCGCCAATCACGTATCTGGTTCTGAGATACTTTGCATCTGTAAGTTCTATTTTACTTATCGAACACGTGCTGCCATAAACGTCGCCATGCAGCACGACGCGTGCGGCGTGGGCTTTATCGCCCGCGTCGCCCCGAATGGCGGCGAGGCGGGCCACGAGATCGTCCGCCACGGGCTGACCGCGCTCGTCCGGCTGTCCCACCGGGGGGCACCCGCGTCTCTCGGGGCCGTCGATGGTTGCGGGCTGCTGACGGCCATTCCGTGGCCGCTCCTGTCGGCGTCGTTCGGCGATCGCCTGCCCGCCGGGCGAACGCGCGCTCTTGGCATGCTGTTCGTGCACCCGCATGACCAGGACGCCGCCATGCTGCTCGTCGACCGGGAGCTCAAAGCGGCCGGCGCACTGCTCGCCTGGCGCGAGGTGCCGACCGATCGCACCGCCGTGCTTCCCGCGCAACGGGCGTCGACGCCACGCGTGCTGCAAATCGTCGCCGCGTTCGCGGATGGGCGGCACGCCGCCGCGGAGCGTGTGTACCGGGTCCGCCTCGCCATCGAGCGGGGCGCCGCCGAGCGGGGCATTCGTCTCACGTTGGCGTCGTTGTCCACGACGACCGTGGTGTACAAGGCGCTCGTCACGCCCGATGCCCTCGAACGTTTCTACCCGGACTTGACAGACGGGCGTTTTACGTCGCGCTTCGCGGTCTTTCACCAGCGGTTCAGCACCAACACGTCGGCCGATTGGGCACTGGCGCAGCCGTTTCGCGTGCTGGCCCACAACGGCGAGATCAACACCATCGGGGGCAATCGTGCCTGGATGCGCGCCAGGCTGCTGGATCCGACATCGTTTCCCGGGCTGGCCGGCGAGCAGCCCGTCACAAGCGACGGATCCGATTCTCGTTCGCTCGACGACGGGGTCGAGTTGCTCCGACACCGGGGGTATTCGGTCGCCCACGCGTTGTTGCGGCTCATTCCGCCAGCCTGGGAGCGTGACCGGGACCTCGCCCCTGATGTCCGCGCATTCCACGAATTCCAGTCGCTCCTGAGCGAGCCGTGGGACGGCCCGTCGGCGCTGGCGTTTGCCGATGGCCGATTCGTCGGAGCAGCGCTTGACCGGAATGGCTTCCGGCCGGCGAGGGTCCTTCGGACGCCGAATCTCATCGCCGTTGCCTCGGAAGTCGGAGTGCTCGACGTGGCGGAGCACGAGATCCTGGATCGCTCGCGCCTGGGCCCCGGCGACATGTTGATGGTGGATCTCGATCGCGGCGTCGTGATGGAGACCAACGAAATCCGGCGCCGCCTGGCGCTCCGCCGGCGCTACCGCGACATGGTGGCGAAGGCGGTGCGCACGCTCCCGCACGGCGTCGTCATCGGCAGCGCGGACTTTGCGACCGTTCCCGCCCCGGCGCCCAGCGCGAGCCGCGCGACCCTCATGGCTTTTGGCTGCTCGCGAGAAGAGATCGAGCTCTTGCTGAAGCCGATGGTGGCCCATGGCCATGAAGCTGTCGGGTCCATGGGCGACGACACGCCGCCCGCGGCGCTCTCGCGGAAGTCTCGACTCTTCACCGACTTCTTTCGCCAGCGCTTTGCGCAGGTGACGAACCCCGCGGTGGATCCATACCGCGAGTCGGCGGTCATGTCGTTGACGACGCTGATTGGCGGGCAAGGCAGCTTCGTTGACGAGTACGCTCCGCGACCCGCGCGTATCGTGCTCAGGTCGCCGGTCTTGGCCGACGAGCAGTTGGAGCAGCTCGGCGCCGTGTCCGAGCTCGCGCCGGTCACCATCGCGACCCTGTTCCCGGTCGACGGGATCGAACATGGCCAGGAGGCGCTCGAACGGCGACTGGCGGCGAAATTGACCGCGATTGCCGAGCACAGCTGCCGGGCCGTTGAAAAGGGCGCGGCGCTCGTCGTCCTGTCGGACCGCAATGTCGACGCCAGGCACGCGCCAATCCCGGCGCTTCTCGCCACGGCAGCCGTCCATCGGGCGCTTGCCGATCGCGGCCTGCGGCTGCGCGCCAGCATCGCCGTCGACACAGGCGACGCGCGCGACGCGCATCAGCTTTCCACGCTTTTCGCGTTCGGAGCGTCCGCCGTCTGCCCGAGGCTCGGGTACCAGATCGTGACGTCGCTCGCGCCCGCCGATCCCACGGGGTGCGACGGATCGATGGCGCGCTATCGCCTGGCGCTCGAGCGGGGCGTGCTCACGATCCTGTCGAAGATGGGGGTTTGCACGTTCAGCAGCTATTGCGGAGCACAGCTGTTCGAGATCCTCGGCCTTGCGCCTGCAGTCGTGGACCGCTTCTTTCCGCAGACGCCGTTTACGCCCGGGAGCATCGGGCTCGGCGAGCTGGCGCGCACGGTGGTTGATCGGCACCTGCGCGCGTTCTCGAGCGGGACGGATGCAGGAGCGCTCGATTACCCCGGTCTGCACGGCTATCGGCGCGACGGCGAGTATCACGCGACCAATCCGATCGTCGTCCGGGGGCTGCAGAAAGCCCGTGATCACGTCGTCATCGCGAGTCATTCGGCGAAAGAACCGGCGCCGGCGTACGACACCTTCACCTCGCACGTTTACGGCCGTCCGCCCGCAGCGGTGCGCGATCTCCTCGAATTCTCGACAGGCCCCGGCAGGCCGGGTGGGTCGAGTGGGTCGGGCGGAGACGAGGTCGAGTCGATCGACCGAATCTGCACGCGGTTCTTCGCGTCGGCGATGTCGGTCGGCGCGCTGTCGCCCGA
>Ga0066903_100005063_pt1 | contig 11334 bp, 9 predicted proteins | sample PanSoiMetaGPlot1_FD_67491 | JGI IMG/M metagenome (GOLD analysis project Ga0066903, IMG submission 67491) | Tropical forest soil microbial communities from Panama analyzed to predict greenhouse gas emissions - Panama Soil - Plot 1 (version 2) | ecosystem: Environmental > Terrestrial > Soil >...
TGGAGTTATGACATGGAGACGGAAAAAGTATTTGCTCGGACTGGAAGCCGAAGCCCCGCCTTTAGAGTCCGACAAGCCCTTGCAGCTTTCGTTGTTTTCCTAATTCTAGTGCCCTGGGCAGCCGGGGCACTCACCGAGGTCCAGTATGTCCAGCTCAAAACGGAGTTGACCACGGATCCCCTGGTGCCGCCCATGGGCTACAACGTCACGCCGACGTTTTACGTGACCAATAACAATGATGCGGCCCTGGCCGATATGCTCAATGCGATTGGCACGACCGCGGCCTTTCAGGTGAGTAACGTCATCACGAATGCCCAACTCTGGAATGCCGCGGTGAGCGGCGACTTGGAGAACCTGCCAACGCCGAAGCGGACGCTGCTCCAGATTGCGCTCCAGGTGCCCTCGTTTGATTTGGGCGTGCAGGAAACGCATGCCAAATTACTCATGATCTTTCCGGACACGAGTGCGACCTACGCGAATGTCCTCGCGCTGCAACATCGCCAGGGCAGCCGGGCCGAGGTGCTCTTTGGGCGCGGAACGACGATTCGGACTGCCGACGTGGCCTGTGCGCTGCGCGGTACGGGCTGTCCTTAATCAGGGAGCAACGCTGATGTTCTACCTTCTTCTGTGGGTGCTGCTCCTGCTCGGGGTGGTGCCCGTCCTGGCGGGACCGACGACGAATACGCGCGGTACCACCGATACTTGGCTGACCATCTCGACGGCCGTGGCCAATGGTGCGGGCGTGGTCTCGGCCAGTCTGTTCACGCCCACGAGCGCGGGCTATCAATTCGCCGAGTGTGAGTTTAACGGACCCTCCTGGTCCGGCACGATCGCCGCGCAGGGCGCCATGACGCTGTGGATCTGTACGGAGGTCGACGGCACGAATACCACCGATTGCGACACGACCAACTTCTCGACGAAACGCCCGGATGCGGTCTTTCCCTTGCGGGCGGCGAATGCGGCCCAGCGCATTCTCCAGACGGTCGTGATGCCGCCTGGCCCGTTTAAGGCGCTGCTGCGCAATGAATCCGGCGTGTCGCTCAACGGCAACACGAGTACGGCCACCCTGAAGTGCAAGCCGTATACGCCGCAGACGTCCGATGCGGGCGCCGGGAGTAGCCAGCAACTCCAGCTCGTCAGCACGGGGACGAACCCGTTTAGTCTGTTCACGCTGCCGGCCGCCGGGAGTACGTCGCTCGGGACGGAATATCTGGTGCTCAAAGCCGACACGACCCTCGGCGATGTCCGCATTTTGCCGGCGGGCAGCGATACGCTCAACGGCACCACGGCCTTTGTCTGGACGAATCAACCCTACAGCGGCTTTCGCGTCACCCTCGTGAGCGCGACCAATTGGTTTGCTGAGCCGGTGAACCCGCTGTGGCGGGCGGAGGACTTGGCCAACGGCGTCACCGGGGAAGGGTTGCAGGTGCTCAACCGGAGTCCCCTGCTGCATGGGGGCACGAACATGACGATGGCCTTGACCACGAATGGGCACGTCGAGTATCAGGCCCCTGCGAGTCCCACCGTCACCACAGGCGCGGCGGACTGTGGGACCAGTCCGAGTGTCAGCGGCAACGATGTGCAGGGCAAGGTGACCGTCGGCACGAGCACGAACGGCGGCAAGTGCACGCTGACCTTTGCGCAAGCGTACAGTCAACCCGTCCTGTGTCACTGCCAGAATAATTCGGCAGCGCAACTCTGCCGGGCGCTCAATGGGACGACCACGGCGGTCGAGCTGACCGGAACCCTGGCAGCAGGCAATGTGCTCCAGTATGCCTGTAGCACCAACTTCTGAGGGAGCTGTGTATGCACAGATGGTCGATCTGTGTAGGGCTTGTCCTGCTCTGGACGTCCTGGGCGGCGGCGGCGCCGATCGCGGTCGCCACGACGGATAACTTGCAAGGCGTGATCGACGCGAATCCTGCGGGCACCGTGTTTGCCCTCGCCACGGGCACGCATCGCAAGAGTTTCATCCAACCGAAGGACGGCGATACCCTCCAGGGCACCACCGGCACCATCCTCAGCGGCGGGGTGGTCCTTACCGGGTGGACGGCGAGTGGCAGCGACTTCTTTGTCACCGGGCAGACGCAACAAGGCTCGGTGGTCAACGCGGGGAACTGTGAAGCGGCCTTCCCGCTCTGCGCGGTCCCGGAAGATGTGTTCTATGACGATGTGCCGCTGGCGCCGGTGGCCTCGCAAGCCGCCCTCGCCCCCGGCAAATTTTTCTTCGACTACGCGGCCGATCGGATCTATATCCGGGACAACCCGACGGGGCACACGGTCGAAACCAGCGTGCAAGCGACCGCGCTCTATGGGGCGGCCAAGAACGTGACCATTCGCGGGATCAAGATTGAGAAGTATGCGACGAGCACGCAGACCGGGGCGATTGGCTACAATGGGCAGAGTCTCGGGACCGGGTGGGTGATTGAGAACTGTGAGATCCGGCACAGCCATGCCCGTGGGGTGATCATGAAGAGTGGCTGGACGCTGCGTGGGAATAACATTCATGACAACGGGCACCTTGGGGTGGCTGGGGATGGGATTGGGCTCACGCTCCTGGGCAACACGATCAGTACCAACAATTATGCGCACATGGCCCCCGGCTTTGAAGGCGGAGCCACCAAGCTCGTCTTCGCCCATGGGCCACGCTTCATCCGCAATACCGTGCAAAACAATTATGGCCCGGGCCTCTGGTGTGACATTAACTGTGTGGATGTCCTGTATGACCGCAACGTGGTGAGTGGCAATGCCGACGCGGGCATCTTTCATGAGATCAGTTACCGGGCCACCATCCGCCATAATGTCAGTACCGACAATGGGCTGCTCCTGCATGGCTGGGCCTTTGGGGCGCAAATCCAAGTGGCCAGTAGTGAGCGGACGGAGGTCTTTGGCAATGTCCTCCATATTAGTGCCAGTGGGGGGGCGGGGGTGACCGTCAGCCAACAGAGTCGGGGCAGTGGCACGTTTGGCACCTACACGGCCAGGAACAATCGGGTGCACCACAATACCGTGCGCTACGCCAGTGGCACCAGTTTCCTGGATGGCTACAGCGGCCTCTTCGATGATACGGGCACGGGGTCCGCCTCGGTCAGTAACAACACCTTCGAGGAGAATGTGTACTTCGTCGATGCGGCGGCCCCGGTGTTCCAACGGGCAGGCTGTGAGTTCAGCACGTCCACGTTCGCCGCGATCCAGGCCTGTGGGCAAGAACTCCGGGGGGCACGCTATTGAGAGGCTTCCTCCTTCTCCTGCTGCTGCTAAGTGTGCTGCCGGCGGAGGCGGTGACGCGCTACCTCTCGCCCACGGGCACGGACAGCGGTGCGTGCACGAACAGTGGCGCACGCTGCAAGACAATGCAATACGTGAACAGCCAGATTCCGTCAGGGGGTGGGGATACCGTCGAGTTTGCCGATGGCGTGTACAACGATAGTGGGGATGCGGTGGTGCAGCCCAAGTCCAACACCACCTGGCGCTCCACGAACATGCACGGGGCCACCATCAAGACGGGCTATCCCAGCACGGACGAAGCCTTTCTCCTGCCCAACGGGGCGCATGACATCACGATCGAGCGCTTCATCTTCGATGGCAGTGGCCCGGGGGGCGGCTGTCCGAACCCGGAGAATCGCTGCACCCGGAAGGCGGTCGAGTCCCAGTACAGCCCGCAGGTGGCGGCCAATCACAACTACAACATTACGTTTCGCGACAACATCGTCCATGACACCCGCCAGAGTGCGGTGCTCATTGTGGGACATCATGTCACGCTCACGCGCAATGAGATTTACAACGTGGGCATTGCGGCCAATATTGCGGCCCCGGACTACCGGGGGGACCATGGGTGCTATTTCTCCGTCAACAATGGCGAGGTCTCGTACAATTACTTCCACGACATCCTGGGCTATGCGTGCCAAATCTTTGCCTCGGCAGCGGACATTACCGTGTCCGATAACCTGATCATGGGCAACATCTTCAAAAATACGTCGCTCGGGGTCACAACCCAAGGCACCAGGCACACCATTGTCAATAACCTGAGTATTCGTGATGGCGGGGTTGTTCCTGGCAGTCCCGTGTCGTACACGATTATTTCTGATAATACAAAATTCTGGAATAATACGGTGATCGATCGGCAGATTAATGCGGCGCGCTCGGAGAGCGATGTCAGTTCCAATGAATTTATCAACAACATTGTGTGCTTCAGCGGCACGGCGTTTGACATGACCAATCCCGTCCGCCGCAACAATACCACGAGTTGTCCGACGGGCACGTTTGCCAATGCGGGGAGTGATGACTACCACCTCGCCGCCTCCACCCCCAACCCGCCGAGGGATGGGGGGGAACCAGGCCTGCGGGCCTTCGACCTGGAGCAGTGCACGCGTCCGTATCCGGCGGGCGGGGCCTGGGACCGGGGCGCCTATGAGTACGGGAGTTGCACGGGGGCCACGGCCGTGGCGACCAGTCTGGGGTTTGGCCAGCAGCCGAGTAGTACCCAGGTGAATGGGGTCATCAGTCCGCCCATCACGGTCCTGGTGCTGGATCAAGCCGGCAATCCGATGAACACGGGCACGCAGGCGATTACGCTCTCGTTCAACGGGACACCACCGGCGGGCGCTGTCCTGTCCGGCACCCTGACCCAGAATGCCGTGAACGGGGTCGCCACGTTCAATAATCTCTCGATCAACGTGGTGGGCAGCTATCAGCTGAAAGCCGCGGCGACGCTCAATGCGGTGGCCGTCCAGACGCTGAGCACCACGTTCAGCATCACGGCACCAGGGACGGCCCCCAATGTGCTGCGCGTGCATGTGAGCAACCCGCGCTATTTCCAGACGGCCGGGGGGCCGGCGATTATCCTGACGGGCTCGCATACGTGGTGTAGCTTGGCCAACTACTTCTTCGCGGGGAACAATGAAACGTGCACGCTCGATTACCCCGCCTATCTGAACTTCCTGCAAGCCCGCAATCACAACTTCATGAAGTTGTGGCGCTTTGACCTCATTGGCATGGAGATCCACCCGTGGGCGCGGTCGACGACCGTCTGCTGTGCCGCCGATGGGCAAAACAAGCTCGATTTCAATGTCTTTGATGAAGCCTGGTTTGACCGGCTGCGCAGTCGCATCATTGCGGCCGGGCAACAGGGCATCTATGCGTCCGTGCTGTTCTTTGATGGGACGTTTAGCGAGTCCTGGTGGTCCGAGCATCTGATGAACCCGAACAACAATGTCCAGGGCATCGATGGCGGCGGCAGTAGTACGCAAACGGAAGCCAATACGGCCAAATTAACCGTGCAAGAGACCTTTATCAAACATGTCATCGACAAGATCAATGATCTCGTTAATGTGCTGTATGAGATTGCGAACGAAGGCGGCACGTGGTCCCTGGCGTGGCAGAACCGCATGGTGGACCTGATTCATAGTTATGAGGCAGGCAAGCCCAAACAGCATCCGGTGGGCATCACGGCCTTGACGAACGGCACGTTTAGCGATGTGAATAGCAGCACCAGTCATGCGGAGTGGACGTCGCCGGGCGGCACGGGGGGGTGTCCCGAGTACCGCGATGATCCGCCCGCGCATACGGCCGCCGCTGGCACGAAAGTCATTCTCACTGATAGCGACCACTGTGGGATGGCGGCCTCCGAGTCCGGCTCGCCGACGGTCGTCTGGAAGAACTTTACGCGGGGGCACCAGATGCTCCTCATGGAGACGCCGGACCTCCTGACGAACAGTGGCCGGGAGCCCGCGCGCAAAGCGGCAGGGCAGACGCGGCTCTGGGCCGACAGCGTCCCCTTGGCGAACATGACGCCGCAGAACAGCCTGGCCTCCACCGGCTATGCGCTGGCGCAAGCGGGCGTGGCCTATATCGTCTGGCAACCGGGCAGTGGCGGCTTTACAGTCACCCTGCCCGGGACCTCCGCGACCTATAGCGTGACCTGGTGGCGCGAGGACACCCAGGTCGAGGTCAGCGCGTCGAACTTTACGGGCAGTGGGACGCAGACGTTTACGCCCCCTTTCTCCGGCGCCGGTGCCCTCCGCCTGGTGGCCACCACCGTCAACCTCAGTCCCCTCGCGCTGGGCGGGCCTGGACGTCCTGGGACCCTCGCGGCACCGCTGCCGGTCGTCCTGACCCATCCCGTCTTGCGCGGCATGAGCGACTGGTTCCGCGTCACGCCACCGTGGGCCGGGGGGCCGCGCTGGTATTCCCTGCTGTCCGCACGCACGGGCACCCTCACCAACATGGGGGCCAGTACGGGGTGGCACGGGACGAGGCGCGTGGGGGGGCAAGGGGAGATGGCCTTTGATGGCAGCGATGACCTCGTGAGTCTGCCGCCGTCGATCGGCACGTTTACGGGCACGGGGCAGTATAGCTGGGCGTTTTGGCTCCGGCCCGAGTCCTTCGCGCAGTGGCAGACGGTCGTCGCCGCGGTCGTCACCCCCGGCAATGAACCGGCGGGCGTAACGTCGATCTACGCGCATAGCACGACGGCGACCGACTGGGGGCCAGTGACCAATGGGCTCTCGGTCGGGTTCAACACGGGGAGCACCAACACGATCCGGCTGCACAGTACGGATAATGCGCTGACGCTGAGTACGTGGGCGTACGTCGTCGTAACCTATGATGGCACGCTCGGGGCGAGCAGTCGCACGGCGATCTATGTCAACGGCGCCGATGTCACCGCGACCGGGGACGTCGCCGTCGTGGGGACGCTGGGCACCATGACGCCCACCGTCGTCAATCTCGGCAGTGATACGTTTGGCGATCCGACGTTCGCCGGGGCGATGGATGACGTGCAGGTGTGGACGCGGCCCCTGAGCGCAAGCGAGGTACGCGCGCTCTCTCGCCTCAGTCAACAGGGGTGGCCGGGGGTGCTGCGCCGCCAGGACGACCTCGTGTCCCTGGGGCCGGGCACGCCGACACCACCGTCTGGACGCAAAGGGGCGTTTTTTCCAATGCTCCAGCCGGAGCAACCACGAGGGAGATAATATGGTGCACCATCTATCGCGGTTCCTGCTCCTGGCGCTGCTCCTGCTGCCGCTCGTCGGCCACGCCGCACAAATCTTTGTCTCGACTTCGGGGACGGACAACAGTAGTTGTGGGGACAATAGTGGGACCGGGGCCTGTCGGACCGTGTCCTATGCGAGTAATACCCGCAGCAACAGCGGGGACACCATCACCATTATGGCTGGGACCTATGATGACGGCGGGATTAAGCCCAAGAATGGCACGGGGGACAGCACGCGGACGATCATCCAGGGCGATCCCAATACGGCCCGCACCAATGTGATTCTGCGTCCGAGCGCGGCGCTTGACTGTATGTTTTATGGCTCGGACGGCTCGCAGTACATTACCATCCAGCATCTCACCATGGACGGCTCGCCGCCGGGCAGTGGCTCCCCCGATGGCGACAACCGGCAGTGGAAGGTCGGCCACGCCTGGTGTACCGATACCAATAACAGCGACACCCATCACCACATCACGTACAACGATGTGGAGATTCGGTATATCCGCAAATCCTGCATGATCACCTCGTATGGCTATAACTATCGTCTCACCAATAGCTATCTGCACCATTGTGGTCGCCGTTCACAGTTTTGTAGCGATCAAGGCTATTGCATTGCGCATAACGACGACCATGGCCTGTACTGGCAAGCCCATGATTCCGTGATCCAAAACAACATTATTTATGCACCGACGGGGGCCTGGGGGGCACAGAATTACGGCGGGTCCGATGTCAATAACGTCTGGGATCGCAATGAGTTTCGGGGGGGCACGGATGGCTGTCTCACCGTGACCAGTGGCTCCAATATTCAGGTGACGAATAATGTCTGCTATGCCTCTGCTCCCTATACGGGGCACCTGGGGGATGATGATACGCAACCCTTGCGCTCGGCCACGTATCGGTCCCAATCCAGCCTGCTGGCCCAGGTAGGCACCATGAAAGTCTATAACAATACATTCGATGGAACAGACAGTAATGGTTTCACTGAGGTCAATAGTGATGCGAGCGATAGTAATATTGTCTTTTATAATAACATTTTTTGCAGCATCAACAACACCATTGCAGGCAACGCCACGCAGGACAAGAATGTCACGACCTGTAGTGTGTTCACGAATCGCAGCGCCCGACAGTATACCCTGGCGCCGGGCTCCAGCAGTGTGATTGACCAGGGCCGCGATACCCGGCCGGAGGTGACGCAGGATAAGGCGGGGAATACCCGCAGCCTGCCATATGATATCGGGGCGTACGAGTCGGGTTCCGGGGGCGCGGCGGTGCCGACCAGTCTCCAGTTTGGCCAGCAGCCGACCACGACGCCCGCGACCGCACCGATCACCCCCCCGATGACGGTCATCGTGCGGGATCAGAATGACAACCCGATGGGCACCGGCACGCAGCAGATCACGCTGGCTTTGCAGACGCCCCTGCCCCCTGGCGGTGGGACGCTCGCGGGGACGGTGCAGCGCAACGCGGCGGGCGGCACGGCCACGTTTGACAATATCAGCGTCAGTGCCGCCGCGACAGGCTACCAACTGCAGGCGACATCGACTGGACTGACGCAGGCCGTGAGTGACCCGTTTAATATCACCGCGCCCGTACGGACCGGACCGATTGTCGTCTATGTCGCCCCCGGCGCCTTGAACGACAGCCAGCCCTGTGAAAGTGCCGATATCACGCACCCCCGGAAAACGCTGGCGGGGGGCCTCGCGTGTCTGACGGTCCCCGGGGATACGCTGATGCTGCGCGCGGGGACCTACAACGAATGCATCGACACCCAAGCGCGGCCCATCAAGGGCGGCACGTCGGAGAGTGTGCGCACCACGATTAGCGCCTATAGCACCGAAGTCGTGACGCTGACCCTCCCGCCGTCCTGCCAGTCGATTGCCATCTTTCAGAACAGCTCAGAGGATCACTACATCACCCTGAATGGCTTGACGCTCGACAGTCTCGATACCCCTAACTCCAATGGCCTCGTGTATTACCCAGGGACGCATCATATCCGTTTTCAAAATGGCACGATCAAGCGGATGTTCTACGAGGGTGTCTTCATTGCCGATGCCTCCGACAATGAGGTAATCGACTCCACCATTGACACCTCCCAGTTTTACGGCGTGAACGTGACCGGGACCTCGACGCGCACGCTCCTCAAGGGACTGACGATTAAAAACCACGCCAACGCGGGGGTGCAGGTGACGAACGGGAGCATCTTTAGCCTCCTGCAAAGTACGCTCACCGCGAATGGCACCGCGGGGTCCTATCCGGCCATTCGCGTCGGGGGCAGCGGCAATAGTGGCAGTGCGATCATGAATACGGTCGTGTACGGGAACTATGCAGGGCTCGATATCACCAGTGGGGCGAGCGGACTCAAGCTGTATCATCTGACCGTGGCCAACAATACGAACGTGGGCATTCAGATTGCCAACGGGGCGATCAACACGAACCTCTTTAATACGATCTCGACCGGTCATGGCGGCGGACAAAATCTGGCGAACAACGCCGGGGCCAGTACCGTGCAGGGCGGCATCCTCCAGACGAATCCAGGATTTACCAATCCGGGTGGCGGCGACTTTACCTTGCAGCCCACGGCGACGACCGCGATTGACCAGGGCGTGGTGCTGACCGAGGTGACGACCGACCGCACCGGGACGGTGACGCGGCCCCAGGGCGGGGGGTACGACATCGGCGCCTACGAATGCCCCGCGCCGTGTACGACCGGACCGGGGCCGAGTACCGGGGTGCAGCTCACGGCGCCGGCGTGGAAATCGGGCGGACTGTTACGACGATAAAAGGAGACAGTATGCGATGGATGATTCTGTGTGGGCTGCTGCTCCTGCCGTCGCTGGTGGGAGCCGCGCCGTGTGTCTTTCGCTGGTATCCGGTGGACAAATACACCGAGGACAGTTGTAATCCGGCGACGCATCCGACTGGGTGTAAGGTGCAGGGGAAGGTCCAGTACCGCATCTGGCACCAGGGCCCGGAGGATCCGGTGCCGCAAGAAGTCGCGAATACGGACGCGACACGCATTCAGGTCAAGGTGTGTCGGACGGGCGACTATTTCCTGACGGCGTATCAGGTGGACCCCAATGTGGACGAGAGCGACCTCAGCGAGCCGCTGACGCGGGTGCAGCTCAAGCCACCGCAGGAACGCAAGTAAGGCGTCAGGGATCGTCTTCGTCCGTGTCCGCTGCCACGTCCCACCGCCGTGGCACCTCCCACGGGCGGGGCCGCGTCTCCTCCACCACGCCGCTCGGCTGGCGCGGCTCCATCGTCGGATAGTCCGCCTCGTCGCCGTCCTGGTGCAGCCAATGCGCCAGTTCGGGATGGCGCTCCCAGGTGCGCCTCATCGCCGTCTCCGCCAGTACAGCCACAGCCCGCCTTGTACGAGGAGCATCACCCCCATGCTCAGGAGCCATCCTCCGAGAAACAGCCCCAGGGTGACGACGGGGTGCGGCCGCACGGTGAGGACGAGGAGAGTCCACAGGCCGGCGAACAGACTTGCGCCAAGCCATGCCTGCCACGTCTGCCAATAGGGCTTGTCAAAGACGCTCATCCCTCATCCTCCCGCAGCAGCACCCGCACCACGACTTCGGCCTCGTCCGTCATGCTGTACCAGCGGCGCGGCGGGGCCTCCAGCGGCAGCAGCCAGACCACGCACGCGACCCGGTAGTGCTGGGGACAGTGCCCCGGACGCTGTACCGTGACGCGCTCACCCTCACGCGGTGGGGCGGTCTGGGGGCGTGTCAGCAGGACATCACCGCTGGGAGCGAGGTAGTGGATCAGCATGGCAGTTCCTCCGAGGCTGCGGGCTGCGTCAGGTCTACGGTGGCCGCGACCCGCTCCAGGCTGACGCCATAGAAACGACACAAGACGAGGACGGTGCGAAACGACAAGGTCCGCATGCGGTCATGCTCGATCTGCGACAGATACGGATTCGAGATCCCGGTGGCCGCACTCACGTCCCGCAGCGTCATGCCTTTGAGCTCGCGACACAGCGCAAAGAGTTCGCCGGTCGTCATGGGGCCTCGTCCTTCCGTTGCGCTACTTCATGCGCCAATATCCATGCCGCCAGTGCCACCGTGGTCCCATCCGTGAGCAGCACCAGCTTCTTGCTCCAGGCCGCACACGCCGGGCAGTCGGTATGATGGCGCGGCGGGCAGGGCTCGCAGGTGCAGTCCTGGCGGACGGCCCGGCCAGGCCGGGCGACCGGGGCCTGAGGCGGTGGCGGGGACTCCACCACCGCGGGCGGCGCGGGCTTAGGCGGCTTCGCTGGGCTGCGACGTCGTGAGGACACGCAGAATCGCCTCATAGTTGTCGATAACATATTGATATTTATAACAAAACATCGTATA
>Ga0066903_100005064_pt1 | contig 11333 bp, 10 predicted proteins | sample PanSoiMetaGPlot1_FD_67491 | JGI IMG/M metagenome (GOLD analysis project Ga0066903, IMG submission 67491) | Tropical forest soil microbial communities from Panama analyzed to predict greenhouse gas emissions - Panama Soil - Plot 1 (version 2) | ecosystem: Environmental > Terrestrial > Soil >...
GGGGGCTGACGCCGCAAGCCGCAGGCTGCGATCGCCGCCGCTCTCATTGCTTTGGCGCGTTCGGCGCCAGTGCGCGCCGCAGATAGAGCCGCCAGCGGATGAAATCCTCATGTCCGCTCGCGCTCAAATCATAGTGCGAGGTCAACAGCGCCATCAGCTCGGGCCAATCCTCCACGGCCTCGAAACCAAACGGACGCGGCCATTCGGCGTTCGTGAGAAGGATCGCGGCGGGCGGCTCGGCCTCGAGCGCGGCCAGAAAATCCGCGCGCACGGCGCTTGTGCCGAGCAGCAGAGAGAACCATTGGATGTGCGGCGTGGCCTGTCGCATGCCCGCGCGCGCCATGGCGAGGAAGGCGCCATTGTCCGCGTCCAGCACCTGCACCCGCGCGCCGCGAGGCAGGCGGCTCTCGAGCGCGGACTGCATCGCCGAAGCGGCGCGCAACGCCGGATCGGCCTCGGGGTCATAGGCCGAGCCTGGCACACTCCAGCCCACGGTCAAGGCCATGGCGGTCAGGCATGCCAGTGCCCGGCCCCTCGACAGGGCGGCCAGTGACCACGCGCCCCAACAGGCGATCCCGATGGCCAACGGGTAGACGTGATAGAACCAGCCTTTGCGCTGCGCCAGCAGATGGATCAGCCCGAAGACGGTGAGGCCGATCATCACGCGTGCCCGCGGCGGCTTCGCCGCGGCGATGCCCCATGCGGCGGCCAGCGCAAGGCCAGCCACCGGCACGATCCATTGGACCGCCCCGAGCACATCGGGAACCGTACGGGCCCCCTCTGCGCCGTACTGCGGCAAGAGCTCCTGGATGATCCTGAGCAGCGCCGGCAGCTCGCCTCCGCCGGTCAGCGTTCCAAACACCAGGAGTCCCGCGCCGGCGGCGCCGGCCACGATCCAGGCGATGTCGCGCCAATGCAGTCTTGCAGCCAACGGCGGCAGCAGCAGGAGCAGAATCCCAGTGGGCTTGATCGCTGCGGCGGTCAGTGCGAACGCCCCGGCCAGCAGCAGATAAAGCCAGCGCCGCTCCTGGTCTTCCGCCATCCTGGCCGACACCAGGGCCGTCGCCAGGGCGGGTATCGACATCAGAAAATCGCGCTGCCCCGCGGCGTAGGGGCCGAGCAGAAGGTGGGTGACCAGCACCGCCAGCATCGCCAGGATCGCGACGGCTCGTCCCGCCGGGGCAACCAGCATCAGGATGCAGGCCGACATGATGGCGGCGGCGATCAGATCGAATGCGCGCCACGCCGTATCGCTCATGCCGCCGATGCTCACGACGGCGGCATGCAGGTCGTAGGTCAGCGGCATGTTGACGTCGACAATGTCGCGGTAAGGCACCGCGCCCATCTTCATCTGCCCGGCGATGAAATGAAAAATCGCCGCGTCGCCGACCAGCGGCCAGTGCAGAGACCGCCAGGTGAGCCACGCGGTCAAGACGGCAAACGGCACATCGAAAAGGGCGACCAGTCCTGAGGTCGCCAGGCGCGGATGCGCCAGCCAGCGCCTGCCGGCCGGCGCGGTTTGCCCAGCTCCGTTCGCTGCGGACATCACTCCGGCTTGATGTTCGCCGCCTTGATGATCGGCCACCACTTCTCGATCTCGGCCTTTTGCAAAGCGGCGAGCGCCTCGGGGGTCTGCTGGTCGCGCGGCACGACCTCCTGTCCGAGATCGGCGAGGCGCTTCTGCACAACCGGGTCGGCCAGCGCCTCTTTCGCCGCGGCGTTGAGTCTCGCGACTACGTCCTTGGGCGTGCCCTTGGGCGCGAACAACGCGCCCCAGACCGACATGTGGAATTCTGGGAAGCCGGCCTCGTCGACCGTCGGAATCTCCGGCGCGGAGGCGAGGCGCGTGCCGCTGGTGATGGCGTAGCCGCGCACCAGGCCGTTGCGCACCATGCCGAGCGAGCTCGCCGGCGAGGTGCACATCACGTCGATGCGCCCGCCGACCACGTCCTGCAGCGCGGGTGCAACGCCGCGATAGGGGATGAACGGAAAATTCGTGCCGGCGATGCGCTGCAGCTCGATGCCGCAGAGGTGCACCACGCCGCCGGCACCGTTATGCGCCGCCGATGCGGTGGCCTCGTTGGCCTTCATCCATGCGACCAGCTCTTTCAGGTTGCGCGCCGGCACGGCATTCTTGCTGACGATCAAGATCGGGCCGTCGATCATGAGGCCGATCGGCTCGAAATCCTTCACCACGTCGTATTGCAGCGGATAGATCGCGGCATTGACCACAAGCTGGTCGCCCGAGCCGACGCCCAGCGTGTAGCCGTCGGGCGCCGCGCGGGCGACACGGGCAAGCGCGATGCTGCCGCCCGCGCCGCCGACATTCTCGATCACCACCGACTGGCCGAGTGGACCTCGCATCGACTCGGCGAGAATGCGCGCGATGCCGTCGAACAGGCCGCCGGCCGGGTAGGGGGCGACGATGGTGATCGGACGGGAGGGGTAGGTTTCGGCAGTGGCGGTCCCGATCGAGCACGTCAGTGAAGCCAGGGCGACACCGATCGCAAAGATTCGTTGCAAGAGATTCACTCCAATCGGAATCGTACTATTCCCGTAGGGTGGGCAAGCCGCGCTCTTGCGCGGCGTGCCCACGATCACGCTCACCGCGCTCGGTGTTGCGGCTCGGCCGGACGTGGGCGCGCGGCCCAAGAGGGCCGCCATAGCCCCGTCGAAGACGGGGCGTAAACGCTCCTGATGGCCCACCCTACCAGCACCTTCCCTACTGCGCGAAGCAGTAGAACAGGCCGTTGCCGCCGGTCGCGATCAGGTCGGGCTGGCTGCAGCTGCGCGACATGTGCGCCGCGTTCCACGACTTGACGAACGGGGTCATCACCACCCCGTTGCGGTCGATGTGGCCGAGCATGGCGCTGCCGAAGGTGCTGCTCGTCCAGTTGTTGCAGGTGAGGTTCATGTTGGCCGGAAACGCCCGGCCGTCGGGCGACGATCCCGTCAGCGCGTCGTGCCAATTGGGATTCATGCCGGTCGCGGAGATCATGGTGCCGCGCTCGGTGAGCGAGTTCTCCAGGCCGAGCTTGTTGTTCTCGCTGTGCAGCTCGTCGACGCTCTGCGCGATCACCATGCCCTTGAAGTTCTGCCAGGGACCCGGCCCGATGCGGTCGCGCGCGTTGACCGCGCCGCCTTGCCGCGCCTGGTTGCTGCTGAGATAGGCGTGCCAGGTCTTGCCGCCGGCGCCGGCGTTGGTCGCCAGCCGCTGGCAATGCTGATCGGCGCCTTCGAGCCCGCCGAGATCCGCGCCCTTGCCGGATCCGACGCTGGTGACGAAGAACGTCATGTTGGGAGATTGCGGCTGTGGCTGCTGGGCCTGGGCTCCGATGGAGCTCAGTGATACCGCCGCGATCGATGCAAGAATCGCAATGCAGTTCTTCTTGGACATGGGTCGCCTCCCTGTGAGCCGGCGCGTTGTTCGCGCGCACTTTGGCCGCATAGCCCCGTCAAAGACGTCGAAGACGGGGCGTGAACGCCCCTGATGAACCTAGCACGGAATCGATCTTCCGGAATGTGTTGCGCTCCTCTCGCCGATATGCTACGCGCCGTAGCGCTACGGGGGGTAGTAGAGGAGCGAGCCATGTTCTGGTCGAGGCTCACATTCGCTGCCGCTCTGGTGTTTGCCGCAGCTCCGCCGCTGGCGGCGGGCGCGCGAGCGAGACGACGGGGCGATAATGCGCGTATCCTGCTGCCGCTGGTGATGTAGGGACGCCGCATGCGCACCATGACCGTTGTTGGGCTGGCGTTCGTCGTCGCGCTGGCGGGCGCGGCGCTGGGCGCGCCCGCCAGCGAGCGGGTTGCGGCCGATAGCGCACGCACGACCGCGAGCGGCGCCACTTTCACCGCTCCGGCAGGCTGGAGCGTGACGTCCGATACCAACAAGATCGTGCTCGAGCCGCCCGAGGCGGATTCGCACGTCGCGCTGGTCGACGTCGCGGTGGCGCCGGACGTCGCCGCCGCGGTGGCGGCGGGCTGGGCGAGCTATCGTCCCGACGCCAGGCGGCAATTGCGGCTCGCGACCGCGCAGGCGCCCTTCAACGGCTGGGAGGAGCGGCACACCTATTCGTATGAGACCTCGCCCAACGAGAAAGCCGTGGTCTTTGCGCTGGCGTGGCGGACGGGCCGCAGCTGGATGGTGACTATCGTCGAGGCGAGCACCGGCACCTTCGAGAAGCGCAACGCCGGCTTTCAACTGATATTCGGAAGCCTGCGTCCCAAGGGCTACGAGCGCGAGCTGTTCGCGGGCAAGAAGGCCAACCCGTTGGACGCCGAGCGGATCGCCCATCTCAAGGACTTTGTCCAGGAGATGATGCGCGAGTTTCACATTCCCGGCGTCGGCTTGAGCCTGATCGACCAGGGCAAGGTGGTGTTCGAGGGCGGTATCGGCGTGAAGGCGCTGGGCAAGTCCGATCCGGTCGATGCCGACACGCTCTTTCTCGCCGCCTCCAACACCAAGGCGCTGACCACGCTGCTGCTCGCCGAGCTGGTCGACGAGAAGAAGCTGCGCTGGGACCAGCCGGTGGCCGAGCTCTATCCGAGCTTCAAGCTGGGCGACGCCGAGACCACGCGGCAGGTGCTGGTGAAGCACCTGGTCTGCGCTTGTACCGGCATGCCGCGCCAGGATTTCGAGTGGCTGTTCAACTACGCGACGGCCACGCCGGCATCGATCGTCGCGTTGCTCGGCACCATGCAACCGACCAGCCGCTTCGGCGAGGCCTACCAGTACAGCAACCTGATGGCCGCGGCCGCCGGCTATGTTGGCGCGGCCGTGATCAGCCCGGGACAGGAGCTCGGCGCCGCCTACGACGATGCGATGCGCAAGCGGGTGTTCGACCCGCTCGGAATGACGCACACGACCTTCGATTTCGCCACCGCCATGCGCGGCAATTTCGCAAGCCCGCATGACGATGACGTGAGTGGCAAGGTAATGCTCGCGCGCATCGACAACAACTACTCGATCGTGCCGGGGCGGCCGGCGGGCGGGGTGTGGACCAGCGTCCATGATCTGTCGCGCTACGTCGCGATGGAGCTCGCGCGTGGCCTGCTGCCCGACGGCCGGCGGCTGGTCTCGGAGGAGAATTTGTTGCAGCGGCGCCGCCCGCAGGCGCAGATCGGCGAGAACGTGACCTACGGCATGGGCCTTGCGGTCAACACGCAGAACGGCATCCCCGTCGTGAGCCACGGCGGCAGCCTGTTCGGCTACAAGAGCGACATGATCTTCCTGCCTGAGCATGGCGTCGGTGCGGTCATCCTCACCAACTCGGACACCGGCGGATATCTGAGCGGCGGCCTGTTCCGCCGGGCGCTGCTCGAGGAGCTGTTTGACGGCAAGCCGGAAGCCGCCGGGCAGGCCAAGGCCGCGCTGGCGCAGCGCGCCGCCGACATTGCCAAGCGCCTCCAGCAGCTGGTGGTCCCCGCCGATTCCGCCGAGGCCGGCAAGCTCGCGCCGCGTTACGTGTCTGCCGACCTCGGCGTGCTGCGGGTGCGCGCGCAGGAGGGTGCGACCATCTTCGACTTCGGCAATTGGTACAGCTCGGTCGCGTCGCGCAAGAACGACGACGGCACCACCTCGTTCGTCTTGATCGATCCGGGTGTTCCCGGCTTCAACCTCGTGATCGGCGAGCGCGACGGCAAGCGCGCCTTGATCACCCGCGACGCGCAGCACGAATATGCGTTCGTCGAGGCGCCATCGCCGTAATTGTCGCATGAGGGACCATGAGAACCCACTTGCTCTACCTTGCCGCGGTCACGCTTTTTGCAACGTCGGCCTTTGCCGCGAGCGACGACGATCTGCGGCTGGCGCTCGAGCAGCGCTTCAAGGGCGATCGTACCGGTGCCTGTGTTGCGGCGGCAGTGATCGACAACGGCACGACAGCCAGCGCCTATGTCTGCGCCGATTCGAGGTCGGAGCGTCCCTACGACGAGCACACCGCGTTTGAGATCGGCTCGGTCACCAAGACGATGACCGCTGCGCTGCTCGCCGAATTCATCGCGCGCGGCGAAATTGCGCTCGACGATCCCATCGCCAAGCTGCTGCCGGCGGGAACGAGCGTGCCGTCGCTCGACGGTCGTGAGATCACCATCGGCCATATCGTCACGCACGCTTCGGGCCTGCCGTCGTTCCCATGGCGCCTGGCCGACATGAACAACCCCTACGCCCGCCTGACCGAGCGCGATCTACTCGACGCCTTGGCCGCGACGCGGCTGACGCGCGCGCCCGGCGCGCAGTGGGAATATTCGAATTTCGCGATTATGGTACTGTCCTATGCGCTCGCCAGGCGCAGCGGCAAGGACTACGAGACCTTGCTGCGCGAACGTCTGCTCGCGCCGCTCGGCATGAACGAGACCTACGTGGCCAATCGCCCGCCGCAGGTTCGCCTCGCCCAAGGTCACCTCTCCATCGCCGCGCCCGCGGGGCCGTGGGATTTTCCTGCCGACATGGCCGGTGTCGGCGGCGTGCGCGCGACATTGCCCGACATGGTCCGCTACCTCGAAGGCCAGCTTGGGACGCGCGAGAGCGCGATCACGCCGGCATTGGCGCGAACGCAGCAGCAGGTCGCCCGTGTCGGCGCCCACACCAGCGGCATGAATTGGGGAATCGCCGCCGTGAACGGCCACACGATCCTCGCGCATGAGGGGGGCACCGGCGGCTATTCGTCTCTCGTCGCCTTTGATCGCGCGGCGAAACGCGGGGTCATCTTGCTCAGCGACACCGCGCTCACGTCCGTCGGCGGCCTGGGCACGCTCGGGGGGCACCTGCTCGATCCCTCGGTGCCGGCCGGCGCGCCGCGCACCGTCGCAACCGCTGACGCCAAGCTGATCGACGCGCTCGTCGGCCGCTATCGCCTGCGGCTTTCGGGCGAACAAGAGCGTGCGCTCGCTGGCGCGGGCGGTCTCGGCATCGAATTGCGTCGCCAGGGCAACACACTGACCGCCCAGGCCGATGGCCAGCCCGAGTTCGAGATGGGCTACGACAGCGTGGGCGATTTCTATGCGCTTGGGTTCGACGCGCTGCTGCGGCCGAAGCGCAAGGCTGACGGCACCTACACCTTCACCTTGCTCCAGCTTGGCGCCGCGCTGGAGGCCGAGCGCGTCGGCGCGCCCGCGCCGGTCGCCGCCAAATGGACGCCGACCGAGACGCAGCTCAAGGAGTACGAGGGGAGCTATCCGCTGGCGCCGACCTTTGCGCTGCGCGTGTTCGCCACGGGCGCCAAGCTCTTCGTGCAGGGAACCAACCAAAGGCCGCTCGAGGTCGCTTCCGTCGACAAGGATATCTTTGTCGCCGACTCCGTCGGCGCCGAGATCGACTTCGAGCGCGACGCCGACAGCAAAGTGATCGCGCTGACCCTCAAGCAGCGCGGACAAGTTCTGCGCGGCGAGCGGCATTGAGGGAAGCCTAGGGATGCCACGGGCCGGCGGATCGTCCGCGACCGCCAAGTCTTGTGAAAGCATCGTCCCTGTGGCTGCTGCGATTGCCGGCGGTTGGCGTGACGGCATTCTTGTTCTCGCGATGGTGCTTGCCCCCGTTGGGCTGGCGATAATTCTGGCCACCACCGGCATTCTCGCCATGGCAGGCTGGCAAATTCTGCGCGGCTCGGCTCTCGAGCTGCCACCAGTCGCCAACCTCAAGCCATATGGACTGCTGGCTTACGCCGTCGGCAGCTGGATCGTCGTGGCAGTGGTGTGGCTCTGGTCGTCGCGCCGGGGGTTACGCCGGGACGTTTTCATATTTCGTGGGCTGACATGGCCAGCCTTGACAGCCAGCGTCGTGGTTTTCGTGATCGCCTTGTACGGCGCGCCTGTCATGTTGAATGGGTTGTCTCGCCTGACGGGCGGCCAAGGGTCGGGCGTCCGGATCGACTTCCATGATACGCCATCGATCGCGGCCTATTTTGTTCTGTTCGTGGTCACCACTCCGGTGAGCGAGGAAATTCTTTATCGCGGGTTGCTGGTTGCTTGGCTTCGTCGCGCTGGCTGGAGAGACCCTGCCATCCTGCTCGTCGGCAGTTTGATCTTCGGAGCTAACCACGTCGTTCCCCTCGGATTTGTTTTTGGGTCGGTCATGGTGGTGGTCGGCAGCATGTGGTTCGCGCTACGCCTGCGGTACGACTCGCTCTCCCCTGCGTGGCTGTCGCATTTTCTGTTCAACGCGCAACCGTTTCTGATCCTTCCCCTGATTACCTGGCTCGCGCCCGCGTTGGATCCCGGCTCTCTCTCTTGACAGCAGGTGCGTCGCCTTCCTCTGCCTGGTGGGCCCGCCCGGCGTGGGCAACGCCTCGCTCGGGATGGTCACATCCTGAGGCTTGCACCGCTTGCCTGGCGTCAGGCACCTCGCCCGGACACTCAATATTTGGCGACGATGGGGCCGTCGGGCCTAATGCTGTCGATCGTGCTCGGCCACCGGCGCGGACGCCGCGGGCTTGGGCACGATCGCCAGGAACTCAATCGGCTGGTCGGAGAGATTCTCCCCGGCATGTCGCCGCGGCGAGACCCACTCGACCGTGCCGGCCGCGCGGCGATACTCGCTGGTCGTGCCGTCGGCGCTGGTGTCCCGCACATGCGCGTCGGTGAGCCAGACGACGAGGCGCGCGGTCAGGTCGTGCATCCCCGTCTTCTCGTGCGGCGCCATCCTGATGCGCACGACCAGCATCGATTCGTTGTCGAGCTCGGGCTGCATTTGCGCGGGGCCTGACGCGGCCTGCTGCGCGTCGGCGCGCGCGACGAGGTCATGTCCGATCAAGTGCTGGCCGATCAATTGCGTGCCGGCGAAGGGAATAGCGATCATCACGCTGCCAAGCACGATCGCCGGCAACCGGTAAGTCATGTCACGCCCTCTTGATTTGTTGCATGGTCGCGGAACGCTACAAGTTGCAGTCGACTTCAAGTCAAGGAGATTCTTGCCAAGGAGCTTTGCGATGCTGGACTTGAGCATCGGCGAGATTGCCCGCAGGGCCCACGTCGCAACGTCGACCATTCGCTACTACGAGAGGATCGGGCTTTTACCGAAGCCGCGGCGCACCGGCGGACGCCGCCGCTACGACGACAGCATCCTGGAACGCTTGGCGATGGTTCGCTTCGCCAAGCAGGTGGGGTTCAGCGTTGCCGAGGTCAGGATTCTCCTCGGCGGCGCCACCGGGCGCCCGCCGCCGGAGCGATGGCGCAAGCTTGCGCACGACAAGCTCGCGCAAGTGGATCGATTGATCGCCGACGCTTCTGCGGTCCGGCAGCTGCTGCTGGATACGCTCGATCGCAAGTGCCCGAAGCTCGTGGAGCGGGGGAGGGCGATGGCCCGCGCCACCGGCGCGACCGGGACCGCGATCAACTGGCCCAATCGCTCGACGCGGCGCACGCGCCCGGCCGTGTCATAGAGACCTAAATCCTGCGCTGCTGCGAATTGACGCGATGTGCCAAATCCAGACTCATGCCCGCAGCAGAGGAGCATCGTTATTCGATCACCTCGTCGGCGGTGGCGAGCAGGGTCGGCGGCACGACGAGGCCGAGCGCTTTCGCGGTCTTGAGATTGACGACCAGCTCGAACTTGGTCGGCTGCTCGACCGGCAGATCAGCCGGTCTCGAGCCCTTGAGGATGCGATCCACGTAATACGCGGCACGCTTGTATACACTGACCAGGCTCACACCATACGACATCAGCCCGCCTGCCCGTGGCAGGACATCGGTATGGTACATGGTCGGCAACTGATGCTTGAGCGCGAGCTCGGCAATCCGCACCGCATTTGCGTCCATGAGGGAGCGGGTAACGAGACGACAGCCTCGGCATCTTCCTTCGCAGCCGCCTGGAACGCATCCTCGATGGCGTTGCCGTCGTGTGTTTCCAGGACTTGGACCTTCAGCGCCAACATCGCGGCGGCGGCCTGAGTCTCTTTCAGCTGGAATCCAGTCCCGGGATCGTTCGGGTTTCCAAGCAGGGCAACTCGCGCAATTCGGGGAACCATCCGTGTCAGCAATTCCAGGCGCTTCCCGCTGGCCTCAGGGGACTGCAGGCTCAGTCCGGTCACGTTACCTCCGGGCCGTGCAAGGCTGGCAACAAAACCCAGACCGACCGGATTGCTGCTGATCGTCACGATCGGGATATCGGTCGTCTCGCGGCGAGCGGCGCGAGTCGCTTCCGAGCCACCCGCGGCGAAAATGACGTCGACCCTGAGCTTGACCAGATCAGCGGCGTGGTCAGGCAGGCTACCCGCTCGGTCCTCGACGATGAGGCTCTGGCCCTCGACGTAGCCAAGATCGCGCAGGCTTTGCCGAAACGCCGTTTGAAATGACAAAGGAACGGCCGCCGAGCCAAGAATACCGATCCGCCGCATTTGCTGCGGCTGCTGCGCGCGCGCCGCCACCGGCCACGCCGTCGCGCCACCGAGCATCGATATGAACAAGCGGCGGTTCATTCGATCACCTCGTCTGCCCGCAACATGACCGACGGCGGCACGACCGGGCGGCGAGTCCTTGGCGAAAATCTGAATTGTTCTGAATCGTGGCAGCCGCCGAGGCCGCCGACCGCCGGGTCTGCGAAATCTGCGCGATGCACTGGCACATAGGATGTCCCCATCGCGTAGGAAGAAAAAAGATGATTCCCCCTTCCGCCTGCGCGCAAGCCTGATGTAGCGTTTCCTTGGAGCCGTCAGCCGGAGGGATACCGCGCCCATGCCAAAACTCTACGAAGCCCTCGCAGAAGCGTTCCTTGCGGAGGGTGTCGACACGCAGTTCGTCCTGATGGGCGACGGCAACATGCATTGGTCCACCGCATTCGCCAAGCTGCCGGGCGTACATACCGTCCACGTCAGGCACGAGCACGTCACCGTTGCGGCGGCGACAGCCTACAACGTCGCCACCAACAAGGTCGCGGTTGCCTCGGTCACCTGCGGCCCTGGCGTGACCCAGCTGATGACGGCGCTGCCGGCCGCGGCTCGCGCCCGCCTGCCAATGGTGGTGTTTGCCGGCGAGGCGCCGATCAACGCCAAGTTCTACAACCAGGCGATCGACCAGGCCCCCCTGGTGACGGCAACCGGCGCGAAATACATCGCCGCGCACAGCATCCCGCGCATGATGGACTACGTGCGCGAGGCCTTCCACATCGCCAAGTACGAGCGGTGCCCCGTGGTGCTGGGCATTCCCTACGACGTGCAGAAGGTCGAGCACATGGCCAACGCGCCCTACGAGACCTCGGCGATCTACCAGCCCAAGGTCGGGCGCATGCACCCCGATCCCGAGGTCGTGGCCGAGGCCGTCGAGCGGCTTGCCGCCGGCAAGCGGCCGATCATCCTCGGCGGCCGCGGCGTCTTGTGGTCCGGCGCGCGGGATCAAGTGAT
>Ga0066903_100005067_pt1 | contig 11329 bp, 5 predicted proteins | sample PanSoiMetaGPlot1_FD_67491 | JGI IMG/M metagenome (GOLD analysis project Ga0066903, IMG submission 67491) | Tropical forest soil microbial communities from Panama analyzed to predict greenhouse gas emissions - Panama Soil - Plot 1 (version 2) | ecosystem: Environmental > Terrestrial > Soil >...
GCGATGGGCAACATTGATTCAAGACCCGTCTGCGCGACGCACGAAAGATTCACAACCATCAGGCTTTGGATTCGAATATTGCGCATCGCACGTCCGATTTCGAGTTTTTCAGCAAACTGCTAGAGCATTCAGGCGGCTAAGTTGAATCGATTGTGATCAGGCGGCGATTCCCTTGAGTGTGAATCAATTGGAGCATCTGATTCGGAGGGACAGATGGGACAAGGGGTCTATTCGAACGATCTTCGCAGCCGCGTTGTGGCCGAAGTGGCGGGCGGTACCTCACGGCGGCAAGCGGCGCGACTTTACCGGGTGACGCGTCGTCTGCGGTGCGCTGGTCGGAACTGCATGATGAGACCGGAAGCGTCAGTCCAAGGCGGCGCGGTCTGACGCTGCAGGAGCTCGAACAGCGGCTCCACGCAGGCCTTGTGTTGGTTACGACTGAGAGATCAATCCGCAGGTTCTTCGAGCGGCATGGGATCAGCTTCAAAAAAACGCTGCGCGCCGCAGAGCAAGACCGGCCGACGTCGCCGAAGCGCGCCTGAAGTGGAAAGCCGAGCAATCCAGTCTTGATGCAAGAAAGCTGGTCTTCATCGATGAAACCGGAACCAACACTAAAATGGTTCGGACACGGGGCCGCTGCCGCAAGGGCCCGCGGCTGATCTGCAAGGCACCCTGGGGCCACTGCAAGACCACGACCTTCGTCGCCGGCCTGCGCTGTAACGAGATCAGCGCGCCCTGTGTGTTGGACGGACCGGTGGCAGGATGATAAGGTTCGGATCGTCGAAGAGACCCCCCGCGCCAAGGTGTCGGTGGTGGCGCGACGCAACGGGGTCTCGCTCGCGATCGCTTCCGAGTTCTTCACGGACGACTTTGTATCGTAATCGTTGGGAGGAAGCCTCGCATCTCGAAATTGCGCGTGGCGGGGCACTCACCGGGAGTTCGCGCAGCGCATACTTCTTTGCTGGCTTGCGCGTTCGAGGCTCGGCCTCATCGCTCAACGATCAGCCAATTGGCCAAGCGACGTCTCGGGGTTCGCTGCCGCTTTGGCCAAGATCGTCTTGTAATCCGCGATCCAATGCTGGAGGGTGTCGGCCTCGAACAGGTCGGCCTTGTAGCAGCATGAGCCGATAATGCCCGACGGTGTCTCCTTAAGCATTACCGTAAGCCAAGTGCGATCAATCGGCAGGACCGGCTGTCCTTCCCGGTAAACGTTTCCGAACGATCGGACGGCTACATCGGGCAGCTTGAGCGGCGTGTGAAACGCGTTCCGGAGGACAAAATACACTTGAATGAGTGATGCTGGATTCAGACCGTCTTCTTCCGCTAGCTGGGCGGCCAAGATATCGAAGGGGAGCTCCTGTTTGGCGTAGGCCTCCAAAACCGAGTCGCGCACGCGACTGAGCGCTTCCTGAAAGGTCAAATCCGACTCCATTCGGGTTCGGATGAGCGTGGTATTCTCCAAGGGCCCGATAACGCACTCTGTCCTCTGCTGAGAGCGGTTGGCCATTGCAGTGGCGACGCAAATGTCGTTGCGTCCGGTCCGAGCCAGCAGCATGCCCTTGAAACCCGCCAGCAACGTCATGAAAAGGGTCCCGCCTTGGCTACCACTCAAAGCGCTCAGCCGCCCGACCAAGTCATTCGGCAGATGAACTGGTTCGTAGGCAATGCGCGAGCCTAGCAGTGGGCCTGCAGGGGCACCGTCTGTGGGAAAAACAGATGAGGCCCCGCGCAAGTGCTCCTTCCAATAGGCGAACTGCTGGGCCGCTGAATTGGTACTACCCCACCATCGCTGCCAGCGCGCCAGGTCGGAAAATTGTAGCGCTGGCTCGGGTAACTGCGGTTGTCGGCCGGCCGTAAAAGCGGAATAGAGCTTCGAGACCTCCTCAAAGAAGATTCCAATGGACCAGCCATCGACAATGATATGGTGAAGAATCAGGAGCAAAACGTGGTCGTCGGGGCCGAGCCGAAAGAGGCGCGTCCGGAACAACGGCGCACGCGTCGGGTCGAAGGGTGCCCACGCTTCTTGCTCTGCTCGCAGCTCCGCCTTTCGAAGCAGCAGCGTCTTAGCGCGGTCATTTCCGGTAGGTGTGCCGGCTGCAAGATCTTCGGTGACGAGGGTTGAACCGATGTCGGAGGCTGGCGCAATTAGCGCGATCGGCCGTTCATCCACCCAGGCAAATCTCGTACGCAACGAGTTGTGCCGACGTACGACCTCGGCTAGGCTCCGCTCGAGCGCGGGGACGTTCAGCAGCCCCTGCAGCCGATAGGCGAAGGATAGGTTGAACTGGGGCAGTCCTGGGACTTCCCGCTCGATCCTAAGCACATGCTCCTGCACTGTAGAGACCGGCTGGGGACCGTCTCCTTCCAAGTGCACCATCTCGAGCTGTGGCTCGTTTGACCGCATCTCACGTGCCTCGTCGATCCGCCGGGCCAGCGCCTCAAGCGTGCGTGCCTCGAAGAGCGCCCGGATTGGCAATGACACTCCGAAGGCATTCGCGACACGGGCCAAAACCTGGCCCGCCAAAAGCGAATGACCACCCAAATCGAAGAAATTGTCGAAGACGCCGATTTCCTTGACCTCGAGCACATCCATCCAGATGTTGGTCAGCACTTCCTCGGTGGAGTCGCGTGGCGCCACAAACTCACGGCTCGCGACTCTGAGCCCCCGGCGGATCGCCACCAGTGCAGCACGATCGACCTTGCCATGAGCCGTCAGCGGGATGCGGTGCAGAAAGATGAAGCCCGTGGGGATCATGTATGCTGGAAGCCTGGTCTTGAGGAAATCGCGAAGCTGGCTGACATTCGGCTCCGAGCGGCCCGCGGGGACAATGTGCGCGACTAGCCGCGCCTCCCCGCCGATGTGATCCCGCGCCAGCACGATGGCGGATTGGACTTCCGAGTGTTCTATTAGGACGTGCTCGATCTCCTCGAGCTCGATCCTGCGGCCGCGGATCTTCACCTGGTGGTCGACGCGGCCGAGGCACTCAAGTGTCCCGTCGGGGCGCCAGCGGGCCAGATCCCCGGTCCTGTACAAGCGTCCCCCGGGGCGGTTCGAGAATGGGTCGCGAAGGAAACTTCGCCGGGTCTGTTCCTTATCGTTGAGGTAACCGCGGCCCACGCCGATGCCCCCGACACACAGCTCCCCCACGACCCCGATTGGCACTGGCTGCAAGTTAGGATCCAGAACATAGAGGCGTGTGTTAGCTATGGCGCGGCCGATCGGCACCGCCACGGGCGACGCGGGCGGCGCCGTAAAGCGATGCGTTGCAACATGGATAGAACACTCCGACGGGCCATAGGCGTTGATCAGAGGCACGTCTGGAAAGTGCCGGAACCAATCACGACAGAGATCCGGGGTGAGCGGTTCCCCGGTGGAAATCAGCCACCGAAGTTGGCTCAGTGCGCGAAAGGCGGGCTCGTTAGGCGCCTGCTGGAGGATCACGCGCAGCAGCGCCGGCACTATCTGCAGTACCGTCACCTTCTCGCGCCCTATCTCCCGCATCAGCAGTGCCGGGTCTCGCACCTCCTCGTCGGCACAGATGTGGACGCGCGCCCCGACCATTAGGGCAGCGAGGAACTCCCAGATTGAGATGTCAAAGCTCTGGGGCGCCGTCTGGGCGATCACGTCCGAGGCCGACAATTCGAGATCGGAGATCTGAAAAAGGAGGTGGTTGAGCAGGCCCCGCTGCTCGATCATGGCGCCTTTCGGGATGCCGGTGGAGCCGGACGTGTAAATCACGTAGGCTAGGCTCGAAGCCGCCGGCCAGACCGGAAAGGCGATGTCCCGAGGCTCAGCTTGAGTTAGTTCCGCGAGGCTCAAGACTTGCGGGCGCCCTCGGGCCGGCATCCCACTTAGTGCCTTCTCGAGCACCGCGGCGCAGCCTTGTCCGGCCAGTACCAGCGGTGTGCGGCAGTGCCGAATAATCTGCGCCAGCCTGGCGGCGGGAATTGTCGGTTCCACGGGGAGAAACGCGCCGCCGGCTCGCTGTACTGCGATCATCGCAGTCAGGAAGTCGACCCCGCGCTCAGCGAGCAAGATGACCACCACGTCGGGGCCGACGCCCTCGATGGTGAGCCGGTCGGCGATGGCCCAGCTCTGACGCGCGAGCTCCCGGTAACTGTGCCGAACCCGCCCCGCGGACACCGCGATGGCTTCCGGCGCGCGCCTGACTTGCCTGGCGAACCGTTCGGAAAAACAGCCACGGCGGCCAAAACTGATGTGGGTGTCATTCCAATCGATTAGGACCCTTTTGCGTTCCCATGTTGGCATCAGAGGAAGCCGAGATATCCGCTCCTCGGGATTAGCTACGATTTCCTTTAGCAGCGTCCGCAGATGCGCCGCCATTCGCGCCATCGTTGCGGCCTCAAAGAGATCGGTGCTGTATTCAAACCAGCCACACAGAGTCTCGTCCAAGTCGGTGATCTCGAGCATCAGGTCGAACCGCGCGATACCGGGATCCACGTCCAAAAAGTGCACGGATAGTTCCGGGAGGGCCGGAGCTCTCGGCGACGCGTTTTGCAGAATGAACATCACCTGAAACAAGGCGTTCCGATCCAAGCTACGCGGTGCTTGGATGACCTCCAGAATCTTCTCGATCGGCAGGTCCTGGTTTCGATAGGCATCCAGAGTGACTCGCCGGACACGCCGCAGGACCTCGCTGAACGTGGGATCGCCCGATAAGTCAGTCCGGAGAACGATCGTATTTGCGAACATCCCGATGAGACGCTCGATCTGGAGCTGATTGCGGTTGGCGATCAACGATCCCACCGCGATGTCTTCGTGCTCCGTGTACCGGTACAGAAGGCACTGAAATGCCGCGAGCAACGTCATGAACAGGGTGACGTTGTGGGCGCGGCTCAGCGATCTGACGCCGGCGGACAAGGTTCGCGACAGCTTCAATGGATGCTTGGCGCCGCGACCGGTCCGCATTTCCGGCCGGGGCCGGTCCGTTCGCAGTGGAAGCTCAGCCACCCCTTCGAGCTGCGTACGCCAGTAGCTCAACTGCTCCTTTGCGGCCGGCGTTTGCAGCCATGCTCGCTGCCACTCAACGAAATTCCGGTACTGGATCTGAAGTTCAGGCAGCCTGGCAGGGACCCCCTTTAAGCTGGCGGTATAGAGCGCCTCAAGCTCTTCCCAGAACAGTCGTTGCGACCAACCGTCTGTGACTAGGTGATGAAGCTTGATCACCAGCGCATGGTCGTCTTCGTCAAGCCTTAGTAGCTGGGCTCGCAGAGGTGGATCCTTTTTAAGATCGAAAGATTGGCGCAGCGATTCCAGTGCCTGCCGTTGAATCGCGGCCGCTCTTCTGCTCTCGCCGCACGGTCCGAGGTCAAGGCGTTCGAAGCGCGGCCAAAAGTGGCCCACTGTTTGCACCGGTTCGCTCAGCCGTTCGAGGAAATTCGATCTCAATACCTCGTGTCGCTCACAGATCGTCGCGATGCTCGCCTCCAAGGCGTCAAGTTTGAGCGGCCCGGATAGACGGGCCACTTCAACGACATGGTAGTTGTACCCGGTCGGATCGAGCCTGCTCAGGACATAGATTCTTTGTTGCTGGAACGACAGGCCGACGCTGTGGGCATCCGTCGGCGTATCGCGCAAGCCCAGTGATTCGCTAGCTGGAGTCCTTTCTGATGATTCGAGCCGAGCCGCCAGGGCCGCAACAGTCGGCGCATCGAAGATATCCTTGAACGAGAAATCAGCGCCGAAGCGTGCCCGCAGACGCGAAAGCATCTGCGTCACCGTGAGGGAATCCGCGCCGAGCGTGAAGACGTCCTGGTCGATGCCGATCTCATTGAGTCCCAGGAGATCCGCCCAGGTCTTGGCCAGTTGCCACTCCAATTCCGATCGGGGCGCAACCGTCTTGCCGCCGCGTTCCAATCGTGTCCTTGGCAGCGTTATTGAAAGCGCGGTGACGAGTTCGCCACGCTTAATAGTCCCGCCGCAGCCTTTCGGGATCTCTCGCACAATCCGGATCAGGCCGGGCACCTTGAAACTAGCCAGGCGTTCACCGGCGAACTCTCTGAGCCTGTGTACGCTGACCTTGGCGTCCGGGCGCAGTACGACGGCGGCGGCGACGTCCTCGCCAAGTCGCCTATGGGAGATGGGGAAAGCGACAGCTTCGACCACGTCTGGGTGTCTCAATAAAGCCTCTTCGACCTCGGCCGGCGCTACCTTTTGCCCTCCCCGGTTAATGACGTCCGCTTGCTTAACTCGACCAACAATAAAGAGGTATCCTTCCCGGTCGAGGTATCCAAGATCGCCGGTTCGGAACCACCCGTTCCGAAATGCGGAGGCTGTAGCGGCGGCATCATTGTCGTACCCCCTCGTGATAGTCGGACCCCGCAGCGCTATCTCTCCACGTTCGCCGACTGGCAGCCGTCGTCCCTCACCGTCCATGATCGCGATCTCGGCCCCGGCGGGCCGGCCAACGGATCCAAGTTTCCGTCGGCCAAGAGGGTTTGCGGCAATCTGGGTCGCGGACTCTGTCATGCCGTAGGTCTCGATCACGGGGACGCCAAACAGGGCTTCCAGCTCGCCGAGCACGTCGGGCGGCAGAGATGAAGAGGCAGAACGGATGAGCCGTAAGGAGCACCGTTTGGCGCTGCGCTTGTGGCGATCTGCCGCGGATAACAGCGCCCGATGGATTGGCGGAACCGCCGTGTACCAAGTTGGTCGAAACTCCTTCAGCCAGCCAAAGAAGGCCGCGGCATCGAAGCCGGGCGTGCAGACCACACTCGATCCGGCCGCCAACGCGGCCAGGAACCCGGAGATCAGGCCATGCCCATGAAACAGAGGCAGCACGTTTAGCAATCGGTCCCGAGGTCCGAGTGCCAAAGCCGCGCCTACGTTGTAGGCCGACAGACAGACGCTCGCGTGTGTCAGTGGGACCAACTTCGGCCGCGACGTGGTGCCCGAAGTTAACAGGATAAAGGCGTCGTGGTCGCCGCGCGCCAACTCACCGCCAACGCTGCGCCGCGTTGCCGAGCCAACAAGGCCGAACGCGCCGGGCCCCTCGCTGGGCCGCGGCGACAGATCGATGACAGATATGCCGAGGCTATATGCGACGCCTCGGCTCGCCGAATCCATGTCCGCGCGCGTCAACAGCGCCGCTACCCGCAAATCGCAGAAATAACGCTGCCATTCCTCAACGGTGAAGCCCGGGTGAAGCGGCACACAGACCGCACCGGCTGCGACCGCGATAGTCGCCACCGCAGCCTCTGGTCCATCCGGCAATACCAAAGCCACCCGGTCACTTCGGCCTACACCGAGGCTCCGCAACTCGCCAACGGCATCGTTCACCCGGCCCCAGAGCGCGCCATATGTCAACGGGGCGCGCCCGGGCGCTAGGATGGCGTTGCGGGCAGGGGCCATTCGCCCATAGCAGGCAAGGAGATCTTCGAGGCACGAAAAGATGCGGTTCCCAGCCTTATTGCCTGCCGGTGCGTGCTGCAATTGTTTGATAACCTTCGACAAGCCTACCCTTTTTTGTCAAATGTTACGCGTATTTTAGGACTTCGTTACATTGATGTCGTTTGCACTTTGCCGCGCGCGGACGCGAATCACTGAGCCTGGGAGTGCCGGGGTGCAGACCGGGCCCTGGCGCACGGTACCATGAAATTCGCGCTTTTGCGGTTTTGGAGCGCTGACAAATCGATGCAGAGTGTCTGGCATTTCGCAACCCGGCGCCGTTTCACCTGTCTCGTTGAAACGCGCTTTGCCCGAGAGGGTGCGGCAGAGCACGGGTTGGCCAGGATGATCGATCTGCTTGCGGCCGCTGAAGCGCTTTTGGAGGCAAGGCGGCGAATCCATGCAAATGCTCTTTCGAGAGTTTCCAATTCGGCACAGCATAGGCGACAAGGTCCAGGATGCCTCGCGAGCACGTCGCTCTCCTCATCAGGTGGAGGCGTGAACCGGTCGCGGCAAAAATGACGAAATCGAATGTAAAGGTACCAGCTTCAGTTTCAACCTTCGCGGCTTCCCTTCGACGCGGACCGAGTGCCATGCGCAATCGGCATGCCACGCGAAATTTTCAAACCTGCGGCAACCGCCAAAAGGTATCTTGAGGCGACCTAGTGGCACGGGCTTCGAGTGCCGCGGCCGTCGAAGGCAGATGCGCCGAGGCCCGAGCACGCCGAGCCGCTTGCTTGCAAGCAACGCCGCGAACCGCGGTCATGGTCGATCACCTGTCGCGGTGCCATGATCAAATCCGCGGTCCGCTTGCGACCCGAGCCTGCGGTCAGGCGTAGACCCTTCCCAAGCATGAAAACTGCCGTCATCGCCAAGACTTGACTACCTCCTAGAGATGAAAGATACTACATCTTGGGCTTTCGGAATGGGGTGAGGCTATGATCCCTGATATTTTAAAAGCTATTAAGTTCGCCGAGTTGACTGATGAGCAAAGAAGCGAATTGCAGAAAAGACTCCGGGAGAGCAAGAGAGAGCTTGATCGGGCGCTAAAGGCTGTCGACCGAGGCCTAGTGATTCTTGCGGAAACGAAGCGCGCGAAAACTGTGAAGCGAAGAACCTGAAGAGGTTTTTGCCGATCGAGCGACGGAGTGGCAATGTCGTCGAGGACGCGCGCCTGCTGCGATTCATCGGTGGCAGTGTTGGCCGTGAAGAATCCGATTTCAGACGGATTTGAGATGGGCGGGTAGGCCGAGCGCAATCAGAATTCTGAGCAATAAAGATCGACTCCGGCCGCCAGTTTGAGATAGGTTCTACTTCGCAAGCCTCGCCGACATCATCAGTGCTCTCGCCAACGCCGAACGGGAAGGGCAATTGCGCGAGCGCATGCGATTCCTTTGCCGCACCTTACTCCTGATCGTGGATGAAATAGTGAAGGCGATCTCAACAAAGGCCATATCGATGCGGAGCGGCGAGGAACTGGTTATTTCGCACGCCGGCGCCGTTTCACTTCTGTTTTGGAACCGGACTTGGCCCGCGAGGGTGCGGCAGCACGCTTCGCGCTGGTGCGCTCAAAGAGAATGGTGGCAGATTCATCGTTCGGGTCTTGCGACGCGAGTGGGCCTCGGAACCCCTTAGCGAGCACAGCTTCTTCGAGATGATCGATCAGCTTGCGGCCGCTGAGCGCTTCGGAGGCGAGGCGGTCAATCCATGCAACAGCGCTTTCGAGAGTTTCCAATTCGGGCACAGCATAGGTGAGAAGGTTCCGATAGTATGCGGGTGCATCCTCCCGGAACAGGTCCCGCACCAAGCCGTTGACCAGTCGACGCACGCCATACGTCATTCCGGCGATCGCAAGGCCCGTTACACCGAGACTCGGCGTCGCTCCGAACGTGAAGTTGTGCAGCCGGCCAAGGAAAGGAGCGGTACCGTGCTCCCGTTCCATATATTCGAATGCTGTGCCGAGGTAAGGATGTCTCGCGAGCACGTCGCTCTCCTCACCAGGTGGAGGCGTGAACCGGTCGCGCCAGAGCGCAATTTGGTGAACGATCGGGGCAAGCTCTGGACGGGCCGAAAGGTCCGTCTCAACACCCGTGGCGAAGATGATGAAATCGAATGTAAAGGTGCCAGCTTTAGTTTCAACCTTCGCGGCTTCTCCTTCGTCGCGGACCGAGTGCCATGCGCAATCGGCATGCCACGCGAAATTTTCAAACCTGCGGCAACGCCAAAAGGTATCTTGGGGTGGAGGTAACGGAAGCTCACCCAGAATGTGGCGCATGAATCGCCAGCGTTCCAGGTCGGTCAGTTCTCCGAAGTGACCGAGCATGCCTGCGAAGTTCATCCAGACGAGTGGATTGACCCGGGGCATATTCGCGCGGCGGAAGCAAAGGTCGACCCTAGTGGCGCCGGCTTCGAGTGCCGCGGCCGCATTGTCGAAGGCAGATGCGCCGCCGCCAAGCACGCCAACGCGCTTTCCCGCAAGCCGGCCGAAGTCTATGTCGTCGGCTGAATGGGCATAACGCTCCGCGGGAAGATCGGCGACGAGGGCCCGAGGCGCCCTCCAGCTCCCGTTGCCTTCCCAGCCAGTCGCGAGGACGATCTTTCGCGCATGAACGCGTTCGATTCGGCCTTTCCGATGGAGATAGGCGAGGAGAAGGTCGCCGGCCGGCTCGATCGATGTTACTTCGGTCTCGTTTTCGACCGGGAGCTGGAGAACATCGCGGTACCAATCGAGATATTCCCGCCATAACTTCGGGGGAATCTTGTTGATACGCTCCCACGCCTTGCGACCAAATTTCGCTTCGCACCAGGCACGGGGCGTGAGGCTCGGGATGCCGAGATCGATGCCTGTCACCTCCTTGGGAGTCCGTAGCTCCGTCATACGGGCAAATCGGCGCCAAGGCCCCTCGAGTCCACGTGGATTACGATCTACAATCCTGATATTGGTTATCCGCTCGAGCTTTAGGCCGAACGTGGTCGCGAGTCCGGCCTGGCCACCGCCGACGATCAGCACATCAAGGACCCGGGCACCGTCCCGAGAGCGCGGGATCGTCCACCCTCCCGAAAGATAGCTCAGATACGTCAGCTCCTGCCGCACCCGATCCGAGAGCTGCGTAATGCTCATTGTCCGCGTCTCCTCGTAACAGCGCCGCGAATCGTGGCCGTGCTCGATCGCGGTGCCCGTCGGGGTTCGATCTGCGGTCGGTTCGCGCTCGGCCCGAGCCTGCGGTCAGGCGTAGAGTCGTGTGGTTAGGATGTCAAACTCAGTTTCCCGTGGTCGCGCTAGCGCCCGAGTAAGCGGTCCCGCGTTGGCAGCCACCGGCGCGCTGCATGATCGCCACGCGCGGATAATGATTTTTGGGAAGGACGCCGGTGACACAGACGGCTAGCGCACAGCAGGTCATCGACCGTTTGGCGGAACGCTGGGTAAAGGCCTGCCGGTCGTCCGCCCCTTAGCGTCATTGCTCTCTCGCAAGCTCCAGCCCCAGTGCCGTGGGCGACTTAAGCGGCCATAGCCCTGGGCTGGTATTCCTTCTCGCGCAGCATCACCGCCCAGGCGATGCGCGCCGTCTTGTTCGCCAGCGCCACGGCTACGACCAGCGGCGGCCGCCGCTGGCCGTAGCCGTAGCACTGGCCCGGCACGGTTCCTCGATATGGGCGGAACATCGCCGTTGAGAGTGCCTCGGGTCGGACCGGCCTTTAGATTTGCACGAAGGGCGAAAATCAGCGTGCGGAGCGCGGAACGGTGGCCTGTGCCGTGTGAGCTCCGATGGACTGCAATGGAATGGGGGCATTTTGCGCCGAATTCGGGAAAGCCCAAGAGTACCGGTGACGTCGCCATCCGAGCGTGCAAGACTTATCAACTGGGGGGCGCGTGCCGGGGAGAGCCGCAGTGCCACGATGGTTAGGATTGCTTTCGGCAGT
>Ga0066903_100005068_pt1 | contig 11329 bp, 13 predicted proteins | sample PanSoiMetaGPlot1_FD_67491 | JGI IMG/M metagenome (GOLD analysis project Ga0066903, IMG submission 67491) | Tropical forest soil microbial communities from Panama analyzed to predict greenhouse gas emissions - Panama Soil - Plot 1 (version 2) | ecosystem: Environmental > Terrestrial > Soil >...
GGGCCAGGGTGGTTACGCAGACCTCGCCGGAATATCCGAGATCGCTGCGAGAAATTCACGCGCCGCCGATTGTTCTCTATGTGTGGGGTGAAATTCAGGAGCGCGATCATCACGCGATTGGAATCATCGGCGCGCGCCGCACGACGCATTACGGGATCGAATCGACCAAAAAGCTTGCCTATCAGTTGGCCTATGCCGGGTTGACCGTCGTCAGCGGTCTAGCGCGAGGAATAGACACGGCCGCGCATCAAGGTGCGCTTGCCGCGAAGGGTCGAACCATTGCTGTGATCGGCTCGGGGTTGCTGAAGTTGTATCCGCCGGAGAACAAGGCGTTGGCCGACAAAATTCGCAACGGGAGCGGCGCAATCGTGTCTGAATTCTCAATGGAAATCGAACCAGACCGGCAAACTTTCCCAATGCGTAACCGCATCATCTCCGGCTGGAGTCATGGAATTTTGGTCGTGGAAGCCGGCGCGAACAGCGGCGCGCTCATCACTGCTTCGCAGGCGCTCGAGCAGGGCCGCGCGGTTTATGCCGTACCGGGCCATATCGATGCTCCCAGCGCGATTGGATCGAACCGTTTGATCCAACAAGGCGCGAAGCTGGTGATGGACGCCAACGATATTCTGGACGATCTGCAAATTCTTCTCCCCGAGGCAAAACCCTCTCCACAAGCCGCGGCCCGCCCGCTCCCGCCGCTCTCCGAAGATGAGCGCCGCGTTTACGACGCAATCCGAGAAACGGAGACGCCCATCGACGACATCGCAAGTAAATGCAATTTGCCAAGTTCGACAGTCTCTTCTACTCTCCTCGCCCTTGAGCTGAAGCGACTGGTGAAGCAGTTGCCCGGGAAATATTTCGTGAAACTTGCTTAACCTCGTCCGCGATCTGCTCATCCCCCCAAAACTGCAAGGTATTCGGTTCCAATGTCTAAATCGTTGATCATCGCAGAGAAGCCGAGCGTGGCGAACGATCTCGCTCGGGCCTTGGGTGGGTTTAAGAAAGAGGGCGATCATTTTGAAAATGATCAGTACGTCATCTCCTCTGCGCTCGGACACCTCGTGGAATTGGCCCTGCCAACCGAGCTCGACGTGAAGCGCGGCAAGTGGAGCTTTGCCAATCTACCGATTATTCCGGAGGAATTTCATCTCAGGCCCATCGAAAAGACGAAAGCGCGCTTCAACATGCTCAAGAAGTTGATGAAGCGAGAAGACGTCGACCTTCTGATCAACGCGTGCGACGCCGGCCGGGAAGGCGAATTGATTTTCCGCTACCTGATCAAGCTTGCCGGAATGAAAAAGCCGGTGCGCCGTCTCTGGCTGCAATCAATGACCGCAGATTCGATCCGCGACGCATTTAATCACCTCCGTCCAGAGGAAGATATGGTTCCGCTCTCAAAAGCGGCCGTTTGCCGCTCCGAGAGCGACTGGCTGGTCGGGATCAATGGCACACGTGCGATGACTGCGTTCAACAATCGCGTCGGAGGATTTCAATTAACGCCGGTCGGCCGGGTGCAAACGCCGACCCTCGCAATCCTCGCGGAGCGCGAGGACAAGATCCATCATTTCAAGCCGCGCTCTTATTATGAAGTGTTCGGCGATTTCGAAGTTAAATCCGGCAGCTACCGCGGCCGATGGTTCAAAGAAGATTTTGCCAAAGACGGGGACGAAGACGCCCGGGCAGAACGGATTTGGGACCAGGCCCACGCCGACGACATCAAGAAGCGTTGTCTTGGAAAGATCGGCGTTGCCACTGAAGAGAAAAAGCCGACCACACAGGCGCCGCCGTTGCTTTACGATTTGACCAGTTTGCAGCGGGACGCGAACAGCCGCGGATTCAGCGCGAAGCGCACGTTGCAAATTACGCAGCAACTTTACGAGCGCTTCAAAGTCGTCACCTATCCGAGGACCGATTCGCGCTATCTGCCAGAAGATTACGTGAATACCGTTAAGGCGACCTTGAGCAAGATCGAGAATCCTCACGCACGCACCGTGCTTGATAAGCAGTGGGTCAAACATTCGAAGCGCATTTTCAACAACGCGAAAATTTCCGACCACTTTGCAATCATTCCGACCGGGACGGTCCCGCACGGCCTCGATGAGGTGCAGCAGAAAATTTACGACATGATCGTGCGGAGGTTTATCAGCGTTTTCTTCCCGGCGGCACAGTTTGAGGTGACAACTCGGATCACGCGAGTAGAGAAGGACGCCTTCAGGACCGATGGGAAAATCATCAAGGACCCTGGCTGGCTCGCGGTTTACGGACGCGAAGCGGCGGCGGATCAGGAAGGTGGCGAATCATTGGTGGCAATTACGCCAAATGAACCGGCCAAAGTCCTCGATATCGAAATTGTTCACAACGAAACCAAGCCGCCCGCGCGATTTACCGAAGCGACATTGCTCTCCGCGATGGAAGGCGCAGGCAAACTTGTCGAGGACGAGGAACTGCGCGAAGCCATGCGCGAGAAAGGACTTGGCACACCTGCCACGCGGTCCGCGATCATCGAAGGTTTGATTCATGATGGCTACGTGCATCGTCAGGGCCGCGAGTTAATCGCGACCGCGAAAGGCCTGGCCTTGATAACGCTTCTACGTGGCATCGGCGCGACCGAGCTCACCTCGCCGGAAATGACTGGCGAGTGGGAATCGAAACTCAAGCGCATGGAAAAAGGTGCGATGAAGCGCAACGACTTCATGGCGCACATTCGGAAGTTCACGCGCGAGATCGTCGAGAGAGCCAAGAATTTCGAAGGCGACAGCGTGAGCGGAGATTTCGAGCCGTTGAAAGTCAAGTGCCCGAAGTGCGGGGGTGGCCCTTTCGAGGAAAGTTATCGCACCTACAAATGCGCGTCGTGTGGTTTGATCTTATGGAAAACAATGGCCGGCCGCGCGTTTGAACGATGGGAGCTCGAAAAACTCCTAACCGAAGGCAAGGTCGGACCGCTCGAGGGATTCCGAAGCAAGCTCGGTCGAAAATTCAACGCGATCGTAAAGCTCGGAGAGGAATTCAAACCGGCGTTCGATTTTGGCGAGAACGGTCACGACCAGCCCGTGAAGATCGACACCGAGAAGCATGAAGCGCTTGGACTTTGTCCGATTTGTCAGAAAGGGCAGGTCTACGTGTTGGAGCGCGCCTACGCCTGCGAAAACGCTGTCTCGAAAGAAAGGACGTGCACCTTCCGCGTGAGCAAAACAATTTTGCATCGCGAAATCCCGAAAGAGCAGGTGCAAAAGCTGATCACGACCGGAAAGACGGACTTGCTGCCGAAATTTGTTTCCAAGAAAGGCCGTCCGTTTTCAGCGCATCTAAAGTTGGAAAACGGAAAAGTCGGCTTCGAGTTCGCTGCCCGGAAGCCAAAAAAGACGGCGCCGCGCAAAGCGGTTGCGGCCTGATCGCGGGCTTCAAAAGCCGAGCTGCCGCCTTTTGGATCGATCGCAAAGCTCACCGTGCCCCGCCTTAAAGTTCGCGCCCGCGCGAACAGCGACAACAATTCCAAGCGTTAAAGATCGTTGACGCCACAACGCGTGGTGTGTTAACTACGTCTTAACACTATGCGTTGCCCCAAGTGCGGCTCGCGTGATGACAAGGTTATCGACTCTCGACAGTCTCGCGATAGCTCCAGTATTCGCCGCCGCCGCCAGTGCCTCAAATGCGGATATCGCTTCACAACTTACGAGGAGATCGAACGATCCGACCTGCGGGTGATCAAGCGCGACCGCACGCATGAACCATTCGATCGTCGAAAACTCGCGGGCAGCATTGCAAAGGCTTTCGAAAAGCGCTCCACGAGTTTGCTTACCCTCGAGCAGCTGGTGGATGACATTGTGCACGAGCTGGAAACGAGCGGCCGCGAAGTTCAATCGACGGCTATCGGCGCGAAGGTACTCGAGAAACTGCGCGGCATCGACGAGGTCGCCTATCTTCGCTACGCCTCTGTCCACCGCCGCTTTGAAGATGTGGATCAATTCGTCGATGCGATTCATGCGTTGGGCAAAGCGGCCAAGCCCGATATCAACCAGCGCGAACTATTTCCCGCGGATCAAGTGAGCCATGGTAGCGTTTAAAGAAGAATTTCCCTACCTCCGCTGCGAATCGGGCCAGCTGTTCGAGTTCGACCGCGATTGGCTGCACGCGGCAATTAACCGCGCCGCCGACCAGGCCGGATACCCGGGATGGTGGCTGACCGATCACGTCACCGAAAGCATCGCTTTTTATCTTCATCTGCGAAACGACGAGAACGTGGTCGCGTTCAAGCAACTTCAGGAAACGGTGCAATACGTCCTGAAGGCAATCGGTTATAAGGAAATCATTCCTTACTTCACACCTGCGCCTCCTCCAATTTCCCTTTCCCTGATCGATCTCGCCTACGATGCCGGCAGCGGTTACGAGTTGGCCTTCTTTGATCTGCTCGAAAAGCGTTTGAATGCGCTTATAGACACGGGCGCGGATAACCTTCGGCTCTGTTCTCTCTACCCCTGTGTCAAACATTTGCGCTGCACAAAGGTCTGGACTCGTGCCTGCGACGCTTTACGCGAGGAAATTGTCTGCTTCATTCGTGAACGGCTGACTGCTACCAGCAGCGAGCGCCTGAAGTGCTCGCTCACGTAGCGTCGGTCGCAGGCTTACATCATGACGATTTTTGAAAAAATCATCGCGCGCGAAATCCCGGCAAAAGTCATCTGGGAAGACGATGACGCCATTGCCTTTCACGATGTGAACCCGCAGGCGCCGGTTCACGTGTTGATCGTCCCGAAAAAAGTCATCCCGCGCCTGGCTGCAGCCGGCGAAGGCGACAGCGAGGTCCTCGGAAAATTATTGCTCGTTGCGGGAAAGCTCGCGAAAGATCTCGGCATCGAGAAAAGCGGCTATCGAGTCGTGATCAACAGCGGTCCGGACGCGGGCGAAAGCGTTCCGCATCTTCATGTTCATTTGTTGGGCAAACGGGCGCTCGCCTGGCCGCCCGGATAGCTCCGAGCCGGAGTGGAGTGCGAATAGATTCGATGAAAAATTCTCCCGCTCCGATTCGGCGGATCAAGCTGGACGAAATTAGAGAAGCGGGCGAGCGGATCGCGAAGACGATTGTGCGAACGCCGCTGGTGCGGCTTGAATTGGGGCCGGACTTTCCGGATATCCGGCTCAAACTGGAGAATCTTCAGCCGATCAACGCCTACAAGTTGCGTGGCGCTGCGAATGCGGTTGCCATGCTGCCGGATTCGGACCGGAAACAAGGCGTTTGGACGGTCAGCGCCGGTAACGCCGGACAGGGTGTTGCCTATGCGGCGCGGCAAGCCGGGGTTCCGTGTACGGTCGTTGCAATCGAGACTGCGCCGAAGGCGAAACTCGAACGGATGCGCGCTCTCGGCGCCAAATTGGTTCTTGTTTCCTACGATGTCGCGTGGAAAACCTGCGACGATCGGGCTTATCCGGGCGTCGAAGGAACGTTCGTGCACCCTTTTGACGACGATAATTTCATCGCCGGACACGGCACAATGGCGCTTGAGATTTTGGAAGACGCGCCGGACACGAAAGCGGTCATTACGGCGATCGGTGGCGGCGGATTGATCACCGGCGTCGCGAGCGCCATCAAAGCGCTCAAACCGGAGATCAAAATCTTTGGCGCCGAACCGGAAACGGCCGCGCCGGCTGCGTTGTCGTTTGAAAAAGGTTCGCCGCAGGTTTTCAAAGATTGGAAGGCCTCGTTCGTCGATGGGGCAGGCGGGCAGAGCATGTTCCCGCGAATGTGGGAACGAATGAAACCCGTGGTGGACGGTTACATCGTCGTCACGCTGGATGAAACGAAGAAGGCGATGCGTTTGATGGCCGAAAAAACGCGGGTGATCTCGGAAGGCGCGGGCGCGTTGTCGCTCGCAGCGGCATTGACTGGAAAAGCGGGCAAAGGCCCGATCGTCGCAGTCGTCTCCGGCGGTAACATCGACCTCGTGAAATTCTCGGATTTGATCGCGTGATCTGCTCAGTGCGAGTGGATCATTTCGCGGCAACCGGCCGCGTTCGCGACCAGCATCACGATTAGTATGCAATAGAGAACCACGGTTCGGAACGTCGTCTTGGAACGGAAATAAAAAAATCCGTGCACGATATAGACAATGTAAAGTCCGAAGAATACGCCCCAGCCGCCATCGTTCGCGAGATGTCGGTCAAAGACCGCGATCAGGCCGAGCGGAAACATGTAAGCAAGCGGCCACAGCCCGGGCGCGGTGCAAAGGAGAGCGACGATCCACGCCGCGATGTAGGCGACAATCTTATAAATCAGTCGAACACGATCCTGATTTTCCCCGGCCGGGGTGTCGTTCATTCTCCTCGGACGACGACAGGCGTACCAACGGGGGCGCTGTTGTAAAACTTCTCCGCCATTCCCTGGGGTATTCGAATACAGCCGTGCGAAGCGGCAAACGGCGGGACATAGCCCTGATGCATCGCGTAGCCGCCGTTGAAATGCATACAGTACGGCATTTTTGCTGGATCGAAGTGGGCGCCCTTCGGGCAACGATCCTTCCGCACATCGATATTTTGCACCACCACATTGCCGTCCCGATCGATATAATCACCGAACTCGCTTGAGAAATGGTTTTTGTCTTTGGATATGACCGAATAGTGGCCCGCCGGGGTCGAGAATCCTTTCTTGCCGCTGGAAATGGTTGATTCGCCGACGAGGCGTTTGCCCTTGTAAAAGTAGGCCTTTTGCTCGTTGAGATTGACGACGATCCTGGGATCGCCATGGGTGCCAGCGTCCTCCCACCAGCCACCCGGCGTAGGCGCCGGCATGACCGAGGCCAGGGTTCTCTGAGCCGATTGCTGTACCTGCTGCATGTCTTCGCAGCTGCAAAATACCAGTGAGATCCCACCCGCAACCGCCAATTGCAGCAGAGAAGACCGTTTCATATGTCCGCGAATATTAAGGCGCAGGCGGTTGGGCGACGCAATTCGAAACATTGAAATTTCGCCGGCGGTCGCCCTGGTTGACGTTCGCATCAAGGGAATTACGCTCATTTCATGGCCACTCTTACAAAAAACGCGGCACCATCGACTAAAGAACGCGCCACGGGAGCCGTTCAGTCGCCGATAAATTTGGAAAACTGGATCGAACAAAATCGGGACAAATTCAAACCGCCCGTGAGCAATCGCTATCTTTACGATGGCCGCGATTTCTTTGTCATGGTGATCAAAGGGCCCAACGCGCGAAACGATTTCCACAAAGTCGATTCCGAGGAATATTTTTACCAGCTCAAGGGCGACATCAAAGTGCGCATCCGGGAGGGGGACCAGATTGTCGACCACCTCGTGCGCGAGGGAGCAACGTTTTTCATTCCGCCCAATGTCCCACACGCGCCAGTCCGCCCGCCGAACACGGTCGGTGTTGTGGTCGAACGCCGGCGTCCACCAGGCGAGCATGAGCACGTGATCTTTTACTGCGAGAAGTGTGGCGCTCTGGTTGAAGACATCGACTTTGATTGTGCCGATATCGTCGAGCATTTCAGCAAGGCGATGAAGGATTTTTGGGCGGATGACGTGCGCCGGACGTGCAAGAAATGCGGCCACAAAGTTCCAACGCCGGAACCAGTCAAGCCATTCTAGTTTCGCCGCCTCGCGCGTGAAGATCGACATCCACACGCACATTTTACCGCGCAAGTGGCCGGACCTGGATAAGAAGTTCGGCTATCCCGGGTTTGTGCGGCTGGAGCACTGCGACGGCTGCAGTGCCCGGATGATGATCGGAGAAAAATTCTTTCGAAAGATCGATGATAACGTTTGGGAGCCGAAGCGGCGGATCGAAGAAATGGATCGGACCGGCGTGTCGATGCAGGCGCTTTCAACCGTGCCGGTAATGTTCAGTTATTGGGCGAAACCGGGCGACGCGCTGGAGCTCTGTCGGATTCTCAACGACCACATCGCGGACGTTGTTCGTGCAAATTCAAAACGATTCGCCGGGCTGGGTACGCTGCCGTTGCAAGATGTCGATCTTGCCGCGCAGGAATTAACGCGTTGCGTGCGGGAACTTGGCCTTCAAGGAGTCGAGATCGGAACGCACGTCGATCCGAACGATCACTGTCACGGGCCGGAATGCCGAAATCTCGATCATCCCTCACTCGACGTTGTTTGGAAAACGGCGCAGGACCTGAACGCGGCGATTTTCGTGCACCCGTGGGATATGATGGGAAAAGATCGCATGCCAAAGTATTGGCTTCCGTGGCTGGTCGGGATGCCGGCCGAAAGCTCGCTCGCGATTTGTTCGATGATCTTCGGCGGTGTTTTCGAACGCTTTCCAAAGCTTCGCGTCGCCTTCGCCCACGGCGGCGGCGCGTTTCCGGGCACAATTGGTCGCATCGAGCACGGGTTCTCGGTCCGGCCTGATTTGGTGGCGATCGATAACAAGACGAATCCGAGAAAATATCTTGCCAGCGACCAGGGGCCGGCGCGGTTTTTTGTAGATTCGCTCGTCCACGACGCGGACGCCCTCAAACTATTGCTCAAAGTCTTCGGGGCGGAACGCGTCGCGCTTGGCTCCGATTATCCTTTCCCACTCGGCGAAGCCGAACCGGGAAAGCTCGTGGAATCAATCGCCGAACTCTCGACGAAACAAAAGACCCGAATCCTCGCTGAGACCGCGCGCGAGTTTCTCGGAATCGGGTAGCGCGATTTTTAAGCGGTCTTCGTCCCACCGCCGGCAAAGACGCTCTGTAAAAGCGCAGGCACAAGATTAGCGAGATCTTGTTGATGATTGGCGGTTGGATCGATTTGCCCCTGCGGTGTCAATTTATCAACGACCTTCGGCAAATATTGCGCCAAAAGATTGGAAGCTTGCGCCGGATCGATGCCCATTTTTGCCGCAAGCGCGCTAACCTGTTCCGAGCCGAGCACATTTTGAAGCTGATTGCTCGAGATCGGCTGATTCTCGCCCATTCCGACCCAGGATGAAAAGGCGCCGGCGGCGCCGCTGTGCGAGAATTTGTTCGCGAGACCCTGCAGTCCGCCATTTTGCTCGATGAGGGATCCGACCATCCCAATCAGGGCGTTCGCACCGCCGCCATCGCCAGTTTTTCCAGACATCGCGCCGAGTACTGAATCAAAGAGTCCCATAAGTTTTGTTTCTATTGGTTTGGGTTTGTGAGGTGAGGTTGAGAAAAGAACCTAAGCGATGGCGCAATTTGTTCTCTCTAGGACCTTTGTCTTACTCGCTACAACGACTTCTCACCGGATTTTGGACGTCTCGCTCGTTGATAACCGGCGGGCCTCAGTTCAACATTAACTCCAAAAATATATGGGCCTATTCAATAATCTGATGTCAAAAATATTCGGTCATGCGGCGCCCGCCGGCGCGGGTAGTTCGGGAGCGCCTGCCGCCGCACCAGCTGCGGCAACCGCAACGGTCGCGCCCGTTCAAACCGTCGATGTTGCGGCCATTCTGGATGGCCTGGCGGCGAAAAATTCGGAAAAACTGGATTGGAAACGCTCCATCGTCGATCTGATGAAACTGGTCGGCATGGACAGCAGCCTGGGCGCGCGCAAGGAGCTCGCCAAAGATCTGAATTACAGCGGTGATATGAACGATTCTGCGTCGATGAATATCTGGCTGCACAAGGAAGTGCTTCGGAGACTGGCCGCGAACGGCGGAAAAGTTCCAGCAGAGCTACTGAAATAGTTTAGATTTGAATTTCGAAACTTGAGTTTCCACCGCACCGCGGTGGTTACATTTCGTGCCGGATCGCCCAGAGGTCGGCGAAAACGGGCTTGAACAACGATTCTTTTAGGAATGGCACGCCGGGAGATCCACCCGTGCCTTTCTTGGCGCCAATCGTTCGCTCCACCAGCTTGATGTGGCGGTAGCGCCACTCTTGCAGCCCCTCGTCAAAGTCGGTCATGAGCTCGAACAGGATCGAAACTTCCGGCGACGATTTGTAGAGCTTTAGAATTTCCCGCTGCACCTGTTCGTTCGGCTCGTTTGCTTTCGTCAAATCGCGGTTTTTTAGTTCTGTCGGGATTTTCGCACCACGCGTTTCGAGAAAGTCATAGAAATGGTCGATCACTGTTCGTTCGCCGAGCCGCTGTTGGAGTCGGCCGGCGCCTGGGAAATCCGGCTTCACGTATTTGAGTGTCGATTCACGTTTGTAACCGAGAAGAAATTCAACCTCGCGGAACTGGATCGATTGAAAGCCGGAAGCGGTCTCGAGTCGATCGCGAAAGCTCGAGAACGACGACGGCGTCATCGTTTCCAAAATGTCGATCTGCGCGACGAGCACTTTCATGATCGTGCGCACGCGTTTGAAAGAATGGATCGCGCCGAAAAGGTCGCCGGCTGAGAAATCTTTTTTAATTTTCTCGAACTCGTGCAGCAGCTGTTTGAACCAAAGCTCATAGGTCTGGTGGATGATGATGAAAAGCATCTCATCGTGCTCGGGCGGGGTTGAGCGCGGGCTTTGGAGCGTGAGCAACTTCTCCAAGTCCAGGTAGTTGGCATAAGTCAGCGGCGGCATGATGGAATGCTCTATGCGCGAGCAACGCGAGTCAAAGGTGGATCGTGCTCTCCGCGCGCAAAGCTAGAATTTAGCGGCTTCGCCGCCATTAATAGCAACGCGCAAGGGACTGCGGCGGTCCACCTTATTTCAGCACCGCCTGGTGAAACTCGTGCCAATCGTCAAGGTTGTTCAGATTCACCGCGTCTTTGAATGCTGAGGCGTCCTCCGGGATTTTGCACGAAGCGAGAATTCCTTTGCGTGTCTCGTCGTCGTGATTGTACCCGCGCACCGCGGCGTTGTGTTTTTCGATCGATTGTTTATCCAGCGTCTTCCCGGTCTTCTTCACCCAGGCCTCGAATTCGGGATAAGTCGGTTTGTTTTCCTTGATGTAATCCTTCACCGCCTGCTCGTCGAGACCGAGTGCGGCGCAGGTCATCGCATCGTAGCCTTTACCAATGCCGGGATACCCCGCGGCCAATTTGCCCTGCGATTCGAGGGAAACTTTTTGCCACATCCGCGGCAAATGCAGAACTCCCATTGGACCGGCGGTGCCGGAACTAATCATTGGAACATATGTGTCAGCCATTGTGACCTCCTTTGGTTAATGTGGATTTTAGCCAGAGTTAGTGCGATTTGAAACGCTGAAGATAAAACTCGTCCCAGGCCGCGGGAATTGATTCGCGGGAGGAAAATGGACCCGGTGTGTAGGCGCGCGAGGCAATTCCTTTCTGGCTCAGTTCGCAAACGTGCCAGTCTTGTTTGTTCGTCATGTCCCAAAACTCGATCGCGTCTTGGGGATTAAAATCTTTTCGCTTGAATGCGTCGGGATGAAAAAGCCAATCGCAGATAATTAACGT
>Ga0066903_100005069_pt1 | contig 11328 bp, 7 predicted proteins | sample PanSoiMetaGPlot1_FD_67491 | JGI IMG/M metagenome (GOLD analysis project Ga0066903, IMG submission 67491) | Tropical forest soil microbial communities from Panama analyzed to predict greenhouse gas emissions - Panama Soil - Plot 1 (version 2) | ecosystem: Environmental > Terrestrial > Soil >...
GGTGCTCCCGGCGTCGCCAAACAACGTCTCGAAAACGGCTCGCGGGTTCCACTCCATTGGGAGCGGCTGCGTCGGTCCGCGCCACGAAAGCGTGTGCGTGTAGACACAGCTCAAGCTGCCTGTGCACGCGCCCGCGTTGGCCGGCGCGTCCATGGAGAGTTCGAGCGACGGGACCTGCGTCTCGCCGGCGAAATGCTTGGCCAGGAGCTGGTCCATCGACACATCCGCGATAATTTCGACCTCATTGCGACCACCGCGAGCAGTACCCGTGAGAAATGATCCGGATGCGCCCGCGTGAATGTAATTCCAGCTCGCATTGATGCCCGACAAGACCAGCATCTGATCGCGGTACGGCGCCAGCGGTTCCAGAATCGGTGACAGCTCGAACGCTTTTCCCTCGCCCTTTACTTTCCAGTACGGAATCGCCATTCCGTTCGGCACGTAAAAGGTCTGAAACCGGTGCGTCAGACGGCCGGCGGCTTTTCCACGCGTTCCAAAGGGCGGAACCATCGCTTCGAGGAACGGCAGCGCGACGGTCGCGCCCAACCCTCGCAGAACTGTCCGCCGCGGCAACGCTTTCGTGGTGAGGAAGGACATTACAGTTGTCTCCTGAAAAACGGCATGACGTTCAAATTTGCCGCAGAACTCGCCGAGATCGCAGAGCCCTTTGAAGGATCTGCGGATTCAGCGCGCTCTGCGGCCAATTCTGAAGACATACGCTCAGTTCGACTCACGGTACGACCGAGTCAGAAACGCGGGACTCTTGACGATGCCGAGCACGAGCGACGACCATCGATAATCTTCTGCTTTCGCGTCGCGGACGATTTGGCGCACGGACGGCTTGTCGTAATACTCGAGCATCCTGCCGAGCGCGAACGCCATGAGCTTTTCGGTGAGCGTGCGCGGAAACTGTTCCGGATCCGACAGGAGCACCGCCCGCAGACCCACAAGCCCGTTGACCTTCGCGCCGCTCAGCGTGGTGGTGTTCGGCTCCACGGCGTTGCCGGTCTCGTCGATCGTCCGCCACCCGCCGATCACGTCAAAGTTTTCCAGCGCAAAACCGAGCGGATCGATGATGGCGTGGCAGCTGCTGCAGCTCGGATTCCGCCGATGCTGATCCAGCCGTTCGCGAATCGACTTCGGTGGCGCTCCGGGCTTGTTGTCGATGTTCGTATCGACTCCGGGAGGCGGCGGTGGAATCGGGATGCCGAAGATGTTGTTCAGGAGCCACTTGCCGCGCAGAACGGGCGACGTACGGTCAGGATACGAGGCCGTCGCCAGCAACGCCCCTTGCGTGAGCAGGCCGCCGCGCTGATCGTGATTCGGTACCGTGACTTTCCGGAACCGGCTGCCGTAGACACCGGAAATCCCGTAGTGGCGCGCCAGATGTTCGTTGACGAAGGTGTAATCGGCGTCCAGGAGCTCTGAGACCGGCCGGTCCTCCCGGATTGTGTTCTCGACGAACAACTCGGTCTCGCGGCGGAACGCCTGCATGAGGCTCAAGTCGTAATTCGGATATCGCAGGGGATCGACCACGACCTCTTCGACGCGGCGCAGATTCAGCCACTGCGCGGCGAAATTATTGACGAGCGCATCCGAGGCGCGAGGATCGGCCAGCATTCGCCGCACTTCTCTTTCGAGCGTCGGCGGCGCGGTCAACTGTCCTCGCTTTGCGAGGTCGAGCAGGCGATCGTCAGGGATGCTGCTCCACAGGAAGAACGACAACCGCGACGCAACCTCCAGGTCGCTCAGGCGATACGCGCTGTCGCCCGCTCTGGGTGCCGCCGGGTCGCGGTAGACGCGCAACAGGAATTCAGGATCAACGAGCAGCCGTTCGAGCGCGAATTGGATGCCCGCGTCGAAGCTTCCGCCTTCGCGACGACCGCTCTGGAAGAAACCGAGCAGTGCTTGCACGTCGTTGTCGGACGCGGGTCGACGGTACGCACGTGTCGCCATCGCCGAAAGAATTTTCGTCGCGCAGGCTCGCTCCTCAGCAACGACCTTGGGCTCGCACGTAAATATCGCCCGGCGGCTTGGCGTGTCTTTCGCGGGCACTGACGACTGGGACACACTCCCGATCTGGACCGAGTGGACGTTGGCATAGTCCATGTACACCTGGTCGTTGGTGATCACGCGCGCCCGCTGAAGCGGCTGCGGAAGACCCTCAGGCTCGAACAGCTCTCTGACAAAGGACACGCCGACGACGTGTGGCCCGGCCTGGACTTGAGTGCGGACTTCCAGTCCGGCATCACCAGTGAGCTGCATGTAGGTTTCCCATTCGGGATCGCCGGCAAAACCAGGCTCGCCGTCCCCCGCATAGCTCGAAGCTGCGGGCCGGCCTTTCGCGCCACCGCCGACAGTGAACCGCTTCAACAAGCGGCCATCGAGGCGGACGTCGAGTTGCTGCGGCCACCCCATGCCTTTCAGGTAGTCCTGATACTGCCGCTGCAGACGCACTTTGATGAAGTACTCGCCGTCGGCCGGAAAGTCGTGGCGAACGGCGATGCCGCCGCGCGAGCCCAGCGGCAAATCCTCGCTCTGACGATCGTCCTGAATCACATGGAGCGGGATTTCGGCGATCGCCACGGGAGGAGCGCTCGGCAGGCCGACGGCAAGTCGCGTGACCTCGCGCGCAACCGACAAGTACCGATTGAGGTGTGTGGCGGAAATTGAAAGCGATCCGGCGAAGTTGTCGAAGCTGCCGTCGGCGGTCTCATCCCCGGGCAAGAGCGGCTTGACGTCGACATCGAGCGCCAGCAGATCACGAATCGCGTTGTTGTACTCCGCGCGGTTGAGACGATGGACCGCGGCGATCCGACCGGGGTTGGGATGCGCCGCCCATGCTCGATCGATATCCTGCTCCAGCGAGATCGCCAGCGACTGATATGTGGCCGGGTCGGGTCGAGGACGTCCGGGCGGCGGCATCGAGCCCGCGCGGAGCTTGGCGATCACCTTTTCCCAAGTCTCGGGATTGGCGCTGACGCGGTCGAAGTCGAGCGTGTCGAGCGCCAGTCCTGCGGTCTTGAGTGTCTGGTTGTGACAGCCGAAGCAGTACTTCTCGGCAACGGCGCGGTTCGCCGCGCCCGGCGACGACGCCGCCGACGCAGCTGGCGGCTGCTGCGTCGCGTCAGCGCGAATTGCGCCTGCAACCGCGACAAGCCAGATGCCGCTCAGGAGTGCAATCGCGCCGACGATCTGCGGCCTTCGGAACATCTATTTACCCCGCATTGGTGCGCTCACACACTATGCCTCGCCGAAGCTCGCGAGTTGCGCGCGAGCGAAGGCGGGTCGGCCGAATTACCACCTGATCTTAATGCCCAGTCGGATGAATCGACCCTGCAGAATCGTGGAGGGCTGCTCGTACGACGCCGTTCCGTAGTTCATCGAGCGCACGGCCGAGACAGCTGCACCGTTCAACGCGTTGAACACCGCCATTTCTGGCTCGAACCTGGTCCCTCGCACCAGGAACACTTTCGAAATCGTGACGTCGAGCTGATTGAGCCGATCGAAAAATTCCGTGCCCGGCGCCACGAGCGGAACGGAGAGCGACGCCACAGTCATGCCGGGATCCACCAGAGCGCCGGGCGTGCATGGGCCTTTGCAATCAGCCGCATATCGGGTTGTGGGGGTAATCAGCCACCGAGTGCCGATGCCGGTGGGCGTGGTGCTGGTCGCCGTGTTTTGAACCGAACCAGTCAACGCCGCTGTCCCCTGCGGCTGCCCTGCCATCGCTTGCAACGCGGCGCTCAACTGGATCCCCCATGGGAGCGGGTAGTTGCCGGCGATCTTAAATGAGGTCGTGTAGGGGATTCCGCTCTTCAGCTGATCGCAGTAAAGCAGGTTGTTCGGATTCGACGGCTCATCACACATGACCGCCAATGTCTGCTCGGTCGTCGATCCACCGAACACGGTTCCGCCACCCGGCAATCGCGCGCTGAACGTGAACTCGTAGCCGTTGTACCAAAGCTTCCGGTTGGGCGCGCTCTGGTCGAGATACTGGACCTGCTGCCGCTTGGCGCTGCTGACGTTGTAAATCGTGATGACGCTGCCGTCCAGCGGACTGACGACGTTCTGCGCGCCGTAGTCACCAAACGTCTGCAGGACGTTGTTGCGAACGCGCAGGTTGTAGTAGTCGACGTGGAACCAGTTCGCGGACACCGACAGGCGCGGCAACAGTTGCTGCTGCACACCGACGTTGTAGTTCCACGTGCTGATGCGCTTGGCGTTCGGATCGATTTGAGCGTTCCCACACGGGATCGATCCGGGCGTCGCGATCATCGAGCATCCGGGTATCACGGCGCCGAATGTCGTGGGCAATTGGCCGTAGTTGATTTCGCATCCAGCGCTGAGATACACGCATCCGCGCTCGCCCTGAGCGATGTCGTCTTTGTTGACGTCGGTCCACGCCAACTGCTGACTCTGCAGGCCAATCGGATTGTAAGTCGTGGCGAGGCCCGTCGTTCCCATCTGCTGATAACGGTTCGCGCTGAACTTGAGCGCCGTCTTGCCGTTGCCGAACACGTCATACGCAACGCCGGTCCGTGGGCTGATCGTCTTCCACGGCGGCAGATCTTCGGGGCCGAACGCACGCGCGTCCACAAATCGTCCCGGAGTCATCGCCTGCAGCCGCACACCAGTACTCCAGTTTTCCCAGCGCAGTCCGTAGCTGACGGTCAGGCGCTTCATCGTCCACGAGTCCTGCCCGTAGACGCCAACATTCCTGTTCAAGTTCGCCCAGTTGAGGACGGGAGTGTTGTACGCCGTGACGGCGTACGGCGCGCCGGCCTGGTACAACTGAACGAGGTCAGCATTCATCGTGTACTGGTTGCCCTGGTTTCCCGAATCGTGCTGGAGGCCCACTTTGATGTTGTGCGAGCCTGTCACATACGACAGCGCCGTCACGAGGTACACCCGATGCGGCCAATTGCGGTACTCGGGCGCAGGCGCCGCGAGCCAGAATGTGCCCAGCGACGTGTCGTTATGCGCCGCGTTCGAGTACCACTCCGGCGTGCCGTAGCCCCTTGTGATGCCTTCCTGATACAACGTCGTCCGGGCATCGTCGACGATCGACGATCCGAATTCGAAGAGCATCTTGTCGGAGAACGTCGACGTCCACTTGCCCTGCTTCACTTCGTATTTCGGCGGACCCCACACGTTGGACGCCGTTGCCGGGTCGTATCCAGCCGCCATCGCATGGCCGCGATTCTTGTCGAGTTTGTCGTAATACGCCGTGAGCTGATTCTTCGGACTGACCTGCCAGGTGATGCGAGTCTGCCCGCTTAACTGGTACTGATCGTCAATGCCCTGCGCACAGGACACCGCGCCAGTCTTGCACTGCGCGTACGCCGTCGGGAAGTTCGAACCTGCCGGCGTGTTGAACGTGTCAGCAACCGGCGAGTTCAGACGCGTCAATCGCGCGGAAATGAAGTACCACAACTTGTCTTGCTTGATCTTCCCGCCCACGCCGCCTTCGAGGTTGTATAAGCGGTCGATCCGGTCGGTGACCGTCAGGCCGCGGTTCATCAGGTCCTGACTGAGATTGTTGCTCTGATAAACCTTGTCGAGCGCCGAGATTGAGCCGCTGAACCGATTGCCGCCGCGCTTCGGGATCATGTTCAGGCGCACGCCGCCTGCGTCCACGTCGGCATTGGCGCCACTTGTCTGGTACACCATTTCTTCATTGATGGCGGTGTTGGTGTAGAACTGCACGCCGCCATCGGTTTCGGTCTCGTTCATCCCAATGCCGTCCAACTGCACGACCGCCTGCGCGCTGGGCATACCGTGCGACGACATCGTCGTCTGTTGCATCGAACGCGAACCGCCAACGTCGGGCGCGCTCATGACGATGCCCGGGACGATACCTGCGAAAGACTGGAGCGTTCGTCCGGTAGGCACAGCGTCGAGCACTTGTCGGGGCAGCGACTGCGATTTTGCCGTGCCCTGGACGTCAACAATCGGCGACTGTCCAGAGACCGTCACCGTCTCCTGGAGCGATCCAACATGCATCTCGACGTTCACCGTCGAGGTGAAGTTCGCGGGGAGCTCCAGACCCTCCCGCCGCATGGATTGAAATCCTTCCAGCGAGAACGTCATCACATAAACGCCCGGTCGCAAATCGATAATCTTGTATTGACCGTCGGCATCCGTCACCGCAGACCGAGTTCTTTCGATCAGGACGTCGCTCGCAATCTCAATGGTGACGCCTGGCAGGACGGCCCCGGACGGGTCTTTGACGACGCCCGCGATTGCGCTTTGTGCATGTGCGGCGGCTGGCAGCATCAGCACGAGCGCGAAAGCGATGACTACGGCAGGCACTACGGTCGGTCTCATGCTGCCTCCCTGCTGACTGCATCTAGTAGTCGAGCCGTTTCACCACCACATTCAGCGTCGGGCCGGTCGGAGTTTGACGACACGCTTCGTGCGCGTCTCTGCAACGTACAGCGAACCGTCACGACCAACGGCCATGTCGTGCACGGCGTTGAAGACCGGCTCTCCAGGTTCGCCAAAACCGACGGCGGCCACGATGCTCCAGTCGCGATCCAGTTTCAGCACACCATTGGTCGCAGGGTCATAGTCGTCGCGGCGCACGCCCACGTACATGGCGCCGGCACCGTCGACGACGATGGCGAACACGCGACCGCGGTCTTTGGCGCCGAGCCACTCGCGCTTGAATCGTCCGTCGGCATCGAAGACCTGGATTCGTGAGTTCTGCCGGTCCGCGACGAGCAGATCGCCGTTTGCGGCAAAGGCGAGCCCGTGCGGGTTGTTGAATTGCGACGGACCGGATCCTCGCGATCCCCATTCACGGAGAAACTTGCCGGTCTGGTCGAACAACGCGACGCGGCTATTCACATAGCCGTCGCCAACGTAGAACGAGTGGTCCGGCCGGAGAAGCACCTTCGTCGGCTGATTGAAGTGAGTTGCATCCCAGCCTCCCTGTCGAGCGGTCCCGATCGCAAGCAGCAGCCGACCGTCGTGCGAGAACTTGAAGACCTGCTGCAGCGCGACATCAGTCGTCCACACGTTGTTGTCGCGGTCGACGGTCAACCCATGGGGAACCAGAAACGTGTTGGCGCCCCAGGAGTTCAGCAGTGTCCCGGTATCGGGATCGATTTCAAGAACGGTCGGATCGGCGAGGAGCGCGGTCGCGTCCGGCTCAAACCCTCTGCCGGGACGGTGAAAGGCAAAGACATGTCCGTCGTTGTCTACAGCGACAGCCGACGTCTCGCCCATCTCGAATCCCGCAGGCAGCTTCGGCCAATCGCTGACTTCTACGTACTTGCCGGTCAGCGACGCGTCATCTGCAGCGTTCAACGCGATCGCTGACGCACGCACGAGGAGCGAACCAACGGCGAGCGCCGCGGCTGCAGACACGACTCCCGCTCTCGTTCTGCGCCTCTTCATCGCCGTGTTAGTCCGTCTGCGATTTCGCCGCCCACTGCGCCTGCCATTTGGCCCGCAGCGCTGCGCGGTCGACTTCCTGCGCTCTGAGAAATACCTTGTTGATCTTTCGCACGTTGGAAATGTTCTCGAGGGGACTGGCATCGAGCACGATGAAGTCAGCGCTCTTGCCTTTCGCGACCGTCCCCAGCTGATCCAGGTGGAGCACCTTCGCGGAGTCGCGCGTCGCCGCGACAATCGCTTCCATCGGCGTGAATCCCGACGCCACCATGTTGTCAAACTCGAGCAGCGTCATCATGCCGATCCAGCGATTGCCGTCTCCGGCAGTATCGCTGCCGAGGACTTCCATCACGCCGGCGGCATGCAGCTTCCGGGTGTTGATCGTGTCCCACACCTGCGCGCTCGAACCAACCGGTGATCCGCGTCCACCGCCGCGCCCTGCGCTTTGGCGCCCGCGGGCGGCTTGCCGGTCCGCATAAGTCTGAGCACGTTGTCGCACCAATGCCGGCGCGATCGTCTCACGCACCAACGGGTCGGCGAACCATTCCGGCGTTCCGTCCTCGCGGATCAACGCCGTGCGATTGATGCCGCCAAGGTTCACACCGATCCAGATGTTGTGCTCCTTCGCCAGCTGGATGTATTCGTCATCGACTTCCTGGTCGCGGACGCTATGGAGAAACCCCTCCACACCGGCTCGAATCATCCCTTTGGCATCTTCGAGATCGTAGACGTGGCCGAGCACGCGAAGGTGCAGTTCGTGCGCCTCGTCGGCTGCCGCCTGATAAATCTCGCGCGTCATCTTCTTCTGAGTGCCGTTGCGATCGTCGACCCACAACTTCACAAAATCCGGTTTATGCGCCGCGAGGTCCTGGACGGCTTTGCGCGCCTCTTCCGGCGTGGTGACGCTGTAGGGCACATCGTTTCTTGAAGGATCGAACGGACCTGATCCCGGCCAGGCGAGGCCACGCCCGACGGTCAGAATACGCGCTGCGTTGGGAATCACCTCGTCGCGTAGCTGATAAGCGAGTTCGCCCATGTCGGTGCCCGTGCTGATCGTCGCCGCGACTCCGTGGTAGGCGTACCGCTCCAGATGATCGATGTAGTTTTCACGCGTGAAGTTGTCTTTCGACATCTTCCCGGTCACCGCATCGAGAAACCCCAGATGGCCGTGCGCGTCCACAATCGCCGGCATGACGGTCTTGCCCGACAAGTCGACGCGCGACGCGCCGGCAGGGACCTGGACTTCGCCTTTTTTCCCAACCGCGCTGAAAGCGTTGTTCTCGACAAGGAAGGCGGCGTTCTCAACCACGCTTCCGTCCCCGACGATGAGGCGCGCCCCTTCGTAGAGCGTCGCGCCTCCTGCCGCCTGGGCAGGAGTGGGCACAGGAGAGGTGCACGCTGCGAACAGCAGCGCACTGAGTACGACAGCACGCACAAGGAAGGCACGTGTGGCCGTCATGGCAAGCCTCCGCTTACGGCATCGCAATCTTCGACACGACGATGGCGCCGTCTTTCAACTCGCCCGTCACCTTCACCGTGTGGCCGGCGTGCGCAGGAAGATCGGCGAAGTTCTGATTCGCGATCGGCCAGACTTTCTTGCCGTAATCAGTCACCAGCACGAATTGATCGCCGGTCTGGACACAGCGAAGTGTGCACTCACGTTCATCGACTTCGCCGCCGTGATCGCCGTGGCACCGGTTGTCGCTGATGCTGCCGGTCCACATCTGTTCGGCGCCGGCGCCGAGGCGCACACCGATCCAACCGACCCAGGTGATTGCCAGACACACCGCAACCAGTCGTTTCACCTTGCACCTCGAGAAAATGGTTATTGGAGCAGGCCCGTGCTGTTGCGCTTGGGCACGAATCCGACCGGTATGAGCGCGACTTCCTTCATCGACTTGATGTCGACGGCCGACACGTTGTTCGTCACGGCATTCGCCACGTACGCCGTCTTGCCGTCAGGTGTCAGCGTGACCCACGCCGCGCCCATGCCGCCGAGAAACATCGTGCCCACGACGTTCAATTCCGGGAGCGAATACGTGTAGAGCGCGTTGTTCAACCGGCTGCAGACCACGAGGATCTTCTGATCGGGCGTCACCGCCATGCCGTGCGACGGATCGGCGCCCTCGGGAATCTCTGATTTGCCCGGAGGCAAGTCAGGATTCTTGATGCGCCTGATCTCCTTGTGTGTGGCGAAATCGACGACGGCGAATCCGTTGAACGCGCTCAACTGCGCAAAAATCCATTTGGTCGACCCGTCTGGATTCGCCGAGAACGTCATCGGACGAATGCCCAGATCGAGCTCCAGCGTCCACGCGGGCTCCTCGGTTTTCGCATCAATCACGTTGATCGTTTTTCCCTGAATCGATCCGGCCACAACGTACTTGCCGTCAGGCGTCACGTAGGTGTTGTGGATGGATCCCTTCGTGGGAATGGTCTTCACCATCTGGAACGACGCCGTATCGATCACATCGACGCCTCCCGGCGCCTGGATGATGCCCACGTAGACGCGCCGTCCGTCGCGACTGATCGAGATGTTGTTGGGGTGACCGCTGAGCGGGATCCGTTTGGTGACTTTGAGTGTCTTCACGTCCGCGACGTCGAGCGTGCTCATGGATTCGTTGCTGATGTAGATTCGGGCCCCGTCGGGAGAGGCCACGGCACCATGGTTCGCCTCGATGTCCCTGATCTCGCCGACGACTTTGTTCGTCGCTGGATCGATGAGGCTGACGCGGTCTCCGGCGCTGTTGGTTTGAATAATCCGAACCTGAGTTGCAGCGGACAGCAGCGGGACGGTCAGAACCACGACCGCCGCGGCGATCCCCAGCCGCCGAAGTGTTTTTGAGTGAGTCATCGTCAGTCCTCCACTTGAGAATCCGGCTGAAGCCGTATCCCACGAGACCACCTGAAGGGATCCCACGAGACGGCCAGTTACTGGCCTGTGGTTCCCGCCTTGGCTCCCATCACCCAGTCCTTGAGCACCGTCCACTCCGGATCGGATTGCGAGGCGAAGTGTTTGCCGCCGTTATGAAAGAAATCGCCGCCGGCGTCCGTCGCCAGGGGATGCATGAGAAGCCGGCTCTTCAGGCTCCCGGGCACGACCATCCGTCGGACGCTTTCGAAGTTCGTGTGCGAGTCCGCGTCGTTCCAGGTCGTGGTGCCTGCGGCAAGCGGCTGCAACCGCATGCCGGTCGCCCCTGCATGACACGCGATACAGCGAGCATGGCCCTCGCGTTTGGCGAGGAAAATCGGTTGAACCTTGCTCCGGAAATACTCGAAGTCGAGAGCCGGGCGTGGCGGCGCAGAAGTCGCGGGCTGCTGCGCGATGGACGCGGGTGCGGCCAGCGTGCAGAAGGCAATAGCGAGAGACGAAATCCAGACACGCGATCGGCCCATGTCATCCTCCGGCGAAATCCACCGCTCCCGTTCGGACGCTGGTCTGTGTCGACGAATCCTAACGCCTTCGAAATGCCGGCACAATGATTAATTGAGGAAACCATCGAGCCGGCAATTGATTTCCGCGATAGCCCGACGGCAACCTCGGGTCATGCCACATCAGACAGCGAACTTTTTTTGAATGATGTCCGCCCTGTATGACACCCTTGTTTCATGACCCTTACGTGGCGTGTCGGTTCAGGCCTGGCTGTCATCCTCGCTGCCGCTGTTTCGCTGTCGGCGCAGCAACAGCCACCGGTCTTCAGATCAGGTGTGCAAACGGTTTCCTTGTTCGCGACGGTGACAGATGCGACCGGCAGGCTCATTCCAGATCTCACCAAGGACGACTTCGAGATCCTGGACAACAACAAGCCCCAGACGGTGACGTTGTTTGGCAACGAGCTTCAGTTCATCAAGGTTGTCGTCATGCTCGACGAGAGCGGCAGCATGGTGAACAACATCGAACGAGTGAAGGATGGCGCCGAGCAGTTT
>Ga0066903_100005070_pt1 | contig 11327 bp, 12 predicted proteins | sample PanSoiMetaGPlot1_FD_67491 | JGI IMG/M metagenome (GOLD analysis project Ga0066903, IMG submission 67491) | Tropical forest soil microbial communities from Panama analyzed to predict greenhouse gas emissions - Panama Soil - Plot 1 (version 2) | ecosystem: Environmental > Terrestrial > Soil >...
CGAAGGGCAGCGGCCGAGCGAGTGTAGACGCGTCCGTCCTCGACGAGCACCATCGTCTCGACTCGCGACTGCTGCTGCATGGCAGAGAGCAGCCGCTTCCCCTCATCTGACTGGAGCGCGCCAAACTGAAACCGCGCCCCCGGGTCGCGCCGGATGACGAACTGCACGAACCCGCTGCACACATTGCACACGCCGTCGAACAGAATCACGGTCGGTGACGGCGTCGATCCCTGATCCGGTGGCGGTGCGTGCGGCGTTGAATGCATCTCGGTTCGACTCGCAACCTCGCCGGTTCGGCCACGGGGCGCTACACCGACGACAGCTTGTGTCCGAGCTTTTCTTTCTTCGTCTTGAGGTAGCGGCGCGTCGATTCGTGCGCCGGTATCTCGAGCGGGATCCATTCGCTGATCGTCAAACCGTAGCCCTCGATTCCGACCAGCTTGCGCGGATTGTTGCTCAGCAGTCGCATCGATCGAATGCCGAGCTCCCGGAGGATCTGCACGCCGACGCCATAGTCGCGTTGATCCGCCTTGAAGCCGAGCCGCTCGTTCGCCTCGACCGTGTCGAACCCTTCATCCTGAAGCTCGTAGGCGCGAATCTTGTTCGCCAGACCGATGCCGCGGCCCTCCTGGTTCAGATACAGGAGCACGCCGCGACCTTCCGCGGCGATCTTCCGCATCGCCGCGTCGAGCTGCGCCCCGCAGTCGCAGCGGATCGAATGCAACGCGTCGCCGGTGAGGCACGACGAGTGGACGCGCACCAGGACGTCCCTGCCGTCGCCGATCTCGCCGCGCACCAGCGCGATGTGCGTCTGACGATCGACCTGGTTCTCGAACGGGTAGACGCGGAACTCTCCGAACTCAGTGGGCAGCCTGGCCGACGCCACGCGCTTCACCAGGGACTCGGTGCGGATCCGGTACTTGATCAGATCGGCGACCGTGACCATCAGCAGGCCGTGCTTTTTCGCGAAGCGCGTCAAATGCGGGACGCGCGCCATCGTGCCGTCCTCGTTCATCACCTCGCAGATGACGCCGGCGGGATAGAGTCCGGCAATGCGCGCGATGTCCACCGACGCCTCGGTCTGGCCGGTGCGCACCAGGACGCCGCCGGTGCGGGCGCGCAGCGGGAACATGTGCCCGGGCCGTGCGAGATCCTGCGGAACGGTCTCCGGATCGATCGCGGTAAGCACCGTGGCCGCACGGTCGGCGGCGGAGATGCCGGTGCTGGTCCGGTGCTTCGCTTCGATCGGCACGCAGAAGGCGGTGTCGAACCGCGAGCTGTTCTGCGACACCATCAGCGGAATCTCGAGCTCGTCGAGCCGCTCGGGCGTCATCGACAGGCAAATCAAGCCGCGGCCGTATCGCGCCATGAAGTTGATCGCCTGCGGCGTCACCTTCTCGGCCGCGATCATCAGGTCGCCCTCGTTCTCACGATCCGCATCGTCGACGATGATGATCATCCTGCCGTTGCGAACGGCGGTGACGGCGTCCTCGATGCGCGCGAACGGCGTCTTTTCCTTACGGGCGATCTCGAGCTTTTTCAAGGTGTCGCTTCCCCGGGCGGCGCGCCCGTCAACGTCAAACCGGCCAGCTCCGCGGCGCGGACGACGTACTTCCCGACCATGTCGCATTCGAGGTTCACCCCGTCGCGGACCTGCGCGCGTCTGAGGTTGGTGTGTGCCATCGTGAACGGCACGAGCTGCACGTCGAATCGATCAGGGCCGAGACCGGCGATAGTAAGGCTGATGCCGTCGACCGCGATCGATCCCTTGTGCACCAGCAGCGGCGCGAGCTCCCGCGGAAAGCTCACCGTCAGCCAGTGGAACTCGGCGCTCGCCCGCAGATCCTCGATGTGGCCGACCGCGTCGACGTGGCCCTGCACGAAGTGGCCGCCGAACCTGCTGTCGGCTCGCAGCGGCCGCTCCAGGTTGATCACGCTGCCGGCCGGCAGCCAGCCAAGCGTCGTGACGCGCACCGTTTCCGGACCGACGTCGGCGTGCACCTCGCCTTTCGCCGCGACAACCGTCGTGAGGCAGACGCCGTTCGCCGCGAGGCTGTCGCCCGGCGCGAGCTCGCCCGCCAGCCTGGTGGCGATGCGCAGACGGAAGCCGCCGCTCGTGGGCTTCCGCTCGATCAGCTCGCCGACGTCTTCAACGAGTCCGGTGAACATACCCTTCGATCAGCACGTCAGGGCCGAGCTGCACGACGCGGCGGTCGCGCAACTCCGACGACGAGAAGGATCGCGCCGGCAGCAGCGGCACCGCCCCGTCGCCGAGCGTATGCGGTGTCACGTAGAGCCGCACGTAGTCGACGAGCCCTTCGTCCCACGCCGCGTTGTGCACCGCGGCGCCCCCTTCGACGAGCAGCGATCCGATCTGACGCTCGGCCACGCACGCGAGCGCCGATCGCAACGTGTCGCTGCGCGCGACCGCGATGTCGACGCCGCGCGCTTCGAGCGGCTTGCGAAGTCCTGCGTGCGCGGCCGCCCGCGCCGAGGTGACGATCATGACAGGGCCGGCGTCTGGTGTCGAGAGCACCCGCGCGGACGGCGGCGTGCGAAGCCGGCGGTCGAAGATGACGCGAATCAGCGGCCGCTCGCGATAGACGCCTCTCGCCGTCAGCAACGGATCGTCGAAGAGGATCGTGCCGCTGCCGACCGCGATCGCGTCGATCTCGGCGCGGACACGGTGCGCATGGCGGTTCGCCTCGTCCGCGGTCAATTGTGTGCGACGGGTGGGCGCTTCCGCGATATAGCCGTCGCTGCTGGTCGCCGCCTTCAGCACCACGAAGGGCCGCCCCTCGCACATCAGCGTGAAGAATGGGCGATTCAGCGCGACGGCCGAATCGGCGCCGAGGCCCACGTCCACGGCGACCCCGTTCGCCCGCAGGAAGGCGAAGCCGCGGCCGCGCACGGCGGGATTCGGATCTTCGACAGCTGCGACGACACGGGCGATGCCGGCGTCGACGATGCGGCTGACGCACGGCCCGGTGCGTCCCTGGTGGCAGCACGGCTCGAGCGTCGAATACAGCGTGGCGCCGCGGGCGCGTGCACCGGCGGCAGTGAGCGCGTGAATCTCGGCATGGGGCTCGCCGGCGCGCTCGTGGAAGCCCTGTCCGACAACGACGCCGTCCAGAGACACGACGACGGCGCCGACGAGCGGGTTGGGGCTCGTGCGGCCGCTGCCGCGCGCCGCATGAAACAGCGCGCGTTCCATGAATCGCGCGTCGTCGGGCGTTACCACTTCTCCTCGAACAGGCCGTTGACGTACTCGTCGGCGGAGAACGGCACGAGATCGTCGATGGCCTCGCCGACACCGACGTAGCGGATCGGCAGCTTCAGATCATTGGCGATCGCGACGGCGACACCGCCCTTCGCGGTCCCGTCGAGTTTGGTCAGCACGATGCCGTTGACGCCGGCGACCCCCATGAACTCTCGCGCCTGAGCGACGCCGTTCTGACCCACCGTCGCGTCGAGCACCAGCAACACCTCCTGCGGGGCACCGGCGACCTCGCGCGACGCGATCCGCCGGATCTTCTCGAGCTCGTTCATCAGGTTCACGCGCGTGTGCAGGCGGCCGGCGGTATCGACGAGGATGGGCTCGCGCCCTCTCGCCTTCCCCGAAGAGATGGCGTCGAACACGACGGCTGCAGGATCGGCGCCCTCGCGCGCGCGAACCATGTCGACGCCGGCGCGCTTCGCCCAGATTTCGAGCTGTTCCACCGCAGCCGCGCGAAAGGTATCCGCGGCGCAGATCAGCGGCGTCTTCCCCTCGTTCTTGAGCAGGTTGGCCAGCTTGCCGACCGTTGTCGTCTTGCCGGTGCCGTTGACGCCCACGATCAGGGTGACCTGCGGGTGCGATTCCACGGCCACCGGCGCATCGACCGCGGCGAACACACGCGTGATCTCCCGCTTCACGAGCTCGCGCAGGCTGGTGCCATTGCGCGACTGCGACTTGACGGCGGCGAGGATGCGGTCGGTCGCGGCCACGCCGATGTCGGCGGATATCAGCAGCTCTTCGAGCGCGTCGACCGTGTCGACGTCGACCGGACGGGAGCGCTGCTCGGGTGCATCCGCACGGGTGACGATGTCGTCGAACCGGTCGACGATTTGCTGCTTGGTACGGGCGAGGCTTTCCTTGATGCGACCGAAGAAACCCATCCGACCGATCTTACTTAATTCCAGCGGCCAGCTATTTCCAACTTCGAGTCACCACTGTGGACACAGAGGACACCAAGATTGTTCTCTCTCGCGTACAGAAAGGCTTTGCGTCCTTTGTGTCCCTGGCGGCAACGCCAACCAGCGAGTCAGCTGGAAGCGGCCCGTTCCGACTCAGCGCGCTGCGGACGGAGCATCAGCGCAGCGATGGCGGTCTTGACGTCGGTCCGGCCGCCGAGCACTTCGCCCATCTGCGTCGCGATCGGCAGCTCGACGCCGTACTTCGCGCCAAGCTCCAGCGCAGCTTTCGTCGTGCGCACGCCCTCGGCGACCATCTTCATCCCGGCGAGGATGTCCCGCAGCTCGCGGCCGCGCGCCAACTCGATGCCAACGTGGCGGTTGCGGCTCAGCGCGCCGGTGCAGGTCAGTACGAGATCGCCGAGGCCGCTGAGGCCCGCGAGCGTTTCGCGACGCCCGCCCGCCGCGCAGGCCAGACGGGTCAGCTCCGCGAGCCCGCGTGTGATCAGCGCAGCCAACGCGTTGTGCCCCAGCCCAAGTCCCTCGACGACGCCAGCGGCGATCGCGATGATGTTCTTCAACGCGCCGCCGATTTCGACCCCGATCACGTCGTCGCTCGCATAGAGACGGAAGTACGGACCGCGGAATTCGTGCTGCACCAGCTCGATCGCCGGCGCGTCCTGCGACGCCACCAGCACCGCAGTCGGGCGCTCGCGCGCGACCTCCACGGCGAAGCTCGGGCCCGACAGCACCACGATCGGGTGCGAAGGGCCAATCTCCTGCGCGATGATCTCGGACACGCGCAGCATCGTCTCGACCTCGAGCCCTTTCGTGGCCGAAACCACCACCGCTCGCGGCCGCAGCAGCGGCGCCGCTCGTCGGACAACGTCGCGACAGCCGTGGGACGGTATGGTCGACACCACGAGTTCGGCGTCGCTGACGGCGTCGCGGAGGTCGTGGGTAACGGCGACCGACGAGGGCAGCGTGATATCTGGCAGGTAGACGGCGTTCGCGCGGCGCAGCGCCATCTCCGCGACCAACGACGGGTCGCGTGCCCACAGCCGCACGTCGTGGCCGACACGCCCGAGATGAACGGCAAGCGCGGTGCCCCAGCTGCCCGCACCGAGCACGGTGACGCTGCGCATTACGTGCGCACTCCGATGCGCCGCTCGGTGCCGGTTCGCAGCCGACCGACGTTCGATCGGTGACGGAACACGATGATGCTGGCAGCTGCCATTGCCGCCGCCACTGCCGACGCCGGGCTGCCGAGCGCGTACGCAATCGGCGGCAGCGCCAGCGATGCGAGCACCGATCCGAGCGAGATGTACTTGGTGAGCCAGACGACGGCGGCGAAGATGACGAGGGCCGGCGGAAGCGCGAGCGGCGTCAGCACCGAGAAGACGCCGCAAGCGGTGGCGACGCCTTTGCCGCCGCGGAACTTCAGCCAGACCGGATAGATGTGCCCCACAATCGCGGCGACGCCCGCCGCGGCCGGCAGGCCGGGATCCGCACTGACGCGCCCGGCAATCCACACGCTCGCGGCGCCCTTGGCCATGTCGAGCAACGCCACGAGGATGCCGGCCGTCACACCCGTGGTGCGCATCACGTTCGCGGCGCCGAGGTTGCCGCTGCCTGCCATACGCAGATCGGTGCCCCAGCGCCGCGCCAGAATCAGCGCGAACGGAATCGACCCGATCAGATACGCCGCGAGGATCGCCAGGGCCATCTACTCAGGGATTATCGGTGAAGAACCAGGAATTGGCGACCGCTTGCCAACGGGTCCGCGTCGCGACCGTCAATCGATCGGGCGCAGCGCAGCACGCGCAAGCGCCGTGTAGGACGGGCCCGACGACGACAAGCGGCTTTGATACAGCGTTGCGCCGCCGACGATGGCGCGAGCGATGACGCCGCGCGGCGACGCTTTCAGCGCGCGATCACGGTCGGACGGCCGCGACACGCGCCAGCGCGCCAGCGTCAGATGCGGGTGAAACGGCCGGTCCTCGAGCGGGACCCCGAGAGCGGCAATGCGCTGCGCAATCTCACGCTGCAGATCGGCGAGGGGCGCTGTGCCAGCACCCACGCCAATCCACAGCACCCGGGGCGCACCTCGCGGCGGAAAGACGCCGAACGATTCGAGCGTGATCTCGAACGGCTTTCCAGCGACCTCGCGTCCGACCGTATGGACAACGCCCGGCACGCGCTCGTCCGCGACTTCGCCGATGAAGACCAGCGTCAGATGCGAATGCTCCGGCCTGACCCATTTCAGGACGCCTGCCGCACCAGACAGACTCGCCGCGATCCGCTGCTGCGCGGCCGCAACCGCTTCATGCGCCGCGTCGGGCAGGTCGGCCGCCACGAACAATCTCATCGCTGGTTGCTGGTTGCTGGTTACTGGTTGCTGGGCTGCTGGCTGCTGGCTGCTGGCTGCTGGCTGCCGGGTTCTTACTGCTGTTTCTCGTCTTTAGTCTTTAGTCTTTAGTCTTTGGTCTTTCGCCTACGTATTCTTCTTCTCCGCCCATTCTCGATCGCTCTGGAGCTTCAGCACCAGCAGACGCGTCATGTTGAGCGCGGACTGTGTGGCCTGGAACTTCACCATCTCGCGGCCGCCGACGAACTGGAACGTGCGTACGCGCGCCTCGTCGTCAAGGACGACGGCAACGCACACCATGCCGACCGGCTTGTCCGCCGTTCCGCCGCCGGGGCCCGCAATGCCGGTGATGCCGACGCCGACGCTCGTGCCGGCTCGCACACGAATGCCCTCGGCCATCGACCAGGCAACCGGCTCGCTGACCGCGCCGTGCTCGCGGATCATCTCCTCCGGCACGCCGACTAGCTCGGTCTTCGCGCGGTTGCTGTAGCAGACGACTCCCCGCTCGACATAGTTGGAGCTTCCCGGCACATCGGTCAGCCGCGACGCGAGAAGGCCACCGGTGCACGACTCGGCGGTGGCAATCGTCATCCCACGCTCACGCAGCAGATCACCGACCACGACCTCGAGGCCGCGGCCATCCGTGCTGTAGACTGACGGTCCCAGCACGCCCTGCAGCTGGATCACCGCAGCGTCGAGCACACGATCCGCTTCGTTGCGATCGGCCGCTTCCACAGTCAGGTGCAGCTCGATCTGGCCGAGCACCGCGAGAATCGTCGTGCTGATCGGCACCGCCTGCGACGTCCACTGGACGTAGACCGGCGCCGCCTTCGCATCGACATCCGACTCGGCCCGCCCGGTGATCTTCAGCACGCGGCGGAAGAGTCCGCGTCCCCCGGACCGCGCCGCGAGCCGCTCGGCAATCAGCGCCTCGAGCATCGGCTTCATCTCGCGCGGGGGCCCCGGCAGGAGCGCGATCGCCGAAGCCTGGCGCTCCATCCACAGGCCCGGCGCCGTGCCGTTCGGGTTCGGCAGTACGGTGGCGCCGCGCGGGACCATCGCCTGACGGCGATTGATCTCCGGCATCGCCATGCCACGTTTCGCGAAGCGTTCGCGCAGGCGCTCGACGATCGCTTCGTCGGTGTCGAGCGTTACGCCGAGTACGGCGGCGACCGCGTCGCGGGTGATGTCGTCTTCGGTCGGGCCGAGGCCGCCGGTGATGACGATCAGATCGGCCCATGGCAGCGCCGCTTCGACGATCTGCGCGAGCTCGCGCACGTCGTCGCCGACGACGGCCTTCAGGCGTACGTCGTAGCCGATCGCATTCAGCCGCTCCGTGATGAACAGCGAGTTGGTGTCGACGCGGAACGGCGTCAGCATCTCGGTGCCGACGGCCACGATACACGCCTTCATGAGGACCCATGGAAGCGCGCCGCGACATACAGGCCCGCGCGCAGCACGAGGTTCGCGTACACCGCGGCCATTCCATCGTCGGCCATCACGCCGACGCCGCCGTGCAGCTTCTCCAGCCTATCGGATGGGTATGGCTTGATGACGTCGAACAGGCGGAACAGAAAGAATCCGGCGAGGGCGCCCATCCAGCCGACCGGATTGAGGAACAAGGTGATGAGCATGCCCATCACTTCGTCGATGACGACCTGCCCCGGATCGGTGCGCCCGAAATGGCGCTCGGCAACGCTTCCGCTCCAGGAACCGAGCACGAAGATCGCGACGATCGCTATCGCCTGCGCGGAGATCGAAGCAGGCAGAAGCCACCACACCACAAGGCCGGCGGCCGACCCGAAGGTCCCGGGGGCCAGCGGCGCGTAGCCAACGCCGAGCACCGTTGCGATTGCGAGCGGAAGAACCCTTTTCACGCCGAGGCGCGAACGACGCGGGTGCCGGCAAACCGATCGTGGAGGCCGCGCCGATCGCGCGCGACGATGGCGGTCACGAATCCCAGGCCGGCCGGAACGGCGAGCACGACCCACATGAACGTGCGGAGGAATGCACGGCCGAGATCGAGCGGCGCCTCAGTGTCCGCCGGGACCACCCTGATGCCCGCGACCATCTTGCCGAGCGTCTGGCCGCCGGCGGTGAAGGCCACGAAGTAGCCGCCGTTCTGCACCAGCAGGAACGCGATCAGCGGTCCCTTCGGCAGAATATTCACGTCCGAGAGCGCCAGCCCGCAAATCTGCATCGTGAAATAGACGACGATGAGGTCGATCGCAGCGAGAATCGCGAGATCGATGACGACCGCCATCAACCGCGAGGCCACGCCGGCGTCTGACAGGGCGTCCGGCTCGTCCCGCGATGCGCCGGACGGCGCACGCTCCGCCGGCGCAACCGCTACCGGGCGCTGCGCGCCGTCGATCGCGAGATCCAGCGACGGCACGCGCGGCGTCTCGCTGCGAACCTTCGGAATGTCGGGCGTCGCGCGCCGAACCGCGAGCGGCGCGCGCGGCGGCGAGGGACGTGTGATCAGCGGTTCGTCATCGGGAATCGGCGGTCCGAACAGCGGCAGTTCGGCGCCGGGCTGCGACGCTGGCCGCGCGGGCGCCGCGCGCTGCGGCGCGGGCGCTCCAAGCACGCGGTCGAGATCGAGCGGTACGTCGGGCGTCGCCGGTCGGACGGCCGCTGCGCTGCTGTCTACCAGCGAGAGGTCGTCGAGAGGCGTCAACTCTCGTGTGTCGCGGCGCATGACGAGGTCGGGAAGCGGGGCGAGGGAAGCCAGCGAAAACTCGTAACCGCAATTGCGGCAGCGCTCGATGTCTTCGAACCCCAAGTAGCCGCATTTGGGGCACTTCATGGATTGCGCCGCTCACCTTTCTCGCGGTCCGCAGCCGCGGATGGCGTCAGTTCACGCGCCGGGCGCAGCGGCAGCGCCGTCAGCGCGAGAATCTGACGCTGGATGTCGCCGCGAAGCCGATCGGCGTCGGTTCGCTGCGCGTCGGTGGGACGCACGGCGTCGAGCGCGGTGAGCGCGTCGCGCAGGTGGCCCGACGCTGCGAGCGCGCGCGCTCGCGCCAGCGCGTCTTCGCCGCGGCGCGGGACGGGCAGAGCCGCCTCGCGGGTCACCGGCACTGCCCGTGCCGCCGGCGCCTCCGATCGGCCGTTCTCCGCGAACGGCATCAGCGAGCGCCAATCGATCCGGCTCGTCCACGCCGCCCATCCGAGGAACGAGAGGATGCCGAGCGCGAGCGCCGAGGTGACCAGAGTACTGCCGAACGATCGGGTCGACTCGCGGGCGCGCGGCGGCAGACGGCGCCGCTCCGCCTCTGGCGGCGCCGGTGCGGGTAGTACCACAGGCGTCTCGAGGCGGTTGATCCGCTCGAGCACCGCGAGCGCTTCCTCGGCGGGGGCGCCGCCCTCGATCGCCGCCTGCAGCAGCCGCCGCGCTTCCTCCGGCTCGCCGCGATCGAACGCGGCAACGCCGCTGCGAAGCAACTCCTCCGATTCGCGCTGCCGTTCGGCGAGCGCACCGCGCGCTCGCTCGATGTAGGCACGGGCGCGGGCGTGATTGCGATCGAGAAAGAGCGCGCGGGTCCAGACGTTGATGGCCTGCTCGTAGTGCGCGGCGAAGTAGTGATCGAGTCCCACCAGCAGGAGCTGCTCGATCTTCGCGGAGTTCGCGTCCCTCGCGTCCGCCTTGTGATCGGCTGCCGCCGACGCGTCACCCCGCGTGTGTGCACCGTCGCTGCGCAGCGGATCGGACATCACCCTCTCGGTTACCGGCGGCGATTATAGCAGCTTGGTTGGCGCAAGTACAGCGGCACGCGATAGAATCGGGCGCGCCGTAATGCTGATCGAGTGCATCCCGAACCTCAGCGAAGGACGCCGCCCTGAAGTCGTCGCGGCATTCGTCGACGCGGTGCGCGCCGTGCCGGGCGTGAAGATGCTCGATCACTCGTCCGACGCGTCGCACAACCGATCGGTCTTGACCTTCGTCGGCGACGCCAACGGCGTCGCACAGGCCGTCCTTGCGCTGGTCGAACGCGCGGTCGACACGATCGATCTCCGCACGCACAAGGGCGAGCACCCACGGCTCGGCGCGGTCGACGTCGTGCCGTTCGTGCCGATCGAGGGTGCGACCATGGCCGATTGCGTCGCGCTGGCGAGGCAGGTCGGCGCCGCGATCGCCGAACGCTTCCGCGTGCCGGTCTATCTCTACGAAGAAGCCTCGTCGAACCCCGCGCGGAAAAACCTCGAGGACATCCGCCGCGGCGAGTTCGAGGGTCTTGTCGCGAAGATGGCGGCGCCCGGCTGGACGCCCGACTTCGGTCCCGCCGTCCCCCATCCGAGCGCCGGCGCCACGATCGTCGGGGCGCGGATGCCGCTCATCGCCTACAACATCAATCTGGCGACCGATCGCATCGAGGTCGCGAAGAAGATCGCGGCTGCCATCCGTCAGAGCAGCGGCGGCTTCCGGTATGTGAAGGCGGCCGGCTTCACCCTGGAGAATCGCGGCATCGTGCAGGTGTCGATGAACCTCACCAACTTCGAGAAGACCCCGATCTTCCGCGTCTTCGAGGTGGTCAAGCGCGAGGCCGAGCGCTACGGCGTGCCGATCCTCGAGAGCGAAATCGTCGGTCTGGTGCCGTCGGCGGCATTGAACGCCGCGGCGGAGTTCTATCTGCAGATCGCGGGGTTCAAGCCGGAGCAGGTGCTGGAGAACCGGCTGCGGCAGGACGGATAAGACCTACACCGTCTCGTTCTCTTCCTCGGCGCGCCGAGACGGTGCGATGCCGAACGCCTTCATCTTGCGATACAGATTGCTGCGCTCGAC
>Ga0066903_100005071_pt1 | contig 11327 bp, 11 predicted proteins | sample PanSoiMetaGPlot1_FD_67491 | JGI IMG/M metagenome (GOLD analysis project Ga0066903, IMG submission 67491) | Tropical forest soil microbial communities from Panama analyzed to predict greenhouse gas emissions - Panama Soil - Plot 1 (version 2) | ecosystem: Environmental > Terrestrial > Soil >...
TCTAAACCGCTTCGACCAGAGTCAGCGCGAAGCGCGCGCTCTCGTCGATCCACTGCCCGAGCCGCCGGAACGCTGTCTGCTCGAGAACTGAGACGAGGCCGTCCGGCTCGTACTTGTAGGAACTCTCGGTCCAGATGGTCTCGCCCGCGTCGAACGTCACGTCGAGCGAGGCGCCGGGCACGCGGACGCGCTGCCGGCGCGAGGAGACGAGGTGCATTTCGATGCGCGAATCGGCGACGTTCCAGATCGCGCGGTGGTGGAACGCACCGACGTCGAAATCGCCGCCGAGCTCGGCGTTGATGCGCACGAGCAGGTTGCGGTTAAACGCCGCCGTGACGCCGAGCGGATCGTCGTAGGCCGCGAGCAGCGCGGCCTCCGGCTTGACGAGGTCGGCGCCGATAAGCAGCGCGTCGCCCGACGCGAGCGCGGCGCGGATCGTGCGCAGGAACTCCTCCGCTCCCGGTGGATCGAAGTTGCCGATGTTCGACCCGAGAAACAGCACGAGCGCCCGGCCGGACGGCCCGCGCCTCGCGGCGGCCGCGCCGAGTCCCGCCTCGTAGGTCGCCTGATGCGTCGCGATGTCGACGCGCCCGAGCGTCGCCACTGTCCGGCTCGCCAGATCGAGCGCGGCACGCGACACGTCCACCAGGTGCACGGCCAACCGGCGTGCCCGCGCCGCCGCGGACACCAGCGTCGTCAGCTTCTCGCCGCTGCCCGGCCCGAGCTCGACGAGCGTCGACAGCGGATCGACCCGCGCCAGAATCTCGCACCCGTGCCGCGCAAGCAGCGCGCGCTCGGCCCTGGTGATCGGATACCAGGGCAGCTCGCAGATCGCCTCGAACAGCGCCGAGCCGAGCCGGTCGTAGAGATAGCGTGAGGGCAGCTGGCGCGGGCTCAGGCTCAGGTAGTACTCGACGTCGGCGGCAAACGCCGCGAGGTCGGACGCGTCGAGCGCGCTAGCGGACGCAGCGGAAGGTTGCGTAGACATAGGGGTACCTGGCGCGAAACCAGTTTCTGAACGTCGGCCGGAGCAGCTCGCGCGCCGTCGCGGGCGACGCGCCCTTCATCACGACATGCGCGTCGTCGAAGAAATCGGCCGAGTACTCGGGGTACGACGCCATCGCTCGAAAGCCTGGAAACGGCCCGAACGTGGTGCTCGTCCATTCCCAGCCGTTGCCGACGAGATCCTCGACGCCCCAGGCGCTCGCTCCTTTTGGATGCGTCCCGGCGGGCTCGGGATCCCACGACGAAAAATCGAAGACCCCACGATGATCGTCCGGCACGGCATCGCCCCATGGATGTGTACGTTCGCCGTCAGGCGACCCGAACGCCGCCCGCTGGAATTCGGCTTCGGTCGGGAGCCGCGCGTCGAGCCACCGCGCGTACGCGGATGCTTCGGCGTGGCTGACGTACACGGGCCAGGCGAGCGGCAGATCGACGAGCTCGAACATGCCACGCCACTGCCATCGAGCGCCGCGGCGCTCCCAGAACAACGGATGCGCGATCCGCTCGCGCTGCACCCACTCCCAGTCGTCGGGGGTCCACCACAACCGGTTCTCGTATCCGCCGGCGTCGACGAACTCGAGGAACTGCGCGTTTGTGACGTCGTGGCGCTGCATCGTAAACGGCGCGACCTCGGCCGCGCAGGCGGAGAACTCGTTGTCCCACCCGAACGCGATCGAGCTCCTCGACACGCCCAGCGTCGCGCAGCCTGGAGGAATTTCGATCCATTCCTGGCGCGGCGAGGCACCCGCCGCGCGCGGACGATAGGCGGCGGGCGATCGCTTCTGATCGAGCGGCAGACGATGCCACATGTACAGCAGCGTCTCCTGGTGCATCGCCTCGTGCTCGAGGATGGCGAAGACGGCTTCCGCGCGATCGAGCAGCGGATCTCCCGGCCGGTCGAGCTCCTCCCGGTCGAGTGCATCGATCACCTGACGGTCCGCTTCGTCGGCAAACGCTTGCACGACGTCACGCGATGGCCATTCGCCCGCGGTGTCCAACGGGATCCGCGCCGGTTTCAAAAGGACCCGGCCTGGATCGGCGATCTGTAGGGCGGGTCCTTTTGGACCCGCCGCTTGATCGGCGGTTTGTAAGGCGGGGGCTTTTGGATCCGCGATTTCGTGCGGGTCGATACCGCGTGCAAAAAGGCGTTCGAGCCGCTCGTCGATGCTCCCACGGCCGAGAGCCTTCTTCACCAGCGTGTTGAAGCTGAACGCCGGCAGGTGGCCTTCGTAAAAAACGATGGGATGGCGCAGCGCGATCGGCTGGCTGTAGTACGCCTCGTCGGCGAGCAGGTCGAAGAGCGCGCGTGAGCGCGCGCGGTTTCGGCGATACCAGTCCACGGTGGCTGAACGGTCGAGCGGCATCCCTGCATCTTGATACGAAACGGACTAGAATGGGCGTCGGAAATTGCGCATCACGTTGAACGGCGACGCGCATGAGCTCGCCGGCCCTCTGACGGTCACCGAACTCCTGGTGCGGCTGGACATCGACGCCCGCCGCGTCGCAGTCGAGCACAATCTCGTCGTGCTCAAGCGCGAGCTCTTCGACCGCACGACGGTGGGCGATGGCGATGAGGTCGAGATCGTCAACTTCGTGGGTGGCGGATAGACATGGATCTCTTCACAATCGCGGACAAAACGTTCTCGTCGCGCCTGATCGTCGGCACCGGAAAATACTCGTCGCCGGCGGTCATGGTGCAGGCGCACGAGGCTTCGGGCGCCGAGATGATCACGGTCGCCGTCCGGCGCGTGAACATCTCGGATCGGACGAAGGAGTCGCTACTCGACTACATCGACATGTCGAGATACTTCCTGCTGCCGAACACCGCTGGCTGCTACACGGCCGACGAGGCGGTCCGCACGGCGCGGCTCGGCCGCGAAGCGGGATTGTCGAACTGGGTCAAGCTCGAGGTGATCGGCGACGAGCGGACACTCTTTCCCGACAACGAGCAGCTCGTCGAGGCGACGCGCGTGCTCGTGCGTGAGGGCTTCGTCGTGCTCCCGTACACGACCGACGATCCGGTCGTCTGCCGCAAGCTCGAGGACGCGGGCGCGGCCGCCATCATGCCGCTCGGCGCGCCGATCGGATCCGGCTTGGGCATCCAGAACGTCAACAACCTGCGCATCATCCGCGAATTCGCGCGCGTGCCGCTCATCGTCGACGCCGGCGTCGGGACGGCGTCCGATGCTTCACTGGCGATGGAGCTCGGCGCCGACGCCGTCCTGATGAACACGGCGATCGCCGGCGCGCAGGATCCGGCCGCGATGGCGGAGGCGATGAAGCTCGCCGTGCGCGCGGGGCGGCTGGCCTATCTGTCCGGGCGCATTCCCCGGAAGCTGTACGCGAGCGCGAGCAGCCCAGTGGAAGGACTGGTCGGCCGGTAGACGTGCCGAACAGTCCGGACGACCTGGCGGCGCTGAAAGCCGAACGGGCCGCCGCCGACCGCGAGTACAACGAGGCGCTGACGCGCCTGGACCACGCGATTCAACAGCTCCCCGCCGATTTTCCAAGTCCCCCGCCGGGGCCCGACGAGCAGCAGATTACGCCGCTCAACACGCTGTGGAAGATCGTCGCGCCGCCGGCTACAGGATGGCGGCGGGGGGTCATCGCGGGCGTCCGGCGCGCCGTCGCGCCGCTCTTCGAGCAGCAGCAGGCGTTCAACTCCGCCGTCGTCGATCACCTGAACCGGAACGTGCCGGTCGCGCGCGCCACGCGCGAGTCGATCGACACGACTCTGACGGTGCTGCGCGACACAATCGCGGAGCTCGTCCGGTTCCAGAGCCTCCTCGTCAACTTCCTTCAGCAGATCACGCCGTACGTCGACACGCGCGATCGCGACGTGGCCGGCCTGCTCCGCGGGTTGTCGGGCGCGATCAACGCCGTGGCGGACGAGGCCATGAAGCGGTCGGAGGCGCTCCTCGCCCGCGAGCGGCGCCACGACATGCGCATCTCCGATCTCGAGGCGCGGGTTGCGGCGCTGCAGGAGCAGCTCGCCGCGGCGCAGCAGGCGCTCGAGAAAGCGCGAGGCGGTCGATCGCTCACCTGATCGCCGCTGCGTTGCTGGTGTTCGCGGTGTCCCGCTACGCGCGCGGCCACGTCATCCGCCCCATTCGCATCTTCGGCGTGCTGGCGATGGCTGGCGCCGTCGCCGCCGTGCTCGCATTCGCGCAGCTTCGGGTCCCTCGCGCGTTCCTCGGGATGTGCGCCTGCCTCGCGCTCGCGTTTTCGGTGAACCGCCGCCCGACGCAGCCGCCGCGACACCCGGCGCTCAACCGCGCGCTGTGGATCGTCGCGATGGCGCTCATGCTCGCCGCCCTGCCGGCGGACGTGCGGCGCGCGGGCGGCGCGTTCGCCTTCGCGATCGGCGAGCTCGAGCTGCTGGTGCTGGTCGCCGCTGCGATAGGCGTGCTGGCCGCGGTCGTACGCGTCATTCGCGGGCTGCGCGCCGATTCAGGCGATCGTCTGCTGACCGGCGCGCTGATGGGAATCGTCACGTTCGTCGTCCTCGCGCCTCACATTCCGCCGCCGCCCGTCTGGTGGATCTACCCGTTCGCGCTGCTTGTGGGCGCCTCGCTGGCGCGCGCGAACGGAAATCTCAGGCAACCGTAACGATCCGAACCGCGCCGACCACCGACTCCGCGCGTGCGACGGCTTCCTCGCGCGTCGTCCCGCTCGTGATCACGAAGCCTGCGCGCCTCGTGTGATCGGTCGTCGGCTCCACGACGTCGCCGGGCGCGACGAAGAATCCGAGTCGGTGCACCCACGGCACGTCCGCGAACCGATCCGCGCCGTCGATGCCGGCGACGCGGCCGGGCGGCGGAAAGAAATAGCGGATCGCCACGCCGCGATGCCAGCGCGGCCGCAGCTCGTCGGCCGGGATCGTTTCGCCGAGCGCCTGCCGGATGGCGCAGCCGACGAGATCCACGCCGGTCCCGAGCGGCACCTGATCGGTCGACATCCATCCGCCTGAGAGACGTGCGGCGATCTCGATCACGTACGGGCCGCGGTCGGTCCAGACCATGTCGCCCTTCACGCTGCCGTTCGCGATGCCCAGCGCGCGCCCGGCGTCCATCGCCACCGCAGAAATCTGCCGCTGCGCCTGCGCCGGCAGCGCCGACGGCTGCTCGCCGCCGTTCTCGACGATGTACGGCGCAAAGCGATCGATGTGCTCGTAGTTGCGATCGATGAAGCCGCACGTCGTTCCGTCGCCGCCGACGACCAGGCCCTCGGTGCTGATCTGCGGGCCGGCGAGAAACTCCTCGACCATCACCGCGCCGCGCCGAGACTGCCTCGTCGCATGCGCGAACGCCCACGCGAGGTCGGTCCGCTCGGTGAGCAGGAGGACGCCGCGTGCGCCGCGGCCATCGATCGGCTTCAGGACAATCGGATAGCCGCGCTCGACAATCGTGCCTTTCAGGTCGTCGAGCGACGCGATGGCCCGAAACCAGGGGATCGGTATTCCAGCGCGCTGAAACGCCAGCTTCATCGCGAGCTTGTCGGCCGCAAGCCGCGCGCTCTCGATCGAGATGCCCGGCAACCCGAGCGCCGCGACGACGCCCGCGACCGTCATCGGCACGTCCGCGGCGATGGCGATCACGCCGTCGATGCGCCGCTTCGTCCTGCAGTACTCCAGCGCCGCCGCGATCGTCGCGTCCACATCGTAGGTGTCTGCTTCGACGGCGTCATCGGCGCCGGCAAAGCCGGGCGCCGACGGGTTCCTGTCGCTGACGACGACGTGCAGGCCCATCGCCCGCGCGCGCTGGATCCCGGGCACGGCCTCCGCCCCGCCGCTGACGATCCACAGCGTGCGCTGCCCTCTGCCCTCCGCCCCGTGCCCTGTGCCCTGTGCCCTCTGCCCTGTCACGATCCGAAGTACATGCCGCCGTTCGCGTTGATCGTCTGGCCGGTGATGTAGCCCGCGTCGTCGCTCGCCAGGAAGGCCACGATGCCAGCGATCTCTTCGGGCGTCGCGATGCGGCCCATGGGGATGTGGCGCACTTTATCCTTGCCGGCTTCCGTCTGCAGCTCTCTCGTGATCATCGTCGTCGCGACGAGGCCGGCGGCGACCGTGTTCGCCGTTATGCCGTCCGCGCTGTACATCTTGGCGAGCGAACGCGACAGGTTGTTCAGGCCCGCTTTCGCGCACGCGTAGTGGACCTGCAGCATGCCGCCCCACTGGCCGCCGACGGACGAGATGCTGACAATGCGCCCCCAGCGCTGACCACGCATGTCGGGCAGCACTTCCTGCGCGCAGGCGAACGGACCGCGGAGGTTCACCGCGAGCATGTGGTCCCAATCGGCGTCGGTCAAATCGTCGAACGGCTTCTCCTGCGCGATCGCGGCGTTGTTCACCAGGACGCTGATCGGCCCGAAAGCCGCGCGCGCGGCATCGGTGGCCGCGCGGATCGTCGCGCGATCTTCGAGGAGGAGACGCACGGCGATGGCGCGTCCGCCGCGGCGGGTGATCTCCTCCGCGAGCGCGCGCCCGTCTGCCTCGTGCGTCGCGTAGGTCAACGCGACGGCATGGCCTCGCGCGGCCAGGGTCGACGCAATCGCGCGGCCGATGCCGCGGCTGCCGCCTGTCACGAGCGCGACACGGGCCTCGCCGGTCACAGCGATCTCTTGCGCGCGAGCGCGCGCCGCGCCGCCTCCGCGATCGCCGGCCCGGCGAGACCGTACTTCACAGCCAGATCTTCGGGTTCGCCCGACTCGCCGAACACGTCGGCGACGCCGACGAATTCGATCGGCGTCGGCACGGTCTTCGCCAGCGATTCGGACACGGCGCTGCCGAGGCCGCCGAGGATGTTGTGATCTTCGGCGGTGACGAACGCCCGCGTCTCGCGCGCGCACGTCGCGACGAGCGCGTCGTCGATAGGCTTGATCGTCGACATGTTCACCACGCGCGCCGAGATGCGCTCGCGCATCAGCAGGTCCGCCGCGTCGACCGCGCGCGCGACCTCGACGCCGCACGCGACAATCGTGACGTCCACGCCGTCGCGGACCACTTGGCCGCGGCCGAGCTCGAACACGTACGATTCGTCGAACACTCGCCGCGCCGGACTCCGTCCGGTCCGCAGGTAGACCGGACCGTCGAAGTCCAGAATCGCCGGTACGGCTTTGGTCATCTCGATCGCATCGGCCGGCGACACGACGGTCATGCCTGGAATCCCGCGGAACGCCGCGAGATCTTCGAGCGCCTGCGCCGACGCGCCGTCGGGGCCGGCGTCGAGCCCAGGATGGCTCGCGGCCAGCTTCACGTTCAGGCGAGGATACGCGATCGACTGGCGTACCTGCTCGATCGTCCGCAGCGCGAACACGGCGAACGTGCTCGCCACCGGCAGACAGCCCGCAAGCGCCAGGCCCGCCGCGACGCCGACCATGTTCTGCTCGGCGATGCCGAGTTGCAGGAACCGCTCGGGATGCGCCCGGCGGAAGTGGTGCGTGCCGGTGCCGCCGGCGACGTCCGCATCCAGGACGATGAGCGACGGGTATCGCGCCGCGGCGCCGGTCAGCGCCCTGCCGAACGCCTCGCGGAGCGTCTCGCCGGTTGTGCCAATGAGCGACGGCACGAAGCCGGCGTCAGCCATGAAACGCGTACTCAGGTTGTCGCTGCGGCGGCACACCGAGGTCCGCGAGGGCGCGGCGGGTTTCTTCCGGCTTCAGCTTCACGCTCCCGTGCCACGACGGCACGGCTTCCATGTAGCTCACGCCTTTGCCCTTGATCGTGTGGGCGATGATCACGGTCGGCTTGTCGCGGATGGTGCGCGCGTCCGCGAACGCCGACGCGATGTCGCCGAAGCTGTGGCCGTCGATCGCGCACACGTGCCAGTTGAACGCGCGCCACTTCGCGTCGAGCGGCTCGAGCCGCATGACGGCCTCGTTCACGTCATCGCTCTGCATCTTGTTGTAGTCGACGATGGCGCAGAGGTTCGCGAGCTGGTAGTGCCCCGCCGCCATCGCGGCCTCCCAGATCTGGCCCTCCTGCAGCTCGCCGTCGCCGAGCATCACGAACACGCGGCCGTCCAGCCGGCGCTGCCTGAAGCCGAGCGCGAGGCCGAGCGCGATCGAGAATCCCTGGCCGAGCGATCCGCACGTCGCATCGACGCCCGGAATGCTCGTCGTCGGCGATCCCTGGAGCAGACCGCCGAGGCGGCGAAACGAGCCGAGCGCGGCGCGATCGTAATGGCCGCGCAGGTGCAGCGCCGCGTACAGCGCAGGGCAGGCGTGCCCCTTCGAGAGCACGAATCGATCGCGGCCCTCACGCAGCTCGCCGAAATAAAGGGCCGCGAGCAGATCGGCGGCCGAGAGGCAGCTGCCCGGATGTCCCGACCCCGCGCCGTCGATCAGGCTGACGGCGATGCGCCGGATCTCGGTCGCGCGTTCCCGCAGATCAGACATCGAGCTTCCAGAACTCGCGGATCTTCTGGAGCACGCCGTCGACGTCCAGCCCGTGCAGGCGGCACAACTCGCTCTGCGCGCCCGCGGCCAGGAAGGCGCATGGCAGCCCGATGCGAAGCATCTCGATCTTCAGCTTCCGGTCGGCGACAAACGCCGCGATGGCGCTGCCGACGCCGCCGTCGAGGACACCCTCCTCGATCGAGACGACACGTGGGGCGCGCGAGAGGATTTCGGCGAGCGGTTCCTCGGGCAGCGGCTTCAGGTAGCGCAGGTTGACGAGTCCGGCGTCGACGCCTCGCTGCCGCAGCCGATCCGCCGCGTCGCGCGCCACCTTGAACTTGTGGCCGACCGTGATAATCGTCAGATCGTGCCCGGCGAGCACCGTCTGCGGCTTGCGAAACTGCGCGGCCGGCTCGTCCTTGACGGACGGATCGACGTCGTCGACGGGTCCGTACGGCATCGCGATGAGCGTCGGCGCGGCAAGACCGCGCAGCTCGTCGCGCACCATACGCTCGACTTCATGACGATCCTTCGGGTACAGCACGCGCAGGTTGGGCACGCCGCGCCAGTACGCGAAATCGTAGATGCCGTGATGCGTCGGATTGTCGTAGCCGGCAAAGCCGCTGCGGATGGACAGAATCAGGACCGGCACGTTGCCGAAGCACACGTCGTGCACGAGCTGGTCGAACGCCCGCTGCAGGAACGTCGACTGGAAGAACACGATCGGCTTGAACTTCTCGACGGCAAGGCCGGCCGTCATCGTCAGCGCGTGCTGCTCCTCCATCCCGGGATCGAACGTGCGGTCGGGGAATCTCTTGAACACCGGCTCGAGCCCTGTGGCGTAGAGCGTCGAAGGCGTGATCGCGACGATCCGCTCGTCGCCCTCCATCTCCGCGCCGATGACCGCCGCCGCCACGTCCTGATAGCCGACGTACGCCGTGCCCTCGCGCGCCTTGCCGGTCTGCGGATCGAACGGAAACGAGAAATGCAGACGGTAGGGATGGCCGTCGGCGGGCTTCCAGCCGTGTCCCTTTTCGGTCCGCACGTGCACGAATGGAATCTGCATGGAGTCTTTCGCGCGCTCCAGCGCGTTCACCGTCGCCTCGATGTCGTGGCCGTCGACGGGTCCGATGTAGTCGAAACCGAGCGCGGTGAACAGCCGCTCCGGATCGTCGGAGCCGGCCTGCAGCGACTCGAGGTACTCGTGGAGCGCGCCGGTTCCCGGGCTGATGGCGTAGCCGTTGTCGTTCAATACGATGATCAGATTCGTGTGCGTGGCGACCGCGGCATGGTTCAGCGCTTCGAGTGCGAGCCCTTCCGACAGCGCGCCGTCGCCGATCACCGCGACGACCGATCGCGTATCGCCCTTCAGCGCCTTGGCGAACGCGGCGCCGAGCGCCACCGAAATCGACGTGCCGCTGTGGCTCGCCTCGATGATGTCGTGCTCACTCTCGGCCCTCGAGATGAAGCGGCTCATGCCGCCCAGCGTGTTGAGCGTTCGGAACCGATCGGCGCGGCCCGTGACGAGCTTGTGCGTGTAGCCCTGGTGTCCGGTGTCCCAGAAGATCTTGTCCTCGGGCGACTCGAAGACCCGGTGCAGCGCGAGCGACAGCTCGATGGTCCCGAGGTTCGCCCCGATGTGGCCGCCCGTCGCGGACGTGCTGTCGATGAGGAACTGCCGGATCTTCGCGGCCAGCTCGCCGAGCTCCCTGAAGCTCGCCGTTCGGACGCGAGCCGGCGTGAGCTTGGCGAGGTCTGCGGCCAGCGCGTCCTTCGCGGTGATCATGATGCGGGCGTCCCGGTCATTCTCTCACGGGCTTGCGGGCGACGACGAAGACGTCGCGGCCGAGGCCGAGCTGCGCGAACCGGCGATACATTTGCCGCCTGAGCTCGCTCATGCCGGCGCGCGCCAGCGCGAGCTCGAACGCCTTTCGCCGCGCGTGGCACTCGCGTCCGACCGCATCGTTGCCGATGTAGTTCACGCCCATCAGCAGGAAGATGTCGATCGGAAACGACGTCTCGACCGACACGACCTCGAAGCGCTCCCCGAGCAGCCGCTGAATCGACTCGACGTCGAAGTAATTCACGTGATGCGGCGGCGCGACCCACCACGGCGCGAAGCCGCATGCGTCGCGCAGCGCCGTCTGAAACGGGCTGTAGTCGTTCGGCACCATCACCGCGACGAGCCCGCCCGGATCGAGCAGCACATGCACGACGCCGAGCATGCGCCGCGGGTCCGGCACGTGCTCGAGGACTTCGTTCAGATGCACGACGTCATGATGTCCGAGCGCGGCCGCGGACGACTCGTCGAGGAATCCCTCCGTGATCTCGAGGCCGAGGTCGCGGCTGTGGGCGGCGGCCTGAGCGGACGGCTCGACGCCGCGGACGGTCCATCCGCGGCCGGCGCCGTGCGCCAGAAAGAAACCTGGTCCCGATCCGACGTCGAGCAGACGGCGGCGTCCCACGCCCAGCAGTCGCTCGAACGCGTCGTAGCGCTCCCCATATACGAGCTCGAGCCACTCGCGATCCTCGACGTGGTGCTGGATGTAGAGCGGCTTCTCCGCAGAGTAGTACTCGTGGCCGTAGACGCGCTCGAGATCGGCCGGCGTCGGAATGGGAACGATGTGCTTGAAGCGGCACGCGCCACAGTCGATGACGGTGAAGCCGTTGACCGCATCGAGCGCTGTGCCGGCGTGGTCCTGCCACGCGACCTGCTGCATCAAAATCCGGAAATTGTACACTGAGAGCGTTTCATGCTTCTCCTCGTTGTCGAAGACCGTCACGCCGCGGCCGCGCTCGGGCGGGCGCTCGCCCTGGCGCGCGACCGCGGCGCGGCCGCCGCCGTGCTGACGGGCGATGCGCTCTTCGCGATGAAGCTCCGGCGCGACGGCGTCGATGCCCGTCTCACCATCGACGGCCTGACG
>Ga0066903_100005072_pt1 | contig 11326 bp, 10 predicted proteins | sample PanSoiMetaGPlot1_FD_67491 | JGI IMG/M metagenome (GOLD analysis project Ga0066903, IMG submission 67491) | Tropical forest soil microbial communities from Panama analyzed to predict greenhouse gas emissions - Panama Soil - Plot 1 (version 2) | ecosystem: Environmental > Terrestrial > Soil >...
CATCGGGAGCACCCGGACCGAGCATGCGTCCGGCCGGTACGCACGGACCACCACTCCACCCTCCACCGGGTGGGCGCCGAGGTACGCGTGCGGATCGGCGAGCTCGTACGGGGGGGTCTGCTGACTCGGAGGCCGGATCACGTGGTGACCGGCTCCTCCTCCAGGATGCGCAGGATCCCGGCGACGGGGATCGGCAACCAGTCGGGACGCATGTTCAGCTCGTAGCGCAGCTCGTAGACCGCCTTCTCGAGCTCGAACACGGAGAGAAGCTTGTCGAACGCCTCCGACCCGGGCGGAACGATGCTCGGGTCCACGGACTGCAGGTACCCGCCGAGGAACTCGGACCGGGCGCGCTCCTCCCACCCGTGGGGAGCTTCGGTTCCGCGCAGGTACTCGACCGCAGAGGCGGCGTAGGCGAACGAGCGGAGCATCCCGGCCACGTCACGGAGCGGAGAGCGCTTGCGCCGGCGCTCCGCAAGCGACCTCGCCGGCTCTCCCTCGAAGTCGAGGATCACCCAGTCGCCGTCGGCCCAGAGCGTCTGGCCGAGATGGAAGTCGCCGTGATCGCGGACGGTCCGCCCGGCTGCACCCGAGTACGTCCGTTGACGGAGCCGCTCGCGAACCTCCTCGCCGCGCGCCCGGATCGGCTCCAGTGCCTCCACGTCGTCCGGGAGGTCGATGAAGGCGCGCGCGATCTCCTCGTCGATCGTCGCGGTCAGGAGCCCGAGGGCCTCCAGGCTCGGCTCTTCCGGCGCGAAGTTCGGATCGGACTGGTCGGAGGCCAGGACCGTGTGCATCGTGCCGGTCACCTCGCCGAGTCGGCGCAGGCGCCCCAGGAAGCGATCGGGCGCCTCGGACAGCTCGTCGAGAGCAAGCTCCCACCCGTCGAGGCCGCCGGCGACGAATTCCTGGAGGATGCCCAGCGTCGACTCGGCCGGGCGGCCCTGGTAGGCGTACCAGCCGTGCAGCGCGGGCACGTTCTCGAAACCGCGCTCGACGAGGAAGCGCAGCATCTCGAGCTCCGGGTTGATGCCCGCCTCGAGCCGGCGATAGACCTTGAGGATCAGCTCGTCGTCGAAGACGACCGACGTGTTCGACTGCTCGCTCTCGATCATCCGCGCGGAGGCCAGCTCTGCGCCGACTCCGGCAAAGCCCTCGACCGACTGGAAGTCGATCATGCCGTCGCCGCGGGTGCGCTGCGCGATGCCGGCACGCACGCGCTGGACCAGCTCGCGCGCGACGGACGGCTCGGCCAGCCCGTCGAGGAACTGCCCGGCGACGAGTTGGTACGTGTCGTGCGTTCCCTCCGGGAAGCGGACCTCGACCATCGCGATCACCGCTCCGGGGAGCTCGGCGCAGTCGACCACGGCGGCATGCGCCACTTCGCGGCCCTTCGAGGCATACCAGCGCTGCCCGGCGATGTAATCGACGAGGGTGGACTCGGTCAGGTCGTCTGCCCTCGTCATTCTTCTCTCCGCAGCTGGAACCAGAACCACCCTCGGGGAGCGAGGGTGAGCAGGTAGGGCAGCTCCCCGATCGCCGGGAAGCGCGAGCGGCCGAGCATCTCCTCCGGGATCCAGCCCTCGAACTCGGCGAGGTCGAGCTCCACCGCCTGCGCAGACCGGGCGAGATTGTGGACGCAGAGGATGACGTCGTCCTCGTACCGGCGTACGTGCGCGAAGATCCTCGGGTTCTCCGGCTTGAGCGGCTCGTAGGTTCCGACCCCGAACACCGGGTGCTCCTTGCGCAGAGCGATGAAGCGGTGCAGCCAACGCAGCAGCGAGGTCGGCGTCCGGAGCTGCGCCTCCACGTTCACGGCGCCGAACCCGTAGACCGGGTCCATCAACGGCGGCAGGTAGAGCTGTGCGAAGTCCGCACGCGAGAAGCCGCCGTTCCGGTCGCCGGTCCACTGCATCGGCGTCCGCACGCCGTCCCGGTCTCCGAGGTAGACGTTGTCGCCCATTCCGATCTCGTCTCCGTAGTACAGCACCGGAGCTCCAGGCAGCGAGAACAGAATCGCGTGCATCAACTCGATCTCGTCCCGCCCGTTGTCGAGCAGCGGCGCCAGCCGCCGGCGGATCCCGAGATTGAGCTTCATCCGGGGATCCTTGGCGTACTCGGAGTACATGTAGTCGCGCTCCTCGTCGGTGACCATCTCGAGGGTCAACTCGTCGTGGTTGCGCAGGAACAGCCCCCACTGGGCATTGTCGGGAATCTGCGGGGTGCGGTCGAGGATCTCGAGGATCGGCTTCGCCTCCTCCCGACGCAGGGACATGAACATGCGCGGCATCACCGGGAAGTGGAACGCCATGTGACACTCGTCGCCGTCGCCGAAGTAGTGGACGACGTCCTCCGGCCACTGGTTCGCCTCGGCAAGCAGAACCCGGTCGGGGTAGCGGGAGTCGACCTCGGCACGAACGCGCTTCAGATACTCATGCGTCTCTGCGAGGTTCTCGCCGTTCGTCCCGTCCCGCTCGTAGAGGTACGGGACGGCGTCGAGGCGGAAGCCGTCGATCCCGAGGTCGAGCCAGAAGCGCAGCACGTTCAGCATCGCCTCCTGGACCTCGGGGTTGTCGAAGTTCAGATCGGGCTGGTGCGCGAAGAAGCGGTGCCAGTAGTACTGGCCCGCCACCGGGTCCCAGGTCCAGTTCGACGGCTCCGAGTCGATGAATATGACCCGCACCTCGGGGTAGCGGTCGTCGACGTCCGACCACACGTACCAGTCGCGCTTGGGCGAGTCGGGGCTCGAGCGGGACTCCTGGAACCAGGGATGCTCGTTGGAGGTGTGGTTCATGACCAGGTCGGCGATCACGCGGATCCCGCGCTGGTGAGCGGCCTCCACGAAGGCCCTGAAATCCTCGACCGTGCCGTAGTCGGGGTGGATCAGGAAGAAATCGGCGATGTCGTAGCCGCCGTCCCGGAGCGGGCTCGCGTACATGGGTAGCAGCCAGACGCAGTCGATCCCGAGCCACTGGAGGTAGTCGAGCTTGTCGATCAGGCCCCGGAAGTCGCCCGCGCCGTCGTCGTTGCCGTCGAAGAACCCACGGATGTGGATCTCGTAGAAGACCGCCCGCTTGAACCACAGCGGATCGGATTCGAACCAGGAGCCGGGTTCACTCATCGCGTTTCCACCCGAAGGATGTGCGATTGGCCGGGGGGGAGGCGGAGGAAGTTGCGTCCCGACCGCCAGTGGAACTCCTCGCCGGCCAGGAGCTCGGAGGCCGCGAACGCCGGCGGCAGCCCGAGCGAGACGGGGACGACGGCGACGCCCTCCTGCTGCACGCGCGGATCCAGGTTGACGCACACGATCAGTACGTTCCCCTCCGCACGGCGGACGTAGGCGATCAGCTGGTCGTTCTCGGTCTCGAGGAACTCGAGCCCGCCGAGCCACTGGAGCGCGAGGTTCTCGCGCCGAATCGTGTTCAGCCGCGAGATCAGAGGCAGGAGAGGCCCGTCGAGCGCCCGGGTCTTCACCTCGTACTTCTCCGACCCCTGGTACTCCTCGCTCCCCTCGCGGAGGGGTGTGTTCTCGCAGTGCTCGAAGCCGGAATAGATGCCGTAGCTCGGCGACAGCGTCGCCGCCAGGACGACCCGCGCCTCGAACGCGGGTCTTCCGCCGAGCTGCAGGTACTCGTGGAGGATGTCCGGCGTATTCGTGAAGAAGTTCGGCCGGAAGAACTGCGGCAGCTCGGAATGGGTCAGCTCGGTCAGGTACTCGGTGAGCTCGGCCTTGGTGTTCTTCCAGGTGAAGTAGGTGTACGACTGGCTGAAGCCCGCCTTCGCCAGCGCCGCCATCATCGACGGCCGCGTGAACGCCTCGGCCAGGAAGACGACCTCGGGATCGACACCGTGCACCTCGTCGATCAGCCACTCCCAGAACGCGAGCGGCTTCGTGTGCGGGTTGTCGACGCGGAAGACCCGGACGCCGTGCGCGACCCAGTGTAGGACGACCTCCCGCAGCGCCGACCAGAGCCCACGCCAGTCGGGGCTGTCGAAGTTGACGTTGTAGATGTCCTGGTAGCGCTTGGGCGGGTTCTCCGCGTACTTGAGCGTCCCGTCCGGGCGGCGGTGGAACCACTCGGGGTGCTCCTTCAGCCAGGGGTGGTCGGGTGAGCACTGGATCGCGAAGTCGAGCGCGATTTCGACCCCGTGGGCGCGGCCGGCGGCGACGAGCCGGTCGAAGTCCTCGATCGTGCCGAGCCCCGGCTCGATCGCCGTGTGGCCCCCCTCGTCGCTCCCGATCGCCCACGGGCTGCCGGGATCGTCCGGGCCGGCAGCGAGGGCGTTGTTGCGGCCCTTCCGGTTCGTCGTTCCGATCGGGTGGACGGGCGGCAGGTAGACGACGTCGAAGCCGACCTTCGCCAGCGCGGGGAGCACCTGCTCGACGCCGGCGAAGCCGCCCCACGACCGGGGGAAGAGCTCGTACCACGCCCCGAAACGAGCCCGGTCGCGGTCGACGACGACCGCGAGCGGACGGAGGAGGCCGGTCGCCTCCGCGCGGTCGGTCTCGGTCGAGGCCAGCGCCGCGTCGACGTCCAGCGTGGCCACGCCCAGGAGGAGCGCCCCTTCCTCCAGCTCGCTCGCCAGATCGGTCTGGCCCGCCTCGACCTTCCTTCGCAGCTCGTCGCGGAACGATGCGAACCGGTCGACCCACGCCTGGATCGTGAACTCCCAGCGGCCGGGCGCGTCGACGGCGAACGAGCCCGTCCAGCGGTCGTTCCCGGCCGCGGCCAGCGGCTCTTCCCGCCACGTGACGCCGCCCGGCGGCCGGTACAGGATCGACGCAGCCAGCGACTCGTGGCCGTCCCGGAAGATCGTCGCCCACACCTCGACCGACTCGCCGACCGAGCGCTTGACCGGATAGCGGCCCCCGTCGATCTGGGGCCACACGTTCTCGATCTGGATCCGTGGTGGTTTGCTCTGAGGGACTGACATCTCGATACGGTCAATCTTCAACGAGTCGGCGAATCCCAAACCGTATGCAGATCGAGAGAGCGAGCGGCGTCCTGCTGCACGTGTCGTCGTTGCCGGGCGGCAAGCTCGGCCGCGAGGCCTACCGCTTCGTGGACTGGCTCGTCCAAGCCGGGCAGTCGTGGTGGGCGCTTCTGCCGCTCGCACCGCCGGATTCGACCGGCTCGCCGTACGCCTCGCCGTCGGCCTTCGCCACCTATCGGGGCTTTCTGGAGAGGCCGAATGCCCCGGTCAACACCGACGAGCTGGAGGCGTTCGTCGCCGGGCGGCGCTACTGGATCGCCGACTGGGCCGCGTACGCCGGGCCGGGCGCAATCGCAGACCAGGTGCGCTTCGACCGCGAGTGGGGCGCGCTGCGCAGGTACGCGGCCGAGCGTGGCGTGCACCTGTTCGGGGACGTCCCGATCTACGTCGCCCAGGGCGGAGCGGACGTCGCCTCACACCCAGAGCTGTTCCAGACCGGATTCGTGGCTGCGGCGCCGCCCGACTCGCTGAGCGCCTACGGCCAGCGCTGGGGCAACCCGCTGTACGACTGGCGCGCGATGCGCGCGGAGGGCTACCGCTGGTGGATCGAGCGGTTCAGACGGACCTTCGAGCTGTTCGACGTCGTCCGCATCGACCACTTCCGCGGCTTCGTCGCCTACTGGTCGGTGCCGGAGGAACACAAGACCGCGAAGTACGGCCAGTTCCGGCGCGGCCCCGGTGCGGATCTCTTCCGCGCGGCCGAGCGCGAGCTGGGGCCGCTGCCGCTGGTCGCCGAGGACCTCGGGGTGATCACGCCGCCCGTGGACCGCCTGCGCGACAAGCTCGGGATCCCGGGGATGGTGGTGATGCAGTTCGGCTACGACGGGCCGCCCAGCAATCCGCACCGGCTCCAGAACCACGTGGAACGGAGCGTGGTCTACGTGGCGACGCACGACTGCGACACGGCAGTCGGTTGGTGGAACACCCTCCCCCGGCGGATCCGGCGGGCGTCCGGCCTCCCCGGACTCGAGCCGCACTGGGAGCTGATCGAGGCCGCCCTGTCGTCTCGGGCGGAGCTCGCGATCATCCAGGCTCAGGACCTGCTCGGTCTCGGTAGCGAGGCGAGGATGAACATGCCCGGGACGACGGCGGGCAACTGGTCGTGGCGCCTCCGCTCGGGGCAGCTGACGAAAAGGATTGCCGCGCGGCTGCATGAGGCCACCGCGACCGCGAACCGCCTCCATACCGGCTGAACGCCTTCACCGGCACGACACCGAACGCTCACCGAACCGCGGCGAGGACGGCCTCTAGGCTGACCGAAGAAAGAAGCCGAGCAATGAGCGGACGCCCTCTCCTCTGCGAGCTTCACGCTCACTCCACCTGGAGCGACGGCGAGCTGGCGATCCCCGAGCTCGTCGACCTGTACGGCACGAGCGGCTTCGACGTCCTCTGCGTCACCGACCATGTCGGCCGCGGCGAGCCGGAATGGCAGGACCCGCGCTGGCGGATCAGAGGGCCGGAGTCGTTCTCCGACTACCTGGCCGAGGTCGAGCAGGAAGCCTGGCGCGCCGACCTCGAGCACGGGCTGATCCTGATCCCTGGGCTGGAGCTCACCTACGACGACTACGACCCCGCCCGGTCGGCTCATGCCGTCGCGATCGGTCTGCGAAAACCCGTGTCGCTCGAGGCCGGGCTCGCAGCGGCGCTCACCGAGGCGCGGGAGGCAGGCGCCGCCCTGATCGCCGCGCACCCCTATCCACTGGACGAGGCGCGGCACGCTCATCGCGGCACCGGCGCGTGGGCGGGGGAGGGCCGCAAGCTCGCGCAGCTCGTCGACCGCTACGAGCTCGTCAACCGGCGGGACGTCTTCCCGTGGGTGACCCGCGCCGGCCTGCGGGGCGTCGCCACCGGCGACTTCCACCGTCCCGAGCACCTATGGACGTGGAAGACGTTCCTTCCGTGCGTCGCCAGCGAGTCGGCCGTGATCCGCTACCTGCGGTCGGACCTGCCCGCGTACCTCGTCGACCTTGCGGAGCCTGCTCGCATCCCGGTTGCCGCGTAGCATCGTTCCGGCCTTCGCAACGGAGGCCGGAACACCCGCCATTTCCTTCACGATCACCCGGCGCCTTGCAGGCGCCGGATTCGTCGGGGCGCTGGCCCTCGGAGCATTTTCGTTCCGCGGTCCGGCACTCGCGGCGGTGGCCGACCTACAGGATCTCCACCCGCTTCCTCTGGCCTTCGGCAGCGCCGGGATGCTTCTGGCCCTCGCCGCCTCTGCAGGCGCCTGGCGCTGCGCGCTCCGCTCAGCGGGCGCCGAGATCCGCTGTGCGGATGCCTGGGGCTGCTATGGGATCGGCTCCCTCGCGAACACGGTCCTGCCGGCAAGACTCGGAGAGGCTGTTCGGATCGGCCTCTTCGCAAGGCGGGTCGATGCCCACGACCGCCACTGGCTCTCCGCAGGTGCGTGCGGCTCGGTCGCAACCGCCCGAGCCTTCGTGTACGCCCTCACCTGCAGCGCAGCCGCGGCCGCCGGCATCCTGCCGGCCTGGACGCTGGTCGCGCCTGCCATCGGTATCGGCCTCGCTGTTCTGGTCGCTTCGCTCTCGCCCCGTGCGTTGAGACGATTCCGGGTCGGCTGCATGTTGAGCCCCACCCGCGGCTCGGTCTTGCTCGCCTGGTCGGGGCTCTCGGCCGTAGCGCGCCTCCTGGCTGCGGTCTGCATCTTCTCGGCCCTCGACATCGCCGCGCCCATTCGGTCGGCCGTGATCGGCCTGACCGCATTGGCCGCCGCAGCTGCGTTGCCGATCGCGCCCGGCGGGCTCGGCGTCGCCGGAGCCGGCATGGCGCTCGCACTCCAGCAGTCGGGGATCCCGGGGACCACCGCGGTCGCTGCGGCGCTTGCCTTCCACGCCGTCGAAACGGTCGCGACGCTCGCGTTCGGGGCGTCCGGCTGGGCGGTGCTGCGCCTGGCTAACGGGGCTGGGGCTCGAACTTGTAGCCGACGCCGTAGCGCGTCTGGATGAAGGTGTGCTTCGCGCCGGGCAGGTCGAGCTTCTCGCGCAGCTTCTTGACGAAGACGTCCACCGTTCGGTCGCGATGGGTCTCGCGCCTGCCCCATAGCCTCTGGAGCAGCTCGTCTCTGGAGACAACGCGACCCTGCTCGAGCGCGAGCGCGTAGAGCAGACGGAACTCGGTCGGCGTGAGATCGGCGCTCTGGCCGGCGACGAAGGCCTGGACCTCGCGTGGGTCGATGCGCAGCTCCTTCACCTCGATCGCCTCACCGCGCGGCGCCGCCTGGGGCGTCACTCCGCGCCTGGTTGCGACGCGGACACGGGCGACGAGCTCCTTCATCGAGAACGGCTTGACCAGGTAGTCGTCGGCTCCGATCTCGAGCGCGTGCACCCGGTCGTGCTCGGTCCCCCGTGCGCTGACGACCACGATCGGCGTCCCGATTCCCTCTGCCCGCGCCGTCTCGATCAGACTCCACCCGTCCCGCTCCGGGAGCATCAGATCGAGCACGCACACGTCCGGATTCTCGTACCGCAGCCGTGCGAGCCCCTGCTCGCCGCGGCTGACGACGATCGGATCGAAGCCTTCGGAGACGAGATGCGCCGCCATCCCCTGCGCGATCACCTCGTCGTCCTCGACGATCAGAACCTTCGTCATCGCGACGAGCTTAGCGGCGTCACCAGCCGCTCCCTTCTGGCAGGGCTAGGATCAGCCGGGCGGTGAAGCAGAGCGTCGAGCAGGTGGTACGGGCCGCGGGCGGCGTGGTCGTCCGCGACGTCGACGGAACGCCCGAGGTGGTGCTCGTGCACCGGCCGAAGTACGACGACTGGACGCTTCCGAAAGGCAAGCTGGAGAAAGGAGAGACCGACGAGGAGTGCGCCCTGCGCGAGGTCGAGGAGGAGACGGGTCTCGTCTGCGAGCTCGTCGAGGAGCTGGACAGCTCCTCGTACGTCGACGCGTCCGGGCGGCCAAAACTCGTCCGCTATTGGCTCATGCGCCCAGTCTCGGGCGAGCTGCGCCCGTCGCGTGAGGTGGACGATGTCCACTGGCTCCCGGTTGCCGACGCCGAGCAGCAACTCAGCTACGTCCGCGACGTCCGCATCCTCGACTCGGCCCGAGGGGTTCGAGGCTAGTGCGCGTGCTGCTCGTCCGCCATGCCCGAGCCGGCGACCGCATGACGTGGGTCGGCGACGATGCAGTGCGGCCACTCGACGAGAAGGGCCGCAAGCAGGCGAAGCGACTCGCGAAGACCCTGGCTGAGCTCGGGGCGACACGGCTCGTGTCGAGTCCGTCTCTCCGCTGCGTCCAGACGTTCGAGCCTGCCGTGAAGCGCCTCGGCATTCCGCTCGAGCAACGGACGGAGCTCGCCGAGGGGTCGAGCGGGGAGCAGGTGGTCGCAATGCTCGAAGACCTTGGTGACTCGGTACCGGCGCTCTCGACCCACGGCGACGTCATCGCCGACCTGGTCGGCTGGGACAAGAAGTGCAAGAAAGGTTCGATCTGGGTGCTCGTCGTCGACGGCCGGGACGTCCGGGCCGAGACCTACCTGCCGCCGGCCTGAGCTGCCGGCAGCCGGTCGAGCAGCCGGAGCAGGACACCTTCGCGCAGGCCCGCCTTCCCCACCTCGAGCGGAACCTGGAGCAGCGACTGGAATTCGGCGACGATGGCGGCACCGGCAGGCAGTGCACGCACACGCCAGACGTCGATGTCGTGGCGCTCGGCCAGAGCTCCTGCCGGGAAGCGCCGCAGCAGCTCCATCGCTTCGTCGAGCTCGCCGGGACCGAGCGTCCTGCCGACCAGCTTGCGGAGCGCCCGGGCGCTCCCACCGACGGCGAGCGCCCGTGACGGCAGCGGCGGGGTCAACTCCGAGACCGCCGCTCGAGCCTCGGCCCGCAGTGCCGCCTGATCGGACTTCTTCGGCGGATCGCCGTGCGGGACGCGGGCGCTGAGGCGCAGCGACCCGAGATCGATCGAACGCAGCCACGCCGGCCCACCGTCGCCGGTGCCCACGGCGATCTGCGCCGAGCCGCCCCCGACGTCGCACACGGCCACGGCTTCGTCGCCGGCCACATCGTCCAGCGCACCCTCGAACGCGAGCCGAGCCTCCTCCTCCTGCTCCAGGACCCGGACCTGCGCGCCCGATGCGCGCGAGATCAGGCGGACCAGCTGGTCGGCGTTGCGCGCCTGCCGCCCGGGCGATGCGACGACGACGTCGACCAGCGCCGACCCGGCAGCGCGAGCATCGTCCACGAAGTCGCAGACGCACTCCGCGGCCTCGGCGAGCTTCGGCGCCGAGATCGCACCCAACTCCTCCACGTCTCGACCGAGGCCGACGACGCGCTTGCCCCGGGCAACCGTGGTCAGCTCGCCGCCCACGCGGGTGCCGACCAGCAGGCGGATCGTGTTCGAGCCGACGTCGATGACCGCGACGTTCATGGTCGAGATCTTCGCTGGACGTCCGGCTGTGAAGCGGGAACGCTCTGGTAACGGAGTGGTGAAACGCTCAGGAGACGGGCTGCGAACGGCGCCGTCGTCGCGCCGCGCGCATCAACATCGCCTGACCGGAACGCGGCTGGTCGGCCTTCTTGGGCACGTGCCGCTGCCAGGTCCCGTTGGGCTGGAGCTCCCACGCGGTCTCGTCCTCGAGGAGGGCATCGAAGGTGGCGCCGAGCCGCTGCTGGAGCCGCGCGTCCTCGACCGGCACGACCGCCTCCAGCCGGTGGTCGAGGTTGCGTGGCAGCAGATCGGCGCTGCCGACGAAGTACTTGCGGGTGTTACGCGCCTCGAAGTGGTAGACGCGGCTGTGCTCCAAGAACCGCCCCAGCACGCTGCGGACGCGGATGTTCTCGCTCATGCCCTTCACGCCGGGGCGTAGCGCACAGACGCTGCGGACGATCAGGTCGATCTTGGCGCCCGCCTGCGAGGCCAGGTACAGCTCGTCGATGATCGCCGGGTCGCTGAGGTGGTTGACCTTCAGGCGGATGGTCGCGTGCTTTTTCGCCGACGCTGCCTGTGCGACCTTGCGGATCTCCTCGATCAGCCGGTCGCGCAGGTTGAACGGCGCGACCAGGAGCTTGCGGAAGCGCTCCGGCTTGCCGAAGCCGGTGACGTAGTTGAAGAGGTTCGCGACGTCGTCCGCGATGTCCGGATCGGCGGTGAAGAGGCCGAAGTCCTCGTACAGCCGCGCCGTCACCGAGTGGTAGTTGCCGGTGCCGATGTGGACGTAGCGTCGGAGTCCGCCCGGCTCGCGACGGACGACGAGCACCGCCTTCGCGTGCACCTTCAGATTCGGGAAGCCGTGGACGACGTGGACGCCCGCGCGCTCGAGCGCCTGCGACCACTCGATGTTCCGGCGCTCGTCGAACCGCGCCTTCAGCTCGAC
>Ga0066903_100005073_pt1 | contig 11326 bp, 9 predicted proteins | sample PanSoiMetaGPlot1_FD_67491 | JGI IMG/M metagenome (GOLD analysis project Ga0066903, IMG submission 67491) | Tropical forest soil microbial communities from Panama analyzed to predict greenhouse gas emissions - Panama Soil - Plot 1 (version 2) | ecosystem: Environmental > Terrestrial > Soil >...
CCCGACTCTCCTCCCGGCGCCTGGCGAGGCTTGATCCCCTCGATGAAAACGAGGCCCTCGCGTTCAGCGAGCGTCCGGACGCCGCGGAAGCCCGCCGTCTCGAGCGCCTCGCTCGCGCGACCCGAGGCGGCGAGTGAGGGGCCTGAGGGTCGACGCCAGAAGAGCGCCGACAGCCCTTGACGCGGCGTGGCGCCAATGACCATCGCGCGACCGCCTGGGCGTACGACCCGCGCGGCGTCACGGATGGTTTGATCCCGATCCTCGGCGGGCAAGGCGCCGAACGATCCGTCGACGTCGTCGACGATTACAAGGTCGAAGGCGGCATCGTCCGCGGGGAGGCGCGTGAGCGGCGCGACGGTGGTCTCGACGAGCACGCCGGCACGCGCCGAGGCTTTGTCCACGCGGGCGGCACACGCCGCGTCCGGCACGATAGCCATGACGCGGCCCGACAGTCCCACCTTGGCCGCGATGGCGGCCAGACGGCCACCGTGGGCACAGCCAATCTGAAGCACCCGATCGCCCAGCTTCACTCCCGTCATACCGACGACAAGAGGAAAGGGGCCTTCGCGTCTTGCGACAGCGCGGTTGAAGAACATCAGGCTCCCGTTCTCAGCTTACCGCACCGCGCCCAAATGGCTGACAGCCGGCGGGTGGGGGCGATATAGTTTGTCTTTCATGCCTACTCCCGTCGACATTGCTCCTGCACGCGGCAGACTCGGTGTTCTCCTGGTCGGACTTGGCGCCGTCAGCACGACGACGATCGCTGGCGTCTTGGCTATTCGGAAAGGACTCGCCAAACCTATCGGCTCGCTGACACAGATGGGTACGGTCCGCCTCGGCAAACGGACCGAGGGCCGATCGCCGCGAATCAGCGAGGTGGTGCCGCTCGCGCGGCTCGACGATCTCGTGTTCGGCGGCTGGGATATCTTCGAGGACGATTGCTATGCGGCTGCTCGCACAGCGGGCGTCATCGAGCCGTCGCTGCTCGACAAGGTGCGTCCCGAGCTCGAGACGATCAGCCCCTGGCCGGCGGTCTTCGATCGACGGTATGTGAAACGGCTGGATGGCCCCAATGTCAAAAGGGGGAAGAACAAGCGGGACCTGGCCGAACAGCTGATGGAGGACATCAAGCGGTTCAAGGTCGAGAACGGCCTCGATCGCCTCGTCATGGTGTGGTGCGGCAGCACCGAAGTCTTCATGACCGAGACCGAAGCGCACGCGACCGTCGCGAACTTCGAGCGTGCGCTCGAAGAGAACGATCCGGCGATTCCGTCGAGCATGGTGTACGCGTACGCAGCGATTCGCATGGGCATTCCGTACGCGAATGCGGCACCGAATCTCTCGGGCGACGTGCCAGCGCTCGTGGACCTGGCGGCGCACACCAAGGCGCCGCTGGCCGGCAAGGATCTGAAGACCGGGCAGACGCTCATCAAGACGATCATCGCCCCGGGTCTGAAAGCGCGGCTCCTGGGCGTGGAGGGCTGGTACTCCACCAACATTCTGGGCAATCGCGACGGCGAAGTGCTCGACGATCCCGAGTCGTTCAAAACGAAAGAGGAGAGCAAGAAATCCGTCCTTGACTACATCCTGCAGCCCCAGCTGTACCCCGATCTGTACGACCATTTGTGTCATGTCGTGCGCATCAACTACTATCCGCCGCGCGGTGACAACAAGGAAGGTTGGGACAACATTGATCTCGTCGGCTGGCTCGGTTACGCGATGCAGCTCAAGATCAATTTCCTGTGCCGCGACAGCATCCTGGCCGCGCCGATCGTTCTTGACGTCGCGCTCTTCCTGGATCTCGCCAAGCGGGCCGGCATGCACGGCATTCAGGAATGGCTGTCGTTCTATTTCAAGAGCCCCGTTCACGCACGTGGTCTCTACCCGGAGCACGATCTGTTCATTCAGCTCATGAAACTGAAGAACACGTTGCGCTATCTCAAAGGCGAAGAGCTCATCACGCATCTTGGCCGTGAGTACTACGACTAATCCCGGTCGCCAGGCCCGCGGCCCCTGCGAGGGCCCGTGACGAGACCCAGCTACGGCCAGCCGGCCTTCTTCGGCGGCCTGGTCATGGGTGTCCTGTCCGCCCTGCCGTTCATTAAGCTCGGCAACGCTTGTTGTTGCCTGTGGGTCCTCTCGGGCGGCGTGGTTGCCGCGTACCTGCTTCAACAGAATCAGGCCGAGCCCCTGACACCGGGCGACGGCGCGCTCGTGGGACTGCTCGCGGGCTTGATCGGCGCGGTGATTCAGGTTGTCGTCTCGACCCCCATCTCGCTCATCATCGGGCCTATGGAGCGCGCCATGGCTCAGCGGGTGCTCGACATGGCGGGCAATATGCCGACCGAGATGCGTGGCGCCTTCGATCGCCTGGGACCCGGCGCGGGCATGGCGTGGATGGTCGCCGGCAGCGTCATCGGGCTGATGTTCTGGCTGTTCATCGGAGCGATCTTCTCGACTCTTGGTGGTCTCATCGGTGTGGCGATCTTCAAGAAGACGACACCGCCGCCCGGCCCGTTCGCCGGGGAAACAGGGCCCCCGGCATGAGAACGTCAGAATCCGCTCGAAACAGGTGATGTGACGATGAGCGAAAAACACGCTGAGTTCGACGATCTGCTTCGCGAGGAGCGCACCTTTGCGCCGCCGCCCGCATTCCGAGCGCAGGCGCACGTCCGGGATGGGTCCCTATACGCGGAAGCGGAGCGCGATCCGGAGGCGTTCTGGGCGCGGTTTGCCGGTGAGCTGGAATGGTCACGTCCGTGGACGCGGGTCCTCGATTGGCAGCCGCCCCATGCGAAGTGGTTCGTGGGCGGGCGAATCAACATCAGCGTCAACTGCCTTGACCGCCATGTCCGTGGCGCCAGACGGAACAAGGCGGCGCTCATCTGGGAAGGCGAGCCGGGGGATCGCCGGACCCTGACATACTTCGATCTGTATCGTCATGTGTCAGCGCTTGCCAACGCGCTCAAATCGCTCGGCGTCCGCAAGGGCGACCGCGTGGCGATCTACCTGCCGTTGATTCCCGAGCTGGCAATTGCGATGCTCGCGTGCACGCGCATCGGGGCCGTGCACAGCGTCGTGTTCGGCGGCTTCAGCGCCGAGTCGCTTCGCGACCGCATCAACGACGCCAAGGCGACCCTACTCATCACGGCCGACGGTGGCTATCGCCGGGGGCAGATCGTGCCGCTCAAGCAGGTCGCAGACGAGGCGCTGGCCAACGCGCCCTCCGTCAAGACGGTGATCGTCGTGCAGCGGGGCAGCGCTCAGGGGCCGAGCGCTGGGGCGGCCTTGCCGGCTGGCGCCGGTTCAATACCGGCTACCGCTGGCTCAATGCCAGCGACTATGAAGGTCGGGCGTGACCTTTGGTACCACGTGCTGATCCAGGATGCGGCGTTGACATGCGATCCCGAGCCCATGGACTCCGAGGACATGCTCTACATCCTGTACACCTCGGGCACCACGGGGAAGCCGAAAGGCATCGTTCATACCACCGCAGGGTATCTCGTCGGCGCGTACACCACCACCAAGCTGGTGTTCGACCTGAAGGACGAAGACGTGTTCTGGTGCACCGCAGACATCGGGTGGGTGACCGGCCATACCTATGTGGTCTACGGCCCGCTCGCGAACGGAGCGACGGTGGTGATGTACGAGGGCGCGCCGGACTGGCCGCAGAAGGATCGCTTCTGGTCGCTCATCGAGCGCTACGGGGTGACTGTCTTTTACACCGCCCCCACCGCAATTCGAGCGTTCATGCGATGGGGAACGTCGTGGCCCGAGAAGCGCGATCTGACCTCCCTGCGCCTGCTCGGATCGGTCGGGGAGCCGATCAATCCAGAGGCGTGGATGTGGTACTTCCGTCACATCGGCGGGGAACGGTGTCCCGTTGTCGACACCTGGTGGCAGACCGAAACGGGCGCCATCATGATTACGCCGCTCCCGGGCGTCACGACGCTCAAGCCGGGGTCCGCCACGAAGCCTTTTCCGGGCGTTTCTGCTGAAATCCGCAACGAGAAGGGCGATCGCGTCGAGGTGGGCGGCGGATTTCTCGCCTTGACGCGTCCCTGGCCGTCGATGCTCCGTGGGATCTACGGCGATCCCGAGCGGTACGAACGACAGTACTGGAGCAAATGGGGACGCGGCGTCTACGTGACCGGGGACGGCGCGAAGCGCGACGCGGACGGCGACTTCTGGCTCCTCGGGCGTGTTGATGATGTGCTGAACGTGGCCGGACACCGCATCGGCACGATGGAAGTCGAGAGCGCGCTCGTCGATCACCCCAGCGTCGCGGAAGCCGCAGTCGTCGGTCGGGCGCACGACCTCAAAGGGCAGGCGATCGCAGCCTTCGTCACCCTCAAAGAAGGGTCTCACACGACGCAGGCGCTCGTCGATGATTTGAAGGAGCACGTCGTCAAGAAGATTGGGGCGATCGCGCGGCCCGACGACGTGCTGTTCGCGGCGGATCTGCCGAAGACCCGCTCGGGGAAGATCATGCGCCGGTTGCTGCGCGACATTGCCGAGGGGAAAGCGCTTGGAGATACCACGACGCTCGCGGATCCGGCCGTGGTCGCGAAGCTGAAGGCGACCTACGAGGAAGAGTACGGCTAGCGGAACGCCGATCGGAGGGAAATCGTCTGAGTCTTAAAGACTATGGCTCTCATCGAAACCGTTGATTTGTGGAAGACATACGTGATGGGCACGGAGGAGATTCACGCGTTGCGGGGCGTGTCCGTTCAGATTGAGCGCGGAGAGTATGTCGCGATCATGGGACCGTCCGGATCAGGCAAGTCGACGCTGATGAACCTCATCGGCTGCCTCGATACGCCGAGTCGGGGCTCGTATCTCTTGAACGGCAAGCAGGTGAGTCAGATGAACGACAACGAGCTGGCGCGGATTCGAAACGAGGAAATCGGATTCGTGTTTCAAACCTTCAACCTGCTTCCGCGGGCGACGGCACTGCACAACGTCGAGCTGCCGCTCGTCTACGCCGGCGTGGCGGCAAGAGAGCGCGAGGCGCGGGCGAAGACGGCTCTGGAGAAAGTCGAGCTCGCCGAGCGTATGACGCACCGGCCCAATGAATTGTCGGGCGGCCAGCGGCAACGCGTGGCCATTGCCCGCGCGCTCGTCAACAACCCGTCGATTCTCCTTGCCGACGAGCCCACGGGCAACCTCGATTCAAAAACAGGCGCCGAGATCATGGGGCTCTTCGAACGCCTTCATCGAGCCGGGAACACCATTGTCCTCGTGACACACGAGTCGGACGTCGCGCAGTTTGCTTATCGGACCATTCATATTCGCGATGGGATGATAGAGAACGACGTGAGGCGCGCAGCGTAGCTCAGGAGCGCGGCTCGATAGCGGCCCAGTGCCCAGCGGCTATCTCTCTGAGCGCGGCGTCTCGATCGACGGAGGCGGGATCGAGCTCGATTCGCCGTCGCGGCGCATCCGGGTCCAGGACGGGAATCGCGGACAAGAGCGCGCGAGTGTACGGATGTTGAGGCGCGGAGAAAAGCGCCGGCACCGATCCCATTTCGACAATCCTGCCCAGATACATCACCGCGACGCGGCTGCAAATGTGTTCAACGACCCGCAGATCGTGTGCGATGAACAAGTACGTCAGCTTCAGCTGCCGCTGAAGATCCATCAGCAGATTGATCACCTGGGCCTGAATGGAGACGTCGAGTGCCGATACGGGCTCGTCCAGAATGACGAACGAGGGGTTCAGGGCCAGCGCGCGCGCGAGGCCGATCCGCTGACGCTGGCCGCCGCTGAACTGGTGGGGGTAGCGCTCGAGGTGGGTCGGATCCAGGCCGACGAGCTGGAACAGCTGTTCGACGCGCTGCCGCCGGTCTGCGCGCTTCCCCATCTTGTGAACGACGAGTGGCTCCTCGACGATCTCGCCCGCGCGCATTCGTGGGTTGAGCGATGAGTACGGATCCTGGAAGACAATCTGCATGTCGCGCCGGGCAGCGCGCATGCGGGCCCGAGAGAACTCGAGGACGTTCTCGCTGCGGAAACGTACGGCCCCGGCGGTTGGCTCGACGAGCCGCAGCATGCAGCGGCCCGTCGTGGTCTTGCCGCTTCCCGACTCGCCGACCAGGCCGAATGTCTCGCCCTCGTCGATGCTGAAGCTGACGTCGTCGACCGCAATCACGCGCGTTCCGCTCCTGAGCAGCCCGCCGCCGCGTGTGAAGTGCTTCACGAGATGGGCGACTTCGATGAGCGCCATCAGCGGCCGGCCACAGGAGGATGGGCATCGTCAAGGCGCGCGCCGCGGCCAGCTGCCTGGTCGTACAGATAACATTTCGCGTACTGCTGCAGCCCGACAGAGTAGTCAGGTGGCGGTGCTGTCACGCAGCGGTCGAAGCGATCCGGGCATCTCGGGTGGAATGCACACCCCGGTGGCAGCTGTCCCAGTATCGGGACCGATCCATCGATGGCGCGGAGCCGCTCGCCGGGGATCCCGCTCGGCATCGACGCGAGCAATCCCCGCGTATAGGGATGCTGGGGGCTTCGCAGAATCGCGCGCACGGGGCCGGTTTCCACGATGCGCCCGGCGTACATCACGGCGACGCGATCCGCCGTTTCGGCGACGATGCCGAGATCATGGGTGATGAGGAGCAAGGACAGGTCGAGAGCGGACTGCATCTCGCGCAGCAGGTCGAGAATCTGGGCCTGGATGGTGACATCCAACGCTGTGGTCGGCTCATCGGCGATGACGAGCGACGGGCCGCAGGCGAGCGCGATGGCGATCATGACCCGCTGCCGCATGCCGCCGGACAGCTGGTGAGGGTAGTCCCTGACCCGTGATTCGGGGCTCGGGATTCTGACGCGCCGCAGGAGCTCGGCGGCTTCGCTCCGCGCCTGACGTTTCGTCGCGCGACCGTGCACGACCAGGGTCTCGGCAATCTGGTCGCCAACCGTGAAGACCGGATTGAGCGCCGTCATCGGTTCCTGGAACACGAGCGCAATCTCGGCGCCGCGGACCGCCTCCATCTCGCGCTCGCCGAGGTCCATCAAGTTGCGGCCCTTGAAGAGCAGGCGGCCGCCAGCAATGCGTCCGGGCGGCTGCACCAGCCGCATGATCGAGAGCGCGGTGATCGATTTGCCGCTGCCCGATTCGCCGACGAGTCCGAGCGTCTCACCGGCGCGAATCTCGAAGCCGACGTCGTCAACGGCGCGGAGGGGGCCGCTCGGCATGTCGAACACCGTGGTCAGGTGCTCGACTCTCAGGAGTGTGTCGCCAGCCATGGGCAGTCCCGTTCAGACGCGTCAGACGGCGCTTGCGTCTTCGTACTCGCCGAAGACCGTGCGCATGCGGTCGGCGATCTCGCCAACCGTCGCGCGTGCTTCGACCGCGGCGATGATTGGGGGCACCAGATTCTGATCGCCGCGCGCGACGCTCGAGACCGCGTCGAGTGCCTCGGCGCATTCGGACGGGTTGCGGGACGCTCGAACAGCGCGGACGCGCTCGATCTGCCGCCGTTCGACCTCCGGGTCGATCTGAAAGAGGGGAACGGCCGGCCCTGTCGTCGAGGCGCCTTCTCTGGACTGATCCTGGGGGAAACGCCCCCCCGAATGAACGTTGACCCCGACGACCACGGATTCCCCCGACTCGATTGCGAGCTGGGCCCGGTACGCGGATTCCTGAATTTCGCGCTGAATCAAGCCGGCTTCGATGGCGGCCAGCGTCCCGCCGGCGTGCTCGATCCGATCGAGGATGGCCACTGCGCCCCGTTCGATCTCGTCGGTCAGGACCTCGATGGCGTACGACCCGCCGACGGGGTCGACCGTGTTCACCGCGCCGCTTTCGGCCGCAATGATCTGCTGGGTGCGGAGCGCGATGCGTGCCGACTCTTCGGTCGGCAGCGCCAGCGCTTCATCGCGCCCGTTGCAGTGGAGCGACTGCGTGCCACCGAGGACCGCCGCGAGCGCCTGGACGGCGACGCGCACGATGTTGTTGTCGGGCTGCTGGGCGGTGAGCGTGCTGCCCGCCGTCTGCGCGTGGAACCGCAATTGCTGTGCGCGCGCACTCGTCGCCTTGAATCGATCTCGCATGATGCGCGCCCATAGCCGGCGCGCGGCGCGGAACTTGGCAATCTCCTCGAGAAAATCGTTGTGGGCGTTGAAAAAGAACGACAAGCGCTGTCCGACCCGGTTCACGTCAAGACCGGCGTCAATGGCGGCCTGCACGTACGCAATCGCATGGGCAAACGTGAAGCCCACTTCCTGAATCGCGGTCGACCCCGCTTCGCGGATGTGATAGCCGCTGATCGAAATCGTGTGCCAGCTCGGCAGCTCTCGGTCGCAGAACGCGAAGATGTCTGTGACGATCCGGAGAGAGTGGCGGGGAGGATAAATGTAGGTGCCGCGCGCGACGTACTCCTTGAGGATGTCGTTTTGAATCGTGCCGGACAGCGCGCGGATGTCGATCCCTTGGCGGCGGGCGACGGCAACGTAGAGCGACAGCAAGATGATCGCCGTCGCGTTGATGGTCATCGAGGTCGAGACGCGATCGAGCGGGATCCCCTCGAACAGCGCTGCCATGTCGTCAATCGTGTCAATCGCGACGCCGACGCGGCCGACTTCGCCGGCCGCGAGCGGAGCGTCGGAGTCATAGCCCATTTGCGTCGGCAAATCGAACGCGACGCTCAAACCGTTGACGCCGTGGGCGAGCAAGTAGCGATATCGTTTGTTGGACTGCTCGGCTGTCGCGAAGCCGGCGTATTGACGCATCGTCCACAGCCGGCCGCGGTACATCGTGGGCTGGATGCCGCGGGTGAACGGGAACTCGCCGGGCGCCCCCAGCTCGGTGGCCGGGGTCCATGGCGCCAGGTCGTCAGGAGTGCGCACAACGGACACGCGCAGATTGTACGCGAGAGGCAACCCGTCGTTTCGGCCGTAACTGCTTGACAGATCGGCGTCTCGGGCATAAACTCATCCTACCTACAGTTTCACTCCGATACAGATGACATCAGGCGCCCGGTCCCTGTTCACCGCCTTGGTGTAGGCAGGGTGCGATCGGGAGGCGCCCCGGGTCCCAGCTCCGGTGCGCAGGAGGAACCAGAGATGGACGACGTCGTGAACCGGTTCGCACGAGAGCTGGCCGACGCGATTGCCGCCGCAGTCGCGGAGAATCCCCAGGTGGAAGCGTGCCGCGAGAAGGCGCGTGCGGCGGGTTTCGAGATGAAGGTCACTCTCGAAGCGGTGGTCGGCTTCGTAAGCCGGTCGCAGTCCTCGACCCTTGCCAAGGTCGGCGCCCCGACCAAGGCGCTCCGCGAGATTCAGCCCAAGCGACAGTTCGAAGTGACAGCCAACGACCGACGATTCCTGCGCTCCCTCCGCATCGCCGCGGACGAAACAACCGAGGCGGTGGAATAGACCGACAGGCCGGCTCGCCGCGCGCGCCGGCTTTCTTCCACTCTCCTTTTTCAGCGAGCCGTTCCGCCAGGATTGGCTTAGTCCGGTTTTCGTGACGCCTGCCGCTCCGCTTGTGAGGCCTGCCTGGCGACGCGATCGGCGGCCGCGGCCGCGGCGGCGGGATCCCCGAGGTAATAGTGACTGAGCGGGATCAATTGATCGTCGAGCTCGTACACGAGGGGAACGCCGGTCGGGATGTTGAGCTCGACAATGTCCGAATCGGAGACACGGTCGAGATACTTGACCAGCGCGCGAAGGCTGTTGCCGTGCGCGGCGATCAAGACGCGCTTGCCGCAGGCGATCGCTGGGGCGATCGTTTCGTGCCAGTACGGCAGAAAGCGGGCGACCGTATCCTTCAACGATTCACCAACCGGAAGTTCGTCCCGTGTCAGCGTCGCGTAACGCGGATCTGTCGAAGGGTGCCGTGGATCATCCGGCGCCAGAGGCGGCGGCGGGACGTCGTAGCTTCGGCGCCAGATCTTGACCTGCGCCTCGCCGTATTTGGCCGCCGTCTCGGCTTTGTTCAGTCCCTGGAGCGCCCCGTAATGGCGCTCGTTCAGACGCCAGCATTTCTCGACCGGAACCCACAGACAGTCGGTGGCATCGAGCGCGGCGATCATCGTCCGAATGGCGCGCTTCAGTACCGAGGTGAAGGCCACGTCAAAGGCGTAGCCGCCCTGGTCCAGCAGGCGGCCTGCTTCCGCGGCTTCCTGGCGTCCGCGTTCCGACAAATCGACGTCGGTCCACCCCGTGAACCGGTTCTCGCGGTTCCAGGTGCTTTCGCCGTGGCGGAGGAGGATCAGGGTGTGCATTGTCTGATGGCCATCCGGCCCGCAAAGGTGGCGGCGGCGCCGAGCTCTTCCTCAATTCTCAGCAACTGGTTGTATTTGCACGTGCGATCGGTGCGGCTTGCCGAACCCGTCTTTATTTGACCCCCGGCCGTGGCGACCGCGAGATCGGCAATGGTCGAGTCCTCGGTTTCGCCCGAGCGGTGTGAGGTAATTGTCGCGTACCCGGCCTTGGCTGCCATTCGTACGGCGTCCAACGTTTCCGTGACGGTGCCGATCTGATTGAGCTTGACCAGGAGCGCATTGCCGACCCCATCGGCGATCCCCTTTTTCAAGATCTCCGGATTGGTCACGAACACATCATCGCCGACCAGTTGCACGCGCGAACCGAGCGCTGCGGTCAGCCGCTGCCATCCGCTCCAGTCGCCTTCCGCCAGCCCGTCTTCTATCGACACGATGGGATACTGACGAATCCAGTCTTCGTAGAGGCGAATCATCGTGTCGGACGTCCGATCCGGTTCGCCGGACTTCTTGAACGTGTAGCGCCCGTCACCGGCCCACAGCTCGCTGGAGGCGACATCGAGCGCAATCCAGACGTCGGCCCCGGCCTTCAAGCCAGCCTTGCCGATCGCCTCGAGCACGACTTCGACTGCCTGGCGGTTGGACGCGAGGTTCGGCGCGAAGCCGCCCTCGTCACCCACGCCGGTCGACTGTCCGCGCGTCTTCAAAATCGCACGGAGCGCGTGAAAAATCTCCGCGCCCCAGCGAAGCGCTTCGCTGAACGACGGCGCATTGAGCGGCATCACCATGAATTCCTGGAAATCCACGCTCGAGTCTGCGTGAGCGCCGCCATTCAGAATGTTCATCATCGGCGCCGGCAGCGTGACGCGATCGTGACCGTAGAGTGCCGCGAGATGTCGAAAGAGCGGTACCTGTTCGGCGGCTGCCGCCGCGCGCGCGAACGCCATCGACACGCCCAACAAGGCGTTTGCGCCCAGACGGCTCTTTGTCGGCGTGCCGTCGAGCACGATCATGGTCTGGTCGACCGCCCGCTGGTCGAGGTCACGCCCCATCAGGGCTTTCGCGATTTCGCCGTTCACATTCGCGACCGCTCCGCGAAC
>Ga0066903_100005074_pt1 | contig 11326 bp, 9 predicted proteins | sample PanSoiMetaGPlot1_FD_67491 | JGI IMG/M metagenome (GOLD analysis project Ga0066903, IMG submission 67491) | Tropical forest soil microbial communities from Panama analyzed to predict greenhouse gas emissions - Panama Soil - Plot 1 (version 2) | ecosystem: Environmental > Terrestrial > Soil >...
AGTATCTCGCCTGGACCGAGCGGCCGACCGAGCAGCCGGGCGGCGTCAATCTCGGCGCCGTGATGGTGTGGCTGCGCGACAACCTGCCGGAGGACGCGATCATCACCAACGGCGCCGGCAATTTCGCCGCCTGGGTGCACCGCTTCTTCCGCTTCCGCCGCTTCGGCCAGCACGTCGCGCCGACCTCCGGCTCGATGGGCTACGGCGTGCCGGCCGCGGTCGGCATCAAGCGGCTCTATCCCGACCGCACCGTGGTGTGCGTCGCGGGCGACGGCGACTTCCTGATGAACTCGCAGGAGTACGCGACGGCCGCGCAATACGATTTGGCCGTCATCACGGTGATCGCCGACAACGGCCTCTACGGCACCATCCGCATGCACCAGGAGCGCGAGTATCCGGGCCGCATCTCGGCGACCATCCTCAAGAATCCCGATTTCGTCGCCTACGCGAAGTCGTTCGGTGGTTTCGGCGTGCTGGTGGAGAAGACGGAGGATTTCCCTGCCGCATTCAAGCAAGCGCAGGCATCGGGCAAGCCGGCCGTGATCCAGCTGCGGATCGATCCCGAGGCGATCACGCCGGCCATGACGCTGGCGAAGATCGGCGCGGCGGCGCGGGCGAAGCAGAAGGGGTGAGCGGGCATGCGGACGTCGCTCGCCCGACTTTGTCGCGCCCTTGCGCTCACCGCCTGCATCGTCGGAAGCGGCGCCACATCGGATGCTCCTGCGCAAGTCAATTACCCCAGCCGCCCGATCCGCCTGCTCGTCCCGTTCGCGCCGGGCGGCGGCGTCGACGTGGTGGCGCGCATCGTCGGCAAGCGGGTGAGCGAGAAGCTCGGCCAGCCGATCCTGGTCGAATCGAAGCCGGGCGGCGGCGGCGCGATCGCGGTCGGCGAGCTGATGCGCTCGGAAGCCGACGGCTACACGCTGCTGATGACCACGAGCGCGCATGCGACGCTGCCCACACTCAACAAGCTCGCCTGGCATCCGAGCAGCGATTTTGCGCCGATCGCCAGCATCTACACCTACATGTTCGTGATCACAACGAACGCGCAGAGCAAGTCGCGCTTCGCCACCTTCGATGCGTTCCTGAAATACGCCCGCGCCAACCCGGGAAAGATCAACTGGGGCTCGTCGGGCACCGGCGGGCCGCAGCATCTCGGCGGCTCGCAATTCGTCAAGCTCGCCGGCATCGACATGGTGCACGTGCCCTACCGCGGCAACGGACCGATGAGCCAGGCGCTGCTGTCCGACGAGGTGCAGATCGTATTCGACACGCCGACCCTGGTGCTGCCGCGCGTACAGGAGGGAAAATTCATCGCGCTCGCCGTGACCGGCGAGCAGCGGCTGCCGCTACTGCCGGATACCCCGACGGTGCGCGAGACCGGGCTCGTCGATTACACCTGCGAGGGGCAGATCTTCGTGCTCGCGCCGAAAGGACTGCCGGCGCCGCTGCAGGCGCGGCTCAATGCCGAGTTCGCCGCCGCGCTCGACGACGGCCAAGTGCGCGACCGGCTCGTCGGATTCGGCCTTGGCGTGCCGGAGAGCCGGTACAACACCGTCGCGGCGCTGAAGAAGCACATCGACGATTTCCAGGCGACCTACGACAAGCTGATCGACGAGCTCGGCATCCAGTGATCAACCCTTCGGCGGCATCACGTCCGACGGCTTGCGCGCGCTCACCTCGGCCCGCGGGCCGTCGCCGGAGCGGCCGCCCACAGCGACGCCGCCGGTCGGTCCCGGCTCACGCGGAGCCTCGGCAGTGACGTCGCGCTTGCGGTTGGGCCGCACGTCGGCCTTCGTATCTGTCTTCGCGTCGGCGCGCGCGTCGACCTTCACATTGGGCTTGGCGCTTGCAACGCGCGACTTGACGTAAGCGGCGAGGCGCTTTTCGATCTCCCCGTCGCTCGCGCCGTGGATGCAGCCGTCCATGGCGAAGACCGCATAGAGCGTCACGCCGTGGTGCTTCTCGTCGGTCGCCTGGACGAACAGCTGCTCGACCGTGCCGCCGGCGTGGCGCAGGCGCGACACGAAGCCGGTCTGGCGCTCCGCCGGCACCACCGTGTCGTTCGGATCGGTGACGACCAGGATGCGGGCCTTGCTGCTCTTCACGATCGCCGGGGCCATTGCGGCCGGATCGATCCACGCGGTCGGCGTGCTGTTCGGATTCTTCGCGGCCGCGAGCTGGATCAGGTTGCCCGAGCCCGGCACGGCACAGGCGATGTCATTGCGCAGCCCGAGCAGGCCGCCCACCAGGGTGGCGCCGCCCGACTGGCCGATCAGGTGGAAGCCGGCGAAATGGTGCCGCAGCTTGATCGCCTCGAGCGCCTGGTTGGTGGCATAGAGCTCGAGCATGGTGTGACGGATGCCGTGGAAGCCGGACGAGCCATCGAGGCCGATGCGCGCGAGATAGATCGCCGGCCCCTTGAAGCGACGCGACATGGCGTCGGCGTACTTCACGAAATTGTCGGTGTCGGTGTCCTCGGTCTTGGCTTCCGGCGCGATCTCGAACGACTGCGTGCGTGGATCGAACCGGCCGATCTGGTCGCCCTGCAGCATCACCACCGGACGGTCGCCGCTGCCGCCGGCGGTCGACAGGTAGTAGCGGACGCAGAAGCTCTTGCCGGCGGCGCTGATCCACACCGCCTGCGGCAGCGCGGAGCATTGCTCCTGCGTCATCGTCAGGCCGCGCATCAGGGCCGAGAACTTGATGATGTCGGCGCGCGCCGAGGCGGCGGCGAGGAGGGAGGCGGCAAGGGCGAGGCCGGCAAGGCCGGCGAGGCGCGCCGATCCGGCAAGGCGACGGGACAGCGAGGACATGGCGAGATCCGGTTTGGTTGCGGACCCCTATGCCGGTTCGGGCGGGCAGCAGCGGGGTGACGAGGTTTCGCCCCCCTTTGTCGCGCCAGCGGCCGTCAACGTTCAGCCGCGGTATCCGCCCCGGATTCATGAGGTTTTTCAGGCCGAGGCGGGCGAAAGAGCGATTGCAACCGGGGCTGAACCTTGATTCATTGCTTTTGCGCCCCTGAGCTGATTCGGCCCCGATGGCCTATCGCCGCACCGAACGCGTCCTGCAGCATCTCGCGGCCCGCCACGACGCGATCGTGGCGGCGGCACGGGCGATCGCGGCCGAGCAGGGGCTCGGCGCTGTGCAGATCGTGCCGGTCGCGGCGCGCGCCGGCATCGCGGCCGGCACGGTCTATCGCTACTTCCCGGCCAAGACCGACCTGGTACAGGCGCTGATCGAGGCGGTGGCGGCGCGCGAGCTCGCCGCCTTCCGCCGCGCCGCCGATGCGGCGCCCGGGCCGCTGTCGGCGCTCGCCGCCGGGCTCGTCACGCACGCGGCGCGCGCCTTGCACCGGCGCCGGCTCGCCTTCGCGGTGAGCGCCGAGCCGGTCGACGCCGCGGTCGATGCGCTGCGGCTCGCGGCCCGCAAGGCGTTCGCTGCCGAGCTCGAGGCGCGCGTCCGCGCCGCGGTCGCCGGCGGACACCTGCCCGAGCAGGACGCGGCCGCCGCGGCCGCTGCGCTGGTCGGGCTCCTGGTCGAAGGCGTGGTCGGTCCGCTTGCCCCGCCGGCCGACGCTGCGAAGCCGCGCGACCATGTGCAGACCGTCACGCTGCTGGCGCTGCGCGCGCTCGGCGTCGTCGACGCGCGCGCCCGCGGCCTCGTGGTGCAGACCGCGCTGCCGCGCCAGGAGGACGATGCGGAGGATGCGGAAGACGCGGCCTGATACGGATCAGCGGTACTCCGTGCGGTGATAACGGCGATCCTCGCGCGAGAAGCGCCGCGCCTTCGACTTCGAGCCGAAATTGACGGTCTTGTCGCGGCGCGTGTGCCGGATCTCGCCGTACCCGCCCGTGAGCAGCTGGAACGGGCGCGTCACCCTCTTGAGGTAGTCGAACTGCGTCGAGCGCGGCTTGCGGAACGCCTCGAAATAGGCCGGAAACACGAAATCGCTCATGTAGACGCCGTCGAGCACGAACTCCTCCTCCTCGACCGCGTCGCACACCTCGTAGGCCCAGACCAGGCCGCGCGTGCCGATCGCCCACATGTTGATGCCCGGATCGACCAGCGTCTCGCACAGCTCGTGGCAGGCGGTGGTGCTGACCTTGTCGTCGTTGTCGAGGGTCGGCTGGATGAACACCTTGCCGAGCGGCAGCCCGTGGTGGGTGATGTCGTGATAGCCTTCCGCCCCGGGCGCGTCGGGGCGGTCGAGGAAGACCATGGTCCAGTCGCCGTGGCGCGGCTTGGTCGCCTTGACGAGCTTCGCCGGCGTTCCCCAGACCGGCGCGAAGCAGTCGTCGACGAACGTCTGCAGCGTGCGGACGAGGCGGTCGAAATCGACGCCGATGTCCATCTTCGCCTTGTTGATGCAGGCGATGGTGGGAACGGCCTTGCGGCTGAAAACCTTCCTGATCATGGGCGTGCGTGCCATGTCGTTCTCCCGTGCTGAAATGCATCGCGTCGGCGGGGCGCCGGAGGACTCCTCCGGCGCACGCCGCGGCAAGTCACAATAATCGCAATGGTTGTGGAGTGGGAAGGGGCGGCGGCGCCGCCCCCGGGATCTGCTGCAGCCTATTGCAGCGTGGCGGCGGCGAGCCAGTCGTTCACCGCCTCGAGCGCGCGCTCGCGGCTTTCGCTCTTCTCGTGCTGCTTGAACACCGCGAGCTGGGCGTCGGCCGAGGTGCCGCCGCCGACGATGGTGCGGCAGCGCGACGCGTGGGTCGAGCAGCCGAGCTCCTCGGCGTCGGGCAGCACCTCGGCGAGCACCTGGTCGAGCATCTCGGCGACGGTCACGGCGCCGCTGCCGTCGGGGTTTGCGAACGTGCCGTTGACGCCGTAGCGCTGGGCGCGCCACTTGTTCTCCACCACGATCGCGCGCGACACCGGCGTCATGTCGGCGTTGAGCCACGGATTGCGGCACAGCCGCCGCGTCAGCGCGCGGTAGAGCGCCGCGATCGCGATCGAGTCGTCGACGAAGGTGCAGCAGTCGGGCGCGCGCAATTCCAAGGTCGGATGCTGCAGCGAGGGACGCAGCGCCCACCACACGTAGCTCGCGTCGTCGATGATGCCGGCCTTGGTGAGCGCCGCGATGTAGGCCTCGAACTCCTCGGTCTTGCGGAAGAGCTCGGGCACCCCGGTGCGCGGCAGCTCGTCGTAGGCGGCCAGCCGATAGCCCTTGAGGCCGGTCGGGCGCGAGCGCCAGAACGGCGACGAGGTGGCGAGCGCGACGAACAGCGGCAGGTACGGCAGCATCCGGCACATGACGTCGACGCGGTCCTCGCCGTCGGGCAGCTCGACGTGCACGTGCAGGCCGCACAGCATGTTGCGCTGGCCCAGCATCTGCAGGTCGTGCATCACCACGTCGTAGCGCTCGGCCTGGGATTGCTGCGAGCACTCCCACGCGGCGGTGGGATGCGTGCCGGCGGCGAGAATGGCCAGGCCGTGCTCGGCCGCGACCCGGGCGATCGTCGAGCGCAAATGGCGCAGCTCGGTGCGCGCCGTCGACATGTCGTGATGCGGCTCGGTCGTCACCTCGATCTGCGACTGCAGCAGCTCGCCGCGCACCTGCGGTCCGAGCGCCGCCTTGGCGGCGGCGAAGAACGCGTCCGGGCGTTGCGCCGCGACCGTCTTGGTCGCGGCATCGACCAGGAAATACTCCTCCTCGATTCCGACCGTGTAGGCACCCGCGGCCATGATCCACCTCCCCAGCTCAACCGGAAACGCGCTCTATACGCGACGAACGTCGGATTAGATCGGCGGGACGCGAGGCAGACCGAAGCGAACGCTCGATTTTCTTCGCATTGTCGGAAATTCGATCTTTTTTTGTGGGGCGCCGTTCAATGCTATGCGTTTCGCGCGTCAGTCCAAATTTCCGCCTCAATCCTCGCTCGCCGCCACCCGATAATTCTCGACCCGGAAAAGAGTTCCCGGCCGCTTTACCGGAATGCCGCGCGCGATCCTGCGCGGCGCCCTTGGACCAGGCGGCCGGTCGGCTGAGTTTCCGCGATCTCAAACGCCCGGAATCGGAACCGCGGCTCGCTCGGTGGGATTGGGCGAAGCGCCGGCCAGGTAGGAATGCAGCGCCGCCACGACCTGGGCGCCTTCACCCACCGCCGCGGCCACGCGCTTGACCGATTTCGCCCGCACGTCGCCGATCGCGAATATGCCCCGGCGCGTCGTTTCCAGCGCGTGGCGGCCGGCCCCGGCATCGTCGCCGGTGAGGATGAAGCCTCTCGGGTCGAGCGCGATGCCCGATCCCTCGAGCCAGCCGGTGTTGGGATCGGCGCCGATGAACAGAAACAGATGCCGGATCGGGCGCCGTGTATCCTCGCCCGTCGTGCCGACGCGCCAGCGCACCGCCTCTAGCATGCCGTCGCGCCCTTCGACGCCGCTCACCGTCGCACCGGTCACCACCTCGACATTGGGCTGGCCGCGGATGCGGTCGACGAGATAGCGCGACATCGTCGCCTCGAGCTGGCGGCGTACCAGCATCCACACCTTCACGCCCTGGCCCGCCAGGTAGACGACGGCCTGGCCGGCCGAGTTGCCGGCGCCGACCAGCGCGACCTCCTGTTGGGCGCACAGCTTCGCCTCGATCGGCGACGCCCAGTAGTGAACGCACGTCGCCTCGAAGGCATCGAGGGTCGAGCAGTCGAGCCGGCGATAGCGAGCGCCGGTGGCGAGTACCACCGCACGGGCGCGCGCCCGCTCGGCGTTGCGCAAGTGGAGGGTGAAGGGGCCGTCACCGCCGTCAGGCGGCGCCAGGCTCATCGCCTCGTCGGGGATCGCCATCTCGGCGCCGAATTTCTGCGCCTGATTGTAGGCGCGCGCCATCAGCGCGATGCCGCTGATGCCGGTCGGGAAGCCGAGATAGTTCTCGATCCTGGTCGAGGCGCCGGCCTGGCCGCCGAACGCGCGGCAGTCCAGCACGATGACGGAGAGGCCTTCGGACGCCGCATAGACCGCGGTCGCAAGGCCCGCCGGCCCCGCACCGACGACCGCGACGTCGTAGACCCGATCCGGATCGATCGGCCGCACCAGGCCGAGACAGCGCGCCAGGTCCTCCTCGCCGGGATTGCGCAGGAGTTGACCGCCCGGACACAGCACGATCGGCAGCTGCCCAGGATCGATGTGGAAGCGCTCCACCAGCGCCCTTGCGGTCGGGTCGGTCTCGGGATTGAGCAGCTGATGCGGGTGGCCGTTGCGGCGAAGGAAGCCTTGCAGCCGCAGCACGTCGCCGTCGCCGGCGCGTCCCAGAATGATGGGGCCGCCCGCCCCGGTCTGCAGCAGGAGGATGCGGCGCAGGATCAGGGCGCGCATGATGCGCTCGCCGAGCTCGGCTTCGGCGATCATCAGCGCGCGGAGCCGCTCGGGCGGGATGATCAGCGCCTCGACCGCCTCCTGGGCGACGGCGTCCACCAGCGTCGGACGCCCCGCCAGTTGCGCGAGCTCGCCCATGAAATTGCCCGGGCCGTGCGTCACGATCAGCTCGTCCCCGCCGAGATGATCCTGCCGGGTCACCTTGACGGTGCCGCCGAGGACGACGAGGAGGCCGGGCCCGACCCGGCCCGCCGTCTCGAGCCGCTCGCCGGCCTTGAAGGAACGGACCTCGCCGAACCGGCGGATGCGCTCGACGTCCGCGGCGTCGAGCTTGGGAAAGATCTGATCGTGCCGCTGCTCGAGAATCGACTGGAATGGTTGCGCCATCACGGCACCCGCCGCTGTCGCCCCGCCGTGCCCGGCCGGCCGGCCGCAGCCCCGATCGACCGAGAGCGGGCGCGCGTCCGGGCGAGATCTCGCGGTTCAGGACGCGCAGCCAAATGATCCGTCGCTACTTCTTGCTGCCGTCCGCCTTGAACTGGCTGAGATAGGCCCACAGGTCGCCGGCCTTCTTTTCGTCCTTGACGCCGGGGAAGAACATCTTGGTGCCGGGGATCTTGGCGCGCGGGTCCTTGATGTAGTCCTTGAAGGCCGCCTCGCTCCAGGTGATGCCCGAATTCTTGTTGGCGTCGCTGTAATTGTAGCCCGCGGCCGATCCCGACTTGCGGCCGTCGATGCCGTTGAGCTCGGGGCCGACCCCGTTCTCGGCGCCCTCGCCGATCTTGTGGCAGGCCATGCACTGCTTGAAAACGGTTTCGCCGGCTTCCGCGTCCTGCGCCCAGCTCGCGCCCATCGACGCGACCAGGGCGGCCGCCGCCGCAATTACCACAACAACCTTCATGTCGATCTCCTCGAGTTACCCCGGGAACGGGCGCCTTAAGGGCGCCCCCTGGTCGGCAGTGTCGCCCGATCCGCGCCGGAACCTGACCGAATGAGGACCCCAGCGCAAGCCTCAACGCCGGGTCCGACGGTCCCGTTCCGCGCGGCCGCAGGCCTCTGTCGCCGAAGCGACACGCGCAAACAAAAAGGACACGCGCAAACAAATGAATATATAGAATGCATGACAGAGGAAGGGCGAGCCGAAGGAGCGCCGCCATGTCGGTGATGATGCCGGAGCCGGACGCGGGCGTGCTGGCGCGCCGCGACGAGATCGTGGCGGCGCTGCGCGCGATCGTGCCGGGCGAGGGCGTGATCGCCGGCGAGCGCGAGATGCGGCCCTTCGAGTCGGACGGGCTCACGGCCTACCGCCAGCTCCCCATGGTGGTGGTGCTGCCGTCGACCACCGAGCAGGTGTCCCGCGTGCTCGCCTATTGCCACGCGCACGGCATCAGGGTGGTGCCGCGCGGCGCCGGCACCTCGCTGTCGGGCGGCGCGCTGCCGCTCGGCGACGGCGTGCTGCTCGGCATGGCCAAGTTCAACCGCGTGCGCGAGATCGATTTCGACAACCGCGTCGCCGTGGTCGAGCCCGGCGTGACCAACCTCGCGGTCTCGGCCGCGGTCGCCCATCGCGGCTTCTACTACGCGCCCGATCCGTCCTCGCAGATCGCCTGCACGATCGGCGGCAACGTGGCGGAGAACTCCGGCGGCGTGCACTGCCTCAAGTACGGCATGACCACCAATAACGTGCTCGGGCTCGAGATGGTGCTGATGACCGGCGAGGTGATCCGGCTCGGCGGCCGGCATCTCGATGCGGCCGGCTACGATCTGCTCGGCATCGTCACCGGCTCGGAAGGCCTGCTCGGCGTCGTCACCGAGGTGACGGTGCGCATCCTCAAGAAGCCCGAGACGGCGCGCGCCGTGCTGGTCGGCTTCCCGACCTCGGAGGACGCCGGCCAATGCGTGGCGCAGATCATCGGCGCCGGGATCATTCCGGGCGGCATGGAGATGATGGACAAGCCCGCGATCCACGCGGTCGAGGAGTTCGTCCATGCCGGCTATCCGCTCGACGTCGAGGCCCTGCTGATCGTCGAGCTCGACGGCCCGCAGGCCGAGGTCGACCACCTGATCGCCCGGGTCGAGGCGATCGCCAAAGCGTGCCGCGCCGCGACGCTGCGCGCCTCGACCTCGGAGGAGGAGCGGCTGCTGTTCTGGGCCGGCCGCAAGGCGGCGTTCCCGGCTGCCGGCCGCATCTCGCCCGACTACTACTGCATGGACGGAACCATCCCGCGCGCCCAGCTTCCGCGCGTGCTCGCGCGCATGCGCGAGCTGTCGGCGACATACGGACTCGCGGTCGCCAACGTGTTCCACGCCGGCGACGGCAACCTGCATCCGCTCATCCTCTACGATTCCAACAAGCCGGGCGAGCTCGACCGCGCCGAGGCGTTCGGCGCCGACATCCTGCGGCTCTGCGTCGAGGTCGGCGGCGTGCTCACCGGCGAGCACGGCGTCGGCGTCGAGAAGCGCGACCTGATGCCGGCGATGTTCTCGGAAGCCGACCTCGACCAGCAGCAGCGGCTCAAGTGCGCCTTCGACGAGAAGAGCCTGCTCAATCCCGGCAAGGTGTTTCCGACGCTGCACCGCTGCGCCGAGCTCGGCCGCATGCACGTGCGCGGCGGCAACGTCGCGTTCCCGGACATTCCGCGGTTCTAGCGCATATCCCGGCGAAGTGGACACCGGTTCGCCGACCAGGATATGCGCCAATAAATGAGCAGAGTACGTTCGGACATGAAATTCGGTCTCTTCGGCTCGGCCCAGGCCAACGGCAAGGATCTCGGTCCCGAGACCGGCCAGGGCTTTCGCGACTGGCTCGACGACAATGTCGAGGCCGAGGCGCTCGGCTACCGCTCGACCTTCCTGGTCGAGCACCACTTCACCGGCTGGAACCAGGTGTCGGCGACGCTGATGCTGCTCACGGCGCTCGCCATGCGCACCACGACCTTGCGGCTCGGCACCGGCGTCATCGTGCTGCCCTGGCACAATCCAGTGCTGCTCGCCGAGCAGGCGGCGACGCTCGATCTCGTCTCCGGCGGCCGCTTCGACTTCGGCATCGGCAAGGGCTATCGCCACAGCGAGTTCCACGGCTTCCAGATCGCGCCCGAGGAGGCGGAGGCGCGCTTCGACGAGACGGTCGCGCTGATGATCCGCGCGTGGACGACGCGCGAGCGCTTCTCCCATCGCGGCCGCTTCTGGAATTTCGCCGACATCGTGGTCGAGCCGCCGCCGATGCAGCAGCCGCATCCGCCGCTGTGGGTCGCGGCCGGCAGCGAAGCCTCGATCCGCCGCGCCGCGGCGCGCGGGTTCAACCTGATCCTCGACCAGTACGCGAGCGCGCAGGCGCTCGGCGAGCGCATCCGCATCTACCGGGCGGAGCGGGCGGCGCGCGGCCTCGCCCTCTCGTCCGAGCAGGTCGCGGTGGCGCGCCAGCTCTATGTCGCGCGCGACGAGGCCGACAAGCGCGCCGCGCTCGTGCGCCAGGCCGCCTACACGCAGCGCACCGTCGACGTCTCGCGCGCGCCCGACGCGCCGGCCCGGCGCGGCTCGCACGTGCTCGCCTACGCCGACAAGGCGGGCGGCACCGAGGAGAACGCGCTCTACGGCACGCCGGACGAGATCTGCGCCGGGCTCGAAGCCCTGCGCGCCGCCGGCGTCGACTACGTGCTGCTCACCATTGCGGGCGGCCGCGAGCAGCTCCGCCGCTTCGCGCGCGACATCATGCCGGTCTTCGCGCGGAGCGCGCCGGTGGCCGACGCGGCCGAGTGACGGAAGCAGCGCGATGGCCGATGTGCATCATGCGCGTGACGCCAAGGCCGTCGAGGCCGCCGTCCAGTGGGCGCTGGCGCAGAAGAAATCGCTCGAGATCGTCGGCCACGGCAGCAAGCGCGCGCTCGGCCGGCCCGCGCAGGTCGACGCGACGCTCGACCTGTCGGGGCTGACCGGCATCACCCTCTACGAGCCCGAGGAGCTGGTGCTCTCGGCGCGCGCCGGCACGCCGCTCGCCGAGATCGAG
>Ga0066903_100005075_pt1 | contig 11324 bp, 9 predicted proteins | sample PanSoiMetaGPlot1_FD_67491 | JGI IMG/M metagenome (GOLD analysis project Ga0066903, IMG submission 67491) | Tropical forest soil microbial communities from Panama analyzed to predict greenhouse gas emissions - Panama Soil - Plot 1 (version 2) | ecosystem: Environmental > Terrestrial > Soil >...
CCGGAGAGGAGCACGAGGCCGATGACCGCGAAGACCAGGGTCTGGACCAGGACGGCGCCGTAGGTCCGCGGGTTGGCCACGCGGAGCCGGAAGGTGAGCGTGAACGAGGAGGCGACGGCGCGCAGCAGGCTCACCCGGCGGCGTCCCCGCCGACCAGCCGCAGGTACGCGTCCTCGAGCGTCGGCTCGCGGACGGCGAGCCCGTGCAGCGGGAGCCCGTCCAGGAGCGGCGGGATGCGCGTCGCGACCTGCACGGGCTGGGCGCACCGGATCGTCACCAGCCGGACGCCGTCCCGCTCGCCCTCGGCGACCGCGCTGACCCCGCGCAGCCGGCGCAGGGACTCCAGCACCGCCGCCGGGGCCGCGCCGTCGATCTGCAGCTCGACCACGCCCAGGTCGGCGACCTGCCGCTTCAGGTCCGCCGGGGTGCCGCGGCTGATGATCGTGCCCCCGATGATCACCGCGATGCGGTCGCAGACGGCGTCCGCCTCGAAGAGCTGGTGGGTGGTCATGAAGACCGTCTTGCCGCGGGCCGTGAGCTGCCGGATCAGCGCCCGCAGCTCGTGGGCGCCCACCGGGTCGAGACCGTTCGTGGGCTCGTCGAGGAAGAGCACGTCCGGGTCGTGGACGAGGCCGCGCGCCAGGTGGAGGCGCTGCTTCATGCCGCGCGAGAACAGCTCGACGCGGTCGTGCGCGCGGCCCGACAGCCCGAACAGCTCCAGCAGCTCGGGGACGCGCCGGCGGGCCACCGCCGGCGGGACGCGGTAGAGGTCGGCGAAGTAGCGGAGGTTCTGGGAGGCCGAGGCGCGGGTGTAGAGGCCGCGGTCGCCGCCCAGCACGAACCCGATGCGGCGGCGGACCGCCGCCGTGCTCCGCACCACGTCGAGGCCGGCGACCTCGGCGCGGCCGGCGGTCGGCAGCAGCAGCGTGGTCAGGATCTTCACGAGCGTCGTCTTGCCGGCGCCGTTGGGGCCGAGCAGTCCGAAGAGCTCGCCCCGGCGCACCTGGAGGTCGACGCCGGCGAGCGCCACGTTCTCGAAGCGCGTCCGCCGGATGACCCCGCGATGGCCGGTGTAGACCTTGTGCGCCCCGGCGACCACGATGTCGAGCTCACGCCAGGGCTCGTTCATCGAAGCCCAAGGATATGGGCCGGCGCGGCGGGCCGTGCTCCTCGGCCGAGCGCCGGCCCCCGTGGCCGATGTCGCGATTCCTCTACACTGGCCGCCGTTGCGTGGCCACGCAGTGAACCCGCAGCGACCCCGCGTGGAACCGCTCGATGGGGCGGTCCTCGACCTCTGGCAGGATCGGCTGGCCGGAGACAGCCTCTATCACTCCACCGCCTGGCTCGCCGCCATGCAGCACCGGTCGGGGGGCGACGGCCACGTCGTGCTCTCCGTGGACGAGGCGGGCATCGTACACGCGGGCGCAGCGTGCACGATCCTGCCGGCGCGGAAGAGCGGTTACGGCAGGTTCGACCCGGCGCGCCTGGCGGTGCGGGCGCTCGCCGGCGAGCCCCCACCCGACGCGACCGCCGCGTATCCCTCGCTCGCGTGCACGGTGGTCAACGCGTACGCGTCCCCCATCCGCGGCGACCTGACCCCCGCGGCCGCCGGCGCCCTTCTGGAGGGCGTGGGCGCGCTCGCCGAGCGGGCGGCCTGCCGGACCGTGGCGGTCCTCTATGTCGAGGCGGCGCAGCGCGCGGCGCTCGGCGAGATCGCCCGGCGGCGGGGCTACGCCGAGGCGGTCGTGGGGGGCCGGGCCTACCTGCCGCTGCCGGAGGGGCCCGCCGCCGGCGCGCCGCTCAGCGCCCACCGGCGCCGGCGCCTGCGCCACGAGGCGCGGACCTTCGCCGGCGCGGGCCTCAGCGTGCGCGCGGCCGATCCGCGCACCTTCGACGCGCACCTGGCCGGCCTCCAGATCGACCAGTACCGGCTGTACGGCTTCCACGGGGACCTCGACCACGTGCTCGACAGCCACCGGCGCACGCTGGCGCTGCTGGGCGACAGCCTGTGCCTCGGCGTCGTGGTCGACCCGGACGGGCTCCGGCTCGGCTTCCTCACCTACTTCGTCTACCGCGGCGCGTGCTACCCGCGTCACTTCGGGCTCGACCAGCGCCGGCTGCCGCGGACGTGCTTCCCCTACCCGAACCTGGCGTTCCACGGCCTCCTGGACCTGCTGGCGACCGAGACGGCGGTGCGCCGGGTCGAGTACGGACCGGGCTCGTACGAGGTCAAGGTGCGCCACGGGTGCCGCGTGGAGCCGCTGTACGGGTACCTCAGGACCGACGACGACCGGCTCGTACGCGGCTGGCGGCTGCTCGGCGAGCGGCTCTCGGGCGAGCTCCGGCCGTACGCCGCGGAGGCGGCGAGCGCGTGACCGCCGGGGTCCTGTTCGATGCGATGGAGACGCTGCTGACCCACGAGCCACCGCTGCGGGTGCTGCTCGCGGAGCGCTGGCTGGGGCCCGGCGGGGGCACGTCGCCGGAGTCCGTCTCGACGGCCCTGGAGGCGATGTCGCGGGAGGGCCGCTGGCCGGGGCCGGAGGCCGATCCCGGCCCCCGGCTCGCGGCCTGGACCTCGTTCTGCCGCGAGGCGATCGCCCGGGCCGGCGGCGCGGGCGACGGCCCGCTCGCGGCCGTGGCCGCCCGCCACCTGCTGGAGCCGGGCAGCTACCGGCTGTTCGACGACGCCGCCCCCTGCCTCCGCCGCCTCCGGGGCCTGGGCTTCCGGGTCGGCCTCGTGTCCAACTTCGACGCGTGGCTCCACGACGTGCTCGACGCGCTCGGCGTCCGCGAGCTGCTGGACGGGATCGTGGTCAGCGGCGAGCTCGGCGTCGTGAAGCCGGCGCCCGGCATCTTCCACGCCGGGGCGCGCTCGCTCGGCCTCTCCCCCGGCCGGTGCCTCCACGTCGGGGACTCGGTACGGATCGACGTCGAGGGCGCGCGGCGGGCGGGCCTCACACCGGTGCTCCTCGACCGCCGCGGCCGCCACCCGGGGCACGCCGGCCACCGCATCACCGGGCTGGACCAGCTCGACGAGCTCGCGCGCCGCTGGCGGGCGGAGTCGTGACCGGGCTGCCGCCGGGCTGGCGGGTGACCACGTACGAGCGCCTGGACGAGTGCGTCGCCGGGGGGCTGGGCACCCTGGCGGCCGGCCTCGAGGCGGAGTGGTCGCCCGAATGGCTGGGGGCGGAGGAGGGCCGGACCAGCGACCTGCACCGGTACGTGCTGGTGACCGCGCCCGGCGGGCGGCCCGTGGCCGCGGCGTCCTGCCAGCGCGTCCTCCACACCTCGACCCACACCGCGCACCAGACGTGGGAGACGCTCCTCGGCCGAACCACCGAGCGCCTGGTGGCGGGCGCCGGCGACCCCGTCCTGGCCGCGCGGCTCGCCGAGCTGCGGGCCCGCCTCCCGAGGGCCGGGACCGACGCGCTGGTCGCCTCGCTCCCCGGCTCCACCCTGCCCGGCCTGGCCTGGGACGGAGACCCCGGCGCCGCCGAGCCGCGCGCGCTGGTCGAGGCCCTGGTCGCGGAGGTCGAGCGGGTCGCGGCGGAGCTCGGCGTCCCGATCGTCGCGGTCGCCAACGTGCGCGACGAGCCCCCGTGCGCGGACCTCCACTCGGTGCTCGGCGGCCTCGGCTACCGGCCGGCCGTGGTCGCCGCCGACGCGGTCCTCGACGTCGTCGAGCCGTCGTTCGAGGCCTACGTCGCCGGCCTCCCCAGGAAGCGCCGGCAGTCCATCCGCCGGGAGCGCCGGGCCTTCCTCGACGCCGGCGTCAGCGTGGTGGCGGGAGGACCCGAGCTGCTCGGCGAGGACCTCGTCGAGCTGCAGCGGGCGCAGTACGCTCGCCACGGCCACGTCACCAGCGCCGCCTCGGTGCGGGAGCGCTTCCGCCGCCTGCGGGGGGTCCCCGGCCTGCGGGTCATGCGCGCCGCGGTGGAGGGCCGCACGCTGGGGTACGTCGGCTTCCTCCATGCGGAGCGCCGCCCGGGCCGGATCTCGGGACGGTACGCCGCGTTCGTCTCGAACACCGCGGCGGCCTACTTCAACCTGACCTACTACGAGCTGGTGCGGTACGCGATCGAGGCCGGCGCGCGGATCATCCACTACGGTCGCGCGAGCTACGCGCCCAAGGTCTTCCGCGGCTGCCGGCTGGTCCCGCTGACGACGTACGTCCGGACGCTCGGCCCCCACCAGGAGGCCCTGGGTGAGGCCGCCGCGCTGCGGGACCGGCTGGAACGGGCCCGCCTCGCGTCGTTCGGCGCGATGGGCGGCGTCGGGGCCGCGGGCGCGCCGGCCTGATGGCGGCCGCGCCGGCGCCGCGCTGGGAGCTGCTGCCGTTCTTCGTGCTCCGCCAGGCCGGGTTCCCGTTCGCGTGGCTGTCCGACCTGGAGGCCGGGGAGGCGGCCGCCGCGGCCGACGGGCTGCTCGACCTGCACGCCGCCGTCCCCGCGGGGCGGAGGGCCGCCCTGGACGCGCTGCGCGCCGCCGGGCCGGGTCCCGCGCGCGAGACCGCCGCCCGGGCGGTGCGCGACCTCCGGGCCATCCCGCCCGAGACCCTGCACGCGCTCGCGGCAGCCGGCGCGGCCCCGGCGGCGCCGGCGGCGCTGCGGGCGTGGAACCGGCACCTGGACCGCCACGCCGGCGCGTCGCGGGCATACGCCGGGGCGTTCCGGCTGGCGTGGGCCGCCAGCGGCGGCCGCGTCGTCCGCCGCTTCCGCGACGAGCGCTGGCTGCGCGAGATGCTGCTCCTCTCCAACGAGTCGGGATTCGACCGCTTCGACGGCTGGCTGGACCGGCTGCCGGAGGCCGACCTCGGCGACCCCCGCCACGCCGACAAGCTGCAGCTCCTCGCCATGTACCTGCAGCGGGCGTGCGCCAAGAACGAGAGCGTCGGGCACTACGGGCCGTTCGCCGTCGGCTCCGTGGCCGCGGATCCCGGCGCCCCCGAGCTGGCCTGGCGCGAGGAGGCCCCGATGGGACGCCAGGCCTTCATGGCCCACTGGGTCGCCGCCGAGCTCGCGCGGCGCATCGGTCACGAGCCGGCGCTCCGCGACGGCGTCCGGCCGCGGCGCGCGCCGTTCGTGCTGCGCGACGGCGGCCGCCTGCGGCGCCTGAGCACGAGCGGCCCGATCTCCCTGCTCGACGCCGGCGACGTCGGCCCCGCGGCGGCCGCGCTGCTGGAGCGGTGCGACGGGAGCCACACGGCCGCCGAGCTGGCGGCGTGGGCGCGGGAGCGACTCCCCGACCCGGACGGGCACGCGCCGCCCGACCTGCTCGGCGACCTGGTCGGCCGCGGCGCGGTCGTCGGCGAGCTGGAGGTGCCGGCGGGGTGCGCCGACCCGCTCGCCGGTCTGGCCGGCGTGCTGCCCGACGGCGACACCAACGAGCCGTGGCGGCGCGAGATCGCGGCGCTGGGAGCGGACCTGCGTGACTTCGCCGGCGCCGGCGAGGTGCATGCCCGCCGCCGCCTCTTCACCGGCCTGCGGGCGCGCGTCGCCGAGCTCACCGGTGGGCCGACGACACGCGGCCACGGCAGGATGTTCGCGGACCGGAGCATCCTGGCGGAGACCTGCACGCGCGAGCTGGTCGGACTCCGGATGGGACCCGGCCTGGCCGCGACCATCGCGGACGGGCTGCGGCCGTTCTACGACCTCCTGCTCCTCGTGCCCCGTGCCCGCTTCGTGGCCGAGCGGGAGCTGCTCGGCGCCTGGCACGGGCACCGGTTCGGGGCCGGCAGCGAGGTGCCGCTCGCGGCGTTCCTGGACGCGTTCGCCGCGGACGCCGGCCACCTCGACGCCGGCTATGCCGCGATCGAGGCGCGTCTCACCGACCTCCAGCGGGCGATCGACGACGCGCTGCTGCCGCCGGATGACGCGGACGTGCACGCCGTGGAGGTGGACGAGCACCGGCTGCGACCGCTCCTCCGGGCTCCCGGGGCGGCCGTCCCCGCGGTGTGCAACCCGGACGTGATGCTGCTCGCGTCCACGCAGGCAGACCTCGACGCGGGCAGCTACCAGGTCCTCGTCGGCGACTGCCACGTGACGAGGGACCTGCTGAGCCACTCGGCGATGGCGCCGGCCCTCGGCCGGGCCTTTCCCGAGGCGGCCCGGCGGCTCGTGGCGTGCTACCAGGCGATCGTCGAGCCGGACGAGGTCGCCGTGGACGTCGTGCGGGGCCACCGCAACCGCAGCTCGGCGCAGATCGTCCTGCCGTGCCCGGACCTGGAGGTGGGCGGCCGCTCGCCGAAGGCGCGGTCCGACGTGCTGCACCTGGACGACCTCACCGTCGTCCACACGCCGGGCGGGATCAGGCTGCGCGCGCCCCGGCGAGGCACGTGCGTGCGGCTGATGTCGCACGCGTTCCTCGGTCCGGATGCCGGCCGCAGCCCGTTCACCGCGTTCTCCTTCCCCCGCCACACGCACGGCTACCCCGTTCGCGGGCTCGGGCGCGACCACCTGCCGCGGCTGACGCTCGGCCGCGTCGTGCTCCAGCGCGAGGTGTGGCGGGTGCCCGGCCGGGCCTTCGCGCGGGGGCTGACCGAGGACCGCCTGCTGCCCGGCGGCCCGCCCGCCGCCGTCTCCTTCCTGCGCGCCCGGGTGGTCGCGCGGGAGCGAGGCGTGGCGAGGCGCTGCTTCGCGCTCGTCCCCGGCGAGCAGAAGCCGTTCTACGTGGACTTCGCGGCGCCGCTGCTCGTGCACCGCTTCGTGCGGATGGCGTCTCGGGCGCCGGGGCCGGTCGAGCTGGGCGAGCTGCTGCCCGGCCCCGAGCACCTCTGGCTCGACGGCTGCCGCTCGTCCGAGCTGCGGTGCGCGGTGTTCAGCGTCCCGGCCGGCTGACGCCGGGCGTCCGTCACGACGAGGACCGCGAGCGCTCCGTGCCGGGCTCGACCAGGCCCGTCTCGTACGCGAACACGACGGCCTGCACGCGGTCGCGCAGGTCCAGCTTGGTCAGCACGCGGCCGACGTGCGACTTCACCGTGGTCTGCCCGAGGTGCAGGGCCTCGGCCAGCTCGGCGTTGCTGAGGCCCCTCGCCATCAGCTTCAGCACCTCCAGCTCGCGGCCCGAGAGGCTCGCGAGCGCCTCGTGCGCGGTGGCCGGGGGCCGGTGGTCGCCGGCGAAGCGCTCGATCAGCCGGCGCGTGATCGAGGGGGCCAGCAGCGCGTCGCCCGCCGCGACCAGGCGGATCGAGGCCGCGAGCTGCTCGGCGGTCACGCTCTTGAGCAGGAACCCGCTCGCCCCCGCGGCCACCGCGGCGTAGACGTACTCGTCCAGGTCGAAGGTGGTGAGCACGATCACCCGGCATGCCGGCGCCGCGGCGAGGACGCGGCGCGTGGCCTCCAGCCCGTTCATCACCGGCATCCGGACGTCCATCAGGACCACGTCCGGGCGGCAGCGGCGGCAGGCGGAGACGGCGGCCTCGCCGTTCTCGGCCTCGGCGACGACCTCGAAGTCGTCCTCGCTCTGGAGGATCACGCGGAAGCCGGTCCTGACCAGCACCTCGTCGTCGGCGATGACCACGCGCAGCGGCGGCCGCGGTCCGGGCGCGTTCACCGGGCCGCCTCCAGCGGCAGGCGCGCCCGCACCGCGTAGCCGCCCCCGGCGCGCGGCCCCGTCACCAGCTCGCCTCCGTACGCCGCCACCCGCTCGCGCATGCCCACCAGGCCGCGGCCACCGCCGGCGGCTCGCGCCGGCGGCCGGCCGGCGTCGGTTACCTCGATGTCCAGATCGCCGTCCGCGTACCGCAGGCGCACCTCGGCCCGGGCCGTGCCCGCGTGCTTGAGCACGTTGGTCAGCGACTCCTGGACGATCCGGTACGCCGTCAGGTCCAGGCCGCGCGGCAGCGGGCGGACGTCTCCGTCGAGGTGGAACTCGACGAGCAGGCCGGCTGACCGCACGCGCTCGAGCAGGGCCCCGAGGTCACCGAGACCGGGCGCCGGCTCGAGCTCGGACCGGCTCTCGTCCCCGGCGAGGACCCCGAGCAGGTGCTGCAGCTCGGTCAGCGCCTCGGATCCCGCCGAGGAGACGGTGCGCAGCGCCTCCTCGGCCTGGTCCGGACGCCGCCGGAGGACCCGGCGCGCCGCCTCGGCCTGCACGACCATCACGCTCACGCCGTGGGCGACCACGTCGTGGAGCTCGCGCGCGATCCGCGCCCGCTCCTCCGCGACCGCGGCCCGCGTCATCGCGTCCCGCTCGCGTTCGAGCCGGACCGCGCGTTCCCGCAGGGCGGCGACCTGGCGGCGCTGGGCGCGGACCGCGTGCCCGACGAGCCACGCGGTCAGCGGGATCACCCCGTCGAGCCCGGGGATCCCCGACATCAGCCGGGTCAGCCCGAGCGCCTCGCCCGGGACGAGACCCGACACCACCACCAGGACCAGCGACATGGCGCGGCGGTCGCTGTACACACCGGCCGAGTAGGCGCCGATCAGGAGGGCGGCGACCACCGCGCCCGCGAAGCCCAGGTGGCCCGACAGCAGCACGGTCGCCGTCTCGGCCGTGCCCTGCGCGGCGACCACGGCCAGCGGGTGCCGGCGCCGCCAGGCCAGCGGCGCGATCGTGGCGGCGGCCAGCGCCGGCCAGGCCGCGGGCGGGCGCGGCGGATCCAATCCGCCGAGACCGCCGAGGGGGACGAGCTCCACGAACGCGAGCAGCCCGAGGCCCGTCGCCAGCGCGGCGTCCTTGACGAACGGGTCGGCCGCTGCCAGGCGCCGCCGGATGGAGCGCGGGGCGTCCACGAACGCACTCTATCCCGCCCGTGGGCGCCCGCCCTCCTGCTCCGGGAGGAAACGCGTTCCTCCCCGGGGAGGAGGGCCCGGCGAAATCCTCCCCGGGGAGGCGTCGCTTGCCTCCCCGCGAGCGATGACCGGGGACCCGGGCCAGCCGGAGACTCGGCGCCATGAGCGAACCGGTCCTCGTGACGGAGAAGCTGACGAAGTGGTACGGCGACCACGAGGTGGTCGCCGGCGTCGACCTCGAGGTCCGCCGCGGCGAGGTGTTCGGCTTCCTGGGCCCCAACGGCGCGGGCAAGACGACCACGATCCGCATGTGCCTGGGCCTCGTCCGCCCGACGTCCGGGAGGGCGGTGGTCCTGGGCCGAGACGTGCGCCGCCATGCGCGGGAGGTGCTGCCCCGGGTCGGCGCGCTGATCGAGTCGCCCGCCCTGTACGGCTACATGTCCGGCCGGGCGAACCTGCTGTGCTTCGCCGACACGCTCTGCGGCGTGCCGGGGGCGCGCATCGACGAGGTGCTGGACCTGGTGGACCTCCGCGACCGGCAGCGCGACCGGGTCCGGACCTACTCCACGGGGATGAAGCAGCGGCTCGGGCTGGCGGTGGCGCTGCTCCACGACCCGGAGCTGCTCGTCCTCGACGAGCCCGCGAACGGCCTCGACCCGGCCGGCATCGTGGAGATGCGGAGCCTGCTGCGGCGGCTCGCGGGCGAGGGCAAGACGATCTTCCTCTCCAGTCACGTCCTGGCCGAGGTCCAGCAGACGTGCGATCGGGTCGCGATCCTCGACGCGGGGCGGCTGGTCCGGGTGGCGCCGGTCCCGGACCTCCTGGGCGGCAGCGGACAGTTCGAGGTCCGGGTCGCCGACACGGTGGGGGCGCTGGCGGCGATCCTCCGCCAGCCCTGGGGCCGGGACGCGCGAGCGGTGGACGGCACGCTCGTGAGCTCCTCGCCGAGCGGGCGGGGACGCGAGCTCACGGAGTTCCTGGTCGCGGCCGGGTTCACGCCCGACACCGTGACCGAGCGCGCGCAGGACCTGGAGGAGGTCTTCCTCCGGCTGACGGGAGGCGGCCGGTGAGCGCCGCCGACTGCCGCCCACGGTTCCACCTGATCGTGCGCGGCGAGCTGCGGAAGCTGTCGCTGCAGCGGGCCAACTGGCTGCTGGTGGCCGTCGCAGTCGTGCTCGCCGCCGTCGCCGGGCTGGTCCTGAGCACGTCGTCCGGCATCTGGCAGGCCGAGGCCGCCTACCGGGCGACCCTTCAGAGCGACCCCGCCTACTGGGTCCACGGGGTGGTCGTGGTGGCGGGGATGATCGCGCGAGTCGTCGAGGGCGCGCTCCTGCTCTTCGCCGCCGCCCGCCTGGTCGGGACCGAGTACTCGGCCGGGACCATCCGGGTGGTGCTGGCGCTCGGCGTGGGCCGGGTGCGCCTGCTGTGCGCCAAGCTGGTGGCACTGGCCCTCTTCGCCCTGGCCGTCACCGCCGGGTTCCTGGCGCTGGCGGCCGCGTTCGGCCTGACGATGATCGCCACCCAGGGCGGGAGCCCGCCCCACGTCGTCGCCATCCTGCCGGGGAGCGAGTGGCACGACGTCTGGATCCACGTGCTGACGATCCTGGTCAGCGCCGGGGTCTGCGTGCTGATCGGCGTCGCCGGCGCGGCGGTCGGACGCTCGCTGCCCATCGCGATGGTCGTCGCGGTCGCGTTCTTCCCGCTCGACAACCTGGTCGCCGGGGGCCGCGACTACAACGTCTACCAGCTCGGTCCGAACCTGAACGTCCTGGCCGAGACGCTGGGCCACATGCGGGAGAGCCTCTTCACGCGGCCGGCCCAGGCGGTCGACACCACGCACAGCGCGGTCGTGATCGGCGTCTCCTGCGCGGTCCTCCTGCTCGCGGCGTTCATCCCGACGTGGCGCCGGGACGTCGAGGAGTAGCCGGGATGCCTGGCGCCGCCTTCACCTGCCTGGTCCGGGGCGAGCTCCGGAAGGTCGTCCTCCAGGGGATCAACCGGGCCCTGCCCGCCGTCGCGCTTGCGGTCGGCTGGGCGGCCGCCGCCCAGGCCCGCGAGCAGGGCGCCGGGCTGGGACCGTTCCCGCTCGCGCTCGACACCTATCGCACCTTCGCCGCCGCGGCCGCCGGCGTGGTCGTGCTCGCCGTCTCGGCCCAACTGGTGGCCGGGGAGTACCAGCAGGGCACCATCCGGGTGCTGCTGGCACGCGGGGTCGGCCGCCTCACGCTGCTGGCCGCGAAGCTGGCGGCCGTGGCGATCGTGGCGCTGCCGGTGCTCGCCGTCCTGGCGATGGCAGGGCCGGTGGCCGTCGCGCTCCAGCTCGGCGGGCAGCCGGCGCCGGTCGAGTGGCGGGAGGTCTGGCCGGCCGCGCTGACGGTGGCCCTGAGCGCCGCGACCGGCACCATCATCGGGGTGGCCGCGGGGGCCGTCGGCCGCTCCATGACGTTCGCGATGGCGGTCGCCGCGGGGTTCTTCCCGATCGACAACGCCCTCGGCACCGTGCTCCCGATCCTGCAGAACGCCACCCAGGAGCGGATCTGGGCCGACCTCACGACGTACCTCCTCGGCCCGACGTTGAACCACCTGCCGTCG
>Ga0066903_100005077_pt1 | contig 11321 bp, 12 predicted proteins | sample PanSoiMetaGPlot1_FD_67491 | JGI IMG/M metagenome (GOLD analysis project Ga0066903, IMG submission 67491) | Tropical forest soil microbial communities from Panama analyzed to predict greenhouse gas emissions - Panama Soil - Plot 1 (version 2) | ecosystem: Environmental > Terrestrial > Soil >...
AGGGAAAAGCAGCCGGGGATCAGGCATGGCGGTAAGCTTCTGGGATTACCCGCTAATGGCCGATAACGCTGTTGAAATGACGAGGGCGACATTCCGACTCGACGAGAAAAAAGAGCGCTGAAACTCCCTAAACTGGAGAACCCGACTGCCATGCATACGTCGGTAACTGATGAGTCGCTGAGAACAAGCAGATGCTTCGCCTGTTCGATCTGCGCCTTCGATTGATATTGATGGGGTGTTTCGCCGAAGACAGCTTTAAACAATCGAATGAAGTGGAAGCGAGAAAACCCCGTTCGGCGAGCCACCTCATTCACCGAGAGCGGAGCTTCCTCCCAGTCACGTAGCAGATCGCGAGCACGGCAAAGCCGACGTAACAATTCAGCGTGTATCATTTAGACTCTTAGCCAGCCACGAAACGCTCTGGCGGCATAGTAAGATTGTGCACCGTTATGACCCACGAAGACGCGGCCGTAGCGACGATCACAGTAGAGGGCGCCGCCGAGTTTTCTAATATCGGAAGGTGTTTTCACCCAGCTGGATGTCTTCGTATCGAAATCACCAAATTTCTGCAGCTCTAGATATTGTTCTTCCGTTAAAAGCTCAATGCCCATCGCTGCCGCCATATCCATGGCTGTGTTTTTCGGTCTATGTTCCTTGCGTGATTCCAATCCTTCACGGTCGTAGCAAACACTTGTGCGGCCTTTGGGAGTTTCGGCTGAACAATCAAAAAAGATGTACTCGTCCGTCTTTTTGTCATGACTAACGACATCAGGTTCGCCGCCGGTACGTTCCATCTCACTGAGGGACCACAATTTTTCAGCGTTTGTTTGCAGCTTTGCTTTCACCTTGTCCCATTCGAGCCCTTTATGGCGGTTCGTGTTTTTCTCAAAGCGCGCGTTTAATGCTCCAAGCAGTTCTTCTCGTTGTTTTGGTGACAGCTCATCTTTTGCTTTAACGCTTTTCATATTGGTTCCTTTTTATTGCTGCGTCGTCTTCAGTCTGATCTTTTCGAAATAAGTCGTAGAAGAACATGGCCTTTCCACATCCAAAGTCCCGTAAGGAGAATTACAGGAATGGCCACATACCGAACAACTGGGGCATAGTTCGGAAGTTCTTTGAACGGACTATAAACGTAACCAATTATGGGAATTCCGAAGACGATGTGAATCCAGCGAAAGACCGAACGTTTCATGTTGGTTTGCTCCTTAGGTTACAAGTTCGGTTGCAGGGAGCAGGTGATTACTTGTCGCGCGTCGCAAAATAGGAGCCGCCCAATGGGCGCACTTCGACGAATGCGTCAGCCGCAGCCGGATTCCGTGCCGCCCACTCCAAGGCAGCATCCAAGTCTGGTACGTCGATGATAACGAACCCGCCGAGATATTCCTTCGTTTCGGCGTACGGGCCGTCATGCACCTGGCGTTTTCCATCCCGGACCGACACCATTGTAGCCGTCTGCGGCGACTCCAACCCTGCCCCCGCGATGAAGATACCCGCAGCCCGCAAAGCTTCCCCATAAGCCTTACCAGCCGCCGCAGCAGCGGCCCTTGCGCTTGCATCTTTAAATTTGTCAGCAGTCGTTTTGTTCACATGTACGAGTAGAGCGTATTTCATGCTGATTGTTTCGATTCGTGCATTTCGTTTTGTTTGTTTCTGAGTCGGAAACAGTTTCACGACTCTGCAAGGATGACGTCCGGACATGCCTCGTTTCGACATTCCAGAATAGATTTTTGCAGAAAACTCTGCCCTACAAAAAACTAAGTTTTTCGCCGAGTTAGGCCTTGGCACACTTTTTTACTGTATCCAGTGGTCCGGTGGCTTGCGACTCATGGCACTCACGTTTGCTATGATGGTTGCTGTGGCGTTCGCAATCGTTATTCCGGTTCAGGCTTTTCTCAGCGAGAATCTTTCGCCGTCCGGCTAACCGACTGATAAAGCCAACCGCTGAGCGTCACCCTGCGAAAGTTGAGCGTTCAGAGACGAGACACAAGATGAGCGACCGTGCGAGCCAGAATTGACGTTCGCACAGAATCAAGCCTCGGCCTGAGGAAGGTTACGCCGTTTGCTGCTTCACTTGGTTAGGTAGCACGCTCTGATTTGCCACGATGTCTTAGCACCTCGTAACACAGTGCAACCATGCCGGTTTTGTAGGCTCTCACCTCCGTGAGATGGAGAGCAATATTTCTGTCGAGCTTCTCGAAGAATCGGATTCCATCACCAATCAAGATCGGCAGGATCGAATAACGTACTTCATCGGCTAGCCCAAGGCGAAGGCATTCGCCGGAAACCACGCCGCCTCCAACAAACCAGATGGCACCAAACCTCGGCCGCAGGCGCCCATTCACGAACTGCGCGAGATCGCCGGAGTGGAACTCAACGGTATCTCGGCTTCGCGGCAGTTCGCGACTACTAAGGACGAAAACAGGTTTGTCACCGTAGGCCCACCCCAATCCCTTGGCTTCAAAATTCAACGCAGTTTCATACGTTCGCGACCCCATGACGTAGCAGTCGATCGTTTTAAGAAAGGCCTCGACGAATTCTGGCTCCATCGTGACCCCATCTGCGAATTCGTCTGAGGTCTCGAGCCAGTCGACGCTCCCGTCTTTTCGAGCGATGAAGCCGTCGAGGCTCGCCGCCATGTGAATCGTTACGCGAGAATCAGCGATTGCCACCGTCTCGGCTTCAGGTGATGCGCCCATGTGACCTAACGAGAGTTACCCCGACAAAAGCTTCGTCTAATCCAATCACTTCTTCAGCATTGCATCGCGTTTCGGCTTGAACTCGTTTCCCGGTTTCCATTCGGGAAAGTTGTCGCCGTCGGCTACTTCGTAACCCACTTCGAAGACAAGTTGAACATCTTGCACGGCGCCAGAGAGATCCCAATCGGGCTTAACTTCGTCGGTGACCTGGTGGTAATCTGTCGAGTCATATTCGTCTGACTTTAGTGGCGCATTCTCGGGACGGGAGACAAGATGTTCGCCTTTGCCGATATACAGCGAGGGCAGGCCGACTTTCGAGAATTCGAAATTGTCAGCGCGATAGATTTTGCCCTTGTCCGGGCGGCTGTCCGGGATCGCTTTGCGGCCCTGCTGTTTAGCAGCGGCGGCGAGAAGATCATCGAGCGTGGAAAAACCAAGACTCAGATCCTCAATATCTCGCGCTTTGCCCCAGACGTTCATGCTATCGAGATTGATGTCCGCCAGGGTTTTGTCCAGAGGATAGAGCGGATGCTCCGCATAATATTTGGCACCGAGCAATCCCGCTTCTTCGGCGGTCGTTGCCATGAACAACACCGAGCGTTTCGGTGGCGGATTTATCTTTGAGAACGCCCCCGCGATCTCGATGATGGACGCAACGCCTGACGCGTTGTCGATCGCACCATTAAAAATCTGATCACTCTGCAATTCCGGATGCCGGCCGAGATGATCCCAGTGCGCGGTATAGATCACGTATTCATCGCTTAATTTTGGATCGCTGCCTTCGAGTTTGCCGATGACGTTGTGCGATTTGAGCGAGCGAACCTGCTGTTTGATATCAATGTTGGCTTTGGCATTCAGCACCACAGGCCGAAAATCCTTGGTAATCGCAGATTTCTTAAGCGCATCGAAATCCTGACCGGAATCAGCCAATAATTTTTTCGCCACATCGAGCGTGATCCACGAACGCGCCGAGACCGCGTCCATATTCTTGTTCGGATTGTCGAGCTCGAAGTTTTCTTTGCTCCAGCTCGATCTCACCACCTGCCATGGATAAGCGGCAGGTTCCGTTTCATGGATGATGATCGCGGCCGCCGCGCCTTTTTTCGCTGCGATCTCGTATTTGTAGGTCCAGCGGCCGTAATAAGTCATCGCTTTTCCTTTAAACATCTTGTCGTCGAGTTTTGACGGATCTTTTGGATCAGGAATCGGCGGATCGTTGATCAGCATGACCAAGGTCTTGCCCTTCAGATCGACATTCTTGTAATCATCCCAGCCGTACTCCGGCGCCACGACGCCGTAGCCGACAAAAACCAGATCTGACTTCTCAACCTTGATCTCCGGCTGGAGCCGCGCTGATGAAGCAACGAAATCATCCGGGTATTTCAGATCCATCGTTTTGTCGCCAATGACGAAGGACATTCGCGGTTCGCTTTTGATCCCGGCGAGCGGAACTTCTTGCGTATATGTCCCGTCAGGATTTCCCGGTTCAAGTCCGATCTTCTTGAACTGATCCGTAATGTATTTAACCGAAAGGTCTTCGCCTTTCGACCCCGGCGCGCGCCCCTCGAATTCGTCCGACGCGAGAACCTTGATATGTGCGAGCAGACCGTCGGGCGAAATCGCCTCAAGCGCCGGCTGCAAACGCTCCATTAATTCATCACTTCCAAGGAGCGACAGTGCCGCAGAGAAAAGAATCGCGACTAATAACCACGAAATTTTCATGCTCGTTCATTAGCGGTGCTTCGCGACCACCGCAAATCAGCAGGGATCGGAGAACTCGCAGCGATGGATTCGATGTCCTCTCAATCCTTGGCAGCTTTCTGCGAGTAGTCCTTTAGCATAGTCCGATATTGATCGATCAACTCTGGCCCGTGCACTGGCGACCAATGCCCTGAGATAACATTATCGATCTCCAGATGAAGCTCCTGTAGTTTGTCCAGCGTCCTTTGGTACTCGGCGAGATTGGCTGAGGCGAGATTGCCGAGCTGCTCCTTCAATATCGAACCGGCATACAAAACTTTTTCTTTCGGAAAATAGACGAAGATGTCGTCGGCGTTGTGGGAAGGACCCAGGTAAAATGCGCGAATGTCGCCGTTCTCAAGCTCGAAGTCTTTCTGATAAATATTCGTCGGAAGTTCGAGCGGCACGTTTGGGTACGTCGGAAAATGCTTACGCGCAAGTTCAGTTGCTTTTGGCCACTCAGTTCTAAGCACCCGTTCCGTTGTTTCGGTCGCGATGACCTTTGCGCTACTGCGTTTCCAGTAGCCGATGCCGCCGGCGTACTCCGGGTCGTGATCGGGAACGATGACGTTCTCGATCCGTTTGTCGGTAATTTTCCGGATTCCCTGGGCCAACAACTCCGCGGTCTCAGGAGACCAACCGGCGCCAACGAGGGTCACCGACTTTGGTCCAACATAAACGATATAATTGGTCTTCGCGTAATGTGAATCCTCCACGATGTAGAGCGAGCCTTTCAACGCGTGAATGGAGACCGCGGGTTCGCCAGCATTGATCGAAGCGATTAATGCCAAGAGAATTGCCGTCCACGTGATGTCGACCCGCACTTTCATCTAACGAGACGGAGATAAGCCACGGCTAGGTGTCCTGGCACAATCAAACATCGCACATCGAACATGAAATCGAAGATCCGCAGTGGCGGACATTTCGTTCGCTGGCAATCAACTGGTAGATGCCCCAAAACCTCTGTTTATCCCGAAGTCTTATGCGCGGAGCCTTCGACATATAATTTGAATTCTTGCGGTGCGGTGGGTGACGCAATCTCAAACTTGATCGTTAATTGACCGTTATCGCCAATGTTGTAAGTAAGGCGGAAAACCGGCTGTGATGGCTGTGGATCACTTCTCAAGGTAAGCGTCTTTTTATCTCCGGAAATATCGGCTGTATAACGAATAACGTGTCCTTCGTTATCGAAGTAATCGGCACGAGTCTTCTCGGCTCCCTATTCTCGATAGATGATCATAAGATCGTCATGAGCGGAGGCTTTATGCTCCGCAGTGGCCGGGTAGTCGGTGTGACTTTTGCGAACTATGACCTGCTTCTGCAAGTCATAGGCAAAAGAGAACGTGCCGGCGCCGCTACCCGGGGCGCCCTTGCCTTCTGCCACCCACGTGCCTAGCAGCGGACCCCGATCCTGCCAAATCGATTGGTTGTCAGCCGACGCTTCTGACGATAACCAAACAAGAGCTATCAGAATTAAGAATGACGCGCTTTGCTTCATACCAGATTCTGATCGGCAAACTGAAACCGAACAAGTGATGGCACGGCGCTCAGCCTTATTTTTCCATGACATATAAGAACCGCAGAAGCCGACGCTGTGATGTTAGCGAATGAACGCAGGTTAGGAACCGTTGAAGGCCGACAAAATTAGCTTCCGTTTCTGTTGCCACCAGCGCTGTCTTCCTCTTATTCCGGGCATCATGCCAGCGCTTCGAAAGAGTTGCGGCGCTTTCAGTCGTATCCCTCGCCTCCAGTAACTTAAATCCGGCTTGCTTGATCAAACGCTCATTCTCACCGGGAGGACTAAAAAAATACATCCCGATAGAGCTCCTTGTCGCAATCTCCTCATGCGAAACGAGACCTCCGATCACAAGCGCATCGCTAAATAAAAATCGGCCACCCGGCTTGAGGACACGGAACAGATTGCCAAGCACCTGCGCTCGGTGCTCGACATGGCATAGAACATCATTAGAAAATACAGCATCAAACGTGTCATCTTTCTCAGGTAGAGGCTGTGATACGTCAAACTCTTGAAATCCGGCTCTTACCTCGACCTTTGCTTGCTCAGCAAGGACGTTTGCAGTTCGGACACCTTCTGCATTTATATCAAGCCCGAGTATTCGGCAGTCGATACTCTGTGCCAGATGAACTGCATAGCCGCCAGAACCGCAACCTATTTCCAAAACTGAAGATTTGTCGGACAGCTTAAGAAGCTTCGGGATCTCCTGGGATTCTGCCGTGGTCACCCAGCTGGTTTGGCCGTAGTCCTCTCCATATGTCTCCCGCCGAATCTCGCCATAGGCCGTCAGCGCGTAATTCTCGTATGAGCTGTTATAAAGATCCACGTTAGCCATTTCCTACCTCCCCCCTATCACGAGAATCGAGCAGATTGGGAATCTGCGAGATACACGGGATAGCCCGCGAGGGCGAATGAGCTGGGAAGGTCATGAGTCAAAGAGATAAGCCACCCAGCCACTTGAAACAAACTCGGCATTAGCATTTGGCGACTGCACTTGGGTTAGGCGTTTTGTGGTGCAACACGATTGGTTCTCTTTAAAATGTTTTGGCCGCAGGTCAGCAGCAACACCGCTGCTACCCCGCCAACACCCGCGGCAATAAACTCGCCCCACGCCCACGAAACGACTGCAATCCAGAGTGCATAGACACCACCGGCGCCGAAAACGACCCATGCGACAAGAGCGCGCGCGGCTGGAGCAGTGAAGTAGCACGAAACGATGATGAGAGCGGCGGCGAATGCGGAAAAGAAGCGAACGAGCCAAGCCTCGAGAGTCTCAAACCACGGCGCGACGCATACGCCCGAGACCATCTGGTCTGCGGGGCAGAAGAACTCCGCAACGGAGTGAGCAACCATGCCTGTGAAAAGCGCGGCGATCCATGCTGCGATGCACACTATTGGCAGAAGTATCCAGCGAAGAACGCGCATAGCGTAACGAAAACAAGCTCAGCCGCGGTTACCGGCTAAATCTTCGGAATGATTCCAGTCATAAAGTGTGAAATCGCAGCGGGTAGCCGTCGGCCACAGGACTTGGTTAAACCTCGTTGTCATGCTTCTGTCGAAGTAAAACGCTGCGAGGAAGAAATCCAAAACGCCTGTAAAACGCAACGGCGCGCTCGTTGCCTTGTGCGACCGTCACGATCTTCGACGAAGCTCCTACACTGTCGAACCACGCTAGCGCACGGCGCACAAGTTCGCTGCCAACACCAGACCCTCGAAACTGTTCCTCAACAAACATCGAATCTATCTCGCCGCAGCCATCCGCCGACACCGTGCTAATACAGTAAGCCATGTCACTCGCGTACTCGGTGGCGCTCACCAACTCGATCCGCAACTTACCTGCTGCAGCCTTGCTGAGTATCTCCTGCTTTCGTGGCTCAAACAAAAAAGGCGACCTGTCATCTAAAAGCGATGCGTGATAGACGCGGAGTTTCTCCCAGAGAGGCCGAACCGCATCAACGCCATCTGCACCTACTGTGCGGTAAACAAATGCTGACGCGGCACGAGTCATGGCGCGTGAAGCGGTCTAACAAGATGGGGATAAGCCAGGGCACGGTGTCGCGGCTGGATCAAACATCGGGCATCGAACATCAAATCGAAGATCCGCAGTGGCGGACATTTGGTTCGTCGCCTTCATCGATGGCTAGGCGTGGGTGGCAAACACATCACGAACCGGTCGTAGAAAACACATCGCTACAATAGCGCCGTTCAGCATAACAACACACCAACTGATCACGAGGACAATTGAAGGAGACAGCGATAGACCGTGATAAGGCCAAAAGGCGCTGTCAACGATTGAGAGCACCAGAGCCAAAACAAATAGCAAACGAGCCCAGCGACGAAAGTACCACAGACCTATAAGAATAACGAGCAGGATGAATTCGGCGGCAGTATGCGCAAAAAGCGAAGCATGCGGATGCAGCAAGGTGAACGACACATGTCTCCGGGCATCCCAGCCGAAGAACCACTCCACAAGCAACCAGCCGACGCGCAAAAGTAACAGGGCACGATAAATCGGGATCGCACGCATAGGCCTAACGAGATCGAGTTGAACCACGGCGGGGGACTGTGGCAAACAGATTGCAGTTATTTTGCAACGGGGCGAGCCCGCGCGCGAAGATTTTCGGAGTTGGCTTCATCAAGTGGTTACATGTAGATCATGGCATCTCCGGTGACTATTCAAATTGCATTCTGATCGCTTCGTCGACTTCTTTCGGCGCTGGAAGCTGATAACCAAAGAAGTGCTTCGATGTGATGGCCATAAGTTGTCCGTCGAGCTTCGATACTGTGCCGATCCAAGCGCGTTTAGGAAGTTCGCATGTGGTGCGACGAATGAACTCAACGTGCGGCAAGCTCAGGTTGGGCGAGTAATGAATCACCGTGCCGTCCTTTACCATCACGAGGATCGCGCCACCATCGCGCATGCGTATTTTTTCAGCGCTCACGACATCTAACGAGAATTCGATCCAAATTTTGGGTCCTTCAAGGAAAATACCCAAAATTGGAGTCTAATCTGGTTAGAGTTTGAGGCTTAACTGAGTCCTCGCAAGTGAGAGCTCGCTTGCTCGCGGTAAGTTCGCAGCGCTGGCAACAATATGTCACCGCGTTTTTTCGCAATCGCCATCCGATTGTCACGGCGACGTGTAACGATGATGCACGCACCGACCGAGTCAGTTCCGTCGCGGAGACCAGATTTTTGGAAGCACAGGTTAGGTTAAAGGCAGTTAAAGCGAAAGACGGGCGCCTGGGAAACAGCTCTTCCGGGGCGCCCGCTCATTTTTGATCTCCGAGGTTAGAGGTCAGTGCCGTCGCAACTGGAATTGCGATGTCTCGACGGGTCGGCGGTCGCAGACCTTCCGCTACAGCTTTGTTTTGCCACACAATTGTAACGCTAATTGTTTTGCCGATTCGCCTGGCGATTCGTACGTTCGCGTCTGACCACGCATGCACGCGTTGACTCTCCCCCGGCGCGATTCCGCACGAACGACCAACGTGCAGCAGCGTTTCTCGTTCGGCGGATCGCGGCACGAAGTTGAAGGACCAAAGCGCTATCGCGCCGCATGGATTTCCGACACGCACCTGGGCACACGAGGCTGTAACGCCACTGCGCTGCTGGACTTCTTGCGCGAAACCGACTTCGATATGCTCTACATCGTGGGCGATCTGATTGATATCTGGTCGTTGCGGCGCGCAATTTACTGGCCACAGCAACACAACGACGTGATCCAGAAAATTCTGCGCAAAGCCCGCAAAGGTACGCGGGTAATTTACATCCCGGGAAATCACGACGAACTGGTGACCAGCTTCTGTGGAACGTACGGGAATATTGAAATTATGGAGAACGCAATTCACGTAACGGCCTCCGGCGAACGCATCTTGATCATCCATGGTCACGAACTCGATGTAGTGGTATCCGGCAGCGGCCGGATGAGGTGGCTCGCGTTTGCAGGTGACCTTAGCTATCAATTCCTCCTGTCGCTCAATCCATTAATCAACTTTGTCAGGCGACGTTTCGGTCTGGGCTATTGGTCGCTCAGCGCGTATGCCAAGCGAACGGTGAAAGACGCTGTGAGCTTCATCGGTAAGTTCGAAGCCGCTGTGGCGCACTACGCGGAGCGCTACCATGTGGATGCCGTGCTGTGCGGCCACATCCACAGTGCAGCGATCCGAGAGTTCGGCACGGTCGCATACTATAACTGCGGTGATTGGGTTGAGAGCGGCACGGCATTAGTCGAAGGCGACGACGGCATGATTTCGCTCGTCGACTATCACTCGCGTGCCGCGAGCGGGCCCGCAGTGACTCCGAGGACTGATTCTATCCGGTCGAAGCAAACCTCGGTGTCTGTTTGAATTGCTGCAGGCATTGCAGCGTCCGGCTGGTTGTACAGTGTGGCGTTAGATCTTCAAACTGCTTCAGCAGTTTCTCGCAAATGAGATGCAGCAAAAACCGCTGAAGCGGTTCGGCTTTCTTCTGCACACACACCTAGCTAAACGAGGTGTTAATAAAAGCATTCGTCGAGTTCGAACTTACAAAGCGTCCGCCGCGGCGGACGCCCCACTATTTCCCGTTTCAACAATTTAACGTTTCAACGAACCACTCTAGCATCACTCGTTACCGACTCGTCATCGCCATTTAACAATTCGTAACCTGACGCCGAAACCCTCCCAGTGTATCTAACGCTCACTTATGACTGCGATTACAGTGAAGCGAACAATAGTCAGACGAACCCGTGTGCAGCCATCAGAGACGCGCCGAACATTTCGCCAATTGGCACAATCTTATTTCGCCGGTGAAAGAACGATGGAGTTTGCGATCGAAGCGCTGCTCTTTGCGATAATCGTCGTGATATCAGCATGGCCAGCCGTTGCAGCCGCTGACGCGCTTGCCGCATATCTTCAGCAGGCGCCGGTCTAGCGACTGCTTGTGTCATTCCATCAACACCCTGTTTCAGCTGGGTGTTACAGCGCCAGTTGGATTCTTCACAACTGCTTCAACAGTTTCTCGCAAGTGCGGCGCGGGGAACCGCTAAAGCGGTTTCTTACTGTCGTGCGTCTGGAGCCCTTCACTGAAGCGATGTCTTAATGGGAGCATTCGTCGAGTTCGAAACTCACCTAGCAATGCGTGAAAGTCTCGACACTGAACGCATCACGTTTACGATGTTCAACTTGTGGCTGGAAACAATCGAATACGACACAACCGCGAAATTGAACGAAAATTCCTCGTCGCCTGGCTGCCGGACAATCTGAAGAAATCACGAAGCCTCGTTATCGAGCAAGGTTATCTGGCAACCGAGTCGGCTGGTCGACAGGTTCGTCTGCGAAAGACCGGGAAAGCTACATCGCTCACGTTTAAGGTGGGTCGGGGAAGCCAT
>Ga0066903_100005078_pt1 | contig 11319 bp, 12 predicted proteins | sample PanSoiMetaGPlot1_FD_67491 | JGI IMG/M metagenome (GOLD analysis project Ga0066903, IMG submission 67491) | Tropical forest soil microbial communities from Panama analyzed to predict greenhouse gas emissions - Panama Soil - Plot 1 (version 2) | ecosystem: Environmental > Terrestrial > Soil >...
CAACCCCAAAGGTTTTCGGGGTCACTCGCCGGCGACTGAATTGGTGACGTCCGTCTTTGCGACGCGCTGCAACAGAAGCCGCGCGGTCTCATCAGACACATTAAAATGCACTTCGAGGTTCGCCGCCTGGCGCGAGATGTCCGGAGGTTGCGCGTAAAGCATGAAATTGGAATCCTGCAAACGCAGCCACTTTTGCGGTTCGTTGTGCAAATTGCGCGCGAGCTCAGATGCAGCTTCGGGGGATTTCGCTCGTACCAACAGACGTGCTTTGACCGGATTTTGCAGGGTTAAGGCGAGTCCGAGCAATTCCGAGTTTTCCAGTAACTCGGGCGCAAAAATCGGATGAACCACCCGCGGTAGATTGGGCGGGTTGCGCGAGATCAAGCGCAGCGCGCTTTCGCTGTCCAATGCCTGGAACCGGTCGAAGAACTGTCCGGTAATTTTCAGGTCGAGATCGATCCCGAGACGGACCCGGACCAGTTCGTCCACTTCGCTCGACGTGCCGACGGCAAGCGTGCTCGAACCGACGCGCGCAAGCGCGAGATCGGATTTTTCCCACACCGGCAACCCACTGACATTTCGCCGCTGAAATTCGTTGTCGTTTTGGGCAGAGCGGATGACTTGCGAAACATCGCTCCGATTTTCAATCAGGATGAATTCGCGGACTGTTCCCATGTCCGAGCTGGTAGTGGCGCGTGTGATTCGAAGCGTATCGCGAAAGAGATTAAGAACCGGCACTCGCGCGGCCGGACCGATCAGCCCGTTCCACACATTCTGCCAGATGTCGGGTTGCTCCCTGTGCCAGCGCTTGGACAGATCGCGCTCAAACTGATCGATGTTGATCGACAGAATTACTTCCGTTTGCTGCGGCAACCATTCCCGTTTGCGCGGCGACTTCGCCACCAGCGGCAAAATGATCGCCAGCAACGCGATCACTGAAACCACACTAAAATAGAATTGCCGCAGCTCCTGTTTGTCGATGGCACGCGAGAGCAACGCCAGCTGGTCGTTATGCTGCTGATGTCGATCCGCTGCCGCGCGGTGCTTGCGCACCGTCTCGAGCAAATGCGGCGCGTTTGGCGGCGCGATCCCCTGGGTCGCGAGATGCCTTCCAATGTTCAGATAAGCGGGATTCTTTCGCTCCTCGACAACCTGGTGACGCAGTTTCGCTGCGCGGACTGCGTCCTGTTGCGCGCGAATGTTGTCTGCGAAACCCTTGTCGCGCGCTTCATATTCACCGCGCACTTTCGCAATGTTTTTTTCAATCGCGGAAAGTTCTTCCTCGGCGGCCGCCAGCTTTTCCTTCGCAATCCGGGCAGCGTCGGCGGTGCCGAGTCTAGCGCGGACCAGCTCGGCGCGTTCTTCCGGCAAACGGGCGCGTCGCGCGCTAATGCTCGTTTTCTGCGCTTCCAAATCCGGCGGCGGCGGGTTGAGCGCCTGTAGCTCGGACAGCTTTCTGAGCAGCTCCTGATCCGCGGCGTCATTACCGTGAATCCGCTTCTCAACCGCGGTCACTTCGCGCTCGGACAACTCAGCCGCGCCCTTAGCCTGATTGCGGCGTTGTAGAATTGGTTTCTTTTCTGCTTCCAGTTTTGCCATCGCGTCGCTCTGCTCTTTCGAGTTCCTCGCCCGCTGCGCCTCGATATTCTTGATTCCCTCTTCAATTTGCGCGATCCGAATTGCGACTTCCTTTTGCTCCTGCTCGAGTTTTTTCAGCGCGACGATCTCGTTGCGCAGCTCGGGAAAATTCGCCGCCTGCGAAGTCCCTTCGCGTCCGAGACCAATTTCGCTCTTTTGAAGCAACCGTTTCTCGTGCCGCAAAATCATGCGCGTCCGTTGCCGCCGGATTTTCAATCCCATCTCGCGCAGACCTGTCCGAATAAAGCTCACAAAAGTTATTCCTCCGGTTCAGCCAGCTTCGCCAGCACACTGAAATCTTCGAGCGTGGTCGTGTCGCCGGTAACTTTTGCCCCGCTAGCAATCTCTTTCAGTAATCGCCGCATGATTTTTCCGCTGCGCGTTTTTGGAAGGGCTTCGGCAAAGCGTACTTCGTCTGGCTTTGCGATCGCGGCAATGTGCGCGCCGACATGTTCGCGCAGCTCAATTTTTAAATCGTTCACGGCTTCCACTCCGGTCTTTAACGTCACGAAAGCGACGACGCCTTGGCCTTTCAATTCATCCGGCCGGCCGACCACCGCTGCCTCCGCCACTTTCGCATGGCTCACCAGCGCGCTCTCGATTTCCGAAGTGCCGAGCCGATGTCCTGCGACATTGAGCACGTCATCGATACGGCCGACGATCCAATAATAGCCGTCTTTGTCGCGGCGGGCGCCGTCGCCCGTCAGATAATTTCCAGGGTACTCGCTCCAATACTGTTTCTCGTAGCGCTCTTTGTCGCCATAAATCGTCCGCAACATCGCCGGCCATGGCCGGCGAATAATTAATTTCCCGCCCACGTTCGCGCCGACTTCCTTTCCGTTCGGATCAATAACTGCTGGATCGACGCCGAAAAACGGCAACGTCGCACTACCCGGTTTTGTGAGAATCGCGCCTGGCACTGGCGTGATCATGATCGCGCCAGTTTCAGTTTGCCACCATGTGTCGACGACCGGGCAGCGCCCGCCGCCGATCGTCTTCTGATACCAGATCCACGCTTCCGGGTTGATCGGTTCGCCCACGGTGCCGAGCAAACGCAGCGAGGAAAGGTCGTGCTTCTTTACCCACTGATCACCCCAGCGGATGAACGCGCGAATTGCAGTCGGCGCAGTGTAAAGAATGCTGATCCGATTCTGTTCGATGATCCGCCAGAAGCGGTCCGGCTCCGGCCAGTTCGGCGCGCCCTCGTACATGAAGGTGGTCGCGCCGTTGGCAAGCGGTCCGTAAACGACATAGCTGTGCCCCGTCACCCATCCGACATCGGCGGTGCACCAAAAGGTATCTTCGTCGCGAATGTCGAACACGTATTTCGTGGTCGAATAAATTCCGACCAGATAGCCGCCGGTCGTGTGTAGAATTCCTTTCGGTTTTCCAGTTGAGCCGCTGGTGTAAAGAATGTAAAGCGGATGTTCGCTGTCAACCGCGACGGGCGGACAACTGTCATCGACGTATTCCAGCTCGCGATGCCACCAAACATCGCGGCCTTCTTCCATGTGGATCTCGTTGTGCACGCGTTGGAAAACGATCACGCGTTTCACCGATGTTCCGGCGCGAAGCGCGTCATCGACATTTTTCTTTAGCGGCACAATCCCGCCGCGGCGATAACTCCCGTCCGCTGTAATCAGCGCGATCGCACCGCTGTCGCGGATCCGGTCGCGAATTGAGTCAGCGCTGAATCCTCCGAAAACGACCGAGTGGACAGCACCGATCCGCGCGCACGCCAGCATCGTGATAGCCACTTCCGGACTTGTCGGCAAATAAATGATGACGCGGTCGCCTTTGCCGACTTGGTTTCGCTTGAGCACGTTCGCGAAGCGACAAACTTCCCGATGCAATTGTTGATAAGTGAGCGTGCGCTTTTCGCCCGGTTCACCTTCCCAAATAATCGCCGCCTTATTGCGGCGATGGGTAGTGAGATGTCGATCTAAACAGTTCTCGGAAAGGTTCAGCTTCCCGCCGATAAACCACTTCGCGAATGGCGCTTTCCATTCCAAAACGCTTCGCCACCGTTTCTGCCACAAAAGCTCGCTCGCCTCGCGCGACCAAAACCTGCGCGGTTGTTTGATCGACTCCCGGTACATTCGCCTGTACTGAGCGAGGTTTTTAATCCTCGCCTTCTGCGCGAACTGCTTCGACGGCTTGAAGACGCGCTTTTCCTTTAAGTGCGATTCGATGTTCTTATTGTCGGTCTTGTCCATTGCCTGCCCACCGTAGCCTTGGCGCAGGCGGGCCGATCTTGACGCTACCAATCGTGGGCCGCAGGCTCAAGCGTGGCTGATCACATTTACAAAAAGATCGAGTTGGTCGGTTCCTCGCCAAAAGGAATCGAAGAAGCCGTCAAGAACACGCTCGCCCGCGCGAAAACGACCGTGCGTAACATGCGCTGGTTCGAAGTAACCGAAACGCGGAGCTATCTCGAAGCGGCCAACGTTGCGCACTGGCAGGTGACGCTAAAAGTAGGCTTTACGCTGGAAGCTTGACCTTGTAGCCGCGTCGGTGTGCGACGTTACAGACGCGGCCCGCAGGGCGCAGCTACAATTTATTCCTCCTCCTGCGCCGCTTCGTACAGCTTGGCCGCGCCGTAAATCAGAATCGCCGGTTTGAGCGCGAAAAGCGCCAGTCGCACAATGCTTCTCAAAATTCGGCCGATGCCCAGTCGATTTAAAACAAACCCCGCCAGCACCGCATACGCGAGCGACTGCATCGGATTTTCGCGCACGTACGTCTCCGTATCGCTCAGCCACTCATCGAAGTGCTCGCGCGTGTAACGCAGGCCGCGTTCTGCCAAATCACCATGCCCCAGTTGGTCCATTTGATTAAGGTTGTCCGCGTCTGCGATTTGGTCAACGCAAAGTCAGCCAGACCGTTTTCGCTGCGGTGCCGGGTGGAAAATCGGGTGGCGGCGGCGGCCGATAAAGTGTGCCGGCGCGTCGCGCCCGCTTGAGACCGTACCGCGCCATTCGTTCCAGCGCTTGCTCGCTCAGCATCCCACTGTTCGTCGAAAGCAAAACGCGCGCATCGCGCTCGGCGACCTCCAACGCGCTCACAATTAACTCCTCGAAATCCTTCTCAATATGGAATGCTGCGCCGCCTTTCGTCCGCGAAAATGTTGGCGGATCGAGAATGATCATGTCGAATTTCTCACCTCGCCGCGCGAACCCGCCTAAAGCAGGACGAACATCGTCGGCGACAAATTGATGTCCTTCGACGGCTAGCGAGTTAAGCAAAAAATTGTCCCGCCCGCGTTCCAACGATTTCTTGGAAAGATCCACATTCACCGTCTGCGCGCCCGCCGACGCGGCCGCGACCGAAAACGAACAGGTGTAAGCAAAGCAATTTAACACGCGGTTGGGCTTCGTTTGCCTGACAAATCGACGGTTTTCCCTCTGATCGACAAACAGCCCGACCGAGTAGCCCGCGTCGAAATCGATTCCGAATTGGAGATGATTCTCCGTTGTGATCGTCTGCAAACTCTCGGCTTCGTTTCCGAGAAGAAGCTTAGCCGTTTCACGCTCTTCATTTTTCCGCGGCAAAAACCGGCCGAACAACCGCCCGACCGGAAACCCATTGGAACTTGCCCACGATTGAAGTTCATCAACCAAATGGTCGCGCGTCGGTTTGGTTCGAAATGAAATGAGAATATCCGCGCCGAAGCGTTCCGCCCAGCCGTCGTCGAGCGTGCACAACCGATGCGCGCTGGTTCCTTCGTTCTCGAAAGCCCGAAGGAGTTCGCTGTCGATCCATTCCCCTTTTTTCATTTGCTTTGTCATGTCAGGCGAAGTTGAGACATCTCTCGATATCTCTGAAATAGTAAGAGATTCCTCGACTCCGCTCGGAATGACAGAACTATTAGTCCGGCTGTGATTATGCAAAGCGCCACGATTCGCATTCCGGCCAGCACTTCTAATCTTGGCCCGGGCTTTGATTGTCTCGGCATCGCGCTTCGGATTTACAATTTGGTCACCGTCTCGCGGCAAACAAAACGTGAACGACGGGAAGCGATTGTTGCTGCGGCCGCGGATTTGTTCTTCAAACGAACCAAGCGCCGCCGCTTTTCTTTTTCCTGCTCGGCGATAGAAAAAATTCCGCGCTCGCGCGGGCTAGGCAGCAGCGCAACCATTCGGCTGGGCGTCTTGCACGGCTTGAATGAGCTCGCAGGTCGACCGCTCGATCGATTGTCGATCTTTCAATTGTGCGCGGAACTGGAAGGTCATCCTGACAATGCCGGGCCATGTTCCTTCGGTGGCTTCAACGTCGTTCGCGGCGAAAATTTTCAGCGCTTCGATGTTTCATCTCGATTAAAATTCGTCCTCTTGATTCCTGATTTTGAAATCCGTACTTCAGCCGCGAGGAACATTTTGCCCACAAAAATCTCGCGCACGGCTGCGGTCACGAGCGCAGGCAACGCTTGCGCCATCACTGCCGCGTTCGCGTCGCGAGATTACAAGAGGTTGCGCGGCGCGTTCGTGGACGAATTTCATCAACGATTTCGAAGGAAACTGATTCCATTTCTGCCGCGGGTAATTGCCGGTGCCGAGAAAGCCGGCGCGCTCGGCGCATTTTTGAGCGGTTCCGGATCGACAATTTGCGCCGTCACCCTGCGCAGTCCCCGAAAAGTTGGCGACGCGATGCGACGCGCAACCGGCTCGATCCGTGCGAACGTCGTAATTACAACTGCGGACAATCAGGGGGTTCAAATCAAGCATCGAACCTCAAACATCAAACGTCCCTATGCCTCGCACGCTTGAAAACCTGGAGCAGTTCGGCATCGACGTGGTCCTTGGCCGTCGCCGCGGATTTCGCGCCGCGATCCTGCGCGGAATTCTTTACGCGCTCTCATTCATCTACGAAAGGGTTGTCCAGCTTCGGCTTTATCTTTACCGCAAGAGGATTTTTCGCGAGCGCACTCTCGGTTGTCTCGTCGTCAGCATCGGGAACCTGACCGTTGGGGGGACAGGCAAAACACCGGTGGTCGAAAAATTCGCGCGCGCGCTGCAAGCGGGCGGCCGGCGCGTTGCAATCCTGAGCCGCGGCTACAAAAGTGTGCCAAAACCGGCGAAGCGAAATTGGTTCGACCGATTGCTTACGCAAGATGTCGCTCCTCCGCGCGTTGTCTCCGATGGAGAATTTCCGCTCCTCGATTCGCTGACTGCCGGCGACGAGCCCTACATGTTGGCGCATAATTTGAAGGATGTGATCGTGCTGGTGGACAAGGACCGCGTCAAGAGTGGCCGGTACGCCATCGACAAATGGAAAGTAGACACACTTCTGCTCGATGACGGCTTGCAGTATCTCCATCTCAAACATCGGCTCGACATCGTGCTGGTGGATCGACAAGCGCCATTTGGGAACGAATTTCTGCTGCCGCGCGGTACCTTGCGAGAGCCGCCACGGAACCTGCGCCGCGCGAGCTACATTTTCATCACCAAGAACACGGGCGAATCGAACGAGAAACTGATCGCGCGCATCCGCCGTTACAATCGCACCGCTGAGATCATCGAATGTGGGCACCGGCCCCTTTATCTGCAGAACATTTACACGGGCGAACGACTCACGCTCGAACGATTGCGCGGCTCGTTCATCGGTTCCATCTGCGCCATCGCCGCGCCGGACAGTTTTGAAGGCGCGCTCAAAAATCTCGGCGCGAATGTCAATTTAGCTCTCCGCTACATCGATCATCACTACTACACCGAACCGGAGCTGCGCAGTTTCATCAATCGCTGCATTCGTCGGGATCTGTCGATGATTGTTACCACCGAAAAAGACTCGGTGCGGATGCCACGTTTGCCCGAAGCGAAGGTGAAAGTGCCGATTTATTTCATGCGGGTCGAAATCGAGATCCTCACCGGACACGAGACGTGGGAACATTGCGTCAACCGCATCTGTAAACCGCAACCAATGCTCTCGCCGGAAAGATTCTTTGCCTAGTTCGCAATTTTCACAGATTTACGCAGATTTTTCAGAGCGGAATTCTGTTTTTCTTTAATCTAAGCAAATCTGCGTAATCTGTGGATGAAAACTCATGCCTGAAAGAGCCGACCTCGTTGTTGAAGGAAAGAAACTTTCCGTCTCAAACCTGGACAAGGTCCTTTACCCGAAAGCCCGGTTCACCAAAGGCCAGGTGATTGATTATTACATTCGGATCGCGCCGCTGCTTTTGCCGCACCTCGAAGATCGACCGCTGACGATGAAACGCTATCCGGACGGCGTGGACGGCGAATTTTTTTACGAGAAGAATTGCCCGTCGCACCGGCCGAAATGGGTGCAAACGGCGACAGTCTGGAGCGAAAGCAACAATCGAGCAATGAATTATTGCCTCGCCAACAATCTGCCGACGCTGGTCTGGGCCGCGAACCTGGCCGATCTCGAGCTCCACACGTCGCTCGCGAAAAAGGACGATATCGACCGCCCTACTATGATGGTGTTCGATCTCGATCCCGGCGCGCCGGCCGACATCGTCCAATGCTGCCAGGTCGGGTTTTGGCTGCGCGATTCGTTGAACAAAATGAAATTGAAATCGTTCGCCAAGACGAGCGGCTCGAAAGGCTTGCAGGTTTACGTGCCGCTGAACACGTCGGCGACGTTCGATCAAACGAAAGATTTATCGCGCGCGCTCGCCCAACTTCTCGAGCACGAACATGGAAATCTCGTCACCTCGAACATGTCGAAAGCCGCACGGAAAGGAAAAGTGTTCGTCGATTGGAGCCAGAACGACGAACACAAAACGACGATTTGCGTTTACTCGCTGCGCGCCAAGGAAGAACCGAGCGTTTCAACTCCGGTCACCTGGGACGAAGTTGCCAATTGTTCAAAAAAGAAAAAAGCCGATCTTTTGAAATTCCGCTCCGACCAAGTCCTCGCCCGTGTCGAAAAAAAGGGGGACCTCTTCGAGCCCGTCGAAAGACTGAAACAAAAACTGCCGAAGAAATGGAACGTGTAAGCGCAAAACGTCCGCTCGTTCTGATCGCACTCGTCTGCGTTGTAGCCGGGGCGAATCGAGCGCAAGGCGACGACTTTCCGCTCAGAAAACTCAGGCCGTTCACCTATACGGTCGATTACGAACCGTTTTGGTCACCGGATGGAAGACAGGTCGTGCTGATCTCTAGTCGCCATGGCGGGATGAAAGTGCACGTAATGGATGCGAGTAACGCTAGTCATGGAAGCGACATGCGTCAGCTTACATTCGGCGATGCGGAAGACGACACGCCGGCCTGGTCCCCTGATGGAAAGAAGATTGCATTCGTCTCGATTCGCAACGGTGTTTCGCAAATCTTTGTCATGAATGCAGATGGAACCGACGTTCGCCAGCTCACGAAAGGCATAGCAGAGAACATTCATCCGACGTGGTCCCCGGACAGCGAGCGGATCCTGTTTAACACGACCTATTTCGTCGGAGCCACCGCGGCTGACGGGAGAAACGTGCCGAGCGACAACAAAGTAATCGGCGAACAGATTGACAAGAAAATGGACCTCGCAACGATTCGGCCGGACGGCACTGACCTAAAACAAATCACGACCGGCGGCGGATTTACTTACGCCTCGTTCTCGCCGGATGGGATGTGGATCGTGCATCGCCGCATCAACGGTGCGTTGTCCCAGATTTTCGTGATGAGTACGGATGGTTCGGGCGATCATAACATTTCAGGTGAAGGAAACATCGACGGCTGGCCCGCGTGGTCGCCCGACGGCAAGCGCGTTATTTTTTCCCGCCGCGTCAGGGATGCATTCCAGCTCTTCATTATGGATCGAGATGGTAGCAATGTTCGACAACTGACTGACGCGCCCGGCGAATTTGTGAATGCACGCTGGTCCCCAGATGGAACGAAAATTCTTTGCAGCCGCCGCCTCGGCGACATGAATCTCGTCATCTTTCCAGCGCCAAAATGAAATTCCGCTCTGACCAAGTCCTCGCCCATGTCGAGAAAAAAGGGGACCTCTTCGAGTGGGTCGAAGAACTCAAACAAAAACTTCCGAAGAAATCGAAGACGTAATCATGAGAGCAGCGGTCATTAAAACAGCTGGTGGCCCGGTCGAAATCCAGGAACACGAGCGCCCTACCCCAGGATCCGACGAAGTTTTGATCCGCGTCCGCGCGTGCGGACTGTGTCACGGCGATCTGATGGTGAAAGAGGGACAATTTCCGTTTGCTCGCTACCCGGTTGTGCCTGGACACGAAATTGCAGGCGTAATTGAAGCGATTGGCGAGCGCGTTCAGTTTCTTGCCTGTGGAACGCGCGTAGGTTTGTCGGCGCTATTCTCTTCATGTGGAGTGTGTTCGCAGTGTCTCGGAGCAGATGAATTTCTTTGCGAAAAATTGGAGTTTACCGGCATCACAAAAGATGGCGGGTTTCAAGAATACGTGCTAGCTCCAGCCGCTTATGTCGCTCCAATTCCAGAAAGTATCGGGTTCGTAGAGGCTGCGCCGCTGATGTGCGCAGGTCTGACTGTTTTCAGTGGAATGCGGCATGCCGGTTTTGAGCACGGGAATAAGGTGGCAGTGATCGGACTTGGTGGATTGGGTCACATGGCTGTGCTTTTCGCGAAATCCATGGGAGGACGAGTTGCGGTTATTTCGACGAGCGCAAACAAGAAAGCTGAAGCCGAAGCACTTGGCGCAGAACAATTCATTCACGCCAAGACAACGAACACGGCAAATGCGTTGAAGAGGTGGGACGGTGCCGATCTAATTCTCGCGACCGCACCGGATGCGGAAGTCATGGCAGAAGCCTTCCCCGGCTTGGCGCCTAATGGAACAATGATGGTTCTCGGTGCTCCATTCGCGCCAATATCGGTAAGCGCTTTTGATTTGATCATGGGCAGGCGCCGTCTTATGGGTTCGCCAGCCGGTTCACGAAAAGATCTCATGGATATGCTGGCATTCGCGGAACTGCATGGGATCCGCCCTCAGGTCAATTGCATACCTCTTGAGCATCTTCCGAACGCTTTCGAGGAGATGGGCAGGGGCCACATGAGCAGACGCACAGTTGTTGTCATGGAGTGATACTTCTTGTACTTCTAGTCATGCGGATTGAGGTCATTGCATATGCGCAAAGTAAATCTCACAGAAGTTGAATGGCAGGAGCGGCAGTCCCCGAAGGGAAAGTTTGGGCGGAAGACGAAAAACATTTCGGTCGCGCTTGGGCGCGATCCGGAGTCGCTCGATTTGGCGAAGCGGTGGCCGTTCGATCTCGCCCTAGTCAGTATTCCGAAAGGGAAATCGCTGTGCCCATATCATGCGCACTCGAGCGAGTCGGAGCATTATCTCGTTGTTTCGGGCAAGGGTAACATTCGCGACAAAGATGGCTCGACAATCGTCGGACCAAGCGACGCATTTTTCTTCGGACCGGGCGAAGCACATCAGCTCACCAACGCCGGCGAGGAAGATTTTGTCTATTATGTGATCGCGGATAATCCTCGCGGCGATGCGTGCCATTATCCGGACAGTGGCAAGTTCGCGGTTTGCAAGGAAGGCAGTGAGGAAGTGATCGTCAAAGGAAAGGAGACCGATTACTTCGATGGAGAAGAGTGAACACTTGTCATGTCGAGCGAAGTCGAGACGTCTCTGACTATTTCTGGCCAAGAAAGCGCAGCAAAACAGAAATATCTAGAGATTCTTCCACTTCGGTCGGAATGACAGAAAGCGGACGAAAAAGGTAAATATCG
>Ga0066903_100005079_pt1 | contig 11319 bp, 7 predicted proteins | sample PanSoiMetaGPlot1_FD_67491 | JGI IMG/M metagenome (GOLD analysis project Ga0066903, IMG submission 67491) | Tropical forest soil microbial communities from Panama analyzed to predict greenhouse gas emissions - Panama Soil - Plot 1 (version 2) | ecosystem: Environmental > Terrestrial > Soil >...
GGTTTACCAAACTCTGCCGCCGCGCCCTTTTTAAGTGCCTGGGAAATGTTGAGGCCACTGAGGTAGACAAGCTTGAATGCCGCTTTAATTTCGTCTCGCTCGCTGGCGGTGAAGCCGGCCCGGCGAAGCCCCACTATGTTAAGGCCGAATACTTGATTGCGCTCTGCTGCGATCACGAACGGCGGAAGATCTTTGCCGAAGGCGGAACTGCCCTGCACCATCACCAGTCGTCCGATGTGCATGAACTGATGAAAAGTCGATCCACCTCCGAGAAATGCGCCGTCATCGACGCGCACATAACCTGCCAGCAAACAATTATTCGCGATCACGACGTTATCTCCGATCAGGCAATTGTGACCTATGTGCGCTCCGGTCATTAGAAAATTGTTGTTGCCGATTTTCGTCGAGCTTCCTTCGGCTGTGCCGCGATGAATCGTGCAGTACTCGCGGATCACATTGCCTTTTCCAATCAAGACTTTCGTTTTTCGTTCCGGCGAGAATAAGACGTCCTGCGGCGGCGCACCGATCACTGTGCCGTGACCGATCAGATTGCCGGCACCGATCTCGACGTCGCCTTCTATGACTACGTGTGATCTTAGCGCTGTTTTTTCGCCAATTACTGCCTGCGGTCCAACGATGGAAAAAGGTCCGATCTCTACGTCGGAACCAATGCGCGCACCCGGATCGACAATCGCTGTGGGATGGATCGTTGCTTTGTCCATGGTCTCTCGGATGTGGATGTTCGAATTGCCGTGTTCCGCCTTACAACACGCCTGCTTCCTTGAAGCTGAAGTAGCCCGGATTTACTTCTGACGGGGCGCCGATGATGATGTGATCGAGGAGTTTGATTTGCAATAGTTCGGCAGCTTCTGCCAGGCGCCTGGTCAGGCTGTGATCTGTCTGACTCGGCGATGCGTCGCCGGAAGGATGATTGTGCACCACAATAACTGCATACGCCGAATAAGTAATCGCCGGACGAAAAATCTCGCGCGGATGAGCGATGCTTTCATTCATGCTTCCCACCGACACGGACTCCACGCGCATCAAACGATAGCGCGTGTCGAGCAACACAACGCGAAGCGACTCGATCCGCAGCATCCTCATTTCACGGCCCAGCAATTCATGGATCAATTCCGGCGAATCGAGTTTTTGCTGAAGTAATGGTTCCTGCGCGAAACGTTTTCCCAGGTTAAACGCAACTACGAGTTCCAGTGCCTTCGCCGGACCAATCCCTTTGATTGACCTAAGTTCCTTGACAGAACAACGGCTCAATTCCGCGAATGATTTGTATTTGTCCAAAAGCTCGCGGGCCAAATCGACAACATTCATTCCACGCCGGCCGGTGCGCAGGAGGATTGCGATCAACTCGGGATTTGTTAGGGCGTCAGGGCCTCGCGTGAGCAATTTTTCACGCGGGCGCCCATCCTGCGGCATCTCGCGTATTTTCAGCTGCGACATATCAGAATCTGGCGAGGGAAGGTTCCCTCGACGCCGGGCCTGAGTCTCGCAGGAGCTCGACCCTCCATCAAGATTTCAGACGCGAAGTCGATCGAACATCTCGCACAACGCGTCGCCGAGAGAGAATAACGCGTCGGCGTACGGATTCGATGCGCTTCCATTCAGAGTGCTCTGGGCCTTGCGAATCAAATCGCCGCCAGCTGCGATCGACTCGTTTAATGCTCCGTTTGTTGCGCCATTCTTCAAAAGTTCAATCATTTCTTCGACGCGTTCTTCCAGCACAAGCTGGCAACAACGCTCCCGCTCAAATTCAGACGCAGAGCGTAGGAAAATTAACACCGGTAGTGTGAATTTGCCTTTGCGGAGATCGGTCCCAAGGGTCTTTCCGGTTGCTCCCTCGTTCCCGGCGAGATCGACACAATCGTCATAGATCTGGTAAGCGGTCCCGATTTGAAATCCGAAATTTTTGAATGTTTCGATTACATTGGGTGGTGCCTCACTGATTACAGCAGCTAATTCCGCTGCTGCGGAGAACAGTGAGCCAGTTTTCATTTGGACGATTCGCAGGTAATCCTCAACGCCGAGGTTGAGGTCGAATCTCCGCTGTGTCTGGATCATCTCACCCGAGCAGACCGTAGCGGCCGTGCGCGCAATCGCGCGCCCGATCTCGCGGTTTTCAAAATTTGTCGATAACGCGAGCGCATGTGCAAAGAGGCAATCGCCCAGCAAAACGCTCAACGAATTCCCCCAGCGCGCATTCGCCGTGGGCTGAGCGCGACGGCGCTCCGCTTCGTCCATCACGTCGTCGTGGACCAGCGTGGCGATATGGATGAGTTCCACCATGACGGCAAGATCGACATGTCCCGAATTGATCTTGCCGGTTGCACCACCCGCCAAAAGCGTTAGCAGGGGCCGGAGACGTTTGCCGCGGCTGCCGACAGCGTACACAACGTACCCTTCGATTGCCGGATCGAAAGCCGCTGCCTGCTGCGCAATGTGCGTCTCGACTTTTTCGAGATGCGGCTGAACCAACGTCGCCACTTTCGCCAGCGAGCCCGCAGCAGGCGTAGCCGCCGCAGTCCCAGTGAGGCTCGGCTGTGAGCGCGCGTAGATTTCCACGAGGCGAGGATAGCGGCGCGAGTTGTGTGTTGTCAAAGCAACACGAGCGTAATTTTTGGCGGCGCGTAATGGGCGAATTGGCTACCGAACCCATCGGACGAAGTGACCTGGCTAGCGCTCAGCGTTTCCGCATCCAAAAGTCGGTCCCGAACTTTCGTTCGGCCAAATCGCGCGCCCGATTCAAAACTTCGCCCTCAAGTTCTCTATCGCTACGAGCTGCCGATAACGCTTCTGCGAATCGTTGCGCGAGATCGTCCTCGACGTCGATTCCCTGGATGCTGCCCTGCTGGAGTAGACCGCGACTCGTCCGTCGTTGGGCTGCGCCTGCGACTTTGCGACCATCAATTGTCACATCAGCGCGTACGGGGTGTTCGAAACAGCTGTAGCCGGCATCGGGGATGCCGGCCGGAGTCGCCATGATTGTGCTGCTTTGGCCGGGGTCACCGACCCCGGCTACAACGGCGCGTTGTCCTGTTTCACTTAAGCCATCAACCAATGCGCGGTGAATCTTCTCGTAGATCGCGATGGACGATTCCGTAAAAGCGGCGTCGGTTGCGGGAATCACAATAGAATACGTCAGATCTTCACCATGAAACACCATCCCCCCACCCGTCCAGCGCCGGACCAAATCGCGCTGGTGTTGGTAGCGGACGACGTCGGCGAATCGACCAAAGTATCCGAACGAGAGAGCCGGGGATTGCCAGCGATAAAAGCGGATGGCGGGAACCAAGACAGACTCGAACAGAGCTTCGTCAATTGCCATGTTCATCGCTGCAGAGCGCGCGACTTTGTCCTGACAAACCTCGAGTGCGTCGAAGAGCCTTTTTGTCATGTCGAGCAATGACAACGCATTAGCTCATCTCATCTAAAATCCTGGCGACAGCTTCGCACGGTTCTTGGTGCCCAGTAATCGGTCGACCAATTACAAGGTAGTCCGCACCGGCATCCACAGCCTCACGCGGAGTTGTTATTCGTTTTTGATCACCACTGGCTGACCATTCCGGGCGAATCCCGGGCACGGCTATTTTGATTTTATCGCCGAATTCTCGACGAAGCGTTTTGATTTCGTGTGGACTGGCGACAACTCCATCGATTCCTGCTTCGACACCTAATTTCGCGAGTCGCAGCACCTGCTCTTCGATTTTGCCTTGAATTCCAATCTCACGCAGCGTCTCGTCTGTCGAACTCGTTAGGACAGTCACACCCAGGAGCAACATCTTGTTTGTTCGTGCCGCAGTTGCCGCGCGGATCATCTCGCTGCCGCCGCTGAGGTGAACCGTAAGCATTTGCACGCCATGGCTGCCAGCGGATTCGACTGCCTTCGCGACCGTGTTTGGAATATCATACAACTTGAGATCGAGCCAAACCTTGCAGCCTGTGGACAGGACGGCCCGAACAACTTCCGGACCTTCGGCGGTATAAAGTTGCAGGCCGATTTTGAAAAACGAGAGTTGGCCGCTCAGCTTTTCAACGAGCTCAAGCGCTTCCCTTTTTGTAGGTACGTCCAGTGCGACGATAATTTTCCCGGCTGCTTTTGTCATTCCGCGGTCGTATTTGTCATGTCGAGCTAAGCCGAGAGTTCTCTCAATACTTTACTCGAACAACAAGAGATTCCTCGACTTCGCTCGGAATGACAGAACAAATTGTAAGTAAGCATGCAAATCCTCGCTCCCGCGAAGATCAACCTTTCACTTAAAATTCTCGGAAGCCGAAACGATGGCTTCCACGAAATTGAGACGCTGATCACGCCGATTTCGCTCTTCGATGAGATTAGAATCAATAAGGGGCGTGCCGGAATCGGAATCAAATTTCAATGCGACGACAGCTCAGTCCCTCATGGAGACGAGAATCTTGCTGTCCGTGCAGCGAAGACGTTCTTTGAAATAGCTAAAATCGAGCCTGCGATTTCGATCCATCTTGAAAAGAAAATTCCGCACGGCGCAGGACTAGGCGGAGGAAGTAGTGATGCTGCTTCAGTGCTGCTTGCGCTTAACGAACTATTCAAGACTAACTTCCCGCGCGAAGCGCTCGCCGCAATGGCGGAGTCAATCGGGTCAGATGTTCCGTTTTTTATTTTTCAGTCGGCTGCATCATGCAAGGGTCGCGGTGAAATTGTCGTGCCCGTGAAATTAAAGAGGCAGTTTTCGATCTTGTTGTTGAAACCGGCTTTTGCCGTCGCAACAGCGTGGGCATACTCGCGATGGCAAGCTTCGCGAGAAATTCGACGCGTTCGGTACGAACCACAGGAATTCGCCGATCAAATTTTCGTAAATGATCTCGAACGTCCAGTATTCGAAAAATTTGTCTTCCTCGCGGCATTGAAGATGTGGCTGCTCAGTCAATCGGAGGTCGGCGCGGCGCTTATGTCAGGGTCCGGCTCGACGATATTTGCGGTGATCCGCGAAAATGCAGGTGCGGATCGTTTGGCGAAGCGCGCCAAAGCGACACTTGATCCGGAACTGTGGACGTGTGCGTGTGAAACGATCTGATTCAAACCCGCGAGCGGCGGCGCCCGGCCCCACGGCTTCGGGACGAATATTTTAACGGCCGTCGTTTTGGTTCGATCTTGGAAATGCCGGCGCCGCTTTTTACTTCCATTATCTGGTCCCGCAAAAGTGCCGCGCGCTCGAATTCGAGATTCGCGGAGGCTTCCTGCATCTCCTCTTCCAACTCTCGCAGCAATTCGGTTACGTTGAAATCGCCGCCGGCCTCCTGAATGACCGATGCCGCGATTTGGCGACCGCGAAGAATGGTATGCAGACTCTCCTGCACCGCGCGCCGAACCGTTTGCGGGGTAATGCCGTGCTTCTCGTTGTACTCCATCTGCTTCGCTCGACGATATTCGGAAATCGACATGAGCGCTTCCATGCTTTGGGTGACCTGATCCGCGAAGAGCACGACTTCGCCGTTCACATGACGCGCAGCGCGACCTGCCGTCTGAATGAGAGACGTTTGGCTTCGCAAAAAACCTTCCTTGTCCGCGTCCAAAATGCACACGAGCGAAACTTCGGGAAGATCGAGACCTTCGCGGAGTAAATTGATGCCGACGAGAATGTCGAAATCCGCCGCGCGCAGTCCCCGCAAAATTTCAACTCTCTCGATTGCATCAATGTCGCTGTGCAAGTACCGCACTTTCAATCCGACGTCTCTTAGGTAGTCGGCGAGGTCTTCCGCTGTCCGCTTTGTCAGCGTTGTGACCAAAACTCGCTCACCCTTTTCCACACGTTGACGACACAGCTCAATTGTCTCGTCGATCTGATTCTTAAGCGGCTTAAGGGTGATTCTCGGATCGAGAAGTCCAGTAGGACGGATAATCTGCTCGACAACGAGCGGCACACCGGGTGTATGCACATCGAAGTTTTCCGGAGGCTGATCGGTAGGCGAGATACTGACTTCTGAATTGGATGTCGGGCGTTGGACGTTGAGTCTTGGGCGTTTTCCGCCTGCCACGGCAAATGGAATAAGTTCGGCTTCGCCAATCCGTTGTCGCCTATCCGGCATGTATGCTTTGTTCCCAACGACGCTATTCTGAATCTCAAATTCCGCGGGCGTCGCACTGACATAAATGATCTGGTTCGTCAGCTTCATGAACTCGTCGAAATTGAGCGGCCTGTTATCCAGCGCGCTGGGCAACCGGAAGCCGTAATTGACGAGCACGGTTTTGCGCGAGCGGTCGCCCTCATACATCCCGCCGATCTGTGGGATCGTGGCGTGCGACTCGTCGATGACAACCAAAAAGTCTTTCGGGAAAAAGTCCATGATGGTGTACGGCTTGGAACCAGGCGGTCGCCCGGACAAATGACGCGAGTAATTCTCAATTCCATTGCAGAACCCCATTTCCTGCAACATTTCCAGGTCGTACTCAGTGCGCATTCGCAGGCGCTGCGCTTCAAGAAGTTTATTTTGCGACTCCAGTTCTATGATTCGCGCTTCCAGCTCTTCGCGAATTGTGCGTAATGCGCGATTGAGTTTATCTGCCGGAGTCACGAATTGCTTGGCGGGAAAAAAGGTAACCACGGCGAGCGATTCGTGCGCACGCCCAGTCAAAGGATCAAACCGCGTGATCGCTTCAATCTCGTCGCCGAAAAACTCGATGCGGATGCCTTCCTCGTCGGCGGAGCCGGGGTAAACCTCGACCACATCGCCCCGGACGCGGAACCTCCCACGCGCGAAGTTAACATCGTTGCGCTCGTACAACATATCGATCAAGCGGCCGAGCACGGCTTCGCGCGAGATGTGCTGACCGCGTTTTACAGTGAGCAGCATTTGCAAATAATCGTCCGGTGAAGTAATGCCGTAGATGCACGAGACGCTCGCTACGACGATGGTGTCGCGGCGCGAAAGCAGCGCGCTCGTCGCGGCAAGCCGTAACCGCTCAATCTCTTCATTGATGGAGGAATCTTTCTCGATGTACGTATCGGAGCGCGGGATATACGCTTCCGGCTGATAATAATCGAAATAGCTGACGAAATATTCGACTGCGTTTCGCGGGAAGAACTGCTTGAACTCCGAATACAGCTGAGCCGCAAGCGTTTTGTTGTGCGAAATGACGAGCGTAGGCCGATCCACTTCCTGGATCAGGTTCGCGATGGTGAACGTTTTGCCCGAACCAGTCACACCGAGCAATGTCTGGTGACGGTTGCCAGCCTCAACGGACTTAATCAGCTTGGCGATCGCCTGCCCCTGGTCGCCTCGCGGTTTGTAGTTCGACTCGAGCTGAAAGGACATTCAACAATCTAGCAGCGACTGTTGAGAATTCCCAGTAGTCGCCTCGCAGAAATCAGGTCTTAGCGTTCCAGATTTGTGCCAGCGCTCTGGGAAAATTCCCGCCGAGGCGCGATAATTGTCGCTGCGGTAACACCGAGCAAACGTTTCAAGGACTGGTCGCGGGTTATCATGCCTCGGCCTTCTCAATCGTTTGTGCTAATTCTTCGGATAGGCAGTCAAAAGGACCAGCTTTCGGAATTATTGCTCAGTGAAACAACGCTCGATCTAATTCGCGAACTCATCGACAAGGATCGCGACTAGTTGTTTCTAGCGATTGATGCTGGTATCATCCGCTTGCCTCTTGGTCCTGGGCGACCACACTTCAGCTCTGCCAACGTTGACGAAGTAGTTAGCGAAAGCAGCGGCAACCCCTGGATACCTAATAAGAAGAATGCGCCGAGTGTGGTTATGAATGTGAAAATCCGATTACCGGTTAAAACGATATATCCATGAGGACCGGTGTGCGGTTGGAGATCGGCCACGTCTTATTCATGGACCTGGTCGGCTACTCAAAACTACTCACAGACGAACAGCGCGAGCAGCTACAGCGTCTGAGCGAAATCGTCCTCAACACTGAGCAAGTTCGCGCGGCGGAAGCTGCAGATAAACTGATTCGGCTTCCAGTTGGGGACGGAATGGCGCTGGTTTTCTTCAACAATCCCGAGGCGCCCGTGCAGTGCGCCATCGAGATCAGTGAAAAACTAAAACAACATCCTCAACTGAAGCTGCGGATGGGTATTCACAGTGGGCCAGTCAATGAGGTTCGCGATGTAAATGATCGGCCAAATGTTGCAGGAGCAGGAATTAATATCGCACAGCGGGTAATGGATTACGGCGACGCAGGGCACATCCTTGTGTCCAAACGCGTGGCTGAAGACTTGTCACAATCGCGGCATTGGCGTCCTTACCTGCATGAACTGGGCGAATGCGCCGTAAAACACAGCATGCCGGTCTTTCTAGTGAATCTCTACAAGGACGAAATCGGGAACGCGCAGGTGCCGCAGAAGTTTAAGGAATGGCAATCAGAGCAAGCCGCGCTGGCTGCGAGTAGTTCGCCATCAGTGCCTAAACGAAGGTATCTTTTGATTGCGGCCGCCGCTCTCGTGGCCGGTGTCACTGGGTTCAGCATCTGGCTTTATTCCAAGCAAGCGGCAGTTACCTCGCTTGCGACAGAGAAAACCATTGCTGTCTTGCCGTTCCAAAATTTCAGTCCAGACAAAGAAAATGCGTTTTTCGCAGATGGCGTACAGGACGACATCCTCACGAGTTTGGCAAAGATCAAGGATCTCAGAGTCATTAGTCGCTCGTCTGTCATGAAGTTTCGCGACGCTGAGGCGCAGAATCTGCGCAAGATCGGCAAAACGCTTGGTGTGGCGAATCTCCTCGAGGGAAGTGTGCGGCGGGACGGCGACCGTGTCGTCGTCAACGTGCAGTTGGTCGACGCGCAAACCGCCCGGCAGATCTGGGCGAACCGCTACGATCGCACCCTGGCTGATTCTCTGGGATTGCAAGGTGAGTTGGCCAGGGAAATCGCCGATGCGTTACGCGCGACGCTGAGTACGGATGAACAAGCGCGAATAACAGCGAAACCTACGCAGAATCCGGATGCCTACGTTTTCTACTTGCGAGCGAATCAAATCTCGCGAAATCCCGACACGCTGCTGGAAGATTACAAGACGGCGGAGCAGCTTTATATGCAGGCGATCGCACTCGACCCGGAATTTGCGCTTGCCCACGCGCGGCTTGCGTCCCTCAGCGCTGAGGTCTTCCATTACTACGAACCGACTGACGAGTGGAAAACCAAAGCTCGCACCGAGGCGCAAATTGCTCTCCGCCTCCAACCTAATCTGGCAGACGCGCATTTTGCCCTTGGCCAGTGCATCTACTGGATGGATGAGGATTATGAGCAGGCTCTTCAGCAATTCGATATAGCCGCTCGGTTATCTCCGAGCAACGGAGATATTGCCCGTCTGATCGCGGCAATTAAACGCCGACAGGGCAAATGGCAGGAAGCGCTCGAAGAGTACGAACGAGTTGCGAAGCTGGACCCTCAAAATCCGAATGCAGTCCTTCAACTGATCTTTATCAACACTGCTATGCGCCGCTGGCCGGAGGCGGCCGAATGGGCAGAGCGAATGCGCGCGATGGCTCCGGCCTCGATCGTCGCAAAAATGCAGAGTGGCTACGTCGATTTTTGGTGGAAGGGAAGCACGCAGTTACTCAAATCGCTTGTGGATCAAGTTCCCGCCGGTGTCGATCCTGATGGCTCCGTTACTTCGGGTCGGTGGGACGTGTCCATGCTGCGACGCGACTATTCTTCGGCCAGAAATATTCTTCAGACCTCGTCCGTCACCGAGCTTTCTTACACGAACGCTGGAACGACTCCGAAGAGTTTCTACGAGGGTTGCACGTATCTTGCCCAAGGGGATGACCTAAATGCCCAGAAGGCGTTTGAACTGGCGGCGCCCGCTTTTGAAGTCGCCGTGCAAGAAGCCCCGACGAGCGCAAATAGGCATGCGAATCTCGGCTGGCTTTACGCCTTGATGGGTCGCAAGGAGGATGCAATCACAGAAGGACGACGCGCGGTCGAACTCAAACCGGAATCGCGAGATGCTGTAGACGGCCCGCTCATGAATTGTTATCTCGCGTTGATCTACGCTCGTGTCGGTGAGAAAGAGCTGGCCATTCCATTGATCGAGCGGCTCCTCAAAACGCCGGGTGCAGTCGATAGTGCTTATTACAGCATCACTATCAACGATCTGAAATATCGCTGGGAATGGGACCCTCTTCGGGGCGATCCGCGTTTTCAAAAGCTCCTGGAACAACCAGCGAAGTGACTGGTCGCCACTCAGGCTTTGCTAAAATTTTCGTATTCCAAGGCTCAGTCGCTCCAATCGAACACCGAACTTGTCGATTGCTAATCATCGGCAAATATGAGGCTTGATCAGTCGATCGCGCAGTGAATCCCAAAAAGTTTTTTTTCGAGTTAAAGCGAAGGAAAGTCTACAGCGTCGCGCTTGCCTATCTGGTCGGCGGGTGGGCGCTTGCTCAAGGCATTGCTCAGGTTTTGCCCGTGTTCGACATCCCGAATTGGGTCGTGCGCTTGGTCGTGCTCTTAATTATATTGGGATTTCCAGTCGCGCTTGTACTTTCCTGGTTTTTTGATCTTACGCGATATGGAATTGTGCGAACGCCGGATCTCGACGTTCGCAGTACCGAAACAGTCCAATCCTTGCCCGGTTCCGGTCGGACCGACTCAACCGAGAAATCGATTGCCGTCTTGCCATTCAGTGATTTAAGCCCGGCCAAGGATCACGATTACTTTAGTGACGGTATTGCGGAAGAGCTTCTGGGAGCGCTGTCCAAAGTTGATGGACTGCGCGTCGCGGCGCGTCGGTCTTCGTTTTGGTTTAAAGACAAACAAGCCCAGCTCGGCGAGATCGCATCGAAGTTGAATGTTGGACACGTGCTGGAAGGCAGTGTTCGGCGCGACGGCAATCGGGTTCGCGTGACGGCAGAACTGATCGATGCAAACGACGGATTCACGCTGTGGTCAGAGACGTACGAGCGAGAAATGCATGGGATTTTTGCGCTGCAAGATGAGATTACCCATTCCATCGTGGATGCGTTAAAGCTCAATCTCGATATCTCGGTGCCGCCTGCGCCACATGACACAGAGGCGTACGATGCGTACTTGCAGGGACTGTTCTATTCGGACAAGAGCACGGAAGCGGAACTACGTAAGAGTCTTCAATTTTTTCAGAGCGCGCTGGATAAGGACCCGAAGTTTGGCCGGGCGTGGACTGGAATCGCAAAGTCGTGGCTGTGGCTCGCCGACGCTTACGAGGCGCCGCTCGTAGCGTATCCGAGAGTGCGTGATGCTGCCGTCCGTGCTCTGGAACTCGATGACGAGGAAGCAGAAGCACATGTGTATCTTGCTGAGACCAAACGGATACTCGACTGGGACCTTGACGG
>Ga0066903_100005080_pt1 | contig 11318 bp, 4 predicted proteins | sample PanSoiMetaGPlot1_FD_67491 | JGI IMG/M metagenome (GOLD analysis project Ga0066903, IMG submission 67491) | Tropical forest soil microbial communities from Panama analyzed to predict greenhouse gas emissions - Panama Soil - Plot 1 (version 2) | ecosystem: Environmental > Terrestrial > Soil >...
GGCGTGGTGGGCTGGGGCGTGGGCGGCATCGAGGCCGAAGCCGTGATGCTGGGCCAGCCGCTCTATCTGCTGACGCCGCAGGTCGTGGGCTTCAAGCTCACCGGCCGGCTGCGCGACGGCGTGACCGCGACCGACCTTGTGCTCACGGTCACGCAGATGCTGCGCAAGCGCGGCGTGGTCGACAAGTTCGTGGAGTTCTACGGCCCCGGCCTGTCCGCGATGTCGCTGCCCGACCGCGCCACGATCGGCAACATGGCGCCCGAATACGGCGCAACGGTCGGCTTCTTCCCGGTGGACGCCGAGACGATCCGCTACCTCGAGCGCACGAACCGCCGCGACGCGGCGCAGCTCACCGAGGCGTACTACCGGGCGCAGGGCATGTTCCGCACCGACGACAGCCCCGAGCCCACGTTCAGCGATACGCTCGAGCTGGACCTGGGCGCGGTCGAGGCGAGCCTCGCCGGCCCGAAGCGGCCGCAGGACCGCGTCGCGCTGCGCGACGTGAAGACCGCGTTCCGCAAAGGGCTCACCGCGCCGGTCAAGGAGCGCGGCTATGGCCTCGCGGAGAGCGACCTCGCGCGCACGGCGAGCGTGCGGAGCAACGGGCACGCCGACACGCTCGCGCACGGCGCGGTGGTGATCGCCGCGATCACGTCGTGCACGAACACGTCGAACCCGTCCGTGATGGTCGGCGCGGGCCTGCTCGCGAAGAAGGCGGTCGCCAAGGGCCTGCGCGTGAAGCCGTACGTGAAGACGAGCCTCGCGCCCGGCTCGAAAGTGGTGACCGAGTACCTGCGCGCGTCGGGAACGCTCACGGATCTCGAAGCGTTGGGGTTCGATGTTGTGGGCTACGGGTGTACGACGTGCATCGCCGCTGGGACGCCGGTGCTCATGGCCGATGGCACGGCGCGCAGGATCGAGGCTCTGCCGATCAGCGGCGGGGCAAAGCTTCTCGGCCCGACCGTGAGCGGTGAGCTGGAGCTGGCGACTCAGACCGAGCGGATGATTCGCGGCACTCGGGATTGCGTCTCGATCGCGCTCCAGGATGGACGCGAGCTGGTCTGCACGCCGGACCACGAGCTTCTGACCGCCGACGGCCGATGGGTCCGGGCGGACGGGCTGCGAGTAGGCGAGGACCGGGTGGTCGTCGGGCTCGAGGCTCCTCTGGACGCGCCCTACGAGGACGAAGTCGGCTTCGAGCTCCGAGTCGGACCCTTCCGCTTCACCATGGAGACGCCTGCCGAGCGGCTCCGCACCCTGGCGTTCGCACGCCTGCTCGGGCATCTCCTCAGCGATGGGTCCCTCAGCGTCAATGGTCAGGGCAGGGTGAACGTGGGTCAGGCGCTCGATCGCGAGGCCGTGCTCGACGACATCGAACGAGTCACGGGCAAGCGGCCAGTCGGCAGCCGGTACGACGAGAGAAAATGGAGCATCGTGCTCCCAGCGGAGCTGACTGCGGGCATCTCCGGTCTGCGTGGCGTCACGGTAGGCCAGCGGATCCACCAGCCGCCCACGCTGCCTTTGTTCGTCCTCGATCCCTCTACCCCCGTCGCGGTCGTTCGCGAATTCATCGGCGGCACGTTCGGCGCCGACGGATGGGCGCCGTTGCTCCACCGCGGGAGCGGCCGCGACGACACCGCTGCCCTCGAGGCCCCAGCCTATTCGCAGACCGCGAAACAGGAGCATGTCCCGCAGCTCCGCGCGTTGATGGGAGAGCTCATCCGGCTGCTCGGCCGCTGCGGCGTCGTGACCGAGGGGGCTAAGGTCTACGAGTACCCCACACGACGCTCCAAGACGAGCTATCCAGCCGCGCGCGATGGCGCTCCCCGCATGGAAGTGCGACTCCAGCTCGCGGATGGCCTATCCTTCGTCCGCTCGGTGGGCTATCGCTACTGCGTGGACAAGGCGCTCCGCGCTTCCGCAGCAGCTGTCTACTGGCGCACGGTGGCCCGCATCGGCAGCCAGCGTTCGTGGATGTCGCAGCGAATCGAGGTGACGCACCGTCACGAACGTGACCTGAGCTTCACGAAGGTCCGCCGCGCCGCGACCGAACTCCTCGAGCTGGAGCCCGTCGTGTTCCCGCCCGCCCTCGACCCGCGCGGGGAAAGCACGGAGAAGCGCTACTGCGTCGACAAGGAGGCGATGACGCTTCCGACCCTTGCGCTCCAGGTCATCGATCGGCGGCCGGCCGGGCCGAAGGAGGTCTTCGATCTGGCTGTGAGCGACGTCCACGCATTCGTCGCGGGGACGGTCGCGGTGCACAACTGCATCGGCAACTCTGGTCCGCTGCCGGAGGTCGTCGCGAAGGCCGTGGACGACGGCAAGCTCGTGGCGGCGGCCGTGCTCTCGGGCAACCGCAACTTCGAAGGCCGCGTGAACCCGCAGACGCGCGCGAACTACCTGGCCTCGCCGCCGCTCGTCGTCGCGTACGCGCTCGCGGGCAGCGTGGACGTGGACTTCGAGCGCGAGCCGCTGGGCAATGGCGCCGACGGCAAGCCGGTGTTCCTCAAAGACGTGTGGCCGACGCAGCAGGAGATCGCCGACACGATCGCGTCGAGCCTCGACCCGAAGATGTTCGCGCAGAGCTACGGCAACGTGTTCGACGGCAACCCGCGCTGGAACGAGCTGCCGGTGGCCGGCGGCGAGCGCTACGCGTGGGACGCGAAGAGCACGTACATCCATGAACCCCCCTTCTTCACGGGTCTGACGGCGGAGCCGTCACCGGTCAAAGACATCCACGGTGCGCGCTGCCTCGTCATGCTCGGCGACTCCGTGACCACGGACCACATCTCGCCGGCCGGCGACATCGCGTTGGCGAGCCCGGCGGGCAAGTGGCTCGGTGAGCGCGGGTTCGAAAAGCGGGACTTCAACAGCTACGGCTCGCGGCGCGGCCACGACCAGGTGATGGTGCGCGGCACGTTCGCGAACATCCGGCTGAAGAACCTGCTGATCCCCGGCAGCGAGGGCCCGTTCACGATCCACTACCCGAGCGGCGAACAGCTCCCGATCTTCGACGCGAGCGAGCGCTACCAGAAAGCGGGCACGCCACTCGTCGTCCTGGCCGGCAAGGAGTACGGCTCGGGCAGCTCGCGCGACTGGGCGGCGAAGGGCACGTTGATGCTCGGCGTGCACGCCGTGCTCGCCGAGAGCTTCGAGCGCATCCACCGCTCGAACCTGGTCGGCATGGGTGTGCTGCCGATGGTCTACGAGAGCGGGCAGACCGCCGAATCGTTGGGCCTCACCGGGCGCGAGACGTTCGACATCTCGGGACTCGAACAGGGTTTGAAGCCGCGGCAGAAGGTGAAGCTGCGCGCCACGCGCGACGACGGCTCGGTGCTCGAGTTCACCGCGATCGCGCGCCTCGATACGCCGATCGACGTCGAGTACTACAAGAACGGCGGCATCCTGCAGACCGTGCTCCGGAAGCTCGCGAAGGCGTAGCCGGCGCGACGAAACGAGTGGCCCCGGTGGCGCGTCGCGCCGCCGGGGCCCTCGCGTCGCCTCACTCCGTGCGCACGATCCGGCGGCTCAGCAGCCGGCCCTGCGAACGCATCTGCACGAGGTAGACGCCCGGCGCGACGCGCGCACCGCGATCGTCGAGTCCGTCCCAGCGCAGCTCGCCCGCGCCCGGCTCGCGGACGTCGTCCTCGAGCGTGCGGACGCGCCGCCCGCTCACGTCGTGGATCGCGACCCGCACGCGTCCGCCGTCCGGGGTGACGAACCGGATCGTGACCGCGTCGCGCATGGGATTCGGGAACGGGGGCGCGAGCGCGATCTCGAGCGGCGAAGCGGGTGGCGCGCTCGTGAGACCCTCCTGCCAGTCGATCGACAGCACGTCCGCGTTCAGCCCGTTGATGGTGCGGCCACCGGCGAACACGAACCGGTCGCCGAGCGGGTCGAATGCCGCGCAGTGATCGAGGCGACCCGGGGGTACGAAGCCCGAGGGCTGCAGGTTCACCCACTGATCCGTCGCTCCGAACTGGAGCGCCCAGGCATCGTTGAAGCGATTGCCTCTCAAGTCGAGGCCGCCATAGAGCAGGAGCCGATCGCGCGCTCCATCGTAGCCCCAGCCGGTCAGGTACCGCGGCGAGGGCGCGGGGCCGTTCGGGGCGAGCGCCTGCCAATGGAACGGGCCCGCGAGCGGCAGCGCCCAGACGTCCGGGAACACGGTCGAGAAGTCGGTCCCGTAGCAGATGACCATGCGATCGCGCACGGGATCGTAGAACGCGCCGTGCAGGGTGCGCCCCGCCGGCTGCGCGGCGTCGGTGTTGGGCCAGAACGTCCACGCGGGCGTTCCGCCGAGATCCAGCGTCCACAGCTCGTCGTACGAGCTCGATCCATTGCTGCCGCCGAACACGACCATGCGATCACGGAGCGGATCGATGACCGCCGAGTGCAGGTACCGGGGGAGGGGCAGGGTCCCCGTGGGGAAGAGCCGCTGCCACGTCGGTGTTCCCGCGAGCTGCAAGGCCCAGACGTCGTTGTAGACGCCCGAAAAGAAGTTCACGCCGCCGTACACCAGGACGCGGTCCCGCGCCGCGTCGTACACCATGCTCTCGTAGCCGCGCACGCCCGGCGGCGAGCCGCTCACCGTGAGCTTCGTCCACGCCATGGGACCGTTCAGGTCCAGGCTCCAGACGGAGTTGTTCGCGGCGTTCGACGGATCGAGCCCGCCGAACACCAGCATTCGATTCCGCACGGGATCGCGCACCATCGCGGCGGCACGGAACGGAGGCGGCACCGCGGTGGAGGTGAACGCGGTCCACGGATGCGTTCCGCTGAGCGCGAACGAGAGCACGTCCGAGGTCGGCGCCGTCGTGCCGCCACCGTACACGACGAGCTGGTCGCGCACCGGATCGACGATCGCGCTGGTCCACTCGCGCGCCGCGGGTCGCGGCGTGGAGCTCGCGGGTATGTTCCAGGTGGCCGTGCCCGCGAGCGAGAGTGTCAGCACGAGATCCTGCAGGCCGCTGGCCGTGCGGCCGCCGTAGACGACCATCTGATCCTGGCCCGGGTCGTACGCAGCGGCCGCCCGCTCGAGCGGCGCCGGCTCACCGCTCGCGAGCGGGAGCTTCGCCCACGTGCCGCCCGCACCCAACGGCAGCGCCCAGGTGTCGCTCTGGAGCGTGCCGCTGCTGTCGGCGCCACCGAAGACGATCAGCTGGTCGCGCACCGGATCGTAGACGCCGCACGCGGATTGCCGGGCGGACGGTCCGTCGGCACCCGTGCCGAGCGGGGTCCACGTCCCCGGCCCCGAAAGCGAGAGCGCCCAACAGTCGGACAGCACATGCTGCGCGGCGTCGATGCCGCCGAAGATGACGAGGCGGTCGTGGGCCGCGTCGTAGACCGTGACGTGCTCTTGGCGCGCGGGCACGAGTCCGCCGCTGCTCAGAAGCGTCCATTGCGGGCTCCCGGCGAGTGAGAGCGCCCAGAGGTCGTTGAACCTCGTCGCACCCACGGATCCGCCGAACACCAGCAAGCGATCGCGCACCGGGTCGTACACCACGCCGGCCGAGTGGCGGGCGAGCGGTGCGAAGCCGGGCACATCGATGGTGCTCCAGCCGGACGCGCCGGAGAGCGGCAGCGCCTGCACGGCGTTCGAGGGCCCCTCGCCCGAATCGCCACCGAACACCAGCATGCGGTCGCGCCCGGGATCGAGGACGGCCGCGTGCCGGAACCTCCCCGGGGCCAGGTGTGGCACCCATGCGGCCTCTGCGCTCGTGAGTTCGGCGTTCGCCGGAGCCGCGTGGCAGGGAGTGATCGAGGGTGAGAAGAGCGCGGCGCACGCGAGCGCAGTCACGGCGATGCCGGTGCGCAGCGGTGCGGACGACAGGGTGCGCATGGGGACACTCCGGGAGCGATGGCGGTCGGATCGATGGCGTGAGGTCCGGGGCGGAGAGCGGCCCAGCACACACGCCGGGGCATCCCGGTCTCGGCAGCATACGCTCCGCTCCTCGTTCAAGAAAGACGCAAGTGGCGCACGCCGCCGCGGTATACTCCGCGCCGTGCTGCGGAGGCTCGTGCGGTCCTGAGGGCAGGGCGCACCGACCGATCGATCGGGCGTGCCGCGGCGGGAGGGTCGCGTCGTGAAGTGCCCCTACTGTGGTGCCGTCGTCAGCGAGGGCGCTGAACGCTGTGTGCAGTGTGGCTCGGGCATCGTGTGGGATGGCGACCGCGCCCAGTTCGATACGCCGGGACCCCTGGAGCGCGTGTACACCGCCTGGGATCCGGCCGCACTTCTGGTGATCGAGTCGCTGCTCGAAGTGAACGGCATCCCGTTCGGCGTCGCGAACGAGCTGACGCAGGACTACTTCGCGTTGGGCCGTGTGGGCGGTGGCTACAACCCCGCGACCGGCCCGCCTGTCGTGCTCGTGCCGGCGCAACGCGCGGACGAGGCGCGCGAGCTCATCGCAGCCATGAGCGAGCCGCTGGCGGCGGAGTCGCCAGGGGAGTGAGCGCGGGGCCCTCTCAGGACCCGCGCCCCCTGCCTCACTTCATCACCGCGGCTTCCTCGCGCTGCTCCTTCTCCCACCAGAACGCGGCGCGGGGCTTCACGCGCGGCGCGATCTCGTTCAAGGTCGCGGCGTCGTAGAGCCGGCCGTTCTGCATCACGCGCGACACGCTCTCGCTGTTGCGGATGTCGGCGAGCGGGTCCTTGTCCATCACCACCAGGTCCGCGAGCTTGCCGAGCTCCAGTGAGCCGATCTCGGCGTCGTAGCCGAGGTACTTCGCGCCGCCCAGCGATGCGCAGCGCAGCGCCTCGTGCGGGCTCATGCCGCCGAGCACCAGGCTCCAGATCTCCCAGTGGGCGCCGAGGCCCTCGCGCTGGCCGTGCGCGCCGATCTGCACGCCGACGCCGGCCTGGTGCAGCTTGTTCGCCTCCTGCGCCACCGTGATGTGGTTCCACTCGTTGTCCGGCGCGGTCTGCGGCCGGCGCGCGCGCGCGTCCAGCGTGCGGCGCGGCACGAACGCCTGCAGCCGCTCGTCCGCCCACACGTTGGTCTTCGCGTACCAGTAGTGCTCGCCGTCCAGGCCGCCGTACGCGACGTTGAACGTGGGCGTGTAGCCGACCTTCGTGCCGCTCCACAGCTGCACGACGTCGTCGTAGAGGTGGGCGAGCGGGATCGCGTGCTCCACGCCGGTGTGGCCGTCGATCACCATCGTCATGTTGTGCGGATAGAGCGCGCCGCCCTCGGGCACGACGTTCATGTGCGTCTGGCGCGCGGCCTCGAGGATCATCTGGCGCTCGTCGCGCCGCGGCTGGTTGTAGCTCTTCACGCTGTTGGCACCGTACGCCTGCATGCGCTTCAGGTGCATCAGCGCGTCGCCCAGGCTGTCCACGTCGGCGTGGAAGTAACCCTTTGCGCCGTAGAGGATGGTGCCCGTGGAAAAGATGCGCGGCGCGGTGATGAGGCCGGCACGCTGCATCTCGGCCTGCGTGAAGATCTCGTAGGAGTCGTTGGACGGATCGTGGAGCGTGGTCACGCCGAAGCAGAGCGCGGCGTGGTCGATCCACGACGTCTGCGGGATCAGCTGCTCGGATCCCATGCCGCCGTGCCAGTGGCAGTCCACGAACCCGGGCACGATCGTCTTGCCCGCGAGGTCGATGACGTGGGCGCCCTTCGGGATCTGCACGCTCGCGCGCGGCCCCACGGCCGTGATGCGGCTGCCGGTCACGACGATCGCGCCGTCGTCGATGATCTCGTCGCCCTTCATGGTCACGAGCTTGGCGCCGGTCAGCGCGATCACGCCGGTCGGCTTGTCGAGCGCGTAGCGGAAGCCGATCGCCTGGTGCCGCGCCGGCTTGTCCACGATCGAGTCCGGGGCGCCCGCCGCGAACTTGAACAGCTCGGTCAGGTCGCGCGTGTAGAGCTGGTCGCCGAGCGACCAGTGGAGCGTCTTCGAGTCGCCGGACCAGCCGAGCCAGTCGGCGGCGTCGTTCGACACCACCTTCACCGGCAGGTCGCGCATGCCGGTGCCGATGTCCACCGGCCGGCCGGCGCGCACCGCCGGCGCCACCCACACCTTGTACTTCTCGTGGAACGCGATCCACTTCTCGTCCGGCGACAGCTTCGCCTCGGTGAAGTACACGCCCTTCACGTGCGTGCGCTCCTCGCGGCCCTGCAGGTCGACGCTGAAGATGGAGCGGTCGTCCTCGTCGGCGCCGTCCACGTCGATCAGGAACACACGGTCGCTCGCGGCGCCGAACATGGGCTTCTCGCCGTGCTTCGCGATGCGGCGCGAGAGCCCGCCGGAGGCGGGCACTGAATAGATGCCGGGATCCTTCGCCCACGCGGTGGTGAACAGGTACCCGCCGGTCGTGGCGCGGTAGACGATCGTGGAGCCGTCGGGCGAGAACGCGGGCTCGACGTAGTGGCCGGGCTGCTTCGTGACCACGCGGCCGGCGCCGCCGCCGGCGGAGACCACGCGCACGCTGCCCAACGTGGAGTCGTTCCACGTCGTGTACACGATCGAGTTGCCGTCGCGCGACCACGACGGGAAGAACTCCCAGTGGTCCGCCTGCTTCGTCAGCCGGTGCGGCGCGCCGTTCGGGAGCTGCTTCAAGTACAGGTAGCCCATCGCCGAGTAGACGACGCGGTCGCCCTTCGGCGACACGCTCACCCAGCGCAGCATGTGCGCGCTCATCGAGTCCGGACCTACCGCGACCGGGAATCGCACGGCCTCGGTCACGCGCCGCGTGTCCTCGACGTGGAACGGGATGTCCTTCACCTGCTTCGTCGCCAGGTCCAGGTGGTGGATGCCGCCGGCGGCCCAGAACACGAGCCCCTTCGAGTCCGGCATCCACGCGATGACGGGGTAGGTGCCGTGCATCGCCCAGATCTCCTGCAGATCGCGGTCGAGCCCGGCGTAGAGCGGGTGCTCCTCGCCGCTCGTGAGGTCCATCACGTGCAGCACGCTCTTGAACCGCACGCGTTTGATGTACGCGAGCCACTTGCCGTCGGGCGACGGCGTCGGCCGGCTGGCGCTGCCCGGCCCGCCGGCGATCGACGTGATCTCGCCGCTGTCGCGATCGAGGCGCTGGATCACGTAGATCTGGCCGTTGCCGTCCTTGTCGTACTCGAACGACGGTCCCGGCGTGGCGTCCATGCTCCAGTAGAGGTAGTGCCCGTCGGGCGAGAACGCCGGCTCGCCCTCGTCCTTCTGTTCGGTGCGGCGCTTCGTCATCTGGATGCCGTCACCGCCAGCACCCACGTTGTACATCCAGATCTCGCCCGCGCCGGCCGAGCGCGTGGACGTGAAGTGCTTGCGCCCGGCGATGTACTGGCCGTCCGGCGACCACGCCGGGCTGTTCAAGAGGCGATAGCTCTCCTGCGTGACCTGGCGCGGGTGCGAGCCGTCGCGGTCCATGACCCACAGGTTGTCGCCGCCGCCGCGGTCGCTCGTGAACGCGATGCGCTTGCCGTCGGGACTCCAGCGCGGCTGTTCGTCCCACGCCATGCCGTGCGTCAGGGCGTGCGCCTCGCCGCCGGCGATCGGGATGACGTAGATGTCGCCGAGCATGTCGAACACGATCTGCTTGCCGTCAGGGCTCACGTCCACGCTCATCCACGTGCCGCGCTTGACGTCGATCTTCACCTCGTGGTGCTCGCCGGGCGGATCGTCCACGTTCCACTTGCCGCTCGGCGACGCGGTACCCGCGTGCGGGTCCGGCGTGGTGCCGTTCGTGCCGGAACCGGTCACCGCGCCGGGCGACCAGCGGTCATCGGGGTCGCCGCCCTGCGCGCGAGCCCACGGCGCATGGGCGGCGAGCAGGACGGCGGCGAGCAGGCTCAGGCGTGCGGCGTGTCGCATGGGGGCGGCCTCCGGGCAGGGGTCGGGACGGAGCGCGAAGCGCCGGAGCCTACAACGGGCGAAGTCTCAGTGCTTCGACTTCGCCTTGGGCACGCCTGCGTGCGCGTCCACGGACAGCTTGCCCTGGAACCACACCGTGTTGACCTGCGTGAGCACGCCGCGCCAGTCGAGCACGCTGCCGCCCGCCGTGCACGCCTCCTGCGCCTGCACGCCGGAGCGGAACGCCGCCAGCGACTGGCCCATCGGGCTCTCGATGCCGGGGCAATGCAGGAACACGGTGCGGTCCAGCGGCACGCGGGCCGTGGGCTCGGCGTGGTCCACGAGCGCGACGGCGCGGATGTCCTTCTGCGCCACGCTGTCGGTCAGCACGGCAGCCGCCATGCACTCCACCGCGTCGTAGATCTTGACCGACCCGTTCCGCAGCGTGACCTCGGCGCCGAAGTGCCGGTCGGTGAGGATCATGCGGCAGTAGTCGCAGGCGGGCCGCCCCTGGTCGACCGCCGCACGCGCGCGGCCGGGCGCCGCAACGAGCGCGACGAACGCGGCCACGAGCATGGCCAGCCGCAGCGCATCGACGCGCGATCGGCTCGAGCTGGGTGGATCGTGCACGCGACCTCCGAACGGGGGAGAAGCGTCCGTGTTGCGCCGAGCAGAACCGGGGACCCGTCGCGCTGAACCGGCACGGGGCCGCGGCCCGCCCATGAGACCACATCGTCAGTATTCGCGGGGAATCTTGTGGCATTTTCGTTGACCGGCACATTCTGAAGTTGTTAAGTCACGGTCTGGCCGCATGGACAGCCTGACTCACTGTCCTCGGCGGACTCGCGGGGCGCCCCCAGCGTAGGGCGTTTGCGCACATCAGTCCGACCGAACCGTCGCTCCGGGCATGCTCGCGAGCACGCGTGGACTCCGGGTCGCGCCTCCTGCACCAGTTCGACAACTCGCTCGACGCCCGGTGCACGGTACAGGGCGCCCACGGACGCGGCCGCAGGCTTCGTCCCACCCCCCGGGGGGCCACCATGAGAATGGCGACGAAGTCGGCGGTTCTGTTCGTTGCGGCGGCGATGCTCGCACTGCCGCTCGGAGTCGCGCGCGCGCAGGTCACGACGGATCCGGTGCTGGGCCATGGCCCAGACGTGAGCGTCAGCGCGAGCAATCTCGTGGCGAACAAGGACCAGGGCAAGTCGGCGACGAACGCGCTGACGACGATCTACGACAACACGTCCGCGACCGGGCAGATCGGCGTGTCGTCGACGGATCTGGCCTCGCAATGGGGGGACGAGTTGCTCACCACCGGCACGGGCCTGCTCTCCACGCACAAGTTCACCATCTTCAACGGCTCCAGTGCCGGGCTCAACTTGACGGGTGCGACGGTACAGGTGTCGTTCTTCGACGCGGTCACGGCCGCGCTGCTCGGCGGTTACACCACGGTGCCGTTCACGTTTGCCGGCGCCGGACTGCCCCCGGGGAACTTCTCCATCATCACCGTGTCTGGTCTCGATCCC
>Ga0066903_100005081_pt1 | contig 11317 bp, 9 predicted proteins | sample PanSoiMetaGPlot1_FD_67491 | JGI IMG/M metagenome (GOLD analysis project Ga0066903, IMG submission 67491) | Tropical forest soil microbial communities from Panama analyzed to predict greenhouse gas emissions - Panama Soil - Plot 1 (version 2) | ecosystem: Environmental > Terrestrial > Soil >...
CGCGCTGCTGGTGGCGATGCTGCGCGCGCACCCCGGCCTGCGGGGGACGGTGGTCGACCTGCCCGCTGCGGTCGCGGCGGCGCGCGAGGCGCTGGCGGCGGCCGGGCTGGCCGTCCGCGGCGACGCGGTCGCCGGCAGCTTCTTCGAGCCGCTGCCGCCTGGCGCCGGCGGCTACGTGCTCAGCGCGATCGTCCACAACTGGGACGACGACCCGGCGGCGGCCATCCTGCGCCGCTGCGCCGAGGCGGCCGGCGCGGCCGGCCGCGTGTTCGTGGTCGAGAAGATCGGTGCCGGCGGCGCGTCGATCCGCACCGGGTTCGACCTGCGGATGCTCGCCTACTTCGGCGGTCGCGAGCGGACGGCGGCGGACCTGACGGCGCTGGCCGCGTCGGCCGGCCTCCGGCTGGTGGCGGCGCATCCGGCCGGATCGCACACGATCCTCGAACTGACCGTCTGACGGCGCGGGTGTCGCCCACCGGACAGAGCGGGTCGCGCACCGGCTGTATCGTTCGACTGGTGCGGGGGACCGTTGCACAAGGTATTCCTTAGCCACACGTCCGAGCTCCGGGAGTTCCCTCGAGACAGGTCGTTCGTGGTGGCGGCGTCCGACGCCGTGTCGCGGGCGGGCCTGGCGGTGACGGACATGAAGTTCTTCTCGGCCCGCAGCAACCTGCCGTCCGACGTCTGCCGGCGGGAGGTCGAGCGGGCGGACGTGTACGTGCTGATCGCCGGGTTCCGGTACGGCTCGACCGTCCGGGACCGGCCGGACCTCTCTTACACGGAGCTGGAGTACGCCCAGGCGCGCGCGCTTGGCCGTCCCTGCCTGGTCTTCCTGCTGGACGAGCGGGGCGTCGTGCAGATGCCCGCAACGTACATCCGCGACCTGGAGAACGGGCACCGCCAGGAGGCGTTCCGCCAGCGGCTGATGGCCGACACGACGGTCACCAGGATCGCCACGCCGGGCGACCTGGAGGTGCAGCTCCACCACGCGCTCGTGAAGCTGCGCGAGGAGCTGGAGGACGACCGGCGCGGGGGCCGCGACTCCCGCGCTCCCGACCGCGCCGGACCGTTCATGGCGCCCCAGCTGCCCGAGCCCCACGTGGGCCGCCGCGACCTGTCGGCGCGGATCATCGCGCAGCTCGACGGGCCGGTGCCGCGGACGATCTGCCTGTGGGGCGAGGCCGGCTCGGGCAAGCGGACGCTCGCCATCTCGGTGTGCCACCAGGTGCGCGATCACTTCCCGGGCGGCGTGCTGTGGGCGACGCTCGGCGACCAGGTCACCGCCTCGGATTCGCTGGTCGCCAAGATCAACGACCTGGCGGCGACCCTGGACGGCAAGCGGCCCCAGTTCACCGGCACCGAGGCCGCCGGCGCCCACCTGGGGCGCCTGCTGGAGTCCGACCGCCGGCTGCTGGTCGTGGACGACGTCCGGCAGGCCGACCACCTGACGCCCTTCCTCCAGGCGAGGTGCGTGCGCCTGGTCACGACCCGCGACCGGTCGCTCGTGCCGGAGGACGCCATCGCCGTCCCGGTCGGGCCGATGGACGACCGGGAGACCCTGGAGCTGCTGGAGTACGGCCTCGACGCCCCCGGCCTGCCCGAGCTCGTCGAGCTCAGCAAACGGACCCGGGGGATCCCCAGCGTGGTCCGCGACGCGAGGCGCGCGGTGCGCTACCGCAAGGAGCTGGGCGCCACCATCGACCTGGCCGCCGCGTACGTGGACGCGTGCCTCGCGAAGGGCGGCCTGGCGGCGCTGGACTCGCCGGTCGGCCTGGCGACCCTGACGATGCTCAGAGACGGTCGCCCCGACCGGCTGGAGCACTACCTGCGGCTGGCCGTGTTCCCGGAGGACGTCGACATCCCGCTGGTGACCCTCAGCCGGTACTGGGGCATGCCGGAGCCGGAGGCCGAGCGGCTGTCCAGGGAGCTGGCCGAGCTCGAGCTGGTGGAGCACCGGGGCGCCGCCGGCCTGCGCCTGCACGGCGTCCTCCGCGTGGCCACGCCGCGGCTCGCCGCCTGCCACCGCCGGCTGCTGGAGGTCCCCCGTGCGCTGCTCCCCACCGACGGCGAGCAGACGGCCTGGTGGGCGATGAGCAGCGATGAGCCCTACCTGTGGCGGCACCTCGCCCACCACCTGCGCGGGGCGGGGGAGGACGGCGGCCCGGAGACGGCCGAGCTGGAGACGCTCCTGGTCGACCCGCGCTGGATGGCGGCCCAGACGCTCCAGCTCGCGGGCCCGACCGGGCACGTGCTCCGCGGCCACGGCGGCCGCGTGCGCGCCGTCGCCATCAGCCCGGACGCCTCCTGGCTGGCCTCGGCGGACGTGCTGGGGACCATCCGGATCTGGGACATGGTCGACGGCAGCCACCGGTCCACGCTCGTCGGGCACTCCGGGGCGGTGAACGGGCTGGCGATCAGCCCGGACAGCGCGTGGCTGGCCTCCGCGAGCGCCGACAAGACGGTGCGGATCTGGAACGTGGCGAGCGGCACGTACCGCACGCTGTTCGGCCACGCCGACGGCGTCAACGCGGTGGCGTTCAGCCCGGACGGCTCGTGGCTGGCCACCGCCGGCATGGACGCGACGGTGCGCCTGTGGAACGCGGCCGACGGCTCCAACCGGGCCACCGCGCACGGCCACTCGGGCCCGTCGCGGGCGGTGGCGATCAGCCCGACCGATCCCCTGCTGGTCTCGACCGGCGACGACTGGATCATGCTCCGGCGCTCGTCCGACGGCGCCCCGCTCAACAACCTGGCCCGCTGGTCGGGCGTGATGCAGTGGTCGGTGGCGTTCGCGCCGGACGGCACGTGGGTCGCCTGCATGGGCCGGGGCGGCGCGGTGCTGCTGCTGAACGTCAACGGCACCGAGCGGGCGCGGCTCAACGGCCACAGCGGCGCGGTCAACGCGATCGCGGTCGCGCCCGCCGGCACGTGGCTGGCGTCCGCGGGCCGCGACGGCACGATCCGGCTGTGGAGCGCGCCCGAGGCGGCGCAGCGGGCCGCGCTCACGGGCCACGACGGGCCGGTCAACGCGATCGCCATCAGCCCCGGCGGGTCGTGGCTGGCGTCGGCCGGCGACGACGGCACCGTGCGGCTGTGGCGCGTGCCGGCCGCCGTCGCCGCCCCCTGACGTTTTAGAACGGAACGCTACGTTCTGATGTAAGCTGCTGGGCATGGACGCCACGAAGCCGCTGAGCGGACGACAGGCGCAGGCGGCCCGCAACGACCGGCTGATCCTGGAGGCGGCCAGGGCGGTGTTCATCGAGGACCCCGGCGCGCCGATCTCGGCCGTGGCCGAGCGCGCCGGGGTGGGCATCAGCGCCCTGTACCGCCGCTACGCCAGCAAGGAGGACCTGCTCCGCCGCCTGTGCCGTGACGGGCTCGACCGGTACGTGGGCGCGGTCGAGGCGGCGCTGGCCGACGAGGGCGACGCGTGGGAGGCGTTCGCGAGGTTCATGCGCCGCGCGGTCGACGCGGACACGAACTCGCTCACGGTGCGCCTGGCGGGGACGTTCACCCCGACCGAGGACCTGTACCGCGAGGCCGCCAGGGCGCAGGAGCTGAACCACCGGCTGTTCGAGCGCGTGCGCGCCTCCGGCGCGATCCGGGTGGACGCCGTCGTGGACGACCTGTCGTTCGTGCTGGAGCAGGTCGCCTCGATCCGGGTCGAGGACCCGCGGCGCACGCTGGAGCTCAGGCACCGGTACCTGGCGCTGGCCCTGGACGCGCTGCGCGCGCCGGCGGCGACGGCCCCACTGCCCGGTCCGCCGCCCACGTGGCAGGAGGTCACGCAGCGGTGGAACGCGGGAGGCGCGACCCCGTAGGCTGGGCGCCACGGTGCGACAGCTGTTCGAGGGCGTCGGGTGCCTGGTCCGGGGCCTGGGCATCGTCATCGGGAGCCCCGGCCTGTGGGCAATCGGCCTGCTCCCCGCGCTGCTCGCCCTCGTCGTGCTGCTGGCGCTGCTGGGCGGGCTGGTCGTGGAGCTGCCCGCCGTCGTCGCCGCGCTGACGCCGTTCGCCGGCGGCTGGAACCCGGCCGACCGCGACGCGCTGCGCCTGGTGGTCGGGGTGGTGGTCGCCGTCGGCGCGCTGTGGGTGGCGCTGGTGTCGTACACGGCGCTGGCGCTGGCGATCGGGCAGCCGTTCTACGAGGTCATCTCGGCCCGGGTCGATGCGCGCCAGGGCGGGGTGCCCGACGCGCCAGAGGCCGGGCGGTGGTGGCGGGGCGTCGGCCGCGCCCTGCGCGACGGCGTCCTGCTGGTGGCGCTGACCGCCGGGCTCAGCGTGGCGCTGTTCGTGCTCGGCTTCGTGCCGCTGATCGGGCAGACGGCGGTCCCGGTGCTGGGGGCCTGCGTCACGGGCTGGTTCCTGGCGGTGGAGCTGAGCGCGATCGCCCTGGAGCGGCGCGGCCTGCGCCTGGGCGACCGGCTGCGCCTGCTGTGGCGCCGGCGCCTGCTGACGATCGGCTTCGGCCTGGCGGTGTTCGTCCTGTTCCTGATCCCGCTGGGCGCGGTCCTGGGCATGCCCGGCGCGATCGCCGGCGGCACCCTGCTGGCCCGCAGAGCGACCGCGGCCCCATAGCCCGGCCCCCCCTCCGGCCTTCGGCCTCCTCCCCCGCGAGGGGGGAGGGGTCTGGGGTTGGTCAGAGGTACTCGTCGATCCTCGGTTGGACGCCCCAGAACGTCAGGGCGGCGATCAGCAGCGTCAGCAGCTCGGCGCCCGTCGTCGCGACGATCACCAGCTCCGCCGTGTCCATCGTCCGGTCGAACTCCGCCTGGAGCATGTCGATCACCTCGCCCAGGTACCAGTCCACGTCCGCGAACGCGAACGTCAGCTGGCCCCTGTCCGTGCCCAGCGTGAGCAGCGCCGCCGACTGGACGTCCCCGCGCAGCTGGTGCGCCCGCACCTGCGCGTCCACGGCGAGGAACGTCCGGTACAGCTCCAGCACCCGCATCGCGGCGCTCCGCTCCGCCGGCGACCCGGCCGACCGCAGCTCGTCGGCGAGCAGCCCGTTGAAGCCGACCCGGCCGGCGCGGGCGCCCTCCACCAGCTCATCGGTCAGCGGCCGGTCGACCAGGGCCCGCGAGGCGTTCGCGAACGCCTCGTCCGCCGCCGCCCGGTTGGCCGCGTCGCGCGCGATCAGCGACAGGCTCTCGTCGCCGTTCGCGTCGTAGACGAGGGCGCGGGCGTTCCACAGGTTGAGGAGCCGCGCGTACGACTGGTCCTCGGCCGCGCGGATGCTGCGGCTCGCCTCCACCGCCCCGAAGCCGCTCGCGGCCGAGATCACCAGCAGCAGCAGCGTCGCCGCCTGCAGGCGGCGGTTGTGCCGCCGCCGGAACCGCCGGCGCAGGAAGCGCTGCGTGCGCAGCAGCAGCGCGAGCACCACAAGGGCCACGAGCGCGTAGGCGGCGACCAGCAGCGTCATCAGCCGGAGCGTCCGGTTGGCCCGGTCCAGGCCGTCCTGGTAGATGCCGCGCAGGGCGTCGACCTGGGCCAGGATGCCCGTGCCGGGACGGTGCATCAGGCTGGTCCCCGCCGACAGGTAGACGGTGCCCACCGGCAGGCCCAGCCGGTCGTCGACGCTCGCCGTCTGGATCAGCGCCTCGTACTGGTCGACCGCCGTGACGATCGCCTGCAGCCGCTGGCTGGTGTCGCCGCCGCCCGGGTTGTGCTCGCTCGCGCGCTGCAGCTCGCGGCTGGCGGCCGCGATGTCGGCCTGGTACTGGAACTCGGAAAGGGTGACCTCGGAGCCGCCGGCCAGGTACGCGTTGGCCGCGCTCCGGTCGGCCTCGGCCAGCCACGCGTGGATGCGCTGCATGCCCATGATCGAGGGGACGGTGCGATCCTGGAGGCCGGTCACCGTCAACTCGGCGACGATCAGGGCCCCGGCGCCGATGCCCGCCAGCGCGGTCGCGGACGCCGCCACCAGCAGCGAGAGCACGCGCAGCCGGCCCGGGGTCGTCGCCGCCCGCCTGCGCGCGCCGGCGACCGCCCGGCCCACCGGGATCCAGCCGCGCGTCGCCTGGGTCACCCTCAGCCCCCCAGACCGAGGGCCAGGAACGGGTTGAACGGCGTCGGGTCGGCCAGCAGGTCGACGCCGTTCCGCTGCGTCACGAGGTAGCCGTACAGCTGCGTCACGCGGGGCATCGTGGGCGGCCCGGTCGCGCCCGGCGACCACGGCGGCGTCAGGCTCAGGGTGTCGACGGCCGGCGCCGTCCGCAGCGCCTGGAGCATGCTCGGCGCGTCGACGGTGGGCAGCGTCGCCGCGAGCCTGGCGATGATCTGCACGCACAGCCACGCGTGCAGGCTGCCGCCGTTCCGGAGCGCCGGGGCCGCCGCCTCGTCGCCGGCCGCCAGCTCCGCGTCCATGTCGGCCTGGAACGTCTGGAGCGCGGGGAACCGGTCGGTCGCCGAGAGCGGCGGCAGGGACGACCACTGGACGTCGTTCTCGGTCGGTCCGGCGGCGCCGCCCATCAGCGCGATGTCGGCCGGCGTGAACTCGCCGTACGGGACCAGGATCAGGAACCGGGCGCCGGCCCGCCTGGCGGCCAGGATGAACTGGACCGTCGCCGCCGGCGTCATCGCCGGGAAGACGACCTCGGCCTTCGACTGCACGGCCGCCTGGGCGTACGGCGCGAAGTCGGTCGCCGCCAGCGGGATGTACGCCGGGACGGCCAGCGTGATGCCGGCCGGCCGGACCAGCTGCGCGGCCGTCTGCGCGACGATGCGGCCGGGCGGCGTGTCGAACGTGGCGATGAACAGCGACCGGAGGCTGCGCCGCTTCATGCCGACGATCCCGCCCGCGAGCTGGTGCACGATGCCGCCGTCCAGCGGGAACGCGGTCGGCAGGGTCAGGTCCTCGGGGCTCAGCGCCTCGCTGCCGACCTGCGGGATCCCGGCCTCGTCGAGGATCGGCGCCTCCACCATGCTGAACGCGCTGATGTTGGCCGCGGTCGCGATGACGCGGTCGCGCACCAGCTTGCGCGCGCACGTCTGGGCCTGGTTGGGGTCAGTCCGGTCGTCGCAGTTCTCGACGACGATGGGCCTGCCGTTGACGCCGCCCCGGTTGTTGACCCCCCTGACGGCCGCATTGAACGCGGCCGTGTAGTAGGGCAGCCCCAGCCCGACGACGGGGACGAGGGCGCCGATCCGGATGGGCGATGGGCCGGACGGCCCGTCGGAGCACGCCACGGCCACGACGAGGCTGCCCGCCGCCAGGGCAGCCGCGATGGCCCGCCCTGTCGCGCGACAACAAATGACTCCCGGTCCTCCTGGTGCTCACACCGTTGGATACCCCGGGCCCGCGCCCGACGCCGGCCCGGCGCCCGACGCTACACGCTCAGAACCGAGACGTCAACCCACGTTGACGCGCGCCGCCTCGGCTCGGCGGTGCGCGCGGGCCCGGTCGACCTCGGTCAGGTGGCGCTTGCGCAGCCGCAGGTGGGCCGGCGTCACCTCCAGCAGCTCGTCGTCGACCAGGAAGTCCAGCGCCTGCTCCAGGCTGAGCTTCGTCGCCGGCGTCAGCCGCACCGCGATGTCGGCCGTCGACGAGCGCACGTTGGACTGCTTCTTCTCGCGGCAGACGTTGACCTGCATGTCGCCCGTCCGGCGCTGGATGCCCACGATCATTCCCTCGTAGACCTGCTCGCCCGGCTCGATGAACGTGGTGCCGCGCTCCTGGGCGTTGGCGAGGCCGTACGTCAGCGCGGTGCCGGGCGCCGAAGCGGTCAGCGCGCCGTTGCGCTGGTCGCGCAGGTCGCCGGCCCAGGGCCGGTGCCCGATCGCGATCGAGCCCAGCAGGCCGGTGCCTCCCGTCAGCGTCAGGAACGCGTTGCGGAAGCCGATCAGGCCGCGCGTGGGGATGACGTACTCCAGCCGGACGCCGCCGGCGTCGTCGTACGCGATCTCGAGCATCTCGCCCCGCCGCCGGCCCAGCGCCTCCGTCACGGCGCCCAGGTGCTCCTCCCTGACGTCGACCGTCAGCCGCTCCACGGGCTCGACCAGCCGCCCGTCCACGCGTTTGACGATCGCCTCGGGCCGCGACACCTCGAACTCGTAGCCCTCGCGCCGCATGCTCTCGATCAGGACCGCCAGGTGCAGCTCGCCCCGCCCGCTGACGAGGAAGCGCTCCGCCGAGTCCGTCTCCTCCACGCGCAGGCCGAGGTTGACGTCGAGCTCGCGGAACAGCCGCGTGCGCAGCTGCCGCGACGTGCTGAACCGGCCCTCCCGGCCGGCGACCGGCGACGTGTTCACGCCGAACGTCATCCGCACCGTCGGCTCGCCGATCTCGATCCGCGGCAGCGGCTCGGGGTACGCCGGGTCGGCCAGCGTGTCGCCGATCGCCACGTCGCCCAGCCCGGTCAGGAGCACGATGTCGCCGGCGTCCACGCGCTCCACCGCCTCCCGCCCCAGGCCGCGATGCACCAGCACCTGGCCGACGCGCGCCTGCCGCTCCTCGCCGCCGGCGCCGACGACGGCCAGCGCGTCGCCGGGCGCGACGGAGCCGCGGAAGACGCGGCCGATCGCCAGCACCCCCGTGTAGTCGTCGTACGCGCGGTTGGCCACCAGCATCTGGAAGCCGCCCTCCGCCACCTCCGGCGGCGGCACGTGCTCGATGATCGCGCGGAACAGCGGATCCAGCGCCGGCTCCAGGTTCCGGGGGTCGAGGCCGGCCCGACCCTCCTTGGCGATCGTGTAGACGACCGGCGCATCGAGCTGGTCGGCGTCCTCGGCCAGCTCCAGGAAGAGGTCGTGCACCTGCTGGAGCGCGCGCTCGGGATCGGCGTGCGGCCGGTCCAGCTTGTTGATGACGACGATCGGCTTGAGGCCGACCTGGAACGCCTCGCGGAGGACGAACCGCGTCTGGGGCATCGGTCCCTCGGCGGCGTCGACGACCAGCAGGCAGCCGTCGGCCATGTTCAGCACGCGCTCCACCTCGCCGCCGAAGTCGGCGTGGCCGGGCGTGTCGATGATGTTGATGGTCACGCCGTCGCGCCGGATCGCGGTGTTCTTGGCGAGGATCGTGATCCCCTTCTCGCGCTCCAGCGCGTTGGAGTCGAGGATCAGCGTGCCCACCTCCTGGTGGGCGCGGAACGTGTTGCTCTGCTTGAGCAGGGCGTCGACCAGCGTCGTCTTGCCGTGGTCGACGTGGGCGATGATCGCGACGTTGCGGATGTCGTGGCGGTGCATGGTCATGAGGGCCGGAAGGACTATACCGGCAGCGTGGTGACGACCTTCCCCGTCGCCGCGTCCACGAAGACCACGACGTCCGGTGAGGTCTGGTCGGGCCGGACCAGCAGGTACGACCGGACGACCACGAGCCAGACGGTCCGGTCGCGGCCGAGGCCGCTGGCCGGCGGGCCGCTGACCCGCGCCAGCACGGCCTCCCTGACGGTGCCCTGGAACGCCGGCAGGAGGGCCGCCTCGGCGTCGCCCCGGCCGATCGCGCAGCCGCCGACGCCGGCCGCCCGCACCCGCTCGACCCCGCAGTAGGCGGGCTGGCCGGCGCCGTCGATGGTGATCCCGGCCCTGGCCAGCGCGCCCGGCGGGACCGTCTCCAGCGGGGGCGCCGGCGGCGCGGGGGGCGCCAGCCGGCCGGCGGCGAGCCCGGCGCCCGCGGCCAGCAACGCGCTGCCCGCGAGGGCGGCGCCGAAGGCCGCCCATCGCCGCTTCGCGCGTCCGGGAGCGCTCCCACTGGATGGCCTCATCAGCTCTCAATGATCGCGTCTGCAAGCGTGTGAGAGCGCTCTCGTCTTCGCGTCACCGTGCCGGGTGGCAGTTGGGGGCGGCGGCGAACGTCGCCACCTCCGGGTTCTCCGTGGACGCGGCGGGGAACGGGTTCGTCATCCAGGGCCTGGCGGGAAGGCGGGCGTGGGCGCCGGCGAGTTGCCGGCGTCCACGCCGCGGACCCGCGGCGTAGGCTCGAAGACGTGGCTGGCCCCCCCGATCCGCAATCCACGGAGGGGCCGCGGGTCGGCCTCGCCAGGTACGACCCGAGCGACCCGATCGGCACGTTCCAGCTGATCGAGCGGGTCCAGCCGCCGCCCGAGCCCGGCCCGCTCCGCGTGCTCGCGTGGCCGCTCCGCGTCCTCGGCGCGTGGCTCGTCAACCTGGGCGCGCTGGCCGTGGCCGGCGTGCTGTTCACCAACGTCGGGCCGGCCGACCCGCCGGCCTACGTCGCGTGGCCGGTCGCGTTCGCCCTGCTGAACGTGGGCGCGTCGCGGCTGGCGGCCCGGCTGTGGCGCGGACCGGTGGCGCCGGTGATCTCCCTGGCCGTCGCGCCGCTGCTCGCCAACGTCCTGGCCGTGTGGCTGATGACGGTGGTGTCGCCGCCGGTCCACGTGCCCGACCCGGCGTCGATCGCCGAGGCGGGCTGCCTCATGTGGCTGGCGAACCTGCCCATCCAGCTGCTGGTGCCGCGGCGCGTCACCCGCGCGGGATGAGGACCTCGCTGCCGATCGGGCGGTAGCCGGCCGCCAGGACGGCGCGCAGCGACGCCGCGTTGCCGGGCGAAACCTGGACGAACACGTGCTGCTCCGGCGGGACCAGGTGGCGGGCGGCCAGGGCGAGCGCCCGGCCGGCGCCGCGCCCCCGGCGCTCGGGCGCGACCTCGAACGCGGCCTCCCACCGCCCCGCCAGGCCGCGCCCGATCACCAGGACCGCGCCGTCGCCCTCGTTCGTGACGACTCGGAGGTGCGTGCGGTAGCGGCCCGCGCGGGCGACGCGGTGGTGGTGGGTCATGTCGTCCCGGTCGTCGAGCGGGAGCGGCGCCGGGCCCTCCAGGGCGGGCGCGGCCAGGACGACGTCGACCTGGCCGGCACGGCCGCCGACCTGGTCGGCCAGCCACGTGACGAAGGCGGGCAGCGTGGGCGCGCCGGGGTCGTTCGGCCGGAGGCGCGACCGCACCAGGTCGGGATCGACGTCGGCGACGATGAAGGCGCGCGCCGTGAACGTGACGATGGCGTCGACGGGCCCGGCCAGCGCCGGCAGCACGTCGACCCTCCCGTCGGGCGCCGGCGCCCGACCCCGAGCGGCCTCCAGGAGCACGTCGAGCAGGGGGTGCGCCACGAGCAACAGTGTGGCCAAAGAACCTCCCCCCTCGCGGGGGAGGAGGCCGGAGGCCGGAGGGGGGCCGCTCGGAACGGACCCGGAACCGGCGACGCAGACGCATCACACGTCGTGGGGGGGCCGGGGAGGGGCGCTGGACGCAGTACCCCCCTCCGGCCTTCGGCCTCCTCCCCCGCAAGGGGGGAGGGGGGCCGGGGGAGGGACGCCTGGACGCAGTACCCCCCTCCGGCCTTCGGCCTCCTCCCCCGCAAGG
>Ga0066903_100005082_pt1 | contig 11317 bp, 7 predicted proteins | sample PanSoiMetaGPlot1_FD_67491 | JGI IMG/M metagenome (GOLD analysis project Ga0066903, IMG submission 67491) | Tropical forest soil microbial communities from Panama analyzed to predict greenhouse gas emissions - Panama Soil - Plot 1 (version 2) | ecosystem: Environmental > Terrestrial > Soil >...
GCGTACCAGTATTCCGGGATCGCGTGGCACCGGGACGACTCGCCGCTGACGAAGTCCTCCCAGCGCACGTGGGGCCAGTTCCGCGGCTACCGCACGGTGACCACCACCGCGGGGACTTCGACGGTCGAGTCCGTGCCCACGCAGACCGTGACGACCTACCTCCAGGGCATGGACGGCGACCACAAGAAGGACGGCAGCACGCGCTCGGTCACGGTCGGCGACACGGTCGGCGACACCGTGACGGACTCGGCGTGGCTCGAGGGCGAGGTCCTCGAGGCGAGGTCCCTGCTCGGCGCGGGCGGCGCGGCGCAGTCGAAGCAGGTGAACGGCCCCTGGACGTACAGCTCGACGGCCACCCAGGGCCAGGCGAACTCCATGCCCTCGCTGGTGGCGCGGATGATGGCGGCCGGGCAGTCGCGCGCCTACCTGCTCTGGCACGACGGCTCGTGGAGGAAGGCGGAGACCGACACGACGTACGACGGCTCCGGCCGCGTGGTCGTCTCGGACGACAAGGGTGACGGCACCGCCGCCGCGCCGGAGGTGTGCACCACCACCTCGTACGCGCAGGACACCGGCCGCAACATGCTCACGTACCCGGACCGCGTCAAGACGATCCAGGGAGCCTGCGGAGCGGCCGCGAACGCGGCCGACACGGTGTCCGACACGCGCACCTTCTACGACTCGTCCGGCTCGCTCGGTGCGCTGACCGGCGCCGGCGACCCGACCACCGTCGACACGGTCGACTCGTACTCGGCCCAGGGCAGCCCGGTGTACGTGACGCAGGGCACGTCGGCGTTCGACGCGTACGGCCGCGTCACGTCCGCCACCGACGCCGACGGCCACACGACCACCACCGCCTACACCGCGCCCGGCGCCTCGCCGGACACCGTGACGGTGACCAACCCGATGGGCTGGACCACCACGTCGACCCTCGACCCTGGCCGGAACCTGCCCGTCTCCGAGAGCGACGTGAACGGCGCGCTGACGACGAAGACGTACGACGGGCTGGGCCGGCTGACCGCGGCCTGGAGCCCGCTGCACTCGCAGGCGGCCAGCGCGAACCCGGACGAAAAGTTCACCTACGCGATCAGCAACAGCGCCGGCGTGCCGACGGCCGTCACGACGTCGAAGGAGCGCGACGACGGGAACTACAACGCCGAGGTCAAGCTCTACGACGGCCAGCTGCGGCTGATCCAGGACCAGGCCCCGACCAGGAGCGGCGCCACCGGACGGCTGCTGACCGACACCCACTACAACTCGCTCGGACAGAGCGTGAAGACGACCAGCGCCTACTACGACTCGTCCACCAACCCGACGGCAACGCTGTTCGTGGCGAAGAACGACTCGGTCGTCCCGTCCGAGTCCGAGTCGTTCTACGACGGCCTCGGCCGCATGGTGAAGGCCCTCACGGTGGCCGACGGCGTCAACCAGTGGGCGGCGGTCACCGCCTACCCGGGCATGGACCAGACCGACGTGACCCCGCCCGCCGGCGGCACGCCGACCTCGAAGTTCGCGGACGTGTACGGGCGGACGGTCGCCTCGTGGTCCTACACCGGGGCGAGCGCGCCGACCGACCATGCCACGGACGCGGCCGTCGCCACGTACACGTTCACCCCCGCCGGCGCCGTCAGCACGATGCAGGACGCCGCCGGCGACACCTGGCAGTACACGTACGACCTGCACGGCCGGCAGACGAAGCTGGTCGATCCGGGCACGGGCACGACCACCAGGAGGTACTCGCCCGGGGGCGAGCTCCTCTCGACGACCGACGCCAGGGGCACGCAGCTCTCGTACACGTACGACGCGCTGGGCCGCAAGGTCGCGGAGTACAACACCACGGGCGGCGCCGGCGAGACGGCCGCGACCCAGCTCGCGGCCTGGACGTTCGACACCCTCGCCAAGGGGCAGCCCACCTCCCGGACCAGGTACGCCAACGGCGCGTCGGACGCGACGCAGACGTACACCGAGACGATGCTGGGCTACACGGCCATCTACCAGCCGACGGGCACCAGCGTCACGATCCCCTCCGCGGAGGGCAGGCTGGCGGGGACCTACCAGTCCACCATGCAGTACTCGGCGGCCACCTCGACCATCTCCGGCCAGCACTACGTGGCCGAGGGCGGCCTGCCCAAGGAGCAGGTCAACTTCTCCTACGACCTCGCGGGCACCATCTCCGGATTCGGCGGCAGCTTCGTCTACCTGAACACGGTCTCCTACGACCCCCAGGGCCGGGTGCTGCAGACCAACTTCGGGACCTTCGGCAGCCAGCTCGCGCGCACGCAGACGTACGACCTGCCGACCGGCCGCCTGCTGACCCAGAGCGACGGGCTCCAGACGCTCTCCAGCCCGCTCGACACCACGTCATACACCTACACCCAGGCCGGGTCGATCACCTCCGAGACCACCGGCCAGAACGGGGTGACGACGGCGGACACCCAGTGCTTCACCTACGACCGTCAGAACCGCCTGAGCGCCGCCTGGACCGACACCGGGGGCGTCGCGTCGTCCACGGGCGCCCAGGTGTTCGGGGTCGGCGGCTGCAACGACGCCGCGCCCGTGGCCGGGAAGGTGACCGGCGGCCCGGCGCCCTACTGGCAGTCCTACACGTACGACGCGCTCGGTGACCGGGTCGCGGCGACGGCCCACGACACCTCGGTGAGCAGCACGGCCAACGACACCACCCAGACCCTGACCTACAGCGGGTACGACGCGGCCACCGGCGCGACGACCGCGGCGAGCCAGCCGGGCGCCGTCCAGTCGGTCACCACGAGGGGTCCCGGCGGGACGACCACGAGCGCGTACACGTACGACCCCGCCGGCAACACGCTGACCCGCACCGGCCAGTCCTTCACCTACGACGCCGAGGGCCACACGCGGAGCGTCACCAGCACGGCCACCGGCACCACCAGCCAGTACCTGTACGCCGCCGACGGCAGCCTGCTGATCCAGCGCGACCCCGCGGCCAGCCAGGTGATCCTGTACCTGCCCTACGGCGAGGAGATCCACCTCAACACCGTCGGCGCCACGCTGTCGAGCCTGCGCTACTACACCGCCAGCCCGGACGGCGTCGTCCTGGTGCGCTCCTCGGCCGGCACGCTCACGTACGAGCTGACCGACTCGCGGGGGACGACGACGACGACCGTCGACGCCTCCAGCCTGGCGGTCGTCCGCACCTACGTCGATCCCTTCGGCAGCACCCGCGGCGCCCATCCGGCCAGCTGGCCCGACCAGCACGGCTACCTGGGCAAGCCCGCCGACCCGGCGACCGGGTTGAGCCTGCTCGGCGCGCGCCAGTACGACCCGGTCACCGGCCGGTTCCTGTCGGTCGACCCGATCCTGGAGGTCGGCGACCAGCGGCAGCTGAACGGCTACGCCTACTCGGGGGACGACCCGGTCAACACGAGCGATCCGGCCGGCCTGATGCCGGTCTGCGACGGGCCCTGCTACTGGAAGCCGCCCCGCTACACGGCGCCGCCGCCGCCGCCGGCCCCGCGGCCCTCGAGCGCCCCCGACTACATCGTCTTCGAGTTCGACTTCACCGTGAAGATCCCGGTGTACATCCCGTCGATCGTCCCCTTCAGGCCCTTCATCTACGCCCCGGTCACCCGCGCCTATCCGCCGTACCGGCCGCCGCTGAAGCCGGCGCGCCTCGACATCAGCAGCATCGTCAACCCCTGCGGAGCGTTCGGCGCCGGCGCCCTGTTCTGCGCCAGGCCGAGCGCCCAGATCCCGGGGCTGAGCAGCCAGGCACGTGAGCGACCCGGCCAGCAGGTCTTCCCGGGCATCGGCCTCGGACCGGCGCAGTTCGTGCCCGGCAGGACGAAGGTCTACGTCCCGTTCACGATCGCGATCAGCTTCATCCACGCCCGGAACAGCCACTGGTTCATGGGAGTCAGCGTGGGCCCGGCCACCGGCGACCTCAGCGAACCGGGCGCCAGCGTGTCGGCGTCCGTGCGCGCCGGGTACTTCTCGGCCCACAAGCCGCTCAGCAGCGAGGAGATCGACCACGAGCTGGCGGGGCCGTTCGTCGCGGCGGGCGGCAACATCCGGCTGGGGGCGGCCTCCGTGGTCAAGAACTTCAGCCACGGCCTCGCCCGGGAGTACGGCCTGGCGGCGACGGCGGAGCCGGCCGGCGCCACCCTGCAGTTCGGTTACGCCTGGCGGATCGGGTAGGCCCGTCGGGCGGCGCGCCGGATCCGGCGCGCCGCCGATGGGCGGCCCGGCCCCGACCCGGTCTTGCATACGATGCCGGCATGTTGCTGACGATCGACGACCTGCGCCGGGCCAGCCGGCGCCGGCTGCCGCGGGCGGTCTTCGACTTCATCGATGGCGGAGCCGAGGACGAGGTCACCCTGCGCCGGAACCGGCGGGCGTTCGAGCGATTCGCGCTCGTCCCCCGCGTGCTCGTCGACGTGCACCAGGTCGAGCTGGAGACCACGGTGCTGGGCGAGCGGGTGGCCGCACCGCTGGTCCTGGCGCCCACCGGGCTCTGCGGCATGGCGACGTCGCGGGGGGAGATCCCGGCCGCGCGGGCGGCCGTCGAGGCGGGGATCACGTTCACCGCGAGCTGCATGTCGTCCGTGACGCTGGAGGAGATCGCGCGCGAGGCGCCGGGCCGGCACTGGTTCCAGCTCTACGTCTGGCGCGACCGGGGCATCACCCGTGACCTCGTCGAGCGCGCGGCGTCGGCGGGCTATCGCGTCCTGGTCGTCACCGTCGACACGCCGGTCCTCGGCCGGCGCGAGCGCGACGTCAGGAACGGCGCGACCATCCCGCCGCGGATCACCCCGCGCAACGCGCTGGACACCCTGCGCCGGCCGCGGTGGCTCCTCACGATGGCGCGCGGGCCGCGGGTGACGTTCGCCAACGTCGCGCTCCCCGCGCGCCCCGGCGGCGCGAGCCCGTTCGCGCTCTCGCCGTTCGTCAACAGCCTGTTCGACTCCTCGCTCACCTGGTCCGACCTCGACTGGCTGCGCGGCCTGTGGCGTGGCCCGCTGGTGGTGAAGGGCGTCATGAGCCCGGACGACGCCGTGCTGGCCGCGGAGCACGGCGCTGACGGGATCGTGGTCTCCAACCACGGCGGCCGGCAGCTCGACGGCGCCGAGGGCACGCTGGACGCGCTCCCGGCCGTCGTGGAGGCGGCCGGCGACCGGCTCGAGATCCTGCTGGACGGCGGCGTCCGCCGCGGCGCCGACCTGGCGAAGGCCCTGGCCCTGGGCGCGCGGGCGTGCATGGTCGGACGGCCGTACCTGTACGGCCTGGCGGTCGCCGGACAGGACGGAGTGGCGCACGCGATCCGCATCCTGACGTCCGAGCTCGTCCGGACGATGGCGCTGACGGGGTGCGCTCGCGTCGACCAGCTCGGGCGGGAGCGCATCGCCCACCGGCCGTAGGGGGATGGGGGGCCCTCTCCGCCGTTCGAAAGCGCGATTGAGACCCGCCCGACACGGATCGTGATACCGGGCCGGCCCGAGGCTGCGGGGCATGGACACACCGGCCAGCGCCCTGCTCCTCCTCAACCGGGCCTCGGGCACCGGCGACGCGGCCGCCGGCGCGGGCGCGCTGCGCGAGGTCCTCGCGCGCCGCCTGCCGACCTCGGTCAGCCAGGTCGATGACCACGCGACCGCCGCGCTGGCGGCCGAGGCGTTCGTCCGCGCGCACCCGAGCGCGCTGGTGGTCGTGGCCGGCGGCGGCGGGACGCTCCGGGCCGCCACCGAGGGCGCCTGGCGGGCCGTCGGCCGGCGCACGGTGCCGGCCGCGCGCCTGACCCTGGTCGCGCTCCGGCTCGGTTCCGGGAACGTGGTCGCCCGCGCGCTCGGCGCCGGTCGCGACCCGGTCGAGTCGCTGGAGCGGATGGCGGACGGCCTCGCCGCCGGGCGGACGGTGGCGGTCCCCGTGATCCGCTGCCGCGATGACGGCCGCGAGCAGCTCGCGCTCGCGATGGCGGGCTTCGCGCGCTGGGGCCTGGTCCCCGGCGACATCGCCCGGTGGCGGTGCGCGGCCGGGCCCGCGCGCGGGTGGCTCGGCCGAGCCGTCGGCATCGAGCGCCTGAACCAGGTCGAGTACCGGGCCTTCTTCGCCCTCCGCCTGGCGGAGGCGCTGGCCGGCCCGCGCTGCCTGAGACCGATCGAGCTGACCGCCGGCGGGCGCACCACGCGCCTGCGGCCGCTCGCGGTGGGCGTCGTGAACCTGCCCGTCCGCGGCCTGCCCGGCGTGGCCCCGCCTGGCCTGGGGGCGCCGTGCTTCGACCTGTACGTCCTGCCCTGGCCGGGCCTGGGCCGGCCCCGGCTGGCCTGGCGCCTCCGGCCGGGCGGCCCGCCCGTGCGGCTCCGGATGCTGGACGGCGAGCCCGCCGAGTGCTTCCTGGACGAGGACCCGGAGCGCTGCCGTGACCTGGAGCTGGACCTGCCCGGCTTCGTCCACCTCGCGTGCGGAGGGACCCCGAGATGACCGTCCACGTCGCCATCCTGGGCATCGACGGCAGCGGCAAGAGCACGCTGAGCGCGGTCCTCCCGGCGCTGCTGGCGGCCGAGACCGGCTGCCGCGCCGGGTCGCTCGGCGACCACCTCCACCTGGTCGAGCCGGACCGGGACCTGGCAGGCCCCGGGTTCGAGCCGGAGGGCATCCCCCTGAGCCTGCGGCTGGCGCGGCTGCTGCGCGGCGCCGCCAGGCGGGCGAGCGGCAGCCGGCTCGCGTACCCGATCCTGAAGGTCGCCCACCTCGCGTGCCAGGAGCGGGCCGCCCGGCGCCTGGCGCGGCGCCACCGGCTCGACGCGATGGTCTCCGACGGCAACCTGCCGCTCTCCTGCCTGGCGAGGGCCGCGAACTACCGCTCGCGACCCCCGGGCACGGCGCACCCCGCGCTCGACGGGTGGCTGCCGGACGCGGCCATCCTGCTCGACGTGTCGCCGGAGGAGGCGCTGCGCCGCATCTGCCGGCGCGGTGAGGCACCCGACCAGCACGAGAACGCGGCCGACCTGGCCGCCGCCAGGCGCGGCTACGCGCGTGCGGTCGCCCTGCTGCGCGCGAGGCGGCCTGGCGCGCCGGTGCTGGTCCTGCCCGCCGGCGGACTCACCCCGGCCGAGGTCGCGGCACGCGCCGTCGAGTTCCTCCGGCCGCTGGTCGCGGGGACGGCCGGCGGGAGGCCGGCCCGCGCCGGGGCCCTGCACCGCAGCGCAGGCGTCGGGGCGGCGGTCCAGGCCCTGGCCCGGCTCTGCAACCCCCGCTACAGCCTGGGGCACCTGGTCCTGCACGCGTCCAGCGGGGCGTGGCGGGAGCTGTGCTTCCCGCTCTCGCCCGCCGGGCGGCGGCTGATCCGGGAGGGCTACTCGGCCGGCGTCATGCGCGAGATATACCGGGGCGACCGGCGCCGCGCCGGCTGGGCGGAGCGCGCGTTCCTGGGGTACCCGCTGCACCGGGCCGCCGCCGACCGCCTCCGGCTGCTGTCCGCGGAGGTCGAGGCGTCGCTGCGCGCGCGGCTGGAGCGCGGTCCCGTGGTGGTCCTGACGGTGCCTTCGGGCTTCGCGATCGACCTCCTGGGCCCGCTGCGCCGCATCGCGGCCGGGCGGCCCGAGCTGATCGAGCGCGTCACGCTCGTGGCGGCCGACCTGGACCCGGACGGGGAGATCGAGGCCGACGTGCGCGCCGCGGCCGGAGAGCTGGGCCTGCGGCTGCGGTTCCACCGCGGCGACCTGACGCGGCCGGCGCTCCGCGAGGCGCTGGCGCGGGAGGCGCCGTTCGACCTGGCGCTGTTCGTGGGGCTCTCCTCGTGGCTGCCGAAGCCGGCCACCGCGCGCCACCTGCGCTGGCTGCGGTCGTGCCTGGCGCCGGGTGGGCTGCTGCTGACCGACTGCTTCTCGCCGGCGCCGCACGCGGTCAGCGGCCACCACATGGGCTTCAGGGCGTCGTACTTCAGCCCGGCGACGTTCGCGGCCCTGCTCGACGCGTGCGGCTTCGACGGCACCGGCGCGCGCGTTCGGTCCGGCCACGGCGGACACAACCACGTGGTGGTGGCGGGCGCCCGCTGCGCCCGGTCGTGACGCCGGCGGCGGCAACCGATTGGAGTACAAATTATTGGACTCGTCAATCAGTTGGGAAGCGAACGACCAGCCGGGCGGTCGCCTCCCGACGTTCACCAGCGGAGGTGGCCCCCAATGGGCATCTGGAAGTTCGATCCATACCACACCCAGGTCGAGTTCTCCGCCAAGCACCTCGGCATGATGACCGTGCGCGGCCACTTCGCCGAGGTCTCGGTGGCCGGTGACGTCTATCCCGACGAGCCCGAGCGCTCCTCCTTCGAGGTCACCATCAACACGGCGAGCATCCGCACCCACAACGAGCAGCGGGACAACGACCTGCGGTCGTCCAACTTCCTGGAGGCCGACCAGTACCCGACCATGACCTTCAAGAGCACGAAGGTCGAGACCGCCGGCACCGATCGCTACAAGCTCACCGGCGACCTGACCATCAAGGGCAACACGAAGCCGGTGACGCTCGACGTCGTCAAGTACGGCGAGTTCAACGACCCCAACATGATGGGGCACCGGATCGGCTACGCGGCCGAGACGACGATCAACCGCAAGGACTTCGGGATGCGGTTCGAGATGATGCTCGACGGCAAGTTCATCGTGAGCAACGACGTCAACGTCAACATCGAGGGCGAGCTCGTGGAGGCGAAGGAGGCGGAGACCGCCGGCACGAGCTGACCGGCCGGACCGGGCGGGACGGGGCGGGCGCTCCGCCTCGCCCGGCTCAGTCGGGATACAGCTCGCGGACCGGGCGGCCGGGCTGCCTGACCAGCACCGCCTCCGACCGGCCGGCGAGCGCGTCCGCGATCCGCCGCCGCTGGTACGGGTTCATGTCGGCGGGCAGGTCGTCCGGTGACGTCCAGCGCACCTCCACCGCTTCGCTCGTCGGACGGGCCTCACCGCCCACGTGCCGGCAGAGGAAGACCAGGACCGGTCCCCCGTCGGGGCTCCGGTCGTAGACGCCGGTCAGCCGCACGACCTCGACGTCCACGCCGACCTCCTCCCTGACCTCGCGGACCGCGGCATCCCAGAGCGCCTCGCCCGCTTCCCATCCGCCACCTGGCAGGTTCCAGATCCGCGGCCGGTCGCGAAGCGCGAGCAGGATCCTCCCCCGCGCGTCGAGGACCACGGCGTTCACGCCGATGCCGTCCGGTGCCATGGCCGTAACATCCCACCGCAGACATGTCCGTGAACATCACACCAACCGGCTCCCGCGGCCAGAAGCGGCCGCCCGGACCGATCATGGGCCTCATGACGTGGTTCATGCGCACCTCGCACCGGCTCGGTGCGAAGCGCATGGACGGAATGCCGGTCATCCTCCTGGTCACGAAGGGTGCCCGCTCCGGTGAACCGCGGACGACCCCCGTCATGTCGTTCCCCGAGGGCGACTCGGCGTGGCTGGTCGTGGCCTCGTTCGGCGGTTCGGCCGCGCACCCGGCCTGGTTCATCAACCTGGCCCGTCACCCCGACGACGTCTGGATCGAGACGGAGGGCCGCAGGGTGAAGGTCACCCCCACCTCGCTGGCCGGGGAGGAGCGGGCGCGGGCCTGGGAGCGCATCACCGCGGCGTCGGCGCGGTTCAGCGGCTACCAGCAGAAGACCGACCGCGAGATCCCGGTGGTCCGGCTGACCGCCGCACCCGCGTAGCGCCGCCCCGCGGTAGACGTCTCACTTCAGCCCCGAGGAGAGCTGCGTGCGCACGAAGGAGCGCTGGAAGACCACGTAGACGACCGCGACCGGCACGGTCGACAGCGTGGCCAGCGCCAGCTTCAGCGGGAACTGCTGGGGACCCTGGAGGGCGCCGGCGGTCAGCTGGGCGATCCCCAGCGTGAGCGTCTGGTACCTCGGGTCGGAGGTCGCCACGAGGAAGTGGGTGAACTCGTTCCACGAGCCCTGGAACGAGAGGATCGCCACCGTCACCAGCGCCGGCCGCACGAGCGGCAGCACCACGTCGCGGAACGTGCGGAAGATGCCGGCGCCGTCGATCCTTGCCGCCTCCTCCAGCTCCGGCGGCACGTGCTCGAACGCGGTCTTCATCAGCATGATGCCGATCGAGTCGCAGAGCAGCGGGACGATCATTCCGCTGTAGCTGTCGAACATGCCCAGCTCCTTCAGGACCAGGAACTTGGGGATCAGCAGCACCACGCCGGGCACGGCCATCACCGCGAGGATGCCGCCGAAGACCGCGCGCCGGCCCGGGAACCGAAGCCGGGCGAGGCCGTAGCCCGCCAGGCTGTCGATCACCAGCCGGCCGGTGGTCACGGAGACGGTCACCAGCACCGAGTTGGCCAGCCACCGCGCAAGGGGCACCGGCAGGGCGGGATCGGCGCCGAACGCCCGGCTCCAGGCCAGGAGCGACAGGGGGTGGGGGAGCAGCGACAGCGGGTGGCCGGCGGCGTCCGGGTCGGTCTTGAAGGAGGTCGCGAACTGGATCGCGAACGGTCCCAGGTACAGGACCGTGCCCAGCAGCAGCAGCCCCCAGCCGGCCAGGCCGGTTGCCCGGCGCGAGCCGGCCGCCAGCCGGACCGTCCGGACCAGCGGCGGCGCCGCCCCGACGCTCATGTCGCCTCGCGCTCCCGGCCGATCCATCGCTGGATCGCCGTGAAGACGATGATGATCGCGAACAGCACGAACGCGATCGCGGCGCCGGGCCCGAAGCCGCCGTCGCCGAAGCTGCGCTGGTAGGACAGGAACGCGGGCGTGAGCGTCGTCTTGCCGGGCGAGCCCTGCGACATCACGTACACCTGGTCGAAGACCTGCCAGCTCCCGATCAGCGCCAGCGTCACGACGAGCACGACCGTGCGCCGCATCAGGGGGAGCGTGACGAGGCGGAACCGCTGCCAGGAGGTGGCGCCGTCGACCGACGCCGCCTCCTCCACGTCGGCGGGGATGTTCTGCAGCCCGGCCAGGAAGAAGAGCATGAAGGTGCCCGACGTCGACCAGACCGTCAGGGTGATGATCGCGACCATCGCCACCGACGGGCCGGACAGCCAGCTCCAGAGGTCCAGGCTGAGCACCCGGGTGCCCAGCCAGGCGGGCAGGTGGGCGGGATCCACCAGGCCGGCGCCGATCAGGACGATCTGGACCAGCCCGCGCGAGTCGGTGAACCACTGCGGTCCGTGGAGCCCGGCGATCGCCAGGACGGCGTTGACGGCGCCTCCCCCCGAGAACAGGAACAGGAACGTGACGCCGATCGCGACCGAGCTCGTGATCGAGGGGAAGTAGAAGACCGTCCGGAAGAAGCCGGTGCCGCCGAGCAGCCGCTGGTTCACCGCGAGCGCCAGGCCGAA